>Ga0126312_10002127_pt1 | contig 13200 bp, 12 predicted proteins | sample Plot104A_FD_92537 | JGI IMG/M metagenome (GOLD analysis project Ga0126312, IMG submission 92537) | Serpentine soil microbial communities from UC McLaughlin Reserve, CA, USA - Plot104A | ecosystem: Environmental > Terrestrial > Soil > Grasslands | place: USA: UC McLaughlin Reserve, Lake County...
GCGGCCTCGAGCGCCTCGACTTTCGCGATGTTGACCTTGCTCCACGTGCTCGACGGCTTGCGCGGCGTGAAGCGGTTGCGGTAGCTGACCTCGTCGATCGAGTGGCGCACGCCGTCGATCCAGCCGAAGCACAGCGCCTCGTCGACCGCCTGCGACCACGTCATCGTCGGCAGCCCGCTCGCCTTGCGGCGGAAGCCGACCTCGACCTCGGTCGTCGTCGCGTGGTTGGCCTCCAGCCAGGCCCGCCACTCCGCCGGGGTCTCGAAGAAGTGCACCTCCACGGCACCAGTATGGTCCTGAGCCTCCCCAGCCCCGTAGCTCCCTGACGTGTCGAAGGACCCGAAGGCTCCCCCCACCTCCCGCATCGCCCGCACCGGGCGCGTCGGCGGCCTCGTCGCCGGCCAGGGGCTGCGCTGGGCCGGCACGCGCGCCGCGAACCTCGTGCGCACGCCGGAGCGCGCGGAGGAGGCGACCGGGGAGCGGGCGGCGGCGCTGGCGCGCGAGCTGGTCGAGCAGCTCGGGCAGATGCGTGGCGCGGCGATGAAGGTCGGCCAGGTGCTCTCGACGGTCGACTTCACGGCGATCCCGGAGGGGGAGCGCGAGGAGTTCAAGCGCACGCTCGCGTCGCTGCGCGACGAAGTGCCGCCGCTGCCGTTCAAGCGGATGGAGAAGCTGCTGCGCGATGAGCTCGGCATGCCGCTCGGCGATGCGTTCGAGGACTTCGAGCACGACGCGTTCGCCGCCGCCTCGATCGGCCAGGTGCACCGCGCGGTCACGCACGACGAGCGCCGCGTCGCCGTCAAGGTGCAGTACCCGGGCGTGGCGGAGGCGGTCGAGACCGACCTGCGCAACCTGCAGGTGCTGCTGCCGCTGGTCAAGCGACTGGCGCCCGGGCTGGACGTCAAGGCGCTCGCCGCCGAGCTGCGCGAGCGGATCGCCGAGGAGCTCGACTACGAGATCGAGGCGCAGAACCACCGCGCCGTCGAGCGCGCCTGGCGCGGGCATCCGCTCGCGTTCGTGCCGCCGGTCGACACGTCGCTCTCGAGCCGCCGCGTGCTCGTCACCGAGCTGATCGAGGGCGAGCGCTTCGAGGCGGTCAAGGAGCTCGGCGAGGCCGAGCGCGACCGCTTCGCCGAGATCGTCTTCCGCTTCTTCTTCGGCACGCTGGCCCACCTGCGGCGCGCCGCCGGCGACCCGCATCCCGGCAACTACCTGCTGCTCGCCGACGGCCGCGTCGGCTTCCTCGACTTCGGGCTGATGCGCGTCGTCGACGCCGACTACCTGGAGACCGAGCGCGGGATCGCGCGCGCCGCGGCCGCCGGCGACGCCGACGGGGTGCACGCCTCGCTCGCCGCCGCGGGGTACCTGCCGGACCCGCGCGCGTTCGAGCCCGAGCGCGTGCTGTCGCAGATCCGCACCGCCGGCGAGTGGTACTTCACTCCCGGCTTCAAGCGCCTGTCGCCCGGCTACATCGCGGACCTGATGGAGCGCTCCTCCTCGCCGCGCTCGGACTTCTACGCGGAGATGCGCCAGGAGACCGTCCCGCCGCAGGCACTGCTGATCCGGCGCATGGAGGGCCTCGTGCTGGCGGTCCTGGGCGAGCTGCGGGCGGGCGGCGACTGGGGCGCGCTCGCCGCCGAGTACTACGACGGCGCACCGCCCTCGACCCCGCTCGGGGAGCAGGACGCGGCGTTCTGGACGAACGACGGGCTGGCGCGACGCGCGGGCGCCGCATAGGCTGCCCCGTCGATGCTCCGGCCTTTCCTGCTCGCGCTCGTTCTGCTCGCCGTCGCCGCGCCCGCCGCGAGCGCCCGCACGATCGACGTGCCGAAGCGCTTCGCCACCCAGCTCGAGCGCGCGCACGCGCAGACCGAGGTGCCGATCCTGCTGCCGCAGAAGATGACCGCGGACTTCCGCCGCTTCTTCGCGGAGGGCCGCGCGACCGCGAGCGCCTGGCGCTTCGACCTCGGCGCGGTGCGGCGCTGCAATCAGGCGACGGCCTGCTTCATCGCCGAGTTCAAGGGCGTCCACGACGGGCGCCCGAGCGCCAAGCGCACGATCCGCCTCGACCGCGGCCGCACCGGCTACTACCGGCCGCTGGCCTGCGGCGCCTCCTGCTCGCCGCCGAGCATCGAGTGGCGCGAGCGCCACACGCTCTACTCGATCCAGGCGAAGGTCGGCAAGCGCGAGCTGATCCGGCTGGCCAACTCGGCCATCCGCAACGGCCCGCGCTAGCGCCTACGCCTTGCGGTACAGCCGCACGGTCACCGGGGCGAAGACGGCGGTGAGGACGCCGGCGCTGAGCAGCGAGATGAGGATCGAGTCGACCTCGGCGTCGCCGGCCATCAGGCCGCGGGCGGACGTCGTGAGATGGCTGATCGGGTTGACGCCCACGAACGCCTCCAGCCAGCCCGGCAGCGTCTCCGGCGCGACGAAGATGTTCGACAGGAACACGAGCGGGAACAGCAGCATGAAGCCGGTGTTCATGACCGCGCTCGGCGCGCGCATCAGCAGGCCGATCGTCGTGAACGCCCACGAGAGCCCGAACGAGAACAGCACGACGATCGCGATCGCGGCGAGCACCCCGGGCGCACCGCCCTCCGCGTGGAAGCCCATGATGAAGCCGAGCACGACGACGATCACCGACGCGACGACGTAGCGCACGCTGTCGCCGATCACGGCGCCGACGAGCGGCGCCGGGCGCCAGATCGGCAGCGAGCGGAAGCGGTCGACGACGCCCTTGGTCACGTCCGTGTTGAGCGCCACGCCCGAGTAGACGGAGACGAACAGCACCGACTGCACGAGCATGCCCGGCAGCAGGAACTGCAGGTAGTCGCCCGTCGAGCCGGCGACGGCGCCGCCGAACAGGTAGGTGAACATCAGCAGGAACAGCACCGGCGTGAGCGTCACGTCGATCAGCTGCTCGGGGACGTGCTTGATCTTGAGCATGCCGCGCCAGCCGAAGGTCAGGCACTGCGCGAGCAGGTTCGGGCGCGCGGGGCGCTCGCCCGAGACGAGCGCGGCGTGCACCTGCGCGAGCTCCGGCGTGCGGCCGCCGGTGGTCTCCGTGGAGCTCATACCGCCGCGACCTCCTGCTCAGGCTCCTCGGCGGTGTGGCCCGTGAGCGCCAGGAAGACCTCGTCGAGGCTCGGCTGGCCGAGCGCGAAGCCTGCCACGCCGATGCCCGCCGCGACCAGCGCGGCGACCGCCTCCGAGGCCTGCTCGGCGCCCGCGCCGGGCAGCGAGAGCGCGGCCGGATCGGGCAGCAGGTGCACGCCGTCGCCGAGCAGGTCGGCCGCTCGGGCGCGCTGGTCGGGCTCGAGCAGGCGCACGTGCAGCGCGCCGCGCCCGACCGACGCCTTCAGCTGCGCCGGCGTGCCCTCGGCGATCACGCGGCCGTGGTCGATGACGGCGATCCGGTCCGCGAGCTGGTCGGCCTCCTCGAGGTACTGCGTGCAGAGCAGGACCGTCGTGCCCTGGCCGACGAGCGCGCGCACGATGTCCCAGACCTGGTTGCGCGAGCGCGGGTCCAGGCCCGTCGTGGGCTCGTCGAGGAACATCAGCCGCGGCGTCACCACGATGCTCGCGGCGATGTCCAGCCGGCGGCGCATGCCGCCCGAGTAGTTCTTGACCTGCTTGGTCGCCGCCTCGGCGAGCCCGAACGCCTCCAGGAGCTCCGTCGCGCGCGCCTTCGCGCCGGCCCGCGAGTGCCCGAGCAGCCGCGCCATCAGCACCAGGTTCTCGCGCCCGGTCAGCTCCTCGTCGACGGACGCGAGCTGGCCCGTGAGGCTGACGAGCGAGCGCACGGCGTCGGCCTCGGCGACGACGTCGTGACCGAGCACGGAGGCGCGGCCGCCGTCCGGCGCCAGCAGCGTGGCGAGCATCCGGATCGTGGTGGTCTTGCCGGCGCCGTTGGGCCCGAGCACCCCGTAGACGGCGCCTTGGGAGACGTGCAGGTCGACGCCGTCGACCGCGCGCGTCTCGCCGAAGGACTTGGCGAGGCCCTCGGCCTCGATGGCGGGAGCGGTACTCATCTCCGGCTCAGACTGCCACGAAGCCTGCAACTCATCGGTGCGGGCAGCACCCCCTTACCGCCCGCTCGGGTTCGAGTCCGCTCAGGAGACGCTGCGGCCCACGAGCGACGCGTGCGCGGCGACGTGCCGCGCGAAGTCCGCGAAGTCGCGCGCGTAGAGCGCCTGCGGGCCGTCGCAGAGCGCCTCCTCGGGGTCCTCGTGGACCTCGACGATGATCCCGTCGGCGCCGACCGCAGCCGCCGCGCGGGCCAGCGGCTCGACCAGCCGCCGGTCGCCGGAGGCGTGGCTGGGGTCGACGATCACCGGCAGGTGCGAGTGCAGCTTCAGCCACGGCACCGCGCTGAGGTCCAGCGTGAAGCGCGTCGCCGTCTCGAACGTGCGGATGCCGCGCTCGCACAGCATCACGCGCTCGTTGCCCTCCTTGAGGATGTAGTCGGCGGCCATCAGCAGCTCGTCGAGCGAGGAGGACAGGCCGCGCTTGAGCAGGACCGGCTTGCCGAGCTTGCCCGCCACCTCCAGCAGCGCGTAGTTCTGCATGTTGCGCGCGCCGATCTGGACGACGTCGGCGTGCGCGGCGATCGCGTCGGCGTGCTGGGTGTCGAGGAACTCGGTGACGATCGGCAGGCCGGTCTCCGCGCGCGCCGCGGCGAGGATCTCCAGCGCCTCGACGCCGAGGCCCTTGAAGGCGAACGGCGAGGTGCGCGGCTTGAACGCGCCCCCGCGCAGCATCGAGGCGCCGCCGTCGCGGACGGTGCGCGCGACGCCCAGCGTCTGCTCGCGCGACTCGACCGTGCACGGGCCGGCGATCAGGCAGAACGTCTCGTTGCCGCCCACGCGGCGGCCGTCGACGGCGAACTCGGTCGGCTCGTGGTGCGCGAGCTCGGACGACGCGAGCTTGTAGGGGCGCGAGATCGGCACGACGCGGTCGACGCCGGCCATCCCCTCCAGCCCCAGCTCGCGCACGCCCTCGGGGTCGCCGATCGCCCCGATCGCCGTCGTCAGCTCGCCCGGCAGCACGAGCACGTGCACGCCCGTGGTCTTCAGCTTGGCCTTGACCGCCTCGATCTCGGCCTCGCCGGCCTCCGGTGTCATCACGATCATCACGGCGCGCTCACAGCCCCAGCTCGCGGACGCCCAGCTCGTCGGCGCCGAGATGGTGCGCCAGCTCGTGGCGCACGGTGCGCGTGACCTGCGCGCGCAGCTCGTCCGGATCGTGGCCGAAGTCGCGCAGCAGCGTGTCGCGGAAGATGACGATCCGGTCCGGGTAGTTGTCGCGCGCGACGGTGTCGCCCATGTAGAGCCCGTAGGCGCGGTGGCGCCGGCCCTTGTCGGAGATGACGACCGGGACGTGGTCGAGCGCGCGCAGCAGCAGGTCCGGCAGGTCGTCGAGCGCCTCGCGCACGAGCTCCTCGAAGTCGTGCGGGTTGCGCGGGTCGAGCGCCATGAACTCGTCCTCGTCGGGGTCGGCCGCGAGGTTGTCGCGCGCGAGCTGCTCCGAGCGCTGGACGAGCCGCTCGAACTCCTCCTCGTCGGCGGGGTCGGTGTAGTCGGCCAGCCGGCTGGTGACGAAGTTCATGACGACCCCGATCACGACGATCGCGGCGAGCGTCGTCGCGATCAGCTGCATGACCTTCACGGGGTAGCTCGGCGACAGCCCGCCCGCGAGCGTGGCGACCAGCACCCCGACCGACAGGGCGACGACGGCCGAGATCGCGATCCTGCGAGCGATCGACCAGTCGGAGAGCATGGCTCAGACGCTAGCGGAGCGTGCGCGCGATCACGAGCCGCTGGATCTCGTTCGTGCCCTCGTAGATCTGCGTGATCTTGGCGTCGCGCATGTAGCGCTCGACCGGGTACTCGGTCACGTAGCCGTAGCCGCCGAGCACCTGGACCGCCTCGACCGTGACCGCCATCGCCGTGTCGGAGGCGAACAGCTTGGCCATCGCGGAGTACTTGCCGCGGTCGGGCTCGTGGCGGTCGATCTTCGCGCACGCGCGGTAGAGCAGCTCGCGCGCGGCGGCCGTGCGCGTCTCCATGTCGGCGAGCTTGAACTGGATCCCCTGGAACTCCGCGATCGCGCGCCCGAACTGCCGGCGCTCGCGCGCGTAGGCGGCGGCGTGGTCGGTCGCGCCCTGGGCGATGCCGACGGCCTGCGCGGCGACGCCGAGGCGCGAGTGGTCGAGCGTGCCGAGGGCGACGCGCATGCCCTTGCCGACCTCGCCGATCAGGTTCGCGGCCGGGATGCGCACGTCGTCGAAGATCGGCTGGCCGGTTGGCGAGCCCTTGATGCCCAGCTTGTGCTCGAGCTTGCCGACGCTGAAGCCGGGCCGGTCGGCCTCGACGACGAACGCGCTGATGCCGTGCGAGCGCTCGGCCTTCGGGTCGGTCTTGGCGAACACGACGTAGAAGTCGGCGACGCCGAGGTTGGTGATCCAGTTCTTGGTGCCGGTCACGACCCACTCGTCGCCGTCGCGCACCGCGCGCGTGATCATCCCGCCCGGGTCCGAGCCGGCCTCGGGCTCGGAGAGCGCGAACGCCGGCGACCACTCGCCGGACGCGCAGCGCGGCAGGAAGCGCTGCTTGAGCTCGTCGGTTCCGAAGAGCTTGATCGGCAGCGTGCCGAGCTCTTGGATCATCAGCATCAGCGCGCTCGAGGCGCACGCGCGCGCGACCTCCTCGACGGCCACGTTGAGCATCAGCGTGCCCGTGCCGGTGCCGCCGTGCTCCTCGTCGAAGGGCAGGCCGAACAGGTCGTGCTCGGCGAACAGCCTGCGCAGGTCCCACGGGTACTCCGCCTTGGCGTCGATCTCCGCGGCGCGCGGCGCGACGCGCTCGGCGACCATCTTGCGGATCGCGTCGCGGAACTCGACCTGCTCGTCGGTGAGGGCGTAGGTGTCGGAAGGCGGGGTGGTCGTGACCATGCACTGAGCCTAGAGGGGGTTTGGGTCCTGACCGCCACGGAGACGATGGCCTCATGGGCATCGGCACATCCCTCTTCCTGATCGCCGTCGGCGCGATCCTCTACTTCGCCGTGGACGCGGACGTCTCCGGTCTGGAGATCTCGACGATCGGGATCATCCTGATGGTCGTCGGCGTGATCGGCCTGCTGATCTCGCTGTTCATGATCTCCTCGGCGCGCCGTGGCACCGACCGCACCGTCGTGCGCGACCGCGAGCCGTACTAGCGCACCCCTCATGAGAGCCGGCCTGCCCGAACGGGCAGGCCGCTTTGACCTGCCAGGCGCGGGCGGAGAGGCTAGGCCGCAGCCACTCCCCTAGGAGGTCCCAGATGTCCAGCCTCGCCCCCGCCGCGCTGGAATCCGCGATGCGCGGCACGATCACCGCGCCCGGCGATCCCGACTACGACGATCGCCGCAAGCTCTACAACGCGATGATCGACCGCCGGCCCAGGCTGATCGCGCGCTGCACCGATGCGGCCGACGTCATCGCCGCCGTCGGGCACGCCCGCAGCGAGGGGCTGCCGCTCGCGATCCGCGGCGGCGGCCACAACGGCGCCGGCCTGGGCAGCGTCGACGACGGGCTGGTGATCGACCTCGCCGGGATGCGCGGCGTGATCGTCGACCCGGTCTCCAAGGTCGCGCGCGTGCTCGGCGGCTCGCTGCTGGGCGACGTCGACCATGCATGCCATCCGTTCGGCCTGGCCCTGCCGAGCGGGATCATCTCAACCACCGGCGTCGGCGGCATCACGCTCGGCGGCGGACTGGGCCACCTCACGCGCGGAGGCGGCCTGACGATCGACAACCTGATCGCGGCCGACGTGGTGCTCGCCGACGGCCGGCTCGTACGCACCAGCGAATCCGAGCACCCGGACCTGTTCTGGGCGCTGCGCGGCGGCGGCGGCAACTTCGGCGTCGTCGTGTCGTTCTCGTTCTCGCTGCGCGAGGTCGGCGACGTGCTCGCCGGGCCGACGCTGTGGCCGATGGAGGCCGCGCCCGCCGTGATGCGCGCGTTCGACCGCTACATGGACACCGCACCCGAGATGGTCGGCGGCTTCTTCCTGTTCCTCGAGGTCCCGCCCGACCCGTCGTTCCCGGCCGAGTTGCACGGGCAGCGGATGTGCGGGATCGCCTGGTGCGTGACCGACCCCGACGCCACGGACGTCTTCGACGACCTGCTGGCGGCCGCGCCGCCGGCGCTGCACGGCGTCCAGCGGATGCCGTTCCCGATGTGGAACTCGGCGTTCGACGGCCTCTACCCGCCCGGGCACCAGTGGTACTGGCGCGCGGACTTCTTCAACGAGCTCACCGACGAGGCGATCGCGCTCCACTGCGAGCACGCGGCGCAGCTGCCGACGATGCAGTCGAGCATGCACCTGTATCCCGTCAACGGCGCGGCCGCGCGGGTCGGCAAGGACGACACCGCGTGGGCGTACCGCGACGCGAAGTACGGCGAGGTGATCGTCGGCGTCGACCCGGACCCGGCCAAGGCGGGCCTGCTGCGCGACTGGGCCGTCGCGTACCACGAGGCGCTGCACCCGCACTCGATGGGCGGCGCCTACGTGAACATGATGATGGACGAGGGCCAGGAGCGGGTGCGCGCGAGCTACCGCGACCACTACGACCGGCTCGCCCAGGTCAAGGCGGAGTACGACCCGGGAAACCTCTTCCGGGTCAACCAGAACATCGCGCCCGCCGTGGATTAAGACCCCGCGCGCCCGGCGCCGGGCTGCCGCGCCCGCCGCGTGTGCGGCGGGCGCGGAGGGCCTCGCCTAGAGGCCCTCCGGGTGGCGGGCGGTGTAGCCGCTCGCCGGGCGCATCTTCGCCGACCAGTCGGGGCCGTCGGAGTCGCTGTCGTTGTAGCCCGTGTCGAAGCGCAGGCCGGCCACGACCATGTACGAGTGGCCGCCGCTGCCGTAGGTGGTGATCCACTGGCCCTTGCCGGCGTCGCCGAAGCGCGAGAAGCCCGAGGAGGTCAGCGCCTGGTCGAGCAGGCCGCCGCCGTGCAGCGCGTAGGACATCGAGCCCGAGCAGTCGTAGCCAGAGTCCTCCCACTTGCCGTGCCCGCCGCCGTACTTGTACGGCTTGTCGATGATCTTGTTGCCGGCGGCGATGACGTCCTTGACGACCTGCGGCGCCGACTCCGGCGCGGTCGCCGTGCCGTCCGGGTTGAGCACCGCCTTCTCGCCCGTGGCGGACTGGGCCGGCGCGGGCTTCGGCGTGGAGTAGACGGTGATGCCGGCGTTGACCTGGCGGCGCAGCTTGCGCCCGTCGGAGCGCGACACACGCCCGTTGACCCGGCGGTCGGAGCGGCGCTCCCAGGACTTCACGCGGCGGGCGGTGAGCGGGCCGTAGTGCCCGTCGACCGATGTTTCGATCCCCACCCGGGTGAGGAAGTCCTGCAGGACGCGGACGTCCCTGCCGGCCATGCCCTGGCGGAGGTTGCGATCGCCCAGGGTGAGCCGGGCGGCGTCCGCCTCAGCGGCGGAGAACGTTGGTACGAGAGCCCCGGCCACGGCCAGGGCCGTCGCGATGGTACGACAGCGCGACAAGACGATCCTTTCCTCAACCGCCTGCGGAGTTAGCTGTCGGGCTCGCGCGGAAAGACTCGCGCTACGCACATACGTGCCGATTCGCCCCCGGCCGGGATTCCCCTGGCCACACTGCCTTGGTTCCCCCGCTCCCATTCGGCCCCCCGGCCGGTGGGATTCGGCGTTATGTCCCGTTTCGAAGCGCGGCACTCTAGCGGACGCGTCGGCAGCCAGTGGTCCGTCGCGTGCCGGGACGGCCCACTTGCGTCCGCGGGCGTGACGGATCTCGCAGAAGCCGACCGCGGCAGGCTCGACGCTGCGACCGCGGAGCTCGACCCGCCGTTCGCGGTCGTCGATCTCGACGCGTTCGATGCCAACGCCGCCGACCTGCTGCGCCGCGCCGCCGGCAAGCCGGTCCGCCTGGCCTCGAAGTCCGTGCGCGTGCGCGCCCTGATCGACCGCGGCCTGGAGGCTGGCCTGCAGGGGATCCTCGCGTTCACGCTGCCCGAGGCGCTGTGGCTCGCCGGGCACGGGCACGAGGACCTCGTCGTCGCCTACCCGACCGCCGACCGGGCCGCGCTGCGCGAGCTCGCCGTCGGCGGGGCGGCCGCGGGCGGCGCGCCCGCGCAGGAGCGCGTGACCGTGATGGTCGACTGCCCGGAGCACCTCAACGCGATCCGGGCGGCCGGGGCGACGGCGGACGCGCCCGTGCGCGTGTGCCTCGACGTCGACGCGGGCTGGTGGCCGCTCGGCGGGCGGGTGCGGATCGGCGCCAAGCGCTCCCCGCTGCACACGCCCGCGGCGGCGGCCGCCCTGGCGCGCGAGGTGGCGTCGCGACCGGAGCTCGTGCTCGACGGGATCATGAGCTACGAGGCCCACATCGCCGGCGTCGGAGACCGCCCGCCGGGGCGCCTCGGGGCGCTCGCGGGCGCGGCGATCGCGGGCATGCAGGCCGCGTCGGCGCGCGAGCTGGCGGCCCGTCGCGCCGAGGTCGTCGCCGCGGTGCGGGCCGTCGCGCCGCTGCGCTTCGTCAACGGCGGCGGCACCGGCTCCGTCGAGCGCACCGCCGCCGAGCCCGCGGTGACGGAGGTCGCCGCGGGCTCGGGCCTGTTCGCCCCGACGCTGTTCGACGCGTACCGCGCCTTCACGCCGCGCCCCGCCGCGCTGTTCGCGTTGCCCGTCGTGCGCCGGCCGTCACCGGAGGTCGCGACGGTGCTCGGCGGCGGCTACCTCGCCTCGGGCGCCGCGGGCGGCGACCGGCTGCCGCGCCCGGTGCTGCCCGCCGGGCTGCGACTGGACCGTCAGGAGGGCGCCGGCGAGGTGCAGACCCCGGTGACCGGCGCCGCCGCCCGCGCGCTCCGCATCGGCGACCGCGTCTGGTTCCGCCACGCCAAGGCCGGCGAGCTGTGCGAGCGCTTCGACGCGGTCCACCTGATCCGCGGACAGGCGATCGTCGAGACCGTGCCCACCTACCGCGGCGAGGGCAAGGCGTTCCTGTAGCGGCGCGCCGGCGGCCGCGCCCGAGGCGCGGGCGGCGCCCGTCAGGCGGGCGCGGGGCGCCGCACCGCGCCGAGCACCCGCCGCGTCCAGGGGTTCTCGAAGCGGCCCTCGGGGTCGAGCTCTGCGCGCGCGGCCGCGAAGGCGTCCCACGCGGGGTAGCGGGCCTCGAGCTCGCGCGCGGCGAGGAACGAGCGTTTGCCCCAGTGCGGGCGCCCGCCCCAGCCGGCCATCAGCTTCTCGACCTCGCGGAACGGCGGCTCGCCGTCCATGCCCTGGAAGACGTGCACGGCGACGTAGGCGGTGTCGCGCCCGTGCGCGGGCGAGAGCAGCGCATCGTCGGCGGCGACGAAGCGCAGCTCGACGGGGAAGTTGACCGGGTGGCGCTCGAGGATCTCGCGCGCGCCGCGCACCGCCTCGGCCGCGTGCTCGCGGGGGATCGCGTACTCCATCTCGTCGAAGCGCACGAGCCGCGGACTGGCGAAGATCCGGTGCGAGGCATCGACGTGTTCGCGGCCCGAGGCGGCCGCGGCGGCGAGCCGGTTGATGCGCGGGATCGCGCGCGGGAAGCGGCGGCCGGTGCGGCTGAGCAGCTCGAGCGCGTGGTTGTCGAGCAGCACGTCGTGCAGCCACGCCCGGGCCCGACCCGGCGCCGCCACCGGCGCGTCGGTGCGGTCGTTCGTGCGGGTGAGCGCCAGCGGCGAGTGCGGGAACGTCCAGAACTCGAAGTGGTCGTGCGCGTCGACGCGCTCGTCGAGCCCGTCGAGCACCTCCTCCAGCGGCAGCGTGGTGTCGACGCCGCGCAGGCGGAACGCGGGCACGCAGCGCAGCGTCACGGCGGTCACGATCCCGAGCGAGCCGAGCCCGACGCGCGCGGCGCGCAGCAGGTCCCCGTCGTCGCGCGTGAGCGTGCGCCGCTCCCCGGCCCCGTCGACCAGCTCGAGTGCCTCGACCTGCGCGCTGAGGTTCTGCAGCCGCGCGCCGGTGCCGTGCGTGCCCGTGGCGAGCGCGCCGGCCAGCGACTGCGCGTCGATGTCGCCGAGGTTGGGCAGCGCCAGCCCGCGCGCCTCGAGGCCCGCGTTGAGCGCGGCGAGCGTGGCGCCGGCCTCGACCTTGACCAGCCCGGTCCCAGCGTCGGCGTCGAGGATCCGGTCGAGGCGGTCGAGCCGCACGAGCGTGCCGTCGGTCGGCACGCACGGTGAGAAGGAGTGACCGGCGCCCGCCGCGCGCACCGTCCGCCCCGCCTCGGCCGCCCGGCGCACCGCCCCCGCCACCTCGCGCGCGGACTTCGGATGCTCGATCGCGACGGGCACGCAGGAGTGCGTGCCGGCCCAGTTGCGCCACATGGCCCGCACGCTACCGCGGGCGAGCGGACGCCTGTGACAGGCTGCGCGGCCATGTCCTGGGAGCCCGAGCTCGAGGAGCTGCGCCGGCGCGAGGCGCTCGCGCGCGACGCCGCCTCGCACCCCGACCGCGCCTCGCGCGTCGAGCGCCAACACGCCGCGGGCAAGCTGACCGTGCGCGAGCGCGTCGAGCGGCTGCTCGACCCCGGAACGTTCCACGAGGTCGGGGCGCTCGCCGGCGTGGCCGGCTACGGCGAGGACGGCGAGCTGGAGACGTTCATGCCGGCGAACATGGTCGTCGGACAGGGCGAGGCCGACGGCCGCGGGCTGGTCGTGCAGGCCGACGACTTCACGATCCGCGGCGGCGCCGCCGACGCGGCGATCTGGCAGAAGATGGTCCACGCGGAGCGGATGGCGCACGACCTGCGACTGCCGCTCGCCCGGCTCGTCGACGGGACGGGCGGCGGCGGCTCGGTCAAGTCGCTCGAGCAGATGGGCTACACGTACGTGCCGTTCCTGCCCGGGATGGAGGTCGCGATCGAGAACCTCGCGATCGTGCCCGTGGTGGCGGCGGCGCTCGGGCCGGTGGCGGGCCTCGGCGCGGCGCGCGTCGTCGCCTCGCACTTCTCCGTGATCGTGCGCGGCAGCGGCCAGCTGTTCGTCGCCGGGCCGCCGGTCGTGGCGGCGGCGATGGGCGAGTCGCCCGACAAGGAGGCGCTCGGCGGCGCCCGCGCGCAGACCCGGGCCGGGGCGGTCGACAACGAGGCGGCCGACGAGGACGACGCCCTCGACCAGCTGCGCCGCTTCCTCTCCTACCTTCCTGGCAGCGCCTGGGAGCC
>Ga0126312_10002128_pt1 | contig 13200 bp, 10 predicted proteins | sample Plot104A_FD_92537 | JGI IMG/M metagenome (GOLD analysis project Ga0126312, IMG submission 92537) | Serpentine soil microbial communities from UC McLaughlin Reserve, CA, USA - Plot104A | ecosystem: Environmental > Terrestrial > Soil > Grasslands | place: USA: UC McLaughlin Reserve, Lake County...
GGATCTTCTTCGTCAACATCCCGATCGGCGTCGCGACCGGCGTGCTGGCGCTGCGGCTGATCGCGGACGATCGCGGGATCGGGCTCCGGGAGGGCGCGGACGTCGCGGGCGCGCTGCTCGTGACCGTGTCGCTGATGCTCGGCGTGTACACGATCGTCGAGGCGGCCGACCAGGGATGGGGCTCGCTCCACACGCTCGGCTTCGGCGCGCTCTCGCTGCTGCTGCTCGCCGGCTTCGTCGCCCGCCAGGCGACCGCCGCCAAGCCGCTGATGCCGCTGCGGATGTTCCGCTCGCGCAACGTCTCGGGCGCCAACGCGATCCAGTTCCTGATGGTCGCCGGGCTGTTCGGCATGTTCGTGCTGGGCGCGCTGTACATGCAGCGCGTGCTCGACTACGACGCGATCGGGACCGGCTTCGCCTTCCTGCCCGTCTCCGTCGGGATCGGCGTGCTGTCGTTCGCCGTCTCGCCGCGGCTGACGATGCGCTTCGGCGCGCGCGCGGTCCTCATACCGAGCCTCATCCTGCTGATGGCGGCGCTCGCCCTGCTCACGCGCACGCCGGTGGACGGCGACTACGTCGTCGACCTGCTGCCGGCGATGATCCTCTTCGGGATCGGCGCCGGCATGTCGTTCCCGGCGCTGATGACGCTCGCGATGTCGGGCGCCTCGCCGAGCGACGCCGGCCTCGCCTCCGGTCTGGTCAACACGACGCAGCAGGTCGGCGGCGCGCTCGGCTTGGCGGTGCTGACGACGCTGGCGACGTCGCGCACCGACGACCTCCTCGCCGACGGCGAGAGCACGGCGTCGGCGCTCACGGAGGGCTACCAGCTCGCGTTCGCGGTCGGAGCGGCGCTGCTCGTCGCCGCGGTGGCGCTGGCGGCGTTCGTGCTCAAGTCGCCGCCGGCCCCGCAGGAGCAGGAGCACGAGCACGCGCGCATGGAGCCCGCCTACTCCGAGGCCGGCTAGCCTAGCCGCCGCGGTAGGCGTTCGTGATCGGCATCCGCCGGTCGCGGCCGAACGCCCGGGGCGTGATCTTGATCCCCGGCGGGGCCTGGCGGCGCTTGTACTCGGCGCGGTCGACCAGCGCGAAGACGCGCTCGACGGCGTCCTCTGGGAGGCCGGCGAGCGCGAGCTGGTCGCGCCCCGCGTCCTCCTCGATGTAGGCCTCGAGGATCGCGTCGAGTGTGTCGTAGTCGGGCAGCGAGTCCAGGTCCTTCTGGTCCGGGCGCAGCTCGGCCGACGGCGCGCGCTCGACGATCGAGCGCGGCACCGGATGCTGGTCGTCGCGGGCGTTGCGGTAGTCCACCAGCCGGTAGACGAGCGTCTTGGGCACGTCCTTGATCACCGCGAAGCCGCCGGCCGAGTCCCCGTAGAGCGTCGAGTAGCCGACCGAGTTCTCGGACTTGTTGCCGGTCGTCAGCACGAGCCAGCCGAACTTGTTCGACAGCGCCATCAGCAGGTTGCCGCGGATCCGCGCCTGGAGGTTCTCCTCGGTGATGTCGGGTTCGCGGCCCGCGAAGACGTCGGCCAGCATCCGCTCGTAGACCTCCATCGCGGGCGCGATCGGGAGGTCGAGGCACTGCACGCCGAGGTTCGCCGCCAGCGTGCGGGCGTCGCTCTGCGTTCCCTCGGACGAGTAGCGCGACGGCATCACGGCGGCGGTCACGCGATCTGCGCCGAGCGCGTCGACCGCGATCAGCAGGACGAGCGTCGAGTCGATCCCGCCCGAGAGGCCGAGCACGACGTGCTCGAAGCCGTTCTTGCCCAAGTAGTCGCGGACGCCGAGGCACAGCGCGGCGTAGACCTCGGCCTCCGGCTCCAGCAGCGGCGCGACGTCGCCGCCGAGCTCGCTCGGGCGGCGCTCGCGGCGCTCGATCGTCGCCGCCCGGCGCACGTCGGGCAGCGCGCTGCGCACCGGCGGGCGCAGGCGCGTGTCGCGCAGCCGCGCCGTCGCGGCGCCCTGGAGGTCGACGGTGCAGAGGGTGAGCGACTCCGTGAACTGCGGCGCGCGGGCGATCACTGCGCCGGTGTGGTCGGCGACCAGCGAGTGGCCGTCGAACACGAGCTCGTCCTGGCCGCCGACGAGGTTGCAGAAAGCGACGGCGCAGAGGTTGTCGCGCGCGCGCTGGATCAGCATGCGCTCGCGCGAGATCCCCTTGCCCGCCTCGTACGGCGACGCGGACGGGTTGATCAGCAGCAGCGCGCCGGCCAGCGCCTCGTCCGACGCCGGCGGGCCCGGCACCCAGATGTCCTCGCAGATCGTCAGCCCGAGCCGCGCATCGCCGAGGTCGAGCACCGCGGCTCCCTCCCCGGCCTGGAAGTAGCGCGGCTCGTCTGCGACGCCGTAGTTCCACAGCCGCGTCTTGCGATACGTGGCCACGACCGCCCGGTCCGCGATCACCGCGATCGCGTTGTGCACGTCCTCCGTGCGCTGCGGGTAGCCGACGACGGCGACGATCCCCTCGACCTCGCGCACGACCGAGTCGAGCGCCTCCTGGGTCGCCTGCAGGAAGTGCTCCTTCAGCAGCAGGTCCTCGGGCGGGTAGCCGGTCAATACGAGCTCGGGGAAGAGCACGAGCTCGGCGCCCGCGTCGCGCGCGCGCTCGATGTTCTCGCGCAGCAGGCGGGCGTTGCCCTCGAGGTCGCCGACGCGCGGGTCGACCTGCGCCAGCGCGAGGCTGAGGGGCGCGAGCGTCAAGCCGGCTGCTTGGAGCGCGTGCGCGGGACGCGCGGCTCGCTCGACACGCCGGCCGCGGCCGCCAGCTCGCCGATCGCCCCCTCCAGCGCGGCGGCGACGTCGTCGACGTCGGGGAGCGCGTCGTAGTCGGCGAGGAGACCGAAGTCGATCCGGCCGTTGTAAGACATGATCGCGATCCCGAGCGCGGCGTTCTCGACTATCGGCACCAGCGGGTAGAGGCGCGCGAGCTGCCGGCCGAGCAGGAAGAGCGGGAACTGCGGGCCCGGCACGTTCGTCACCGTCAGGTTGAAGAATCGCTGCAGGGTCTGGAGCCGCGCCGCCTGGGAGAGGATCGTCGGCGGCGCGAAGTCCGCCAGCGCGGTGAGCGTCTCGGCGCCGACCGCCTGGCCGGAGTCCTTCAGGCCGCGCATCGCCTCGTGGACGGCGCGGTAGCGGGCGATCGGGTCCGCGAGGCCGATCGGCAGCGGCGCGTACATCGCCGCGACCTTGTTGCCGAGCGCGCCGCGCTCCTCCTCGGCGCGCACCGAGACCGGCACCATCGCCTTCAGCTCGACGTCGGTGTCGTGGCCGTGCGCGACGAAGTGGCTGCGGAGCGCGCCCGCGACGACCGTGAGCACGACGTCGTTGACCGTGCCGTCGAGCGCGTCCTTGATCGCCTTGAACGTCTTCAGCTCGGCGTCGACCCAAGCGAAGCGCCGGTGCGGCCCGATCTTCACGTTGAGCGGCGAGCGCGGCGCGCCGCCGAGGCCGGCCTGCGTCATCGAGGCGAGCCCGCCGAGCGCCGTGGCGGCGGCCGCGAGCGCCTCCTGCGGATGGATCACCGCCTCCCCCGCGGCGCGGGCGAGTTCCAGCGGGGTCGCCGCGCGATCGACCAGCGCGTCGGCGAGCAGCGCCGCCGGCGTCGGCTCCGGGCGCGGCACCCACGGCTCCTCCGCCTGGGCCTGCGCGGGCGGATCCGCGTCGAGGTCGAAGAGCACGGTCGCGATGTCGACGCCGGAGATGCCGTCGACGAGGCAGTGGTGCGTCTTCGACACCAGCGCGAAGCGGTCCTCGCCGACGCGGTCGACGAGCCAGATCTCCCACAGCGGCTTGGAGCGGTCGAGCCGCTGCGCGAAGACGCGGCCGGCGAGCCGGCGCAACTCGCCCTCCCCGGCCGGCTGCGGCAGCGCCGTGTGGCGCACGTGGTAGGCGGCGTTGAAGTGCGGGTCGTCGACCCACACGGGGCGGCTCTGGACGAGCGGAGGGAACGCGAGCTTCTGGCGGTAGCGCGGGACCAGCGCGAGCCGGCGCTCGAGGTGCGCGACGAACTCCTCGTAGGGCGGCGACTCGCCCTCGAAGAGCAGCACGGAGCCGACGTGCATGTGCGCGCCGCCGCGATCCTCGAGCGCGAGGAAGGAGGCATCGAGTCCGGTGAGGCGATCCGGGTTCGTCACGCGCGGGATTGTCGCGCATTCGCGGCCGCGGTCGCGTCGCTCGTGCCAACCGTCACACGGTTTTCCGGCGCGCTTCGCTATTCTCCGGCGCTCGTTCGACTGCCGAACCGGGGCACACGACGTGCTGCCGGGCGGGGGACTCATTCTCAGCGCGCGGGAGGCGCTCTGACCGGGGCGGAGTCCGCGGCGCAAGCCGCGGTGGCGACGCGCGGGGACTCGCCCCGCGGCCGCCTGTGCCCGAGGACGAAGTCCTTCGGGCACGAGCTCGTCAGCTCACCTCGCAGGCATCCCGGTCGAACGCCCAAGGAGGTCTCGTTGACTCCGCGGAACGTCGTGCGCCCGGCCGCGGCCGGAGCGCTCTGCTTCGCATTCAGCTGTGCCGGCGCGGATGCCGCGTCCGCGCAGACCGACACGACAACGCCGACCGCGCGCGCCGCTGAGAAGCCGCAGATCGCCGTGCGCCACCGCAGGCTGAACGTCCGCGCCGGCAGGCGCGCGGTCGTCGCGGGCCGCGTCGTGCCGGCGGTCGCCGGCCTGGCGGTCGCGCTCCAGGCGAGGAGCGACGGACGCTGGCACGCCTTCGAGCGCGATCGCACCGACGCCGCCGGCCGCTACCGGCTGCGCCAGCGCTTCCGGAGCACCGTCAGCCGGCGCGTACGCGTGCGCGTCGCCGACGCCCCGGGCATCGTGGCGGGCAAGCGCCGGCTCGGCCGCCTGAACGTCTACCGCGTGGCGTACGCCTCGTGGTACGGGCCCGGTCTCTACGGCAACCGCACGGGCTGCGGCGGCACGCTCTACGCCGGCCGCCTCGGCGTCGCGCACAAGACGCTGCCGTGCGGCACGATGGTCACGTTCAAGCGCGGCCACCGCCAGGTGCGCGTGCCGGTGATCGATCGCGGGCCGTACGTCGGCGGGCGCGAGTACGACCTGACCGAGGCGACCGCCGCGCGGCTCGGCTTCCGCGGCCATGGGCCGATCCTGACGACGGGTTAGTCAGACGGGGAGAGCAAGCTGCGGGCCCTTCGCGAGCGCCGGCGCCTCCTCGTCCTCGAACGCCGCGACCCGGACGCCGAGCAGGCGCACCGGGCGCGGCGGCGCGTACGCGCGGAGCAGCTCGAGCGCGACGCGCGCGATCGTCTCGGTCTCGTTTACCGCGGCGGGCAGCGTGCGGGCGCGCGTGACGGTGGTCCAGTCGTCGAGCCGGACCTTGATCCCGATCGTTCGCCCGCGCGCGGACTTTCGCTGCAGACCCTCGCAAAGCTGCCCGGCCAGGCGCGCAAGCACGGCCTCGAGCTCGCCGAGGTCGGCGATGTCGCGGTCGAACGTGGTCTCGTTGGAGCGCGACTTGGCGGGACCGGACTCGGCCTCGACGACGTCGGAGGCGTGGAAGTTCGCGCGCGCGACCAGCTCGGCCGCGTGGCGGGCGCCGAAGCGGGCCGCGAGCGCCTCCGCGTCGGCGCTCTGGAGCGCGCCGATCGTCGTCAGCCCCATCGCCGCGAGCCGCTCGAAGGTCTTGGGCCCGATGCCGGGGATCATCCGCAGCGAGCTGCCGGCCAGCCGCCGGCAGGCCTCCTCGCGGCCCATCGCGACGAAGCCGCACGGCTTCTCGAGGTCCGACGAGACCTTCGCGATCAGGCGGTTCGGCCCGATCCCGACCGAGATCGCGATGCCGGTGCGGTCGCGCACCTCGGCGACGAGCTCGCGCAGCACGCGCAGCGGCTTCGCGGCGTCAGTGACGTCGGCGTAGCCCTCGTCGAGCCCGACCTGCTCGACGACCGGCAGCCGCGCCCGCACGATCTCCCAGACCTCGCGCGACTTCTCCCGGTAGGCGGTGAAGTCGGGCGGGATGAAGACCGCGTGCGGGCAGAGCCGGCGCGCCTGCGCGGCGGGGGAGGCCGAGCCGACGCCGAACCTGCGCGCCTCGTACGACGCCGTCGTGACGACGGCACGCGGGCCGTCGCCGGCGACGACGACCGGCTTGCCGGTCAGCTCCGGCCGCCGCAGCAGCTCGACGGAGACGTAGAACGCGTCGCAGTCGAGGTGGGCGATGACGCGGCGGTCGGACACGACCAGCCATGATCACGGGTCGCCCGGCTAGAACCCCCAAAGGGCGTCGAGCGCCGCCTTGAGCCGCTCGGCGCTCGTCGCCACGTCCTCTTCGACGGTGCGGATCGTGACGTCGGGACTCTCGGGCACCTCGTAGGGCGCGCTTACGCCGGTGAAGTCCTGCAGCTTGCCCGCGCGGGCGCGCGCGTAGAGGCCCTTGGGATCGCGCTTCTCGGCGATCTCGACCGGCGTGTCGACGTAGACCTCGAGGAACGGCAGCCCGGCGGCGTCGTGCAGCTCGCGGGCGAGCGCGCGGTCGTGGTGGGCGGGGGAGACCAGCGAGGCGATCGCGACCAACCCGGCGTCGGCCATCAGCCGCGCCACGTGCGCGACGCGGCGGATGTTCTCGGTGCGGTCGGCGGGGGAGAAGGCCAGGTCGCCGGAGATCCCGTGGCGCAGGTTGTCGCCGTCGAGGAAGTAGGCGGGGTGGCCGGCCTCGACCAGGATGCGCTCGAGCTGGGCGGCGATCGTCGACTTGCCCGACGCCGGCAGGCCCGTCAGCCAGACCGTGGCCCCGCGCGTGCCGAGCGAGCCCCAGCGGTGGGCGCGCTCGAGGCCGCTCTCGTGCCACGTCACGCCGGGGGGGTGCTCGGGCTCGCGCCCGCCCGCGCGCACGCGCCGGACCATCCCTGCGCCGACGGTGTCGTTGGAGTCCTCGTCGATCAGGATGAAGGCGCCGGTGGTGCGGTTCTCGGTGTAGGGATCGGCGACGACGGGCGCCGCGGTTCGCAGCGTCAGCCGCGCGATGTCGTTGAGCTCGAGCTCGTCGGGGGGCGGACCGTCCTTGAGCGTCGTGACGTCGAGCAGCGCGTCGATCGACTCGACCGCGGCGCGCACGGTGCGCGTCGTGTGCTTGAGCGCGACGTGCTCGCCGGCGCGCAGCGGCTGCTCGGACATCCAGCACACGGTCGCCTCGATCCGCCGGCCGCCGGCGGGCAGGTGGTCGGGCGAGCAGATGAGCTCGCCGCGGCCGACGTCGAGGTCGTCGGCGAGCTTGACCGTGACGGAGTCGGGCGGAGTCGCGGCCGCGAGCGGGCCGTCGTACGTCTCGACCGCGGTGACGGTGGTGCGCGCCCCGCCCGGCAGCACGACGACCGCGTCGCCCGCGCGCAGCGTGCCGCCGGCGACCTGGCCGGCGTAGCGGCGCTCCTCGCGCGCGGCGTCGGGCGGGCGTATCACCCACTGCACCGGCAGCCGCAGCGGCCCGGCGCCGCGGTCGGAGGCGACGTCGACGGACTCGAGGTGCTCGAGCAGCGGCGGGCCGGAGTACCAGTCCGCCTCGCCGCGCTCGACCACGTTGTCGCCGTAGATAGCCGAGATCGGGAAGGCGCGCGCGTCGCTCACGCCGAGCCGCGAGGTCAGCTCGCCGAACTCGGCCTCGATCGCCCGGAAGCGGCCCTCGTCCCAGTCGACGAGGTCCATCTTGTTGACCGCGGCGACCATGTGGCGGATGCCGAGCAGCGCGGACAGGCACGCGTGGCGGCGCGACTGCTCGATGATCCCGTTGCGGGCGTCGATCAGGATCACCGCGAGGTGCGCGGTCGAGGCGCCGGTGACCATGTTGCGCGTGTAGCGCTCGTGGCCGGGGGTGTCGGCGATGATGAACGAGCGCCGCGGCGTCGTGAAGTAGCGGTAGGCGACGTCGATCGTGATGCCCTGCTCGCGCTCGGCGCGCAGGCCGTCGGTGATCGAGGCGAGGTCGGGCGCTCCGTTGCGGCCGTTGCGGTGCAGCGCGTCGAGCGTGTCCTGGAGGATCAGCTTGGCGTCGAGGAGGAGGCGGCCGATCAGCGTCGACTTGCCGTCGTCGACCGAGCCCGCGGTCGCGAGCCGTAGCAGCTGTTTCCCTGTGCCCGCGGACGAAGTCGGGTGGGTGCCGTCGGAGACCGTCATGAGTGGAGGCGCACTAGAAGTAGCCCTGGCGCTTGCGGTCTTCCATCGCGGCCTCGGACGTGCGGTCGTCGGCGCGCGTCTCGCCGCGCTCTGTGACGCGCGTGGCGGCGATCTCGGAGATCACGTCGGCGACGACGGTGGCGCTCGAGCGCACCGCGCCGGTGATCGTCATGTCGCCGACGGTGCGGTAGCGCACGGACTCCACGAACGGCGCCGACGACGGCTCGACCCACTCCGACACGGCGTAGAGCATCCCGTCGTGCTCGAACACCTCGCGGTCGTGCGCGAAGTAGATCGACGGCAGCTCGAGCCGCTCCTGCTGGATGTAGTGCCAGACGTCGAGCTCGGTCCAGTTCGAGAGCGGGAACACGCGCACGTGCTCGCCGCGGCGGATGCGGCCGTTGTAGAGGTTCCACAGCTCCGGACGCTGCGCGCGCGGATCCCACTGGCCGAAGTCGTCGCGGAAGGAGAAGATCCGCTCCTTCGCGCGGGCGCGCTCCTCGTCGCGGCGGGCGCCGCCGAACGCGGCGTCGAAGCCGCCGTGCTCGATCGCGTCGAGCAGCGTCACGGTCTGGAGCCGGTTGCGCGAGGTGCCGGGCTTGGACGGGTCCCACTCCTCCATGGCGCGGCCGGCGGCGATCGAGTCCTCGACCTTGGCGACGATCAGCGTCTCGCCGAGCTCGGCCACGCGGCGGTCGCGGAACTCGAGCACCTCGGGGAAGTTATGGCCGGTGTCGACGTGCATCACCGGGAACGGGAACGCGCCCGGGCGGAACGCCTTCTCCGCGAGCCGCAGTAGGACGATCGAGTCCTTGCCGCCGGAGAACAGCAAGACGGGACGCTCGAGCTCGGCCGCCACCTCGCGGAAGATGTGGACGGCCTCGGACTCGAGCGCGTGCAGGTGGTCGGGCGCGCTCACTCGGCAGGAGGATAGCCGCCCGCCACCAATCCTTGCCCCTAAAACCGATCCAGATTCGGCCTTTTTAGAGGCGAAGCCCGGTCAAGCCCGGACACGGACGTCCGGCATCGCCATCAGAACGCGGTCCGGAAGACCCGCGGAGCACTTCACCCGCGGAGCTTCAACGCCGCGGAGCACTTCACCCGCGGAGCACTTCAGCCGCGGAGCACTTCACCCGCGGAGCACTTCAGCCGCGGAGCACTTCAGCCGCGGAGGACTAATACAGGGCGGATGCGAGCTTGCGCCGCGACTCGCGCGCCAGCGGGTGCTCGACACCGAGCTCGTCGAGCACGCCGACCACCGCGCGGCGCAGGTCCTCGCGGCGGCCGTCCTCGGACTCCGCGATCGCGGCGATCAGCGCGTCGAGGCCGCGCTGGAGGTCGCCTGCGTCGAGCGCCGCGAACGCGTCGCGCAGCTCCTCGTCCTCCTCGAGCCGCAGCCGGGCGGCGAGGCCGGCGGCGGCGAACGAGCCGGGGAACCGGTCGAGGATCGCCAGCGCGGCGTCGCGCTCGCCCCGCGCGGCGAGGATCCGCGCCAGAGCGACGCCGGCGTCGGCGCGTCCGGGCTCCAGCTCGAGCGCGCTGCGCAGGTCCGCCTCGGTGCCGGACGCCACGAGCGCGTCGGCCTCGGACGGCAGCAGCGCGTCGAGGAAGCGCGCGACCGCCGCGGGCGGCTGCGCGCCCGTGAACTCGGCTTCGAGGCGGCCGTCCTTGAACGCCTTGACGGCCGGGATGCCCTGGATCCGGAACGCCGCGGCGAGACGCTGGTTCGCGTCGGTGTCGACCTTCGCGAGCGCGATCCGGCCGCCGCGCTCCTGCACCGCCTGCTCGAGCACCGGCGTGAGCTGCCGGCACGGCCCGCACCAGGCGGCCCAGAAGTCGACGACCACCGGCAGCTCGCGGGAGCGCTCGATGACGTCCCGCTCGAAGGTCTCCTCGGTCGCGTCGAAGGTCACGCTTCTAGGCTACCGGGGGCGTGTCCGAGTTCATCGTCGAGCGCGGCGGGGTCGAGCTCTCAGGCGAGGAGGCCGGCGAGGGAGTCCCCGTCGTGCTCTTGCACGGGCTCACCGCGACGCGCCGCTACGTCGTCATGGGATCGCGCGCGCTCGAGCGCGGCGGGCACCGCGTGCTCGCGTACGACGCGCGCGGCCATGGGCGCTCGAGCCCCGCCGCCTCGCGCGACGACTACGGCTACGAGACGCTCGCCGCCGACCTGCTCGCAGTGCTCGACGCGCGCGGGATCGAGACCGCCGTGCTGGCGGGCGCGTCGATGGGCGCGCACACGATCGTGCGCTTCGCGCTCGACCACGGCGACCGCGTCGCTGCCGTGGCTCTCATCACTCCCTCATACACGCCGGATGGCGAGCACACCGACCTGGCGCGCTGGGACGCGCTCGCCGACGGCCTGCGCGACGGCGGCGTCGAGGGCTTCGTCGCGGCCTACGGCGATCCCGGCGTCCCGGAAGCCTGGCGCGACACGGTGACCAAGGTGCTGCGCCAGCGGCTCTCCGCCCACGAGCGCCCCGCGGCCGTTGCCGACGCGCTGCGTGCCGTCCCGCGCTCGCGCGCTTTCGAGGGCTGGGAGGAGCTGCGCGAGCTGGCGCTGCCGGCGATCGTGGTGGCCAGCCGCGACGAGGCCGACCCCGGTCACCCGTATGCGGTCGGGGAGCGCTACGCGCGCGAGATCCCGGGCGCCGAGCTCCTCTCCGAGAAGCGCGGCTCCTCGCCGCTGGCATGGCAGGGCGGGCAGCTGTCCAAGGCGATCGCGGCGCTCGCCGAGCGCGCCGCGTGAGCCGTCAGGTCCGCAGCGGCTCCATCCGCGCCATCAGCGGCAGCGCGCACTGCACGACGATGTCGCGGTCGTAGGTGATCGCGAACGACCACTCGTCCGGGCCGGTCTCCCGCCCGACGAAGCAGGCGGCGAAGTCCGGCCCCAGCGCCACGAGCGTGCCGGTACCGCGCAGCGGATCGTCCGGCGAGAGCGTTCCGCTGCGCACGCCGGTGCCCGCGAACGAGTCGCCCGCGTTGAGCACGCCGACGAACCCGACGCGCCCGGGCAGCCAGCCGTAGCGCGCCACGGAGCTCGGGCCGTGCGACTCGTCGGCCAGCGCGGCCAGCACCATGGCGGTCGAGCCGAGCTCGGCCGCGTGGTCGACGATCACGCGCGCGGCGTCCGCCGCCAGGCGGCGCGAGCCGGTCAGCGGCCGCCGCCAGTTCGTCACGCGCTCCCACGGCGCGGCGCCGAACGGGTCGCCGCCCGCGCCGGGCAGGCGCAGCTGCCGGCCGGGTGGCGGCAGCGGCTCGGGCAGGCCTGCCGGCGTGCCGAGCAGGTAGCCCTGCCCGAGCGTCGCACCGAAGGCGCGCGCAGCTTCGAGCTGCTCCTCGGAGTCGATCCCCTCCGCCAGGACGGTCCCGTGGCGCCGCTCGGCCTCGGCGCCGACCGCCGTCACGATCCGCGCGCGGTCGTCGGGCGAGCGCTGCGCGAGCAGCCGCAGGTCGAGCTTGATCACGTCGGGATAGAGCACCGGCATCAGCGCGAGCGAGCGCGAGTCGGCGCCGATGTCGTCGAGGGCGATCCCCCAGCCGGCCGAGCGCAGGCGCGTCAGCGCGCGCAGCATCGCCTCCGGGCGCGCGATCAGCGCCTGCTCGGTGACCTCGACCAGCAGCATGAAGCGCGTCGACGGGCGCTCGGGGGAACTGCGGTCGAGCGTCGCCGGGTCGGCGTTGAGGAAGAGCGAGAACCGCGCGTCGAGCCCGGCGCGCTCGGCCGCGCGCAGCGCGGCGCCGCGCGCGGCAAGGTCGAGCTCGAGCACGCTGTCCTCGCGCCGTGCCGCCGCGAGCAGCTCGTGCGCCGAGCGCAGCTCGCCGTTGGCCGGGCCGCTGCGCAGCAGCGCCTCGTAGCCGACGACGGTGCCGTCGCGCAGCTCGACGATCGGCTGGAATGCGGGGCGCAGGTCGAGGTCCTCGACCGGTCCGAGCGGCGCCTGCGAACCGGGCTGCCCCATCGCAGCCCATTCAACCGGAGCCGCCGGCCGCGTGCTACCGCACGTCCCCGCGCGTGACGCGCCAGAGGCCGATCAGCAGCGGCAGCAGCATCCAGAGCGCCAGCGTCGTGCCGGCGCGCGCCCACTGCGTGGAGCTGAGCAGCTCCTCGGTCATCGGGGAGAGCGAGCGGGCACCGTCCAGCCAGCGCGCGGCGCCCTCGAAGAACGCGAGCGAACCGAGCGCCGTCCAGCCGAGCGGAAGCGCGAAGTAGAGCACGATCGCGGGCGCCGACGAGAGCAGCATCGCGCCGAAGGCGACGCCCGTGATCATCCCCGTGACCACGAAGATCGCGACCTGCCCGAGCAGCGCGGCGCTCAGCGTGAAGTCGCCGTCGACGGCGGCCGTGCCCAGCAGCGCGAAGGCGACGCAGACCTGGAGCGCGGCCAGCGACAGCACGACGGCGGCGAGCAGTTTCGCCGCGATCACGCGCGCGCGGTGCGGCACGAGCGTGAACGTGAGCAGCGACGTGCGCTGCGACCACTCCGAGCTGACCAGCAGGATGCCGGCGATCGGGAGCACGATGCTGACCGGCGCCGCGGCGACGCCGAGGAAGTCGACCAGCGCGTGATGCTCCGTCTTGCCGAACGCGGCGAGCAGCGTCACGGCCACCGCCGTGAGGGCGACCGTCCCGAGCAGCAGCCAGAAGCCGGCGCGCGTGCCGGTCATCTTGCGCAGCTCGACGGCCGTGAGGCGGCCGAGGCCGGGACGGGCGTCGCGGCCGGCGGGCGGAGCGGCGAGGGTCGCGGTGCTCATCGAATCGTCTCCACGAGCTCGGAGGGCACCGCGTCGGGCGCCCCGGTTGTCAGGTCGAAGAACAGCTGCTCGAGTCCGGCGCCCTCGGACGGCCCGAGGCGCGTCAGCGCGACGTCGGCGGCGAGCGCCGCGCGGCCGACCTCGGCGGGCGCGGCCTCGACGACGAAGCCGCCGCCGGCGCTCGCCCGCGCGGGCAGCGCCGCGGCGTCGAGCGCGGCCCTCAGCGCGTGCTCGTCGCCCGCCTCCACGAGCGTGCCGGCGCCGGCGAGCAGCTCCTCGCGGTCGCCCCGCGCCGCGATCCGCCCGGCGCCGATGATCA
>Ga0126312_10002129_pt1 | contig 13198 bp, 21 predicted proteins | sample Plot104A_FD_92537 | JGI IMG/M metagenome (GOLD analysis project Ga0126312, IMG submission 92537) | Serpentine soil microbial communities from UC McLaughlin Reserve, CA, USA - Plot104A | ecosystem: Environmental > Terrestrial > Soil > Grasslands | place: USA: UC McLaughlin Reserve, Lake County...
ATATTACTGCAATAGCTGCAGAAAGGAATACACCGGCTCACCTACAATAAGCTATGAAAACCCAAATGAGGAACTACCAGGCGAAGGTCTTATTCTTATTGAAAAAGGAGAATACCTATGCAGAGTATGCAACAACATAATGGCAATTTATCGTAAATTCAAATAAGAGGCAAACAATTTAACTTGAACATTGATTTATTAATATAACATGTCAGAAAGTGAAGAAACAAAGTGGAGATTAGGTGTCGTGCCTGAAGAAGCTGAAGAAGGAGCAGCTAAACTACCCTCTGAAGAAGATGAAAAGAAAGAGGAATTACAACAAACAATCCAAACAAAGGCAGAAGAAATAGGTGGAGGAGAGGGAGGAGAAGGAAGCCTCGTTAGCGGGCCAGCAGAAGAAGAACCTATTACTGAACCCCCAAAGAAAAAGGAACGGAAAGCAAAAGGTCCTTCTCTGAAGAAGAGAGAACCAGACTCAAATAAGAGTATGACAAACATATCAAAGCAAGTGGAAAGACAAGCGAATCAATTGATAAAGATAGAAAAAGCAATTGTATCTTTACAAAAGCTGATTAGCAAAATAGACAAACAATCAAACACAATAAAACAACTGTATATTGCAGTAACACAATTACAAAGGCAGGTACGTCAAGCAAGAATCGAAAACAAAACCAAGGTGCTCAGAAGAAAAAAGTAAGCAAGAAAGAATCTTACTAGTAGCTTCAAAGAAGGGGCACCTAAAAGGAAGGCGATAACGGGACTAGTCAAATAGCTAGCTGGTTGATGGCAAGAAGAAGAAGAGGAGATGGATCAACACAGCAGAGAAATTAAAAGAGAGTTTTTGTGTTGTACGTTTGTATATTCTTGTATATCAAAATGTAAGAAAGCTAGATGCAAATAGTTATACAACCTCAATGACAGGTCTTAAATACAAATTAGCCCATAAGCGAGTTGAAAGAGAAAGATGGAATGCAACAGACAATACACAAAGAAAGCGAATAATACAAATATTGCAAGAGTTAATTGACCAATTGAAAAAGGAAATGGTTGAAACCTTAGCGGATCAAATATAAATGATGAACCATCAGAAGAAAAAGAAGGGAAGCAGGTAGCTTAATCATTTTTTACTCCAGTTTTTCTGAAATTTTTGCTTCTTCCCTTACTTTTGCCACTCATAGTGGAGTTACACACAGCATAGGGATTAGCCTTCTTTCCTGATCTACTTTTCACTTTACTAACACACCTGTCAAACTTTTGTGTGTTTAATCCCTTTTTCATTCCTCTCGGCATATACCAAGTACGGCAAATATAATTAATTAATAGTTTCAAATATTTTTCTGCATCATTTTTAATAAAATATAGGCCGAAAAAAGAACATTAGACTACAAACCGTGTTTCTATCTTTTATAACGTAGAAAAAGGAACCAAGAAAGAGAATAATGAAGTCTATCAGCGTTATTTTGATTTTATGTTTCCGTTTCCGATATAGTATTATCCTAATGCTGGAGATATCTCTTTAGCAATTAATTTTACTAGCTTTTCTCTGTCTGGACTGGAATTTGTCAATACAATTTCTGTAAACCCTAAATCTACATATTTCTCAAGTTTCTTTATTCCATCTTCTGCATCTGTAATTACCAATAACATCTTTTCCAATGTATCGTCACCGATTACTAGAGCATTTTCTTCAATCTCACGAGGATCATGTACATCTACATCAAAGAATGCCTTTATCATAGCACCTCTCCAAAATCTAATTGATTGTATTGCCTTTTCTTTATCTTCATCATATGAAGCTGGAATAAACAGTGTTTTTTCCAATGTATCATAGTTTTTTCCTGACTTTTTTGTCCCCTCTTTAACCGCAGGAAGCAACTTATTTTTTATGGATTCTACATTAATTTCATTTGTTACAAATCCATCTCCTTCCTCTCCTGCCAACCTAGCTGTTCGAGATCCCATAGCTGCAATATACAAAGGAATTGGTTTTTGCGGTTTTGTGTATAGATTAGAATCTTTTATCCAATAGTATTCTCCTTTGAATGTTACCCATTCTTCCGTCCATAGCTTTTTAATTATTGTTATTGCTTCTTTTGTCCGTCGAAATCTTTCTTGAGTTGAAGGCCATTCATTACCAGACGTAACTTCATTAAGAGACTCTCCCAAGCCGACTCCTAAAAATACTCTATTAGGAAATATATACCCAAGGGTTGCAAAGACTTGAGCGACTACAGCTGGATTATATCTAAGTATTGGAGCTGTAACACCAGTACCTATTACTATATTGCTTGTTTTAGCTAAAGCAGCACCTATCCATGGCCAAGCCGCAGCACCAGATGCTCCGGTGTGCCACCAGGGCATATAATGATCACTTGACCAGCATCGTTCTATACCATTTTTATCCATAATAATGACATCATTTAATAAATCAGCAGGGTTTATCTGTTCATGAGCTGCTTGAATACTAATTTTCACCATTTCCTTTGATTCTTCAGAACAAAATACGATATAGCAGTTTTGTATATTTTGATTTATAATGGGTTTATAGTCTGTAGATAAAATCAGGCATGATTTGGTATATAGAATGATTTACCTATCTATCAGTTCAAAGGTACGTTAAAGATATCTTTATACAAACAAAACAAAGCAGTAGGTGGATTAGCTACCAGACAACCGGGATCCACCTGCATATGAATGATGAAATGCTTATTGCATAGTTCTTATTGACATTTAAAAGGTTCAAGCACGATACAGAAAACATGGATTTTATAGATTTTAGTTTATTCTTCTTGCCATTTGTCTTCTAAAGGAATAGATAGACAAACAAACAAGCTAGGCCAAATATACACGAATATATGTTTGGGTGTCGACTTGAAATCAATGTCAGACGAGTTTGACTCAGATAAGGCTCTTGCTGACTATCGAAAAACAATCCTTAGAAAGAGGGAAAAATTAGACAGTATTAGGCAACAATATAAGAAATTAGCAGATATCGAGTCTGATGAGTTCAAAAGGTAGGTGTATGATAGGCTTAGTCAATATGCTAAAGTAATGGATGACATTTTCTCAAGTATTTCAATACTGGTAACTATGAACGACTCTATGCTAGTCAAAATAGAAGGACTCAGGGATATAGTTTTTGAATTACAGGAAGTAAAAAATAGTCCTGAACTACAAGAAAAGATTCGTAGACTATTCAGGGATTATCAAGACAGGTTCTGAATTTTAATCTCGATTTCAAGTAACTAACTAACTAACTAACTGGCCGGAATCGCAACTACAAACCGTGCCAATCGTTGAGGCTCCTACTTTGAGGGTCTAAATTTTCTTCTAATAATAAACGCGATAATTGAAGTTCCAATAAAAGTGGCAGTCCAATAAAGCCATAAACTATATAATGCTCCCGAGAGTAATGCGGGAGCCAATGAACGAGCAGGATTCATGGAAGCCCCTGATATGAATGCCAAAAAGAATATGTCTAAACCAACAATACCTCCTATTGCAATTCCACTAAAGCCTTTTAGCCCTTTGGTATAAACGACTGTCAGAATTACCGCCATCAACAGTGCACTAGCCAGAATTTCGATTCCAAAAACAACTGGGAGCGGGTAGGAATAGTTAGGAGCGTTTGCACCAAGATTAGCCTCAGTTCCAATAACTGATTTTACAAATAAACTTCCCAATAAGGCGCCTAATATTTCTGCCGATAAATAGTAGATTAACTGTTTTTTGTTGATATGTTGCGTAACGAGAAAGCCAATAGTCACAGCAGGATTGAAATGTGCCATCGAAATTTTCCCGAAAAGATAGACCCCTATAGCAACTCCAACAAAAGGAGCAAATGCAATAAACGGAATACCTAATACACCATTCGTTTTAGCATCTATTACTACTGAACCAGTAGCCAGCACAACAACAATAAATGTGCCAGTTACTTCGGCGATAAACTTTTTTTGGTCAGGGCTTAACCTGCAGACTATCTTTAGTAAGCTCTGCTGCAAGTTGTCTCACTCTTCTGTCTATATCATCTCTTATCTCCCTTACTTTTTCTATTGGTTTTCCTTTTGGGTCTTCTATTTCCCAGTCTATTACATGGGGAATGAATAATGTAGGACAAAATGACTTATCCATGCAACCCATATTGACTATTTTTGTAGAATCTCTCATCATCTCTTCTGTAATTTCCTTTGATTTTTGATTGCTTATGTCTATCCCGACTTCTTTCATTACCTCTATAGCAAGAGGATTAATTTCGCCTGACGGTTTTGTTCCAGCACTTAGTGTTGAATATCCTCTTGGAATATATTTTCGAAAGAAACCTTCAGCCATCTGACTTCTTCCTGCATTTTCTACACATATAAAAAGGGCTGCTTTATCAGACTTCTCTTCTTTTTCTTTTTGTTTAGTTAACTTGCTAGAAGAGAATTTCATTTAGACTTCTCCTAGTCATTTAGTCAGTTAGTTTTTTACCGCTTTTACTACAATGCTACTAATTTTTCTCTTGCTATCAATATTGCCCTCCCCTTGTTCTAGTGTGTATAATTTCTCTTCCAATATTTCCGGATTTTGAAATCCTGCTTTTCTAATACTTTCAAGATAGTTTTCTTTAGTTAATGTCCCGTCAATACAACTACACCATTTCTCGGAATCCACGGAATCTCCATGCACTTCTTTATCTGTTATTAAATCAGAAATTACCATTCTTCCTTGTCCTTGTTTCAGAATTCTGTGAACTTCTTTAAATGTGTCAACTTTGTTTGTAGTTAGGTTAATAACACAATTGCTAATAACCAAGTCCACAGAATTATCATCTACAGGAATTCTTTTTTCTATATCTCCTTTTCTAAATTCTACGTTTGTGTAACCATTTTCTTTGGCATTCCTTCTTCCTTTTTCTAGCATCTCATCAGTCATGTCTATGCCTATCACTTTACCTGAACCTCCAACCTTGTTGGCTGACAAAAAAACATCTATTCCAGCACCTGAACCCAAATCTACGATAGTTTCTCCGTCTTTAGCAGCCGCATAGTGTAAAGGGGCACTACAGCCCACTCCCAACACTGATGCCTTAGGGATGGATTCTAGTTCTTCAGTTCCATAACCAATAGCTGTAGCAGAGTTATTTGGAGAGCAACAACCGCTACTAATGGATTTTTTGTCGTCTATATTTATAGTTGGTGCACAGCATGTTTCAGTCCCTGTCAACGCAATCTTGCCATATCTTTCTTTTATTTTATCTTTAATATGATGTTCTTGCATTACCTATTGTTTACAGCCAAAACTATTTAAGTTATCAGGGGTAAAACATTGCACTAAGTGCAAATATGGAAACTATTGGCAAAAGGAAAGTAAGAAAAGAGTTGCCTATATTAAATGAAAAAGCAAATTGTAATTTCGAAGGATATGATGCCTTATTACTTATGTCTGAAACTGCAAAATTAAGAAATTTAATAACGAAAAGAGGAACACTTGAAATACTAATCCCTTTATGCTGTACAACTAACCCCGTTAGACATAAACAATTCAGACAGGCATTAAAAGGATTTAGCACAAGAACGCTGGCAATTAGACTCAAAGAATTAGAAAAGGGCGGCATATTGGAAAGGAAAAGATATAATGAAATACCTCCAAGAGTCGAATATACATTAACTACGAAAGGACAAGAACTTGTTGAATCAGTTTCCAGTATATTACAGTGGATGAGAAAATGGGCCAGGTAAAAATAAGAATTAGTAAGATTTTGTCATTTATAATGATGCCACTACAATTACGAGAGTATAAACATGGATAAGAGTAACGTAAGTTGTAAGTGTTCTCCTTCTGAACGGATTGAAAAAGAATCAGCAAGTACCCTGAAAATTAAGTGGAAAAGGTTGATATCTAAAGGAGAAACTTGTCGGAGATGTGGATCAACTGAGGAAGCGCTTAGAAAGGCTGTATCGACCATAAAGCAATCTCTCGCTCCTTTAGGAATTGAAGTTATTCTAGAGAAAGAAGAACTTTCTGTTACAGAATTCAAAAAAGATCCGTTACAATCTAATCGAATTTGGATAAACAACCGTTTGCTTGAAGATTGGATTGAGGGTAGGGTCGGACATAGCCCTTGCTGCGATGTTTGCAGCCCTCATGATTGTAGAACTGTGGAAGTAGAAGGACAGATTTACGAAACAATTCCAGCTGAGATTATCATAAAAGCTGGACTTTCAGCTGCGTCACAGTTAGTTAGCCCTCGGACAGGTGAATCCTGTTGTGGAGATGCTTAAATGACAAGAATTGACACAAGGAGAGACTATAACTGAGGTATTATAATATCTTCTAACTACAGACTCGCATTATAAATGACAAACTAATCAAAATCAATTCATAACTCCTATTATTATCTAGCAATGTTAAAATTAAATTTTGATTTATTCCTCTGAGGATGAGGAGCATAAAGAATAAGGATAAGCAAGTCATTTATGGATACTTGAATTAGTGCACAGCTAAGATTGGCTTTAGCAAGATATGTCCATACAAGTGTCATAGCTGTACAAGGGGCAAGTCCAAGAATTATCATGCCCATCATGTATTCATTTTGTAATTTTTCAGGAATTATAGAAGAAAAAACAATAGCCATAAAAAACTAAGCAATAATAGCCATTACAAAGGGTTGGATTACCCAATTTATGATCAATGTAAAAGCCATAACCTTTACATTTTTTCTAATTTGCAACAGCTCTGAATATTTTACCTTAAGCATTATTGGATACATCATAATCAAAAGTACTGCTGCTATAGGAAGTGAGACATTTGCAAATTCAAGCTCTGTCAGAAAGGTAGATAGTGAAGGAAAAAAGTATCCTAATAATGTGCCAGATAAAATACAAATTGCCACCCATACTGAGAGATACTTGCTAAATATATCGAGTTCTTTCTCGTAAATTTTTGTGCCTATGGATGTCAATAAAATCTTAGATTATATTCACAAATATAATTCATATATTGTGTAGCTTTGTAGCTGTCATTTATATATGTGATCACGCATAGAAATAATTCTTTCTGCGTACCAGCTTTAATAGGTGTTACTAATAAAGGACTACAATATTACTTGACTACCATTACTGGACAGTGTGCATAAGTTAATACGCCAAGTGCAGTGCTACCACAGGTACTTTTTTTTATTTTCTTCGTTTCTATCCTTTTCATGAACTTTTTCCATAGTTTGATTATCTGCCCATCCATATGGTGTGGAAGAATAAAACCAAGGCTGTGTATTTATAACTGTTAAAGCGAGTAGCTCAGCATCATGTATGCATGCTATTGTAATTGCGTGTGTGGCTGCCTCCATTGATTCTTTCGAACCATCAATTGCAACCAATATTGTTGATATTTTGTGATTTTTCATATCTTTTATCTATAGTTAATTGTGGTCATCATTCCTTATGCAGATGAGTCCAGCAACAACAATCTTTGCATGAGCAGTTTGGACACGTTTGAGGAGAATTACTGTCTTTACAATCTTCTGGATAGCATCCACAGTCAGCACATTGGATATTTGGCATTTTTTTACAGTAATATATCAAATATAATCCCCTATTAACTACGCTAATTGTTATTACTGAAGGATTAACATCTTTAGAAGCAAAAAGTGAATCAGGACATCAAGAAAATCAGAAAAATTCTGATCACACTTTTCTTCTTCCTTCTTGCAGGACTTTGTGAAACAGGTGGAGGGTATCTAGTTTGGCTATGGCTGAGGGAAGATATGAGTTGGATCATGGGTGCTATCGGTGGTTTTATCTTATTTCTATATGGAATAGTCCCAACATTTCAGCCTTCTTATTTTTATAGGATCTATGCTGCATATGGTGGGATATTTATTGTCATGGCCTTGCTCTGGGGTTTGATTTTTGCCACTCAGAAGAGTGTTTTATTGTAATCCCTATTGGATAATCCTGATATGTTAAGAAGCCGTTTTCAGAAGGGGAAGGGGAAGAGGACGGGGAACCAAACAATTTGTCATGAAAGAATGCTGACGCTTCCATTGGGGATAGATTACCAGCAGATAACAATGAACCCAACATTACAGATGTCAAGGTGTACAGAAGTGGGTTGTGAAAAGTTTTTAATGATATATTATTAATTGTGTGGAGGGTTATTAGTATTATTTATTTTGTTTGCCATTCATTAACTTCAATAACTTCACCGTCATTTCATACTCCTCATTTTGTTTCCGCTCCTGCAGACTTTAGACCGCTGGCATGTAGTTTTGACCATGCTAATTATTTGCTTTAGCGAAGCAGGCTTTGAGATAAATCCATCTATCTTGACTGACGGTAGTACTTTAGAAAACTCCTTATGATTGATCTCAAATGCAGACATTAGGATGACTCTCGTTTCTGGCTGCAAAGTTTTAATCCTCTTTACAAGTTCGTATCCATTCATAGCAGGCATTCTTATATCGGAAATAATAAGTCGATACTTCTTTGCTTCCAGCTCAAACTGCTCTAGAGCAACGAAAGGATTGGTGAAACCAAAGACGGAGTAACCCTGTCGTCCTAAGAATCTTTTCATTACATCCACGATGTCAGCTTCGTCATCAACAACCATGATGCATTGTTGAGAAGACAAAGATGGTAGTCTGTCCAACTGGCTTTCAGTCTGGCGTAACGATTAACTGACGATATATAAGGATTATGCGCGCTCTTCATTTTAATGAATATTCAGTAATGATACCTGTAACTCAATGATTATAATTTTATAATACTAGTTTGTCCTCAAAGATAAGGCATTTACTTGCATTTTCTTGCATTACAGTAAACTATAATAACTAGCAAGAGAACTACTTGTATTGGCAAAGAGGGCTACTGACAAAGAAAATATTACTTTCAGACTAGAAAAAGCAACTCTGGAGAAGATAAATTTTGAAGCAGAGCAGAAAGGAGTTAGCATGAATACAATAGCACATAATATATTTTCAGAGTATTTTGATTGGAACGGTTGTGCGCCAAAGGCCGGAATGATACCGATACACAAGACTGTCCTAAGCATGATTTTTGACAAATTGTCAGAAAGAGAGGTTATAGAAGTTGCTGAATTCTTTGCAAAAGTAAAAGTTAAGGATATGTTACTAGTGCTAAGAAATAGCTATAACCTAGAAGCCTTCTTGGATATGTTTGAAGCGTGGCTAAAATCATCTAGTCTTTCGTATACTAAGAATATAAACCATGACGCTCAGATGTATACTATAACCCATGAAATGGGGAATAAATGGTCGGTATATATGTGGCATATGCTCAAAACGGTGTTTCAAAATATAGGACTTGAGAGTGTAACTTTTGAAAAGTCAGATGATATTATAACGTTTAAGGTTCCCTTACTATTATTACAGCACTGACAGTGCAGTAGTGTCCATGATGGTACTATTGTTAGTGTGAATCAAAATTCATTTGAGTCTACAGCCAATTACCTCTTCCTTTGGGTTTTGACTTTATTTTTTCTGTCTTAATGGTTTTCAAAGCCTGCGATAAGATACCAAATCGTAAATAATAGCAAAGTCTCCAAAACTGGGCAGTTTACAATAGTAGACATACATTAATAAAGTATACAATGCAATCGAAGTTTGATTTCTTATAATGATTAAAATGCAGGCAAGTATTTTGTCTGGTGACGCGATAGCGACTGCACAAGAATTACACAAATCAGAATTTGGGGCCCATTTCCTTGTAATATATCATTATGTAGCCACACTCAGAGAAATGTATTCTCATTATATTAAAGCCGCTCTCAAAAATAATGAAATTGTTGTAATCTTGCCATTTTATGAAACTGTAAATAATGTAAGGTGCATACTATCAGAAGATAGTGCATGTATTGATGTAAGAAAATATGAAAAAGAACAATCACTTTTGATAATTGATTCTCTGAAAGGTTATTTTGGTTCACAAGACGGCTTAATACCGTTTGTAAAAAAGATAGTACAATTCGCCAAGGCCTCGGGTAGAGATGGTGTATCAGTAATAGGTGACATGGGTCCATTTTTTTTCTATGAGAAAAATGATGGCCTGTTGCATTATGAAATGACATTACCTACCAAATTTGAAGGTATTAATTTGAAAGGGCTTTGTATATACCATAAGCAGGATTTTGATAAAAGACTTTCAGAGAAAGAAAGGCAGATGCTTCTTGAACATCATGGCAAAACCCTGTATTTATCATCCTCTTTCAATAAGCGATAAGAGAGTGGGCCGCAAAAGTATATCAACAAGTTGTAAATGAAAAAAGGAGCTCTACCACATTTCCCTCCAAAGCCGACAAAAATACAAAGCAGCCACCGGCATCATCACCAAATATTGATGACCCCCTTAAAGTTCTAAAAATCAGATTTGCAAAAGGAGAGATCGCTAAAGAACAGTATGAAGAGATGCAGAAAATGCTTGAATCATAATATCTATAACTAATAATATATTTTAATTGTCAGAAATCTTATTTGCAGATACCGGTGACTTGTGGACAAAGATTGAAACTCTTCGGTGTAATACCTGGTCAACAAAAATCTTTCTTTAGTGTAATATTAAGAGCATAACTTTTCTGAACTAATGGCAATAAATTATTACATACTAGATGCTGATAATTTTATGTTGACTGATAGTTTTATGATGTATGCGTATATGTATTAATCTTCCACTCCTAGTGTTGTTCCCTGTGGCTTTATATCTGCGGTTACATTACCGGCAGTTGCTTCAGGTCTATTTTCTAATGAAGTATTATTAGCTACATCAAATGCTGTTCCTTGTGGTGCTATTGGTGCTGTTATATTGCCAGCGTTAGAATCAGCCAAACCTTCTGATGTTGAAGCATTATTACCTATAGCATCTAGTGTTGTTCCCTGTGGCTTTATATCTGCGGTTACATTACCGGCAGTTGCTTCAGGTCTATCCACTTGTGAGTCTATTTGTTGATTGTTCTCATCAGTAGTCGTTTGTGCAAATGCTTGTTCCTGTATATCCGAGGTTATAAAAGGAAAAGAATCTTGTATGCTAAATACAGACAATGTTAGTATCGTAGTAATAGCTATAGGGGCAGTAGCAGTAATGATAATATTCATTATTTTTGATGCCTTTTTAGTACCCATTCATTTACTCCCTTATCGTCTAATTTACAAAATATTATTTAAAGCAATCACATCCAATAAATTGAGATTTAGTGCGCCTGCTAGACACCTTAGATATTAAATAATTTGCCAAACTAAACTCATTACCGAAATGAGTTAGAAGGAGAAACCAAGAGGAAATAACAACAAGTTCTACTATTAAATATTGTCACTAGATTGTTATTTTCTAGCCTCACCTATCGGGATTGGTAGCAGATAATTTCTTAACCTCTCTTTCATATTCTTGTCCTTCTGCCGCAATATTAAGTATGTCTGTTTTGCTTATTATTCCAATTAGTTTTAGTAGTTGTTGCTGCCCTTTCTGAAGCAATTCTTGCTGTTGCTTCCTTTTGATTTTATCACTGTTGCTACTACTAATTTCTCCTTTTTGTACTAATGTCTTTTGCTCTACTAGTCCTGGTTGGGAATTAGTGCAAACAAATATCCTGCTTTTATTTTCTTGATACATTCTCTTTAATGCTTCGTCAGCATATCTATCTGAACTCATTATTATAAGTTCTTTACTTGGAGTCATTATTTGCTCTACTCTTACTTTATCTGCTTCTTGTTCTGGAACATTCATAGCCTGTTTTGTAGTAACTGCCCCTAATAGATAACCATCTTCTGATATTGTTACTGGAAATTCCCTTTTTCTATGCACATTAAAATAATTATTTATGAGTTCTTTTATTGTTGTATCTGGTCTAACTTATACAAATCTTGTATTCATTATATCTCTTAGACGCACTCCAGATAAAGCAGTAGATAGCTCATGCTGCTGCAAGTAGGCTTGAGCTCCACTTTGCAGAAACCATCCGATCAGTATAAGCCAGAAACTACCAATAAATGAGCCACCAATAATAGATATAAAACCAAATGCCATTAAACCATAGGATATTCCAGTTCGTACCTTAACTGCTATTTTAGTCGCATCATCATAGCTTTTCTTCTACTTTATTAATCCTGCTTGCAACATTCTTCCACCATCTAATGGAAACGCAGAGAGTAGGTTAAAGACACCTAACAAAACATTTACTATTGCAGCATACAATAAAACTCCTGAAATAATACGTATGATAGATATAGATCCAAATCCTTCTTCTGTCCTTGCTCCTCTTTCTTGTATACTAGTTTCTTGCTCTGACATCATTGCTCTTTCTTCTCTGTCTTCAATCTTTGCTTTTGCTCTTCTATTGCATCAATAGGTAAAAGGCAAATTATTGCTTATTGCTGTGATAAGATAGGCAGTATTATGAAAGAAAAATAACTACAACTAACAATAATATAACAAAAACTTGATCCAAGTTAAGAAAAATATCTTATAGTGAATTACAATATGTAGATATTGAATTCTCCCAACACAATCTACGATCTTAAATACTCATAATGCTAAGCACAGCTAGAAGTTATGAGCTGTAAAGGTATTTGCACACGCCATAGGGCGCAAAGACCTTCCGGTTCCTTTGGTCGCTATGCCACAGGACAGAAACGTTGTCAAATATGTGCAATATTTATGAGGTGGGACGGATTGTGGTGTCCTTGTTGTGGATGTAGAGTTAGGACAAAACCACGTAATTCAAAATTTAAACGAAAATTAAAAATGATAAGAAAGAAGTATAATAAAAATAAAAATAGAGAAAAACAGCCTCTTCTAATCTATAAAAAAAATGATGTTACTGTTAACAGTAGTTCCCCCTTTGTAAATTAGCAAGACAAGAAGAAACTCTATGTAGACAATAAATGCAACTTTTCAGGAGGAATGTGCTCTAAGCATGCATTAACTATGGATGACACATAATAACTAGCATGATCACAATTAATCGTTGACAGGAATAGGTTTGCTCATATTTTCAAATTTGTCAAATAATGCATAAGTAAATCGTTGGTTAAGAAATAAGATAAATAGGCCATCTCTCATCATGTTTTCAATTGCAACACTAATGCCTTCGTTTTTGAGAATTGGAATATAGGATAAGGAGTCAGTTACAAGCATCAGATTGGTTTGGTCATAGTTGTCTAGGATGTCTAGTGTGATTGATTCAATAAGTCCAAAGAAACCTAGATCAT
>Ga0126312_10002131_pt1 | contig 13195 bp, 16 predicted proteins | sample Plot104A_FD_92537 | JGI IMG/M metagenome (GOLD analysis project Ga0126312, IMG submission 92537) | Serpentine soil microbial communities from UC McLaughlin Reserve, CA, USA - Plot104A | ecosystem: Environmental > Terrestrial > Soil > Grasslands | place: USA: UC McLaughlin Reserve, Lake County...
CGTAATGCGCGGCCTGCCCGTCTGCGTTCTCCCGAGTGCCCCTTGTTCCGGTGGCGACGACGCTATGTGCGTGGTCGGACGTCCGGCTGGAGCCTCGGCCGCAGTTTCATGCCAGGAGTAGCGCGGTCGTCGCTAGCACTCGAAGCTCGCCACCTGGATCGGCGCTGTCCGCTTCCGTTCGAGCTCAAGCGCCCTCTGGTCAACTGCAGCGAACAGGGCGAGCATCCGGTCACACTCCTGGACGCGGACGCGGTCGAGGTCGGCCGTCCGCGCTTTTCACCCTGAGGACGCGGTGGAGGGATTGCTCGGCCCGTATATTCTCGGGGTCTCGCTGGGATTCCCCACCGTCTCGCTGGGATCCCTTGCGGTCTAGCTCATCTCGGCGAGGCGCTGGAGCCGATCCAGGATCGCCGAGCTGGGGCGCTCCATGCCCTCGACCCGGCTCAGCAGCAGCTCCATGTAGGCGACCAGCTGTTCAGGGGACTTGGCGGACGCTTCGATGCGATCCAAGTGATCGGGGTTTGGATACTTCTCTTGCCGGGCCCGGTCCAGCAGTACCTCGACGTACGCATCCCGAATCGACGTGCCAGCCACTCCTGCCTCCCTTTGATCGTCGCTGCACCCTCCTGCTGCCCGGTCGCCCCTACGGCAAACGGAGTCACGGGTGAAATCGCCGACTGCCGGCTAAGGTCAGCGCGTGGCCGACTGGGATGACGTCGGTCGCATCGCGCTCGCGCTGCCGGAGACGAATGGCGGAGCGAAATCAGGCGGCGCTGCGACCGGCTGACGCAGAAGTCATCTGCTGGCGATGCGATCGTGGTAGCGAGCCGGCGATGCGACCGCGGAAGTCGCCCCGGCGCCGCATCGTTGCATGAGTGGGCTCTGGTCAAGCCCAACGAAACTCTGAGCGACCCTCTCGAATGTCCGAGCGTACGGCGGTGCACGCAGGCAGCCCCGGATGCCGTCCGGGATACCGACCTGCCTCGTCGCTCGGAGGAGCATGAGACTGGCGACGCCAACTGCCCTCGCGGTGCTGAGCTTAGGCGCGATCCTCTCGATCACGGGGTGCAGCGTTCACGGAGGCGGGGGCCCGGCCAGCGTAGAGACGGCGCCGCCCGCCAAGCCGACCGCGACGCGTGATGCGACTTTTCCTCTTGCGGTCTCTGCCAACCGCCGGTACCTCGTCGATCACCGCAAGCGCCCATTCTTGATCGTTGGGGATTCCCCACAGGCCATGTTCGTCAACGTCTCCGTCGAGCAGGCCAGGCACTTCCTGATCAACCGCAGGGCCGCGAGCTTCAACACGGTGTGGGTGAACCTCCTCTCTGACGACTACACCGGCGGTCGGCCAGATGGGACCACGTATGACGGAATCCCCCCATTTCGTCGGCAGGGTGACCTGGCGACCCCCAACGAGGCCTATTTCGCCCGCGCGGACGAGATGATCCGCCTTGCAGCGAAGAATGGAATGGCAGTGTTCCTCGATCCAATCGAGACGGGGGGCTGGCTGAAAGTCCTGCACAACAACGGCCTGTCCAAGGCGTACGCGTTCGGTCGCTACCTCGGATCGCGCTACAGAAGGTTTCCCAACATCGTGTGGATGAGTGGCAACGATTTCCAGACCTGGCGGGCGCCATCCGACGATGCGCTCGCCCTGGCGGTCGCACGCGGAATCAAGGCCACCGATCCGCAGCATCTGCAGACCCTGGAATTGGACTATGTAGACAGCGGCTCCCAGGAAGACAGTAAGTGGAGGGGCCGAATCTCACTCGATGCGGCGTACAGCTACCTCCCAACCTTCGCCCGCATACTCAAGGAGTACAACCGGGACGAGCACCTGCCTGTCTTCATGGTGGAGGCGAACTACGAGGGGGAGCACGACTACACGGGCCCGATGACGCTGCGACGTCAGGAGTACTGGACCTTGCTCAGCGGCGCCACGGGACAGTTTTACGGGAACAAGTACACATGGCAGTTCTTGGATGACTGGCAAGCTCATCTCGACACGATCGGCTCGCGGCAAATGACGTATGTGACCAACCTCTTCATGCGACGGCCCTGGTTCGACCTTGTGCCCGATGACAACCACTCCGTGGTCGTCTCCGGATACGGCTCCTACTCGCCGAATGGCACCGTGCAAGACGCCAACTACGTGACTGCCGCGCGAACTCGCGACGGCCGGCTTGTCATGGCGTACGTACCGGAAACCCAGACAATTGGTGTGGACATGAGCAAGCTCGCGGGGCGCGTCCGCGCCAGATGGTACGACCCCACCAACGGCAGGTACCGGACCGTCTCGGGCTCTCCCTTCGACAACGCCGGCACCCATAGGTTCTCGCCTCCCGGCAAGAACGCTGACGGGGACGCGGATTGGGTACTCGTGCTTACGGCTGCCTGAGGCCGCCTGAGCAAGCCGAGTGGCGCAAGATCCGGTCGGCTCAAGCCCGTGAGCGTGCGGCAACCGGCGGCGGCGTCCTGGTGGCGACCGCCACAGGAGCAAGCGCCTGGGCCTCCGGGCGGCGGAGCCGGTCGCGGTAGCGCAGGATCGGCGTCTCGAACCAGCGGTAGCTCGTGTACGCGAGGACGATCGTCAGAGCCGTCCCAGCCAGGAACACGGATATGCCAGAGCGCGCGCCCACTAGGGGTCGGACGGCTGTGATCGCGAGCATGTGGAGCAGGTACATCCCATAGCTGATCTCCCCGACGAAGTGCATCGGGCGCGTCCGAAGGAGCGGCGCGGCGAGGTTGTCCTCACGGATGCAGCACGCGGCGACGAGCGCCGCCAGGACGAACTCAACGATTCCGTAGGGGGCCAGCACACCGACGCACGCCACGAGCACGGCGAGCAGAGCTGGGGCGACGGCTCGATGACCAAGCACCCGTCGTGCGGCGGCGAACCCGCTACGGCTGTGGAACAGCAGGGACCAGATCGCGCCGAGGCAGATCGGGGCGGCGATGCTGCGCACGATGGTCAATGGAAGGCCGTCGCCGCTGATGGCGTGCCGCGCGATCTGGTCCACGACGATCAGCGCGAGCATGACCGCGCCGGCTCGCCACCAACGACCCGGAGCGAGGCAGAGCAGGAGCGCCAGAGGCCACAACAGGTAGAACTGCTCCTGCGTCGCAAGTGTTCAGGCGAAGTAGAAGATGTTGGTGTCGCCTCCGTCGAGCGGAACGAACCAGTTCGACGTGTACGTCGCAAACGCAGGGAGATCGTGAATGAACGCGGCGCCTTCCGGCGTCCCCCGGCGTGTGGCGAGCACGAGCAGCACGTACAGTCCAAGCACCGCGAAGTACAGCGGGAAGATCCGCAGCGTGCACCGGGTGTAGAAACGCCGTACGTCGATCGTGCCCGTTCTGCCGAAGCGCGCAAGCAGCGTCGTGATCAAGAAACCGCTGATCGCGAACGACAGGTCGACGCCCACCCCCCGGCCCCAAAGCGGCGGCGCGGCGCCCACTCGCGTGATGCCAGATGACCTCGAGGATCGCGAGGCAGCGCAACCCGTTTAGCGACGCGAAGCGACGTTGGGCTAGGAACGACTCATGCGACGGGACGTCCCGACGCGCTCGGGCTGGGTTGCGCGGGGTAAGGGACTTGCGAGCTGTGCCCATGGTCACCTCGTGCTGCACACGATCGCTGGGCGTGGCGCTGGCAGGCGTCGAAATGTCTATGGAAGAAGGCGCCCCATGAATGGCCAAGACGTGCCCAAACTGACGCCGCCCTCCGTAGCAAGTGGACGCGAGCGGCGCCGAAGGAATCGTCGACCGGCGGCTAAGGTCCGCCCGGTGACCGACTGGGACGACGTCCGTCGCATCGCGCTCGCGCTGCCGGAGACGAGCGAGCAGTCCTCGCGAGACCTCACTTCCTGGCGTGTGCGAGACAAGGCCTTCGTCTGGGAGCGGCCGCTTCGTCCCGCGGACCTTCGTGCGCTCGGCGACGATGCGCCCCCCGGTCCGATCCTCGGCGCGCGGGTGGAGCATCTCGTCGCCAAGGAAGCGCTTCTCGCCGACGATCCGGACGTCTTCTTCACCACTCCGCACTTCGACGGCTACCCGGCGGTTCTCGTCCGCCTCGACGAGATCACGATCGAGGATCTCGAAGAGGTGATCGTCGAGGCGTGGTTGGCACGGGCGCCCAAGCGTGTCGCTCAGGCCTATATCGACAGGCACCTCTGACCGGCAGGCACTGCTCCATCCGTGCAACGATGCGGCCTTCGTGCTGAGGTTAGGCTCGGCAGGGGCAGCGATCTCGGAGGTGTGGGCTCATTCGATCGGTAGTCGAGAGAGGCAAGGGATTGGTGGTAGCGGGCGTAGCGTGCGCGATCGTGGGCGCGGCGGCGCCGAGCGCCGGGGCGGCAGAGAGTCGGGCCTGTCGTCCGGTGATAGATCCGTACCCGAACACACGATTCGAGGGCGTGGACATTCGCCGAATCCGGGCGACGGCGGTCTCATGTCCTACGGCCCGCCGGGTCGCGCGTCGTGCGCACCGCAAGGCGCTCGGGCTGACGCCGCCCCCGAGCGGCATACGGCGCTTCATCTGGAACGGCTGGAAGGTGACCGGCGACCTGCGCGGCGCGACCGACCGCTATCTCGCGGCGCGCGGCGCGCGGCGGGTTCGCTGGGTGTTCTGAGGCCGATGGAAGCCCAGCCCATCGTCGTCCCGGCCGGCCAGGGCCATCGGGTCGGCAACGTCGAGTTCCTGGCCCGCACGGTCGACACACCTCGCTTCACCTTCGGCATCATCGAGATCGCGCCCGGACGGGAAATCGAGGCGCACGTCCATCCCGACGAGGACGACGCCTTCTACATCGTGGAGGGTGAGATGACCTTCATCTTCGGCGAGGAGCGTCTGACGGCCTCGCCGGGGACGTTCGTCCTCGCGCCCCCTGGGCTGGAGCACGGCTTTCGCAACGACCAGTCAAGCCCGGTGCGGATGCTCAACATCCACGCGCCGGCAGGGTTCGACCGGCGCATCGGTCTCGCCGACTGATCCGGCGGAACGGTCGCGCGAGGCACGCTTTACGGGCTGACCTGCTCGACAAGCGCCGGCGTGATTTCCCCCACCACCGTCACTGTGGCCGCGGCCAGCGTCAGAGCGTCGGGGTCCGGCGAGTAGTGCGGGTTGGGAACGGCGATCGCCGTCATCCGCGCGGCTGCCGCGGCGCGGAGGCCGTTGCTCGAGTCCTCGACTGCGACACAACGCGAGGGGTCGACATCCAGCTCGCGCGCGACTTTCAGGTAGACGTCGGGGTCGGGCTTGCCGCGCTCGACCTCCTCCGACGAGACCGTCACGCGGAAGGCGTCGCCGAAAGGTGCGAGCTCGAGCACGAGATCGATGATCTCCCGGTTCGAGGACGAGGCCAGCCCCAGCGGCCAGCGGGCGGCGAGCGCTCGGACAGCTTCGTCGGCTCCGGGCAGCGTCGGAAGCTCCCGACGGTAGCCGGCCTCCATGCGCCGCACGACGTCGCGGCTGATGGCGTCGGCGTCCATCGGGACGCCCAGCTCGTCGCGCAGATACGCCGACCACTCGGGCGAGCTCATGCCCATCATCACCTCCGGCGCCTCGTCCCGCCAGCTGCCTCCGGACTCGCGGACGAGCGCCTCCTTGGCCTCGTTCCAGCGCTGCTCGGAGTCCATCAGGACTCCGTCGAGGTCGAAGATGACTACGTCCGGCATGGTCGGGAGATCCGGAGGATGCCGAACCGTGCCCCATGAGCGCTTTCCCCTGCCCCGCAGGTGGGCGCGGTTACATCATCTTCACAGCGCCTCGCTCGTCCCGGGCATCACCCAATCGACATCATGGCCGAGCTCCCGACGTTCGTTCAGAGCCGTCCGCTGACTCGCGCGGCTCTCGAATACGCCGGCCGCTTCCACCAGGGACAGGAGCGCGAGGCCGACCACGCGCCCTTCATCCTCCATCCGCTCGAGGTCGCGGCGATCCTCGACGGGTTCGGTTTCGACGACTCGACCACGGCGGCCGCGGTGCTGCACGACTCGCTCGAGCAGAGCGAGATGACGGGCGCTCAGATCGAGGAACGCTTCGGGCCGCGGGTCGCGCGCCTGGTCGACATCTTGACCGAGCCGGAGTTGAGCGGATCCGAAGGCGACCGAAAGGGTGCCCTGCGAGAACAGGTAGCCATCGCGGATGGGGAGGCGGCCGCCATCTTCGCCGCGGACAAGATCTCCAAGACGCGCGAGCTTCGCATCCGCCGGACCTGGGATCCCGGTTACGCCGACGATCCGGCCACGACGATGAAGACCGACCACTACTGGAAGAGCCTCTCGATGCTCGAGGAGGCACTCGGCGAGCATCCCCTCGTGGGACAGCTGCGCTTCGAGCTCGAGGCGATGCGCGCCTGGCCACCCCACACCGGCGTCGGCGACCGGTGAGAGAACCAAGCGAGGCCGCGCAGCTAATCGATCAGCGCACCGCAGCTGACATTGACGATCGCCGCAGTCATGCTGCGCGCCCAGTCGGAGGCGGCGAAGACGGCTGCGTTGCCGACATCCTCGAGCGTCGCGGCCCGCCCGAGCAGAGTCTGCGCCTCGATCATCTCGCCGATCTTCTCGCGGCCCTCAAAGCCCGCTGGGAGCGACTCGGGGATTCCTCCGCTCGCGAGCGTGACGACGCGTATTCCGTGCGCGCCGAGCTCGACGGCGAGCTGCCGGCGGAGCGTCTCGATCGCGTCGAAGGCGATCTGGGTCCCTCCCAGGTAATAGTCACGCGAGGGGCCGCTGCGGTCGCCCGGCCCACCGAACGCGAGGATGACGCCCGAGCCGCGGGGAATCATGTGGCGCGCGGCCGCTCTCGCCGTGACGAAGGTCGTTCGCGCGGCGGTCTCGACCGGCGCCATGAAGTCGCCGACCGCCATCTCGGCGAGCGGGATCCCGTGCGTGTGCGGGTGGGTGATGAGATTGAAGGAGATGTCGATGCCGCCGGCCTCCGCCGCCACGGCATCGGCGTGCTCATCGACGGCGTTCTCGTCGAGCGCGTCGACCTCCGCGGTCGCCGCGGCTCCGCCTCCGGAGCGGATCTCATCAGCCACGGCGTCGAGCTTCGATCGCGTCCTCCCGGCGAGGAAGACGGACGCTCCCTCGCGCGCGAACGCCCGGGCGACAGCGCCGCCGACCGAGCCACCCCCTCCGTAGATGACAGCGCTCTTGTCGGGTAGCAACACGTCATTCCTCCTGATCTCGCTTCATATGACTGAACCGTCGGCCCCTGAATTCAGGCACCATTCGGCGATGGCCGACTACCAGCGTTCTACGAGTGAGACGACACTCGAAGCGCTGCCCGACCCGCTTCGCAAGGCTCTGCACGAACGCGCTGAGGCGGCGCAGCTGACCGTCGCCGGGGATGCGCCCGCATACCTTACGCACAGCCGCCGGCTCAGAAAGCCGGGGCTGTTCGGTCGGCTCACCGGCACGGCCGACAAGGATCCCGAGCATCTCACCGTGCTGGTGCTCGGCGCGAGGGACGTGCTGGTAGCGACGCACGGCGAGCAGCGCGGGACCGCCGTGCTCGTCGCTCGACTCGATGACGTCGAGGTCGGCTCGTCCGCCGACCGCCTCGCGGCCGTCCAAGGCGACGAAGGCGTCTCGGTAACAGGGTTCCCCGTCGCGGTCGAGGGAGGGGCCGGCCGCGGATCCTTCTTCTTCGGCCTCGGCGCCCCCGACGGCGAGCGGGCGCGCGCGGCGCTCGAGGCGGCGGTTCGCGAAGCGAAGTCCTGAGCCGGGCCCGGCCGTTCGCGGCGGGCCTTGGGCTGTCTCTGAGAAGAGCGTCACACGACTCGCTCGACCGATGAGTCTTCGCCGACTCGCTGGTCTAAGCACCAACCGCTTCAACCTGAGATCGAGGAGAGCGAGAGAAAGTGACTGCTGAGACCAAGACCGACCGGAGGCGCTGGCTGGCGCTCTACGTGCTCTGCGGGGGCATGCTCATGATCGTGCTGGACGCGACGATCGTGAACGTCGCGCTCCCGTCGATCAAGGACGACCTCGGGTTCTCCCAATCGAACCTCGCCTGGGTGGTCAACGCGTACCTGATCAGCTTCGGCGGCCTGCTGCTGCTCGCCGGTCGACTCGGCGACCTGATCGGCCAGCGGCGGATCTTCCTGATCGGCTTGGCGGTGTTCACGGCCGCATCGACCATCTGCGCCGTCTCACAGAGCCAGGGCGTCCTGATCGGGGCGCGGTTCGTCCAGGGCACCGGAGGCGCGATCGCCTCGGCCGTGATCCTCGGCATGATCGTCACGATGTTCCCGGAGCCTCGCGAGCAGGCGAAGGCGATCGGCGTCTACAGCTTCGTCGCGTCGGCCGGCGCCTCGATCGGCCTCCTCACCGGCGGCGTGCTGACCGAGGCCATCAACTGGCACTGGATCTTCTTCATCAACGTTCCCATCGGCCTCGCGACCGCCCTCCTCGCGTTGCCGCTGGTCGAGGATCGCAGCGGAATCGGTCTCGAGCAGGGGGCCGATCTCCCCGGCGCCGTGCTCCTCACCGGCGGGCTGATGCTGGGCGTCTACACGCTCCTCCAGGCCGGAGACCAGGGCTGGGGGTCCGCCCAGACGCTCGGGCTCGGCGGCGTCTCGATCGCCCTGGTGGCGGCCTTCGTCGCGCGCCAGGCCCGCATCGCCAACCCGCTGATGCCGCTGCGGCTGTTCCGCTCGCGCAACGTCACGGGCGCGAACCTGGTCATGGCGCTGCTGGTGGTCGGCTTCTTCGGGATGTTCTTCCTCGGAGCTCTCTATCTACAGGGAATCCTGGGCTACAGCCCGCTCGAGGTCGGGCTGGCGTTCCTGCCCGCCTGCGTGGTGATGGGGACCCTCTCGCTCGGCTTCGCCGAGAAGCTCATCATGGGGATCGGCCCGCGCTCCGCACTCGTCGCCGGCCTGGCCTCCTCCGGCCTGGGACTCCTGCTGTTCACTCGGTCGCCGGTGGACGGGGTCTGGGCGATCGACGTCCTGCCGGTGATGGTCCTGCTCGGCGCGGGCGCCGGCCTCTGCTTCCCCGCGCTGATGACGCTCGCGATGTCGGGTGCGACCCCGAGCGACTCGGGGCTGGCTTCGGGGCTCGTCAACACGACCGTCCAGGTCGGCGGCGCGATCGGCCTGGCGGTGCTGGCGACGCTCGCGACGGGACGCTCCGACGCCCTGCGCGCGGACGGCGAGCCCGTGGCATCGGCGCTCAACTCGGGCTACCACCTCGCCTACCTCGTCGGGGCCGCTCTCGTCGCGGTCGCGATCGTGGTCGCCCTGATTGTGGTGCGCTCGGAGGCCCCGGCGACCGCCGAAACGCGCGCCGACGCCGAGAGCGAGCCGGCCGGCCCGCAGCCCGCGTACGCCGAGGCCGCGTAGCGCCAGGCGGGCCCGCCCGTCGGCGGCCCTGCACCGGCAGAGTCGGGCCGCTCGAATTGGCGTGGGCGCACGGCGGATGCAACCCGCCGTGCGCCCACGTTTCGAACTCGTCCCCTGGGGGGAAACCCTGGGCGCAAAGGGAACCCCGGGGGAATGTCTCGCCGACTGATTTTCGCTGCCGTCTTGGCGATCGCGAACGCGATCCCCTCGGCCGCGTCCGCTTCCGTGCCGCCCGATTTCGTCGGCATCACCTCGGAGGACGTCTTCGTCGGGGACGGAAGCTACCGCGCCGCCAACCTCGCCAGCCAAGCCGCGGTCGGCGTCGGTGCGATCAGGCAGACCTTCGACTGGAGTCAGATCGAGACTAGCCCGGGAAGGTTCGAGCTCGGGTACTACGACGACTTCGTCGCGACTGCCGCGTACAACGGCATCGGCATCCTCCCCGTGCTCTTCAACCCGCCGGTGTTCCACCGCGCCGGGAGAGCCGGCCGCGCGACCTGTCCGCCGGACAGCAAGGAGTCCTACGCTCGCTTCGCGCAGACGCTCGTCAGGCGGTACGGGCCCGACGGGACCCTCTGGGCGCAGCGACCGGACATACCCAAGCACCCGATCCGCGCCTGGCAGATCTGGAACGAGCCGAACCTCGCCATCTACTGGTGCAACCACTCCAACGCGGCGCGCTACGTGTCGATGCTGCGAAACGTCGGCAAAGCGATAAAGCAGGTCGACCGCGGCGCCGAGATCGTGACGGCAGGGCTGCCGCCGAGTAAGCTGAAGAGCGCGACCCCGATCGACCGCTTCATCCGCCAGATGTACAAGGCTGGCGGCCACCGGGCGTTCGACACTCTAGCGATCAACTCGTACGCCAAGGATAAGCGCGAGCTCGGGCAGCTCCTCGGCTCGATCCGCAAGCTGATGAACCGGCACGGCGATCGTCGCGCCGGGATCTGGATCACGGAGCTCGGCTGGGGCGACGGTGGCCCCCCGCACCGCTTCAACGTCGGCGCGGCGGGACAGGCCAGCATGATCTCGAAGTCCTTCAGCTTGATCGCGCGACGCCACGCCCGCTGGCGGCTCCGCGGCGTCGTCTACTTCTCTTGGCGCGACGCGGCGCCCTACCCGCCGGAGTACAAGGACATGTGGGGGCTGCACACCGGGCTGCTTGACATGAACGCGGGTCCGAAGCCGGCGTTCTTCGCGTTCAAGGACGCCGTAGGGCGCGTGCACTAGTCGCCGAGCCAGCGCTCGTACCACTCCCAGGTCGCCCTCAAACCGCGGTCGAGGTCCCAGAGCGGCCGCCAGGAGAGCTCGTTCCTGATCGCGCTCGAGTCGAGGTGCTGCCGGTCGATCTCGCCGGGCGGGATCCCCTGGCCCCGTACATCGGGCTCAATGTCCCGCCCCGACACGTCGATCATCTTGCGGATCACCTCGAGCACGGTGACCGGCTGGCCCGAACTGGCGTTCCAGGCGCGGCCATAGAGCTCCTCCCGGTCGAGCGAGCCGGCGATGGCGAGGTATGCGGCCGCGGCGTCGTCGACGTACAGGTAGTCGCGCTGGGGCGTCCCGTCGGAGCGAATCACTGGGCGGTCGCCGTTCGCAAGCGCCCGGGCGGTGTCAGGGATCAGCCGCGACCAGTTGAGATCGCCCGGGCCATACACGTTGGCGAGCCGTGCGACGGCAAGCGGAATGTCGTAGGTGATCGCGTAGGAGCGGGCGATCAGGTCGGTACACGCCTTGGACACGTCGTACGGGTAGCGCGGCCGCAGCGCGAAGTCCTCGCGGTACGGAAGCTCGTCGTGATCCCCGTAGGCCTTGTCGGAGGAGGCGACGACGATGCGCTCGATCTGGCCGCGGTCGGCGGCGTGCGCCCGGCAGGCTTCGAGCAGCGTGTACGTGCCGCGCACGTTCGCCTCCCAAGTCCCGAGTGGTGACCGGTTGGCCTTCCCCACGATGGTCTGCGCCGCGAGGTGGAACACAGTGTCGACCTCGTGCTCGTTCAGCACTCGCAGGAGCGAGGGGTAATCGGTCAGGTCGGCCAGCGCGCTGACGCAGCGATCAGCGATTCCGTCGGCGTGGAAGCGCAAGTCGGGCTCGACATCGCGGCGCAGCGTGACAACGCGACGACCGTCGTCCAGGAGCCGCTCGGCCAGCCGGGACCCGACAAAGCCCTGGGCGCCTGTGAGGAGGACGCTCAGCCCGCTGAACCGCCGGCTACGGCCGGGAGGATCGTCACCTCGTCGCCGTCGTCCACCGGTGTGTCGAGCCCCTCGAGGAAGCGGATGTCCTCGCCCCCGACGTAGACGTTGACGAAGCGGCGCAGGTCCCCGTCCTCTGCGATCCGGTCGCGCAGGCCGTCATAGCGGTCGTAGAGCCCGTCTAGCACGTCGCCGACGGTCGACGCGCCATCGATCGTGGTCTCGCCGTCACCCCCGGTGACGCTGCGCAGCTGCGTGGGGATCTTGACCGTGACCGTCATCTCGGGTCCGGCAGATTACAGGGCGGCGACCACATCCCCCACTTCGCGCTCGAAGGCGTCCACCGAGGCCTCGATCTCGTGCGCCTCGAACGTGCTGCGCACGGCGTCGAGCGTCTTCAAGCCGTCCCCCGTGATCGCTGCCACCACGCGCTCGTCGGGGCCGATGTCGCCGCGCTCCGCCAGCTTCTGCAGCACGGCGGTCGTCACGCCGCCGGCGGTCTCGGTGAAGATGCCGGTCGTCTCAGCGAGCAGCCTGATCCCGGCGACGACCTCACCGTCGGTCACAGCGTCGATCGAGCCGCCGGAGCGACGTGCGAGGTCGAGCGCGTACGGACCGTCCGCCGGATTGCCGATCGCGAGCGACTTCGCGATCGTGTCCGGCCTTACCGGACGGCAGATGTTGCGACCCGCCTCGAAGGCCTGCGCCACCGGGGAGCAGCCCGCGGCCTGGGCGCCGTTGAAGCGCGGCAAATCACCCTGTAGCAGCCCGACCTCGAGCCACTCCTCGAAACCGCGGGCGATCTTGGTGAAGAGGGACCCTGAGGCGATCGGGCCCACCACGCGGTCCGGTAGCTCGAACCCGAGCTGCTCCGCGATCTCGAAGGCGATCGTCTTAGAGCCCTCCGCGTAGTAGGGGCGCACGTTCACGTTCACAAACGCCCAGTCCCGCTCTCCCGACAGCTCCGTGCAGAGCCGGTTCACGTCGTCATAGGTCCCCCGCACCGCGACGAGCCGCCCGCCGTAGACCCCGGTCGCGAGCACCTTCTGCTCCTCGAGGTCCGCCGGGATGAAGACGTACGAGTCGAGGCCGGCGGCGGCGGCATGAGCTGCCACGGCGTTCGCCAGGTTGCCGGTCGAGGCGCAGGCCACGGTCCGGTAGCCGAGCTCGCGCGCCTTCGCGATCGCGACGGCCACCACCCGGTCCTTGAAGGAGTGGGTCGGGTTGGCGGTGTCGTTCTTGATCCAGACCTCGCGCAGGCCGAGGCGCTCCGCGAGCCGCGGCGCCTTCTGGAGCGGGGTCAGCCCCACCGGGAGCCCGGGCTGCGGCGGCGCCTCGAACGGCAGGAAGTCCGCGTACCGCCAGATCGTCTGCGGCCCGGCCTGGATGCGCCGTTTCGTCTCAGCCGGCTCCAGGCTGCTCAGGTCGTAGGCGACCTCGAGCGGGCCGAAGCAGCGCTCACAGACGTAGCGGGCGTCGAGCGGGTAGGTGGAGCCACATTCCTTGCAACGGAGCGCCTGGACTGGCATCGGTGTTCCTTTCGCCTATGAAAAACCTCCGCCGCTGCTGTGACGGAGGCCTTCGCAAGCGCCCCTTGTCACATCTGCCGGACCCTGGGTCCGATGGACTTGGCACCTTTCCACC
>Ga0126312_10002132_pt1 | contig 13194 bp, 18 predicted proteins | sample Plot104A_FD_92537 | JGI IMG/M metagenome (GOLD analysis project Ga0126312, IMG submission 92537) | Serpentine soil microbial communities from UC McLaughlin Reserve, CA, USA - Plot104A | ecosystem: Environmental > Terrestrial > Soil > Grasslands | place: USA: UC McLaughlin Reserve, Lake County...
GAGGATGCGCACCGCGGGTACCTGTTACGCCGAGACCGGGGCCCGCTCCAGCCACATGATGAGCGCGTCCTCGCCGTTGTCGTGGTAATAGCGGCGACGGTGGCCGGCGGCGCGGAAGCCGAAGCGCTCGTACATCGCGATGGCGCCACGGTTGGAGGTGCGGACCTCCAGCGTGTACCGGTCCGCGAACCCGGCGACGTCGAATAGACGCTCGATGAGCTGGGTGGCGATGCCCTCGCGCCGGCGCCGCGGCTCCACGGCAACGTTCATTAGATGCCAGACATCGGCGTAGCGAGAGCACACCAGATAGCCGACGAGGCCCGATGCGTCGGACGCGGCGAGGCAGATCCCGGAGGGCTTGGAGAGCTCGAGCACGAACATCGCGAGGGACCACGGGGTCGAGAAGGCGCGCCGCTCGATCGCCAGGACGGAGGGCAGATCGGCGTAAACCAGCGGCCTGATCTCGAGGCCGTCGGCCTCGGCCTCCGGCCACTCAGGGTTGGCTCTGTCTGTCTCGGCGCTGCTGCTCATGCCAAAGCTCCGCGTCGGGTGGCCGCAGGTAGATCGGATTGACCTCCGCTGGCTTCGAGCGGCCGCCCTCCCCGGCAAGCGCGCACAGATGCCGCGCCCGGATCAGGTGGCGCTCGTCGCCATCGGCTAGGACCTTCACGCCGGCGGCTTCGAGCTCGTGCCTGAATCGTACCGAGCCATCCCCGGCCGCCAGCGGCGAAGCGTCGACGGTCGCAAGCCGCTCGCCAAGCTCCTCCGGGGCCGCAACGAACGGAGGCCACAGCGGCTCGCCGCCCGCGCCGTACAGGCCCGCGAACACCTGGCCGCGCCGAGCGTCGAGCACCGCGAGGTGGCGCCGGCCGTCCTCTCCCGAGACTCCCCCCATGCCCCGCGCGAGCGCTGCGAGCGAGACGACTGGGGCGAGGGGCTTTCCGAGGCCCTGCCCGAGAGCCCGCGCGGTCGCGACGCCGATCCGCAGCCCTGTGAAGGAGCCCGGGCCGATGCCGACCGCGACCGCCTCGACCGCGTCCCACCCGCCGGCCGCGGAGGCCGCCTCCTCGATGGCGCCCAGCAGCTCGCGCGCGTGGCCGGGGCGCTCACCTGTCTGCGGCTGAGTCATGCGCTCGAAGACCGTCGTGTCGCCATCGATCGCGGCGACGCTCATCGCGGAGGTGGCGGTGTCGAACCCGACGATCGCGCCCGTCAATCGATGACCACCTCGCGCTCGTCGCCGCCGGCGTGGCGGAGCTCGACACGACTGGCCAGCCGGACGCCTTCGAGGCGCGCCAAGCCCGCCTCCTCCGCGAGGTCCTGAGGCCACTCGACGAACGAGACGGCGTCCGGGGTCAGATAGTCGTCGAGCAGGCCGGGCTCCTCCGCCTCGAGCGCACCGAGCCGGTAGAGGTCGACGTGGCTCACCGAATGCGAGCCCGCGTCGTAGCGATGGCCGATCGTGAAGGTCGGCGAGGTCACGGCCTCCTCCACGCCCAGCTCCCGGCAGGCGCCGCGGATGAGCGTCGTCTTCCCCGCGCCCAGCTCACCCGCGACCAAGACGACGTCGCCCGGCCCCAGCCCGGCCGCGATCCGCGCGCCGAGCGCCTCCGTGTCGGCGGCGCTGCTCGTGCGCTCGGTCGTGCTCAACCGCCGAACAGCCCGAGCTGGTCGGCGGCCGGCTCCGCGGCCGCCTCCACCACGGGCCGGTCGTCGGATGCCGGCGCCATCGCGCCGGGATCGCGCCGCAGGAGGTCGGGAATCGTCGCAATGTCCCGGCGCAGCGTCTCTGCCAGGGAGGGCGTCCGCAGCGCGGCCGCGGGATGGAAGAGCGGCAGTAGGAACACGGTCCGGCCTCCGAGCTCGCGAATCTGGGGGGTGCCGCGCACCTTGGTGATCCCGGTCGGGTTGCCGGAGAGAAGCTTCGTCGCGAAGTTGCCCAGGGTCGCGATGACCCGGGGCTCGATGAGCTTCACCTGCTCCTCGAGGTACGGGCGGCAGGTCTCGATCTCCTCGGGCTGCGGATCGCGATTGCCGGGAGGTCGGCACTTGAGCACATTTGCCACGAACACGTCCTCGCGGCGCATCCCGATCCCGGAGAGCAGCTCGTCCAGGAGCTTGCCCGCGCGCCCAACGAACGGCACGCCCTGCCGATCCTCCTCCGCGCCGGGCGCCTCGCCGACGAACATCAGATCCGCGTCGGCGTTGCCGTTTCCGAAAACCACATTCGCGCGGCCCTCGGAGAGCGGGCACATGGTGCACACCGATGCCTCGCGGTAGACCTCGATCAGGCGCTCGCGGCGCTCGGCGACGTCAGCCATCCGGGCCTCCCGCCCTCGCGCGAGCTTCGCGCGCGGCCTTCCGGCGGGCCTTGAAGTCCGCCTTCGTGCGCTTCTGGAGCTCCGCATTCCGAGCCTCCTGCTTCCGCGCCTCCCCCGGGCTCTTCACCAGCTGGAAGGCAGCGGCCTGGGCGGAATAGCGGCGGTGCGTGCGCCCGGAGCCGCAGTTACGGCAGACGACGGATCTGGTCCCGACGTCAAGCAGCTCCTCGAATCGCGTGCCGCACTCATCGCAATCGAACTCATAGATGGGCATCGCGCTCGAAGGGTAGCCGGGGTAACGGACCGGGTAGCTCCGTATCATTGGTGCCAGGCCGCGACCCCGATGGGGCGTGGACCAGCCGGACAAACCCGGCATCACCAGCACCGCACAAGAGACGACTTCAGGCCGTCTGGTATCTCGATGAGGGAACTGGAACGGGACACATCCCACGGCGCCGGCGCGACCGCCGGGGCCCCACCGCTGCCGCGGCTTGCGCTGATCGGGCCCGGACGGATGGGCGGCGCGCTCGCGCGGGCCGGCGAGGCAGCGGGCCTCGACCTCGCCGTGGCCGGGCGCGACGATGCCGCGCGAATCGCCGCGAGCGCCGAGGCGGCGCTTCTCTGCGTTCCCGATGGGGCGATTCCCGAGGCCTGCGGCGCGATCGCCGAGGCCGTGCCGCCCCTTCGCCTCGTGGGCCACGTGAGCGGGGCGAGCTCCCTGGGGGCGCTCGCCGCCACCACCGAGCGCGGCGCCGAGGCGTTCAGCCTCCACCCGCTCCAGACGATTCCGGACGAGCGCAGCGAGCTCACGGGAGCTCCTTGCGCGGTCGCCGGCTCATCCGCCGACGCGGTCGCGTTCGCGTCGTCGCTTGCGGAGGCCCTCGGGATGAGGCCGTTCGAGGTTCCCGAGGAGGGCCGCGCCGCCTACCACGCCGCCGCGGCCATCGCCTCGAACTTCCTGGTTGCCCTCGAGGAGTCCGCCTCCGATCTGCTGAGCGCGGCGGGCATCGACGACGGGCGCGAGCTCCTCGCCCCGCTCGTCCTGCGCAGCGCCGCGAACTGGGCCGAGCGCGGCGGCGAAGCCCTCACCGGCCCGATCGCGCGGGGCGACGAGCGGACCGTTGCCGCCCACCTCGCCGCCCTGCGCGAGCTGGCGCCGGAGCTGGTCCCGATGTACGAGGCGCTCGCCGAGCGCACGCGCGAGCTGGGGGCGACACGATGACGATCGCGCGGACGATCGAGGAACTGCGCGCGGCGCTGGCCGAGCACCGCCGCGCCGGCCGGACCATCGGCCTGGTCCCGACGATGGGCTTCCTGCACGAGGGACACCTCTCGCTCCTGCGAGCCGCGCGGAGGCGCTGCGACATCGTGGTGATGAGCCTGTTCGTGAACCCGACTCAATTCGGGCCCGGCGAGGACCTGGAGAGCTACCCCCGCGACGAGAATCACGATATTGGGCTCGCCCGCGCCGAGGGGGTCGACGTCGTCTACGCGCCCGCAGCCGAGAATGTCTTTCCCGAGGGCTTCGCGACCACCGTCGAAGTCGGAGGCGGGCTCACCGACGTCCTCGACGGGGATCCCGGACGGCGGGGACCCGAGCACTTCCGCGGCGTCACCACGATCGTGGCGAAGCTCTTCAACTCGGCCATGCCGGACGTCGCGTTCTTCGGCCAGAAGGACGCCCAGCAGGCCGCCGTGATCCGGCGCATGACCCGCGACCTCGACTTCCCGGTCGAGATCGCGATCGAGCCGACCGTTCGCGAGCCCGACGGCCTGGCGCTGAGCTCGCGAAATACCTACCTCTCGCCTGAGGAGCGCGAGCGCGCCCTGGCGCTGTCGCGTGCCCTGCGCGCGACCGCGGACGCGGTCGCCGGCGGCGAGCGGGACGTCGACGCGGCGCTCGACGCGGGGCGGGCCGAGCTCCGAGCGGCGGGGATCGAGCCGGAGTACCTGGAGGCCCGCGACGCGGAGGACCTCTCCGCGGTTGGCAGCTTCAACGGCAGACCGGTGCTCGTGGCCGTCGCCGCCCGCGTCGGGAAGGCACGACTCATCGACAACTTGATCATCGGGGAGGGGCCTGCATCCGATCCCGGTGCCCCACTGAACCGCGACCGAGGAGGTCTGACATGAGCACCGAGCCACGGAACGCGCAGCCGTCCGCCGACGGACGCAAGCCGCTCACGCTCCCCGAGCTGGCGGAGATGAAGCGCTCGCGCGAGCCGATCGTGATGGTTACCGCGTACGACTACCCCTCCGCCCTCGTGGCCGAGGAGGCTGGGGTCGACATGGTGCTGGTCGGAGACACCGCCGCCATGGTCGTTCTCGGCTACGACGCGACCACCCCGGTCGGGATGGACGAGATGACGACGATGGCCGCCGCCGTGCGGCGGGGGCTGCGCACCCCCCTACTCGTCGGCGATCTCCCGTTCGGCTCGTACGAGCGCTCCAACGAGCACGCGATCGACAACGCGCAGCGATTCGTGCGGGAGGCGGGCTGCGACGCGGTGAAGCTGGAGCGCGGCGGAGCGTCGGTCGAGCGCGCGCGGGCGATCGTCCGCTCGGGCATTCCGGTGATGGGGCACGTCGGGCTCACCCCGCAGACGGCGACGGCGCTGGGCGGCTTCAAGACCCAGGGCAAGACCGCGGCCGCCGCGGCGAAGGTCGCCGAGGAGGCGTTCGCGCTTCAGGCGGCGGGCTGCTTCTCGATCGTCTTCGAGGCGATCCCGGCCGCCATCGCCGAGGCGATCGTCGAGCGCCTCGAGGTACCCGTGATCGGGATCGGCGCCGGCGCCGGGACCGACGGCCAGGTGCTTGTCTTCCACGACCTGCTGGGCATCCACACCGGGCACACCCCGAAGTTCGTGAGGCGCTACGCCGCCGTCCACGACGAGATGGTGGCCGGCGTGGGGCGGTACACGGCCGAGGTCCGCTCGGGCCAATTCCCGGGACCGGAGCACCAATATGCCGTGGAGCCGGAGGAGCTTGCCGCCTTCCGCGCCTACCTGGATCAGGAGAGCCTCACGGCCGACGACTGGGATTGGTCCGCCACCGAAATCTGATCGGTAACCGAACACGTGTGCGGGTGTAGATCTCGTGACAAAGCGCACGAGGGGTACCGGCCGGGCCCCTACTTGCGCGCGACCCACACGAGGTAACGCACATGGAAATGTTGAAGAGATTCGAGCCGCTGGCGCTGCTTTTGCTGATCGTCGGCGCGCTCAACTGGGGCATCCTGGCCATCACGGACACGAACGTCCTCGCCGAGATCTTCGGCACCGGCACCCTGACCGACGTGATCTACGTCCTGGTGGGCGTGTCCGGCCTGGTCTTCGTGCCCCGACTGTTGGAAGCCATGCACATCGGGACAGGCGCCCGCCCCCACGGCGTCTGAGTCAACTCAACAGGTGGGATCGGCGAGCCGGGCGAAGGCCCGGCTCGCTTCGTATTACGGTGCAGAGGTGACGATCGCCACGACAGGGCACCGGGTTTCGACCCGAGGCGACGCCGACGTGATCGACCTGAGCGATGCCGTCGGCGCGGCGGTCGCCGACTCTGGCGTCACCGATGGCCAGGCGAGCGCCTTCGTCCGCGGCTCGACGGCGGCGATCACGACGATGGAGCTCGAGCCCGGCGGCGTCCACGACCTCCAGGCGCTGCTCGATCGCCTGATCCCGGTGACCGGCGATTACGAGCACAACCGCCTCAACCATGACACGAACTCCCACGCGCACCAGCGGGCGTCACTGATCGGGCCCTCGGAGGCGGTCCCCGTCCAGGCGGGCCGCCTGGCGCTGGGGACGTGGCAGCAGCTTGTCCTGATCGACTTCGACGACCGCCCGCGCGAGCGAACGGTCGTGATCCAGGTGATCGGCTAGCTCAGGCGGTCGCGCACGTTTTCCACGGCCGGCGCGACGTCGGGCGAAAGTCGTGGGAGCAGCTCGGCCCACCCGGGCTCGAGCCGGATGGCACGACGGACGCGCTCGGTGCCCTCTTCCAGCTCACCACTCTGCGCGAAGGCGAGACCGGACCAGAAGAGAAGCTCGTGGTTGTCGGGTGCGATCTCGGAGGCGCGCCGGTAGCGCTCGCCCGCCTCGGCGTGACGGCCCTCCCCCACAAGATCGTCGCCCTCCGTCGCGAGCCGGTACGCGTCATGGAGGTCGAGCAGGCGGCGAAGCTCGGCGAGCGGCTCGGGATGATCCTCGACCCGCAGCTCGATCTCGCGCTCCCAGGGCTCGCCTTGAGCCGCGGCCACGACGATCGCCGCCGACTGGCGCCCGCGCACGTCTCCCCCGGCAGCCTCGCCCGCGTAGAGGCCCGCGAGCAGCCGGCGCGCCAGCGGGCCACCCGCGCTCTCGAAGGCATCGGCCATGGCCGGCCAGACGTCGGGCGAGCGCATGATGTTCGCTTGGGCGCTGAAGTGCTCGCCCTCGATGTGCCCGGCGTGCTCAATGCACCCGTCGCCAGTGTGCGCGGCGACCGCGCCCGTTCCATCGACGACGGCCACCTGGCGGGAGCCCGCCTCCGGATCCTCGGAGAGCAGCTGTTCCAGCGCATCGCGTGGAACCGCGCCCGCCCCGAGTCGCTCGAGCAGGAGAGGGCCGTACGCCGGCTCGGCGATGGACTGCGTCGCGACCGCTCCCACCCCCGGCTGGGCCCAGCTGACGATCGATCCGACCGAGAACCAGTGCGATTGGACCGCCACCCCCATCTCGCCCGTCGACGCGTCCCGCGCGACGAGGGAGTACGTCATGGACCTACCTTGACGTTGGAGCGCACGAGGTCCACCCTCCAGACGCCCTCTTGGCGGATCAGGTCGACCTTGAGCGTCTCGCCCTGGTTCGGTCCCCCCTTGGGCTTGGCCTTGGCGGTCGCGGTCTTTCCGTTCAGGTCGATCCCGCCCACGTCGACGGCGAACGCCTTCTGCTCGGCGACGGCCGAGCGGCAACCCTTCACGTCGCCGTAGGCGTGCTTCACGTACACGATCGTGGCGTACCTCTCGCACGTCTTCTCCGGGTCGTTCCCGCCGATGACCGTCTCCGCGGCCGTGGCGATCTGCTGCTCGTCGCTCGTTCCGCTCGAGCTGCCGCCGCTCTGAGCCGGACCGCCGGTGTCGTCTCCCGACCCCCCGGACTGCCCCGCGCTCGCCGCGGGCACTGCCGCGGGCTCGTCCTTTTCGCCGCACGCTGCGAGGGCGAGCGCTGTAGCCAGCATGGCGATGATGAGGATCGCGCGCACGCCTGCAACCTACCCATCCTCGGGAGAGTGGAACTCGATCTGCCGAATGACCTCCGCGGGCGCCCCGGCGGCGATTGCCCCGGCCGGCAGGCTGGCGGTGACCACCGAGTTCGCCCCCACGACCGTCCGCTCTCCGATCTCCACCCCGCCCGTCACCACGCAGTTCACCCCGAACCAGCAGTTGGAGCCGATCCGCACCGGCCCGCGCGGAACGAAGCCCTGGTGCGTGACGGGCCGCGAGGGATCGTCGTACCGATGGTCGGCGTCGCCGACGAAGCAGTTGTTGGCGAACATGACGTGATCGCCGATCTCGATGCTCTCGACGGCCGCGAGCATCACGCCCATATTGAGAAAGCAACCAGCCCCGATCGCGATCCGCGCCTGCGGCCCGAGCGTGAGCCAGCACCCCGGCTCGAGCAGCGTCCCGTCGCCGATCCGCAGCCGCCCCGAGTCCAGCCCCTCCAGGACCTCGCCCTCCACCGGATAGCGGATGTAGAAGCCGCCTTCGGCCGCGTGCCGGTCGATCCGCCGCCTGCGCCGCCAGCGGCGGTTGCGCTCGTACCAGCGGCGCTTGGCGCGCCACAGCCTCCGTCCCGTCAATTCGCCCACGCGCGGAGCCTTTCAAAGTAGGGTGGGCTCGGAACGGAATCCACGTCACAGGGGGTTTGCCGATGGGCATGTTCGACGTAAGCGACGAGACGTATCGCGAGTACTCGGCCAAGTGGAAGGAGATGGCCTCCGAGCATGTCTCCGAACCCGTGATCGCGTGCGGGCCATTCCGGCGAGGCGGCGCCGCGGCCGGGTTCGCAATCTCAAAGGCGCAGTTGGGCGGCATCGCCTACGCAGCAAACGCGCTCCGAGGCAAGAAGAAGGCCGGGGGCCTTCCCAATCAGACGTTCCTGGTGGTGACGCCGACCAAAGTTCATGCGTTCAAGTACGGCATAAAGGGGCGGAACTACAAGCTCAAGGACGAGGTCGCCGTCTGGGATCGGGCCGGCCTGCAAGTCACGACGGAGCCGAAGATGGGGCTCACCATGATGACGATCGAGTCGCCGGCCGAGGGTGAGAAGGTCACGTTGGCGCCCGGTGGCGTGAAGGACAGCCCGTTCACGGACGATGTCATCAACGCCCTGAAGGACGGCGTCACGCAGCCCCCGGCCGACGCATGACGATTCACAAGCAGCGCGGCGGGCGCTACTGGTACTACTGGCTGGTCATCATCGGTGGGTCCGCGTTCGTGATCGTGGCGCTCGCAACGGATATGTTCGGACTCGGGAGCAGCTACTGATGGGCGAAAAGCTCAGGTTCCAGGCAAACGCGCGCGACGCGTTCACATCGGAGCTCACCCAGGCGGGCTGGCTCGGCGGCCCCGTTGAGGCCGCGTGCATGGTCCGGCAGGGCCAGTCGCCGTCCCTGGCAGCGACGATGGTCGGCGTCGGCGTGCTCAAGCTCTTCAAGTCGAAGGGGGCGAAGGATCTGCCGCGCACGTTCGTCCTGGCCGTCGGCGCCGACCGGGTCGTGGCCTTCGACGGCGGAGGGCACTCGCGGGGCGAAGGCACCAGCGAGACGTACCACGTGAAGGTGGACTCCGAGGAGAAGGGGTCGTGGCCCCGCGACCAGGTGCGGATGACCATGGCCAAGAAGGGCATCACGCCCAACGCGATCCTTCACCTGCCGGGGAGTGACGTGGAGGTCGCGTTGCCCGACGGGGACGCCGAGGAGGCCTTCGAGGATCTCGTCGTCGCGCTCGGCGGAAGCGCGGAACCGTCCAGCTAGGCCGCGACGGGCTCGGCCTTGCGCCGCTTCGCGGCGCGCTTCGGCTTCGGCGCCGGCTCGGCGGGCTCGACCAGGTCGGCCAGGAAGCGGCCCGTGTAGGAGTCGGGGTTGCCGGCGACCTGCTCCGGCGTGCCGGTGGCGACCAGCTCCCCGCCGGCCTCGCCCCCCTCGGGCCCGAGATCGATCAGCCAGTCGGCGGACTTGATGACGTCCAGGTTGTGCTCGATAACCAGCACCGTGTTGCCCGCCTCGACGAGGCGCCCCAGCACCTCGAGCAGGCGTTCGACGTCGGCGAAATGGAGGCCGGTCGTCGGCTCGTCGAGGATGTAGAGCGTGTCGCCGGTTGCCACCTTTGAGAGCTCGGTGGCGAGCTTGACCCGCTGAGCCTCCCCGCCCGAGAGCTCGGTCGCGGGCTGGCCGAGTCGCAGATAGTCGAGCCCGACGTCGTGGAGCGTTTGCAGGCGCCGCTTGATCTTCGGGATCTGCGAGAAGAACTCCACGGCCTCGGCGACCGGCATCTCGAGCACGTCCGCGATCGAGCGGCCCTTGAAGCGAACCTCGAGCGTCTCGCGGTTGTAGCGCCGGCCGTGGCACTGCTCGCACGGGACGTACACGTCGGGCAGGAAGTGCATCTCGATCTTGATCTGGCCGTCTCCGCGGCAGACCTCGCAGCGCCCACCCTTGACGTTGAACGAGAAGCGCCCCGGCTTGTAGCCCCGAGCGCGGGCCTCGCGGGTCTGCGAGTAGAGCTGGCGGATGTGATCGAACACCCCGGTGTAGGTGGCGGGGTTCGAGCGCGGTGTGCGGCCGATGGGCGACTGGTCGATGCTGATGACCTTGTCGATCCGCTCCATGCCGTCGATGCGGTCGTGGACGCCGGGGCGCAGCCGCGCCCGGTGCAGGCGGTTCGACACCGCGCGGTAGAGAACCTCGTTGACGAGCGTGGACTTCCCGGAGCCGGAAACACCCGTGACGCACGTGAACACGCCGAGCGGGAACGGCACGTCGATGCCCTTCAGATTGTGCTGCCGGGCCCCCTTCACCTTCAGCTCGCCGCGTTCGTGGCGACGCTCGTCGGGGACGGCGATCGACCGCTCGCGGGAGAGGAACTGGCCCGTGAGCGAGGCAGGCTGGGCCTCGACCTCGACCGGTGTGCCCTCGGCCACGACCTCTCCCCCGTGCTCGCCCGCGCCCGGCCCGAGATCGACCACATGGTCGGCCGAGCGGATCGTGCCCTCGTCGTGCTCGACCACGATCACGGTGTTCCCCAGGTCCCGCAGCCGCTCCAGCGTGCCGATCAGCTTCTCGTTGTCGCGTTGGTGCAGCCCGATCGAGGGCTCGTCGAGGATGTAGAGGACCCCGACCAGGCTCGACCCGATCTGCGTCGCGAGGCGAATGCGCTGCGCTTCGCCGCCCGAGAGCGTCGATGCGGCCCGCTCCAGCGAGAGGTAGCCGATCCCGACGCTGTCGAGGAACCGCAGCCTCTCGCCGATTTCGCGGACGACGAGCCGCGCGATCTGCTGCTCGGTCTCGGTGAGCTCAAGCTCGCCGATCCACTCCAGCGCGGCACGCGCGGAGAGGGTCGTGTACTCGTGGATGTTCAGGCCACCCACGGTCACGGCCAGGCTCTCGGGCCGCAGCCGCGCCCCGTCGCATGCTGGGCAGGGCTGAAGGGCCATGAGGCCCTCGACGCGCTCGCGGGTGTTCTCGGAGTCGGTGTTCTCGTAGCGGCGCTCGAGGCTGCGCAGCATCCCGTCGAACCGGACCTTGTAGGTCCGGCGCCGGCCGAAGCGGTTGCGATAGCTGACCGTGTGGCGCTCGCTGCCGGTCCCCTCGAGCAGGAGCTTGCGGTGCGCGGCGGGGAGGTCCCGCCATGGCACGTCGGTGTCGATCCCGTTCGCCTCTGCCACCGCCTCGAGCAGGCGGCGGTGGTACATCGAGGCCGCCTTGACCCACGGCTCGAGCGCACCCTCCTCGATGGACAGCGTGGGGTCCGGGACGATCAGCTCGGGGTCGATCACCCGCTGGAAGCCCAACCCATGGCAGGTCGGGCAGCAGCCGTGCGGTGAGTTGAAGGAGAAGATCCGCGGCTCCAGCTCGGGCATCGAGGTCCCGCAGTTGAGGCACGCGAAGCGCTCCGAGAACAGCAACACCTCCCCGCGCTTGCCGGCGCTCGGCCCGCTGAGCACCTTCGCCCCCGGCGCCTCGTCCCCGTTCGTGACCTGGGCGCCGCCGGCATCGTCCAGCAGCTCCACCTCCACCAGGCCCTCGGCCAGCTGCGACGCCGCCTCGATCGACTCGGCGAGGCGCTTTCGCAGGCCCTCCTTCATCACCAGGCGGTCGACCACGATCGAGATGTCGTGCTTGTACTTCTTGTCGAGCGTGATCTCCTCATCGAGGCGGCGCAGCTCGCCGTCGACGACGGCGCGCGCGTAGCCCTGCTGGCGCATCTCCTCGAGCATCCGGCCGTACTCGCCCTTGCGCTCGCGGACCACCGGCGCGAGGACCATGAACCGCATCTCCTCGTCGAGGGTCATCACCCGGTCGGTGATCTGCTCGATCGACTGGCCGGCGATCGGCTCGCCGCAGTTGTGACAGTGCGGCTTCCCGATCCGGGCCCACAGCAGACGAAGGTAGTCGTAGATCTCGGTGACCGTGCCCACCGTCGATCGCGGGTTTCTCGAAGTGGTCTTCTGATCGATCGAGATCGCCGGGCTCAGACCGTCGATCGAGTCGACGTCCGGCTTCTCCATCTGGCCCAGGAACTGGCGCGCGTAGGCCGAGAGGGACTCAACGTAGCGGCGCTGGCCCTCGGCGTAGATCGTGTCGAAGGCCAGGCTCGACTTACCCGAGCCCGAGAGCCCCGTGATCACCACCAGCGCGTCCCGCGGAAGGGCGAGATCGACGCCCTTCAGGTTGTGGGCGCGGGCGCCTGAAACGACGATTTGCTCGGACTTGGCCACGGCCAAACCAGTCTAGGGGCCGAACAGGCGTTCCCGGGAAGGGGCTGTCTGGCTCGCTAGGCCTTGGCCCTGGCGAGGACGTCGTCGAGGAGCTTCTCGCGATTCTCGACGTCGTAGTTGGCGGCGAGGTGCGCGTCGATCTCCTCGCGCGAGGCGCCGTCGAGCGCCATCTTCATCGCCACCAGGCGCGCCGCCGCCTTGTCGGTGCTGAGCGCGCCACCGTTCCCGTCGGCAGCCGGCTCGGAGGGCTCGTCCGGGGTCGGCTCGGGGATCGGCTCCGGGGTTGGCTCGGGAACCGGCGTTGGCCCGGGCACCGGGTCCGGGACAGGATCGGGCGTTGGCTCCGGGGTGTCGGGCGGGGCCGGCTCCGGAACCGTCACGGGCTCCGGGGTCACCTCGGCCTCCGGTGAGCTGCCGAGCTTGCCCTGAAGGTCGGAGATGGCCTCCTGGACCTCGTCGAGGCGCCTGCGGGCGTCCTGCTCGGCCCGGGCTCGGATTCCCGTGGCCTCCTCCTCCGCGTCGCTGACGATCGCGGCAGCACGCTCCTCCGCGTCGGCGATCACGGCGCGCACCCTCTCCGCCACGTCATGGACGATCTGTTCCGCGTCCATGTGCCCAGCTTATCGCCGATCGCCGCAGCGAACATGCCTTAGATCACCCTATGGGTGGCCCGTTCACAGGTTCGCTGCAGTTGCGGCGCGCGCCTACGACCGCCGCTCCCCGGCGGCGGTCGCCACAGACGCTCCCCGAGGCAGCAGCCCCCTCTGCCGTCGAACCTACACCGCACCCTGGGCGGCGTCAACCCCTAGTGGGGTGGGCAGTCGTTCCTGCTCTTCGTGTTCTTCGACGACGACGCGAGATCGTTGAAGCCGAATTCAGCGCCGAGGTCGGAGAACGAA
>Ga0126312_10002133_pt1 | contig 13190 bp, 11 predicted proteins | sample Plot104A_FD_92537 | JGI IMG/M metagenome (GOLD analysis project Ga0126312, IMG submission 92537) | Serpentine soil microbial communities from UC McLaughlin Reserve, CA, USA - Plot104A | ecosystem: Environmental > Terrestrial > Soil > Grasslands | place: USA: UC McLaughlin Reserve, Lake County...
CCCCAAGCTAGTGCGCCATACAGCGTGCGCCCGTCGTTCAGTCGAAACGCAGCGTCTATCGTGGACGTTGTGGGTGCACCATCTTTCTGGCTCCAATAGGAAGGGTCGTTAGTTAGCAGAATCGCGTGCCCAGACACGTCATCCCGATCTCTAACGATGCTCTCCAAGCGCTGGATGTCTTTGATGAAAGCGTACCTGCCGATGTCTTGTGCCCCTTGGTTGCGTAGCTTGAATTGTTCGCCCGCCCAAGTCGTCGTGAGAGCCGACGTTTTGTACTTCAATTCGATAACGAAGATCTTGCCATCCCGTTCGATCCAAACGTCCACATATACTCGTTTCGGGTAAAGGATACGTCGTTCCAACCTGATTGAAGCATCGGGGAAGCCTTCGTGGATCTCCCAAGCAACGGCGTGCTGGAAGTCAGCTTCTGAGTGGAATATGCGTCGCTGACCCGCCAGCGTTGTGAGCATCTCCGAAATGGGCAGCGACATTAATGCTGCGGCCTAGAGATCGAACCGTGGGTGCTCTGCTGCGTCTTCCTCACCTTACCTCAACGTGTCTTTGGCACTGTGTTCCTTTGTGCCCTGATAGCGGTGTTCATGAAGGTTGAGCCGACCCTCTGGACACGCTGTTTCGGAGGTGTCCGAGAGGTGTGCGAGCACCCGAGGTAGCGTTCAGAGCCCACACAGCCCGTCTGGAGGCTCAATACTAACGAACACCGCTGTATATCTATGTTCAAGGCACTCGGCGAACATACTCACCAACGCTGGGTCAGTTGGTCCTGGTTAGAATCCAGGTCTGGCTGCTATATACTCCCTGCAAAAGACGGGAAAAAGGAGAAGGCGAAGCACTCTCGCCAGGTATCAGCTACCTTGGGATCCGCTGTGCGCCAAAGGCATCTAGTCTCTGACCATCATTCAACAGGATCGGCTCCTGAAATGTGATTGTCGATATTTTCTCTTCACGCGAAACCTGTAACGGTACGCTCTGGCCGTCCAGGGCTACGCTGATCTCTCCAGCGTGTATGCCAGCCACGGATAACTTTCGGATGCGCACCCTTCCAAAGGCGCAGGAAAGAACCGCATTTACTTGCTCTGAGTTCTTTTTGTATTCGAAAGTACCCCAGCCAGATCCAGCCACAAAAGGAGCTCGAAATTCTTCGGGGGCGCCAGCAGGCGCGAAGGACAATGCGTCTTCCAAAGCGTTGTATCGAAAGCCGCTCATCGCCTCTAGCACCGACCACCCAGCCATCGCTCGGGCGTAATGGTCACCACACTCTATCTCGTTGTACGGGTTACGCCGCGCTCCGGAATAGCGATCACGCAGTGCGACGAGGATTTGTAAACCTTCGTCCACCATGCCCTCCATAATGCAGTGGGCTCCGACCTGGTACTCCATCCCAGTCCATACCTCGTCGCAGTAGCGCATCGGAACGTCCGGGCGGCCGCCATGGGGCCAAGTGCACACCAAAAGACCTGAGTCGTCGCGGTCCGCAAAGACCCGGTAGCCGTGCTCGAATCCGCGGAACCCCTCCCGGAAATTGTACGTCTCCACGGATCGCAGCGTAGTCTTGACGTGTTCTTCAGGGAGTATGTAACCCAACTCCAACAGGTGAGCCCACCACTGGCCAAACAGCTGGTCCGCTAAGCATCCGTCTCCGAACTGGTTCTCGGGAGGCGCGTCTGAGTCTGGCAGCTGGATGTAATACTCGCCATTCCATAACAGCTCGTCGTAACGCTTGCTCCCTCGCTCGAACAACTCGCGCAATTCTTGCGCTAAGCGTGCCTCGCCCTGCAACCTCGCCATCTCCTCCGCGGCCCGAAGTGCTGCTAGCCACAGCCCGCCTATATACATGTTAGGCCCGTAGAAGGAGATGTCGTAGGTGTTGGGTTGCTCACCCTGCAAGACCCCGTCCGAATCCCACCGATCTATGATGTAGTCTATAAGCTTCGTCACCCGTGGCCAAAGCCGGTCGAGCCACCCATGGCCGGCTCCCTGACGAGCTTCCCTGTAAACCTTGAGCACGGTTCCGAGCATCCCATCGAGGGCAGGGTTGGTCGGGCCACCGATGGGTTCGTCCCAGAACTGGGGCAGATAAAGCGGCAACACCGTACGGTGAGGAATGTAGCCCTCCGGAGCCTGGACGTGTTCGAGATCAGTCTCCCGCATCGTCTGCTCTAGTTCGGGGAAGAGTCTGGAGAGCGCCTGCTCGTAGTTCCATACGTGGGTGCAGTTGAGGGGACACGACCCGCCATACGTGCCGAGCGACATGCCGGTGGAGGCTCCTAGCGAACCCTCAAACCCGTAGAACTTGCCGTCTTCGGCCCAGAAACAGGTCGGACTGCGCATGAGGGAACCCTGTGCCGCGAGTGCTTCGGCCATCCACGAGGGCAACGTGCTGTTGTTGAGGCCTTCTGTCCACTCACTGGACTTGTCCTTCAACCACTGTCCGTTCTCTACCAGATGCTCCACTACTTCCGTCGCGTCAGCGAAACGTGCGGCGTAGGCATTACCCACCCAGAAACGGCTCTTGCCATAGTGCCTTCGAGGGCCGAACTGGTCGAAGTTCACGTACCGGTTGGGGAAATACCAACCGATGATGAAGGTGGCGGCGGTTGCTTCGCCAGGGCTAAGACGGTACGGTGACAGGAGACCACCATTCCAGGTTTCTCCAGCTGGACTGGGCCCGACAGGGAGGAGCGGCCGGTTAAAGCGGTTTCTCTCTGCTAGTTTGTCCCCTTCGGCTGGGTGCGGGTCCAAGACGAACCCTTCCAGGAAGCGCACGAATTGTTCTGGGGTCGACCACCGCTCATGAGCGCTTGCCTCCGGCCTGAGAGCAGCGAGCACCATCTGGCCTGCTCCCGGATGATCTTCCGGCAGCGACGGGTTCTCCATCACGATGGAGGTGTAATCATGTCGACGGTATAGTCGGTTTGTATTCCCACCATAGAGCGGACACCGGTTTCCAGAAACAGGAGTGATGCCATCCCATCCAACGGCGTTCTGGAGAGCGGCACCTAGGCAACCACTGACCTCGTGCGTCCACCGATTCCTTATCCGGAAGTTGAGCACGATGGCTGGGAGTCCGCTCGCTCTGGCGTCTAGCGGAATGAACGGAGAGTGAGCTTCCAGTTCCACCTCCACGGGAAGTTCGGAATCCTCGTATACCACCCGCGCGAACGGATAGATGCCGGTAAAGGTAGTGCGCGCTACACTGGGAAACCTCTCTACCAGCGCACGCTGATCCTCGGGTATGTAGTCATCGTTCACCAGAGGTGTATGATCCTCGGGTAACTCCATCCTCTCGCGCGAAAGAAGTATCTTCAGCAAGTCCAGTGGTGGCTCGACCGACGACACCCGGATGGCGAAGAAGCTGTTGGGGATGAAGCCTCGATGATTTATCTGGTTGACCATCTGCCACTGCCGCAGGCCACCGTCCCCTCCCAGGGCTATTTGCCCCGTCCCCACCCCTCCCAGTGGCATCGCCACGTTCCGGAGTGCTTCGCGGCTGTACGCCTGACAGGACTTGCGGCTTTCGCCGGTCACAGGTCGCCGGATCCCAGTGGTCATGACCTTCCTTTCCCGATTTCCTTCTATACTAGCGAGAGCTGAGAACAGCCACTTGCTTTCAAGCAAGCATACCAACCGTTTTTGAACAAGGTCAATGAATCCTCCCAATACGTTTTGAATATTTTATTGAAAATCTCTTGAAAATCTTTCGCACTCATGTTTCAGTGCAAGAGGGTTGATAGCGGAATCTACTGCGCTTGGAACGGAGGAGAAAAACATGGAGGGCGCCCGAGGATTCAGAGCGAAAACCATTTCGCGGCGAGAGTTCTTACGCCGGGCGGGAACAGCTGGATTTGGGATCGGTGCAGCCGGAGCGCTGGGATCACTGAGTATCTCTTGTGGAGGTCAGCAGGGGAGCGAGGGCCCTGCTCCGAAGGGGACCAAGGTCTCCGGAGAGTTGACGTTGGTCTACTTGGGTACGGCCGAGCAGCAGGAGGCTTGGAAGGCGCTTTTTGAACTTTTCCGGGAAGATTACCCGGACGTGCAGCTCAACGCCCACGGAATTCCCGCCGACAACTGGTCGGCATTCTTTGACACGGTCTCCACGCAGATAGCTGGCGGGAAAGTCCCGGATGTGGTCCAGGTGGCTACGGAGGGGCAGCGGCTCTTTGCCAGCAGGGGTTTGGCTTTGCCCATAGACGAGTACATCGAACGGGACAAAGATTACATCGAGGAGTACTACAACGACATACACCCGAATTTGGTCGAGTGGAACAAGAAGTACAGCTCCCTTGATGGAAATACCTACTATCTGCCGGGCGAGTTCAACACCATGTGCGTCTGGTACAACATGCAGCTGTTCCAAGAAGTCGGGGTGGACGAGCCGACAGACGATTGGACATGGGATGACTTCTTGTCTGCGGCACAGGAAATCACTAGGCCGGGTGAGGTCTATGGGATGCATGTTCCCCCGGAGTACTTCACGGGCATCATGCCGTGGCTGCTGACGAACGGAGCTAGCACGCTCAACGATGAATGGACAGAGTCAACCGTGGATACTCCCCAATCGGTTGAGACCTTCGAGTTCATGAGGTCGCTAGTCGAAAAGAAGGTAAGCCCATCTCCAGGAGGAACGTTCGATCCGTTTTCTGCCACTGCGCAGGGGAAGCTGGCAATGTTCGGAGGGGGACGGTGGCCTGTCATCAACATGCGGGATCTTGACTTCGTGGAAGAGATGAAGATAGTGGCTTGGCCCCAGAGTGAAGGAAAAGGCTCGCCGGTGGGCTGGAACGGCTATCCTATCATGAAGGAATCCCAGAACACCGAAGCCGCCTGGGCGTTCGTTAAGTTTATCGCTTCCAAGAGGTCCAGCGAGTATTTTGCCAGGCAAGGCGGGACCATAGTACCGCCCCGCAGGTCCGTAGCTATTAGTGATGCCTTTCTCTCCACCGCTCCGGAGGGAAGCGAGAAGCTCTATGAGGCTTTAGACTACGCTACGCCCATACCATCCCCGAACGAAGGCAGCGTGATCGAACGGGAGATAATAGACACGACTACGCAGATACTCGCCGGTAATGTGGACACAAAGGCAGCCCTCGGCCGACTTGACAGGACAATCCAGTCTGAACTCGAGTAAGACATTTGGGCTGAGCTGTGAGTGAGCATTCGAATACGGAAGCGGGCAGTCCGCCGACCAGCTCTAGGGCCGGGTCATGGCGTAAGAGGCTGCTCCCCCCAAAGCGGCGCGAGAAGTTATCTCCTCTCAAGCGGCGCGAGGCCATATCAGCGTACGCATTCCTGAGCGTACCGCTGCTGTTATTCTTGGTGTTCTTGGGCGGGCCGCTGGTGGCCACCCTCGGCATCTCCCTGCTCGAGTGGGATCTGCTGACACCACCCGAGTTCAACGGTTTCGACAACTACGGACAGATGCTCTCTGATCTGACCGCTCGGGCAGCGATCAGGAACACGTTCGTCTTCACGTTTTGGTCCGTCGTGCTCCACCTCGGTTTCGGGCTTCTGCTGGCGTTGGCGGTAAATCGAGCCATGCCGGCCACTCTACGGTACGTCCTGCGCACGGTTTACTTCTTTCCATTGATCATCTCGTGGGCCGCCGTGGCGCTCATATGGAGGTACATCCTGGATCCCAACTTCGGGTTCCTACCCTACTACCTGGAGAAGCTCGGGCTTGCGCTGCCGAACGTGCTGGTGTCTCCCGACTGGGCGATGCCAGCGCTCATTTTCGTGGATTTTTGGCGCACCATAGGGTTTACCTTCATCATCCTGCTTGCTGGGTTGCAAGGCATCCCCAGCCACCTGTACGAAGCCGCCAAGATCGATGGGGCGGGAGCCTTGCAGAGGTTTTGGTACATCACCATCCCCATGCTTTCCCCGACACTCTTTTTCGCCACGGTGGTGACCTTTATCGGTGCGTTCCAAATCTTCGAACCGATGTTCATCATCACCCAAGGAGGACCGGGAGACGCCACCCGCAGCATTGTGATGAATATCTACGAGACCGCCTTTCGATCCTTCGAGATGGGTTACGCCTCGGCCCAAGCAGTCGTGGTGTTCCTGGTGATCATGGTGATCACGCTTATCCAGATAGGATTGAGTCGCTACTGGGTTCACTATGAGTAGGAGGTAAATGACCGCTTCCACAAAATCTTTGCTCGACAGGCTACGGTCCGCAAGCATTGGAAGCTGGGCGCTAAACCTCTTTCTTGTGGCCGTGGGCCTGCTCATGCTCGCCCCCTTCTACTGGGTAGTCCTAACCTCTGTATTGCCGCAAGGCAAAGCGTTTTCCCTGCCACCCAAATGGCTACCAACCAACGTAAACCTCGTCAACTTCAGCGAAGTGTTCGACTTAATCCCGTTTGGGTCGATGGTGCTGAACAGCTTCAAAATAACCGCCATCATTACCGTGGGATCTTTGATAACCAGCTCTCTGGCCGCCTACGCTTTCGCCCGACTTGAGTTTCCCGGACGCGACCTGCTGTTTGTGGTGTTTCTGTCGGCCCTCATGATTCCCCCGCAGGTCACGGTGATCCCGGTTTTCATACTGGTACGGACATTCGGGCTTATCGACACCCACGCGGCCGTCTACCTGCCAGCTCTTGTCCAGGTACTCGGCATCTTCTTGCTCAGGCAGTGGTTCCGGTCCATCCCCCGGGACCTGGAAGACGCCGCGAAGGTGGACGGGGCGGGACACTTGCGCATCCTGACTCGGATCATCATACCTCTCTCGGGACCGGCCCTCTCGGCGGTGGCGATCTTCGTCGCTCAGCTATACTGGAATGACTTCTTCTGGCCCAACATCATGCTTTCTTCGCCGGAGAAGATGACCATTCCCGTTGGCCTCGTGGCGCTCCAGGGCTACCAGGGCGGCGCACCGGCCGTAGTGATCTTCGCCGCTATCTCCATGGTTACGGTGCCGCTCCTCGTCCTGTTCATCTTCGCTCAGAAGCCCATCACGGAGAGCATGGCGATGACTGGGCTGAGGGGATAGCCCGCCATGCGAACAGTGGTTGAGGAACGAGACGCGGAGCACACCAGCAAGTTGCCAGTCTGGGTAGGAAAGACCATATGGTCCAATCTGCCGCTGCTTCTAGCCATGGACGCTGTTCTTTTCGTTGGAGCGGTTCCGGCGGTGACGCTGTTCTTCGGGGGCAGCTTTCTTCTCGCACCGCTCGTGGGGGCACTCACGCTAGGACCTTTATGGGCCGGGACGGTCGCCTCCACGGACCGCATGATCCGGGATGAAATCGTTTCGTTGCGTACCTTCGCAAAGATGGTACGCTATCACGCGGGACGCGGAGTTAGAGTAAGCGTGATCCCTGCGATCGTTATAACCGCCATCCTAGGAACGCTGGCGATCCTTGAGGCAAGACCGGATGTGCGATGGCTATTCATTCCGCTGTTCGTGGACGCCAGCGTACTGATTCTCGTGCTTCTCGCCGGGTTTTCGGCGGTCTCGCTGGTAACGACGGGCGGGCTAAAGGGTTGGACGTTGTGGCGAACCTCTCTTCAAGTGGTGGCCGCAGACCCGATGATCACTTTGGGAACGATGGCGCTTCTCGTCCTTTTGGGTCTGTTGGTGAGCCAGGTTCCAGGACTACTGCTGCTGTTGCCAGCTCCGCTCGCGGTTCACCTTTCGGCGTCCACGCGGCTCACGGTCTGGCGGCAGGAAGATGAAGCGAAGAATGAGCGGCACGCGTTTTTGGGCAGACATCATAATGAGCACGGAGGTCGACGATAGAACCCGGTCAGAAAGTAACCCTGCGAGACATCGCTGAGGCCACCGGCGTATCGGTCGGAACCGTCTCCATGGCCCTCAACGGTAGGGAGGGCGTCTCCGGGCTCACCCGACGCCGGATCATAGACGCCGCCCGCAGTCTAGGATATCAGCGCCGCACGAGCCGTAACCCGGGGGGCCCCTCGATCGTTAGCGTCGTCATAGAGCGGCTCCCCGTGGCCCCAACCTCCGATCCGTTCAACAGGCCTATTCTCGTGGGCTTGGAAAGATCGGCGCGGCAGGCAGGCTATCGGATGGCCTTGGAGTTCGTCGGTCCGGGCGATGAGCCGGAGGTTGGCCGCTGGACTCGAAAAGCTACCGCAGGACTCGTTGTCTTGGGAGGAGGGGATCTCAGCCCCGACTGGGTAAAAGCGGCAGCTGACAGCGACGTGCCGGTCGTCATGGTGGACCACTTCGTTCCGGGTCTTGAGTTACCCACGGTGGTGCCGGACAACATCTGCGGGGCGTATTCTGCCACGCGCTATCTTCTGGAGGCTGGCCACAGGCGCATAGGGTTCATCCGGGGACCGTCGAAGTACTGGACCCTGAGCGAACGGATGGCCGGATATCTCCTAGCCATGCAGCAATCCGGCCTGAAGTTTGACCCGGATCTCATCCCGCCCCGCATCTCGCATAGTGAGGAGAAGGGTTACGGCGAGATGCAGCACCTTCTGGCCTTGGACGAACCTCCAACGGCCGTGTTCGCCGTGAGCGATAAAACGGCCATCGGCGCCTATCGGGCAATCATGGACCGGGGACTCTCCATACCGGACGACATTTCCGTCGTGGGCTTCGACAACATCGGGGAAGCTCGCTCGCTGAATCCACCACTCTCTACGATGCATGTTCCTGGAGAGACTATGGGGCGCATGGCTTTCCATCGGTTGCTAAGTTTGATTAGCGATGGAGACCTGAGTGACCTTAATCCGCTGAAGTGGACGATCCCGACACAATTAATAAAACGGAGATCCGTCAGAGATCTTCGCGAGTAATTGATAGGGGCTTGGGTGAGGAGGGTGGGCTGAGCAGGTACGGGGATTATGGGAGCAGCATGCGGGATCTGCCGCGGCTAAGAAGCAGTCGGCGGAGGAGGGCTTCGAGTTGGGACAGGACTGGAGGCAACGACGACCGCCTTACGTTAACCGCCGGGCAGACCGCTACTTTGATGGAGACCGCTGGGGCGGGGTGCATCAACCACGTCTGGATCACCATAGCCAACCAGCACATGGCCCGAACCCCCAACGCCGTCGAGCCGGACTTCCTGCGCAAGATGCTTCTTAGGATGTACTGGGATGGGGAGGAGGAGCCTAGCGTCCTTGTGCCGGTAGGGGACTTCTTCGGTGTGGGCCACGCCCGGTCCGTCAACTTCGCCTCGCTTCCCATCCAGATGAGCCCTGAAGACGGCAAGGCCTTCAACTGCTTCTTCCAGATGCCGTTCGCCAACGGAGCTCGCGTGGAGGTTGTCAGCGAACTAACTCATGAACAGGTCTTCTTCTACTACTACATAGACTATGAGGAGTTCGATGAGCTGGAGGAGGGGTTAGGGCGCTTCCACGCCCAGTGGCGTCGGGAGAACCCCTGCGACGGGATAGAGCAAGGCGACCAGAGCAATGAGGAATTCCAGTTTGGCGGAGAGAACTTAGGTGGGCAGGGCAATTACATGATACTCGAGGCCGAGGGACGAGGGCACTATGTTGGCTGCGTCCTAAACGTGCACAACCTCCGCGAGACCAACCAGTGGAACTGGTACGGGGAGGGGGACGACATGGTCTTCATCGACGGCGAGGAGTGGCCGCCGTCCCTGCACGGTACCGGGACCGAGGACTACTTCAACACTGCCTGGTGCCCCCAACAGGAGTATTCCGCTCCCTACCACGGCATCACCCTCGGCGGTGGAGAGAACTGGAGTGGTCAGGTAAGCTTCTACCGGTTCCACGTCGAGGACCCAGTCACGTTTGAGAGGTCCATCCGGGTCACCATCGAGCACGGTCACGCTAACAAAAGGAGCGACGACTACTCTTCGGTGGCCTACTGGTACCAGACTGAGCCGCATAAGCCGTTCTCTATTCTGCCGGTCAAACAGCGGCTACCTCGACCACAATAGTAAGACGGAACCGGCATCAAACGGACACATGCTTGCCAAGCAGAAGCACCAACAAGGTAGAGGAGGTAGATAGTGGCGAAGGTAGGGGTCCTGACGTTCTCCGACGGCCGGGATTTCGTCCACGAGGGCGCGGGAGTGGGGGCGTTCGCCCGGGATGTGGAGGACGACATAGCTAGCGCCCTCAAGGGCGCCGGACACGAGGTCGTACGGGCCCGGGAGGTCGTCTGGACCAATCGTCTCGCCACGAACGAGGCCCGCCGCGTCGCCGACGAGAGACCCGACCTCACGGTCTTCAACATCCCTGTCTGGGCTTTCCCGCACTTCTCCATGCTGGCTGCGCGCGAGACGCCGGGTCCGCTCCTGCTCTTCTCGAACATCAACCCCGAGCAGCCAGGGATGGTCGGGATGCTCGCGGCGGCGGGGGGGCTGGACCAGATAGGGCGCACCTACGGTCGCGCCTGGGGCGATGTCTCAGAGCCGGGGGTGCTCGCTCGCCTGGAGACCCACATCCGCGCGGCGAAAGCGGTGCGCTCGCTGCAGGGGAGCACCTTTGGGCGCATCGGTGGACGTCCGATGGGCATGTATACCGCCGTCTCCAATCCGGATGAGTGGATAGAGAAGTTCGGGGTGGACGTGGAGGAGATCGACCAGTGGGAACTGGTCAGGCGCTCCGAGGAGGTCGAGGGGAATAAGGTACGCGCCGCGAGGGAGTGGTTGGAAGAACAGGCGGCCGGAGTGCATTTCGACGGAGAGCGGCTCACGCCGGAGCTTTTGGAGCGTCAGATCCGGTCCTACTACGTGATGCGCGAATTGATCGAGGAGTGGAACCTGGACTTCTCCGGCATCAAGGGCCAGCCCGAACTGACCACCCACTTCGCCACGATGGACATAACCGAAGCCTTCCTGAACGATCCCTATGACTGGGATGGGCCCAAAGAGCCGCATGTGTGCGCCACCGAGGCCGACATGGACGCCGCGCTCACCATGCAGATCTTGAAAGGTCTCTCCGGCACCCCGGTGCTCTTCGCCGACGTTCGCCACTACCACGCCGACCGCGACGTCTGGGATCTCTGCAACTCCGGCCAGCACGCCACCTGGTTCGCCGCCCGGAGCGACGACCCGGCGGAGAACATGAGAAGAGTCCATCTCTACCCGGAGGAGTTCTTCTTCCCCGCCGGCGGCGCCTCGGTGCACCACCTGGCCGCCGAGGGCGACTTCACCTTCGCCCGCCTCACGCGTCTGGATGGCCGTTACCGGATGCACGTCCTGCGCGGCGCCTTCGTGCGGTACGACGATGAGACCAACGAGGGCCTCATGCGTCAGTCCACCTATGCGTGGCCCCACGCCTTCGCGAGGATGGACGCGGGCGCGGACGAGATACTCTCCCGCTACGGCTCCAACCACATCCACGCTATCCCCGGCGACCACGTGGAGGAGCTGCGCGCGGTCTGCAAACTCCTCGACGTGGACTACGACGGGTTCGGGGGCGCGAGGTGAGCGAGCTGCTTTTAGGCGTGGACATCGGGACTTCGAGCTCCAAAGGTGTGCTCGGCGCGAGCCTCCGCCTCGCTCCAGTCGATGTTTGGCTTCTCGGGCGCCTCCGGGTCCAGGTACCAGGAGAGCCGATCATCAAGCTCGGCTCTCCTCATAGAGGTGTACCCCAAAGCCCTAAGCAGCTTTCTGATGCCGCCTCGGATCAGAGCGTAGGTGTCCCTCGCTCCGGCCGCTCCGAGTATGTGGCTGCCTCCCGGCAGCTCCTTCTGGCAGAAGGATCAACCTTTACGAACACTGCTATCAGTGGCATTCCAAGAGCTGATACAGACTCTACGAAGCGTACTGCGGAGGCGCACGAAGGATTCGGCTTTCTGACGACAATTTGACGACAGCCCGCGCGAACAACGGCGAACATGCACGATAGGCTATATCGCGGATCGGGCTTATTTATGCGGATTTGCGGCATGTGGCGAACGACGGTGAACGTACCCATCCTAACTGAAAATCATGGTGTCCCCGGTTCGAATCCGGGTCCCGCCACTCAAGAAATACCTGCAAATGTGCAGAAAAGTAGAAAGGCTCCGGTTACTCGCCGGGACTTCGTGGCAGCAATGCGGCAGCAGTAGAACTCCCGTCTGAGCAACGAAGGCACTCACTAGAGCAAGTTGCACAACGAGTGATGGTGTGTGACGCTACCGGGATGAACGCTTACTCGCTTGATCTAAGACTGAAGGTGCTCGACGCTGTGGAGCGCGGCATCCCGAGAAAGGAGGTGGTGAGGACCTTCGGCGTTTCGATGCCCACCCTTGAGAGGTATCTGAGACGAAGAAAGCAAACTGGGCAGGTGGCTCCGAGACCTTCCCCCGGGCGCACACCTTCAATCTGCGCCACCGTCGAGGAGCGCAGGGCTTTGTGGAGGCAACTCGAAGAGAACGCTGATGCCACCTTGGAGCGCCATTGCGAGCTGTGGGAGCAGAGGCGGGAGGTCAGGGTCTCGGTTTCCACCATGAGCAGGGCAGTGCGCAAGCTGGGTTGGACCTTCAAAAAAAGAGTCTGGGAGCCTCCGAGCGAGACGAAGAGAAAAGAAGTGCTTGGCGAGAGCGCGTAAGGCTTCTCGATCCGCGGAGGCTGGTATTTGTAGACGAGAGTTCTACCAACATCGCCCTCACCAGGCTCTATGGAAGAGCACCCAAAGGAGAGCGAGCCTTCGGCCAGGTGCCAAGGAACTGGGCCAAGAACATAACACGCTCACATCGCCGCTCTAAGCACACACAAGGGCTCACAGCAGCCATGAGTGTCGAAGGAGCCACCGATGGAGCCGCCTTCGAGACCTCTACGTGAAGCACTTCCTGGCTCCGACCCTCAAGGAGGGAGAGGTAGTGGTGATGGACAATCTGCAGCTCCACAAGAGCGCTCTAGGGTCAGGGAACTCATTGAGGGTAGGGGGGCTGAGGTCCTGTTCCTACCTCCCTACTCACCGGACTTCAACCCCATCGAAGAGGCCTTCTCGAGGAAGTGAAGCCCATCTTGCGCCGGATCGGAGCCCGCACTCGCGAAGCTCTGGTGGAAGCTACCTCTGAAGCACTCGACGCCATAAGCCGAAAAGACGCTGTCGGATGGTTCAGACATTGTGGCTACAACGTTGTCCATCACTCACTATGAAAACTGCTCTAGAGCGGTTTGCACAACTGTTGATCGGCTGAGATACTCCTTGCATGAGAGCCTATTCGATGGATCTGAGGGAAAGAGTGCTTGCGGCTGTAGACCGGGGCACGCCAAGGGAAGAGATAG
>Ga0126312_10002134_pt1 | contig 13189 bp, 10 predicted proteins | sample Plot104A_FD_92537 | JGI IMG/M metagenome (GOLD analysis project Ga0126312, IMG submission 92537) | Serpentine soil microbial communities from UC McLaughlin Reserve, CA, USA - Plot104A | ecosystem: Environmental > Terrestrial > Soil > Grasslands | place: USA: UC McLaughlin Reserve, Lake County...
GAGGCCGCCTTCAGCCAGGCCGAGGACAACGAGGCCCGGCTGCGGCGGGGGTTCGGGGCCTACCTGGGCTTCGTCGACCGCCACGAGGACGCCTTCCGGCTGCTGTTCACCGAGGCCCTCGGCCTCGACGCCGACTTCCAGCGGCGGGTGACCTCGTTCCGCCGCTGGGTGGCCGGCCGGGTGGCCACGATCATCGCCGCCGAGGCCGGCCTGGCCGCCCCGCGGGCCCGGGCCCTGGCGGCCGCCATCGTCGGCATGGCCGAGGGCGCCGCCGGCTGGTGGCTGGACGAGCGCCGGCCGCTGGACGCGGCCGAGCTGGCCGACGAGCTGACCGGCCTGGCCTGGAAGGGATTCGCCCGATTCCCCTCGGGAGCGCACGAGCCGGACGATGGAGCCGATCCGGCCTGAGCTTCGCCCGATTCCTCGTGCGACCGGCGTAGAGACTCTCCTCGGGGAAGTGTGGAAGTATGTTGTCCTAGTGCGATGACCGGTCCCATCGGGCCGTTTGTCGCGATCCGGTCAGGGACGGACGGGGCGGTGCTCGTGGAACGACGTGTTGTCCTGCTGTCGCGGGACCCAGGGCTGATATCGATCACCGGACGCCTGCTCTCCAACGGCGACCGCATCGCCCATTTCCGCTCGGCGGCCGAGATCTCCGACTGGTCGACGCCCGTGGTCGCGGCCGTCGTGCTCGACAGCCAGCCCCAGGCCCGCCGGCTGAGCTACAAGCAGGTCCGCGACCGCTACGACGGTCCCCTGGTCATGCTGCTCGACAGGGGCGAGCGCCGGCCCGATCTGCCACCCGACAGGGCCCGCCAGTTCCTGTACCGCCCGTTCAAGGTCGTCGAGCTGTCCAGGCTGCTGGGCTCGCCGGGCCCCGGGCTGGGACCGTTCGAGGCCGCGGTCATCGCCGCCTGGTCGCGCCACGCCACCCCCGAGCCGGCGGCGCTGGCCCGCCGCGGCCCCTCCTACCGGATCAACTGGCGGCCGTCGCTGCGGCGCCGGGCCCGGGCCTGGGCGGCCACGGTGGTCGCCCTCATGGGCCTGCTGCTGGTGTTCGGGCTCAGCGACCAGGGGTCCTGCGCCCCGGCGTGCACCACCTTCGGCGGCCCCGTCGCCGGGGCGACCGAGAGCGGGACCCCTCTGACCTCCGTCCCCGCCGACGAATCGGGCGGCGGCGGCGGTGGCGGCGCCCGGCCGCCCGGGTCGTCGGCCGCCTCCTCCGAGCCTCCGACCCCCGCTGGCGGCAGCCTCCCGGTGATCACCGGGGTTGGGGGGCTGATTGACTCCATCAGCCCGATCACCAGCGACGACACCACGGCGCCGACGGGCCCCCAGGCCGTCCCCGGGGTCCCGGCCGCGCCCGGGGCCGACCCGCCGCCAGCCACCAGCCCCCCGCCGACCACTAGCCCCCCGCCGACCACCACGCCGCCGGGCACCACGCCGCCGGGCACCAACCCACCGGCGACCACGGCCCCACCAACGACCGAGCCGCCAACGACCGAGCCGCCGACCACCCAGCCGCCGACCACCCCGCCGCCCACCACCCAGCCGCCCACCACCCAGCCGCCCACCACCCCGCCGCCGACCACGGCCCCGCCGACCACCGACCCACCGACGACCGAGCCGCCGGCCACCCAGGCGCCGACCACGGCGGCGAACCCCACACCCTGACCCTGGACCTGCTGCCGAAGCGGGCCCGCAACCGGGCCTTGCTGGCCCGGCAGCTGTTGCTGGCCCGCCAGCGCCGGCCCGCCGCCGAGGTGGTCGAGCACCTGGTGGGCATGCAGGCCCAGGAGCCCCGCGACCCCTACGTCGGCCTCTGGACCCGCCTGGAGGGCTTCGACCCCCACGAGCTGGGCCGGCTGGTCGCCGATCGGCAGGCCGTGCGCAGCCCGCTCATGCGCACCACCCTGCACCTGGTCTCGGCCCGCGACTGCCTGACCCTCGACCCCCTGCTCCGGCCCGTCCTGGAGCGCGGCTTCTGGACCGGCACCCCCTTCGGCCGCAACCTCAAGGGCCTCGACGTCGAGGCCGTGGTCGCCGCCGGCCGGGCCCAGCTGGAGGAGCAGCCCCGTACCAACGCCCAGCTGCGGACGCTGCTGAGCGAGCGCTGGCCCGGCTACGACCCCAGCTCCCTGGCGTATGCCGTCCACCACCTGGTCCCGGTCGTCCAGATCCCGCCCCGCGGCGTCTGGGGCCAGAAGGGCCTGCCCACCTGGGCCACCACCGAGCAGTGGCTCGGCCGCCCCGTCGACCCCGACCCCTCGATCGACGAGGTCGTCCTGCGCTACCTGGCCGCCTTCGGCCCGGCCGGCGTCATGGACGTCCAGGCCTGGTCCGGCCTGACCCGCCTGCGCGAGGTCACCGAGCGCCTCCGCCCCCGCCTGCGCCCCTTCCGCGACGAGTCCGGCCGCGAGCTCCTCGACCTCCCCGACGGCCCCCGCCCCGACCCCGACACCCCAGCCCCGGCCCGCTTCCTCCCCCAGTACGACAACCTCCTCCTCTCCCACGCCGACCGCACCCACGTCACCGGCGACGCTCCCCGGCACTGGCCCACCGACGGCCTCCACTGGTCCCCCCTCCTGGTCGACGGGGTCGTGGCCGGCGCCTGGCGGCTCAAGGTCGATCGCGCCGAGGCCACCCTGGTGGTCGAGCCCCTGACCCGCCTCCCGGACCCGGCGGCGGTCGCGGCCGAGGGGAACCGGCTGCTCGACCTGCTTGCTCCCAACGCCCAGCGACAAACGATCGCAGGGGTGCCGGACTAGCACGGTCCCCCACAAAAACCTCGCATTATGCTCTCCGAGGTGGAACGATGACTCCCCCTGGTGAGCCGTGCGTTGGGGGGGTGAAGAGATGGCACCAGGCGACAGGGACCCGACCCCCGAGGTCCCGGAACCCGGCTCTGGAGCTTGGCTGGCCGCCTACTCCGCCCGATTCGCCAAGACGGCCGAGGACACCATGCGGGTGGGCGCCGCCGCCGCCGACCGCTGGGCCAAGCGCTCCCTCGAGGACGGCGAGTGGTCGGTCGACACCGTGACCGCCGACGTGATCGCGGACTGGGAGGAGATGACCCCGCTGCTCGGCCGGTGGCTCGACCTCTGGCTGGAGGCGGTGCAGCAGGGCATCCGGGTCGGCGCCCGGCCCGGCCCGGCCGTCGCCGACGAGGCCCCCGGTGACGGGGAGCAGGACGTGCCCCGCATGCTGCAGCAGCGGGCCCAGGAGTACGGCGACCTCTGGGAGGGCGCCGCGGCCAAGCTGCGGGACTCCTCGTACCGCTCGGAGGACCTGCTCGACGACTGGTTCAGGTTCTGGGGGAAGGCCGTCCGCGACATGACGGCGGGGTCGGCGCTGCTGTGGGGCGCCGGCGCAGGAACGACACCGCAACGGAGCGAGCGACCGCAAGAGGATCAGGGTCACGGGACAGAGCGGTGAGCTTCACACCTCGCGAGCTCCTCGCCATGACGGAGCGGGCGCTTGACCGGCTCGACTGGGGCCAGGTCTACGCCTTGGCCTCCGACGTCCTGGCCCTGGAGCCGGACAACGCCGAGGCGGCGGTGCTCCGCGACCTGGCCGAGCGCCGCGGCGGCCGCAACTCGACCCCCGGCCGGCGCCAGGCGACCGCGCTGTACGCCGACCTGGTCGAGTCCACGCCCCTGGCCGAGCGCTACGACGTCGAGGTCTACAGCGGCGTCCTGCGGGCCTTCGAGCATGCCTGCCGTCCCGCCATCGACGAGCACGAGGGCCACTTCGTCGACCTGAAGGGCGACGCCCTGGTGGCCTGCTTCGGCTACCCGAGCGCCCACGAGGACGACGCCTGCCGGGCCGTGGCCGCCGCCCTGGACATGCTCGACGCCCTCCGCCCGCTGGCCGCGACCCTCCGGACCGGGGAGGGCATCGACCTCCAGGCCAGGATCGGGATCGACACCGGGGTGGTGGTGATCGACGGCGCCGGCGTCCGCGGCGCGACCCTCAACCGGGCGGCCCGCCTGCAGGCCCAGGCCGAGCCGGGCACCGTGGTCGTCAGCGCCACCACCAACGAGCTGGTGGCCGACCAGTTCGAGACCAGGCCGCTCGGCGAGCGGCGGCTGAAGGGGATCGACGGGCCGGTCGGGGTCTTCCAGGTGGTGCGCCCGCGCAACCGCATCCGCTTCCAGCGGGCCGCGCCCTCCACCTCCGGCCCGTTCATCGGGCGCGACACCGAGCTGCGGCAGGTGCTCGACCTGTGGGACCAGACGGCGGCCGCCCAGCGGGCGGACGGGCGGGAGCCCGGGGCGGCGACCGGCGCCATGGTCCTGATCAGCGGCGATCCGGGCATCGGCAAGTCCCGGCTGACCGCGGTGGTCGCCGAGCGCAGCGCCGAGGCTGGCATGCCAGCGATCGACCTCCAGTGCTCGTCCTACAGCGTGACCAGCACCCTGTTCCCCCTGCGGACCGCCCTGGAGCGGTACGCCAACATGAGCCTGGACGACACCGACGAGGAGCGCCTGGCCAAGCTGGAGGCTACCTTGGCCGGCCTCCAGACGGACATCGACGACAGCTACTTCTCCGCCCTGGGCATGCTCCTCGACCTCGACCTGGCCGGCCGCTACCCGGTGGTCGAGCTGGCGCCCATCCAGCTACGCGAGTTCCTGCTCGACCGGCTGGTCGGGCTGCTGCGCGCCGTCGGCGCCTACAGCCCCACGGTGATGGTGTTCGAGGACCTCCACTGGGCCGACCCCACCACCCTGGAGCTGCTCGACCGCCTGGCGACCGCCGGCCCGCCGGCCGGCCTGCTGATCCTGGGGACGGCCCGGCCCGACCTCACCTGGAGGCCGGACACCGAGCGGGCGCTGGCCATCCAGCTCCGCCCGCTGACCGACGCCCAGGCGCGGGAGCTGGCCCTGGCGGCCGCCCCGGGCCCGATCTCGGAGCGGCACGCGGAGGAGATCGCCGCCATGAGCGACGGCGTGCCGCTGTTCGTCGAGCAGCTGGCCCATGCCGTCGGCGACGACGGCGATACGGCCACCCCCGTCGACGGCGACGGCGCCGTCCCCCGGACCCTCACCCAGCTGCTGCAGGCGCGGCTGGAGGCGGCCGGCTCCTCCAAGCTGGTCGCCCAGGTCGCCGCCACCATCGGCCGCGAGTTCGACACCGCCCTGCTCGGCGAGATCGTGGGCCGGCTGGTCGCCGAGCGCGAGCTGGACGCCGACGCCGCCGCCATCGACCGGCACCTGGACCGCCTGCTCGACGCCCAGCTGATCGAGCCCATGGAGCACGAGGGCCTGCTCCGCTTCCGCCACGTGCTGATGCGCGACGCCGCCTACCGGTCCCAGCTCAACGACGACCGCAGCGCCCGCCACCTGGCCGCGGCCCAGATCATGGCCGAGGCGCGGATGGCCGACCCCGCCCTCACCGCCTTCCACTTCGACCGGGCCGGGCACCCGGTCGAGGCGCTGGCCCAGTACCTGCAGGCGGTCAACCGGGCCCAGGCGGCCGGCTCCTTCGCCGAGGCCTTCGCTCACCTGGAGCGCTGCGACGCCCTGCTGGGGGCCGTGCCCGACCTGGCCGTCCGCAGCCAGTTCGAGCTGGCCGTGCGGCTCAACCACGGCCTGGCCGTCAGCTCCACCGCCGGCTACGCGGCCCGCCCGGTGGAGGAGGACTACAGCCGGGCCCGCTACCTGTGCGAGACCCTCGACGCCGTCCCCGGCGTCGCCACCCAGCTGCTGAAGACGCTGTTCGGGGTCTGGACCTACTACTGCGCCAGCGCCGACTTCGACACCGCCGGGGCCGTCGCCACGGCCATCGAGCGCCAGCTGGAGCGGGCGACGATCCGCTCCGGGGCCCACGGACTCGACGCCTGCCGGGGCGTGGAGGCGTACTACCGGGGCGACCTCCAGCGCGCGCATGCGCTGCTGTCGCGGGCGGTGGAGGGGATGGCCCGGGACGACGTCGACGCCGCCGACTGGTGGCAGCCCCAGGACCCGATGGCGGCGGCCTGCGCCTTCCTCGGCCCCCTGCGGCTCTCCCTGGGGGACGAGGCGGGGGCGTTGGAGGCCCTGCGCCTGGGGGTGACGCGCAGCCAGGCCCTCGAGTTCCCCCGAGGCCCCTACAGCGTGGCCTTCGTGCGCACCTACGAGGCGCTGGTGCATCGCCGGCGGGGCGACGTGGCTGGCGCCGGCGAGGCCGCCGAGGAGGTCGTGCGGATCGGCGAGCGGCACGGCTTCTTCGACTGGCAGATGGTCGGCCGCATGCACGTGGCCGCGGCCGAGGCCATGACCGGCCCGTCGGCGGCGGCCCTGGACGAGATGGGCGAGGCGATCGACACCTGGTGCAAGGTCGGCGGCGAGGCCCTCATCCCGACGCTGCTGGTCGAGCAGGCCGACGGCTACCTGGCCCGCGGCGACCTGGACAAGACCTCGGAGTGTCTGGAGCGGGCGTTCGGGTCCATCGCCCGCGGGCAGCGGGTCGCCCTGGCCGAGGGGCTGCGGCTCCGGGCCGAGCTGCGGCTGCGGTCGGACCCGTCGGCCCGGGCGGAGGCCGACGCCGACCTGCGGGAGGCGATCGGGGTCGCCCGGGAGCAGGGGGACGTCTACTCCCTGCTGCGGGTCGCGCTCACCCACCGGCGGCGCTTCGACCGGGAGGGGGGCGAGCTGGTCGAGGCCGCGCTCGCCGAGGCGATGGCCGCCTACGGCGAGGAGGGCGCGTTCCCCGACCTGGCGGCGGCGCGGGACCTGCTGGCCGTGGAGGGCGCCGATGTCAACTAGAACGCCGGTTGGGTATGCCCGACGCGCATGCGCAGGGCCTGCCAAGGCTTCATCATCCGTGAATGCGACGTCGATACCCGACCGGCGTTCTAGGGCTCAGGATCACCACCGGGATGTGCCGGGAGGTGCGCAGCTGGTAGGCGTCGAAGTGCGGGTAGGCGGCGGTGAGGGTCGGCCACAGCCGGTCCCGCTCGGCCTCGGTGGCGTCCCGGGCCCGCACTCGCCTGCTGTCCGCGCCCACCTGCACAGTGGCGCCGGGGTCGGCGAGCAGGTTGAGGTACCAGGCCGGATGCGACCCCATCCCGCCGCGGGAGGCCACCACCACCAGGTCGTCGCCGTCGGGCACGTACACCAGCGGCACGGTCCGCAGCCGCCCGCTGCGCCGCCCGGTGGTGGTCAGCAGGCAGATCGGCGCCCCGCTGGGGATGCGCCCCGCCACCCGGCCGGCCGACAGGCGATAGGCGACGTTGTTCATCCCCGTCATCCACTGCACGGTGACCCGCCCGAGCCGCTCCTGGAACGGCGTCATCGGGCGGGCGCGAGGATTGTCCATGGCCGGGAACGGTACCCGCCCGGCAGGGAGGAGGGAAGGTCGCCATGAACGACCAGACCGCCAGCGGGCGTCGGCCGTACGACTGGCCCGAGCAGCGCCGGAGCATGGAGCGGACCATCCTGGCCTTCCGTGCCCTCGCCGGGGACGAGGGCGTCGGCCGCGACCAGCCCCATCCCGCCGACGCCCTGCAGGCCCTCGCCGACTCGGGCCTTCACCGCGTGATCAAGCAGCGCATCCTGCTCGACGGGCTCCTGCGGGTCCGACCGGAGCGCGACCAGACGATCGACGAGGCGACCCGCTACCTCCTGCGGCGGACCCTCCCCGCCGACGTGGACGCCTCGAGAGTCGACGAGGTCATGCGGCTCCTCGACGACGTCGTCGGCGGAGATGGGCGGGACCGCCTCCAGCCGTCGCACTGGGAGGCGTTCGCCGACAGGGCCAAGGAGGTCTACGGCTACGACATCGAGGAGCTGAGCTTCTCGAGCGGCTGCAACGACCGGCAGCAGGCGATCAAGCTCACGCCCGACGGGCAGCCGAAGCTGAGCCGGCTGATCGAGGCCCAGTTCTGGAGCAACGAGCCGCCGATGGCCTTCGCTAGGTACGTCAACCCGCTCAACTGGCCGCGGTGCAGCAGCGCCTGGCAGGAGATGAAGGTGCTGTCGGGCACGGCAAGGGAGTCGGGCGACTACACCTGCGTCTTCCTGGAGGTCGTCGAGATCAACGACCGGGAGCTGCGGGTCCCCCTCGAGGTCGGCTACCGGGAGCGGGCCGACGGGTCGCGGGTCTGGGCGCGCTTCAACATCGACCACGACCACTACGAGGCCCGGAAGCGGACCGACCCGGTCCCGGTCGACGTCGACACGGGCACGGTCTCGGCCGAGCTGCGTCCCGGCGGGCCGGCCCGGACCCTGGTCCGGGCGACCAAGTACCTGCACATGGTCGATGACGACGGGATGGTCCCCGAGCTGGCCTGCGACGCCGGCTGGCCGGACCTGATGATCGCCATGGCCGAGCGGTGCGCGACCCGCTGGCCACCGGAGGAGCCGGTCACGGTGACGCCGGAGGCCGGCCGGACGGCCCTCGTCGACGCCGCCATCAGGCGGTTCGTCGACGAGGTGGCGGCCGAATACCAGCAGGGTATCGGCCAGACCAGGCCCCACTTCCGGCGGCTGATCGGGCGCTTCACGGGCGCGTCCTGGGACCCCCGCTGGATCAACGACCTGCTCGACATCGGAAAGGTGACGGCGGACCGGTACGGCGCCGTCGCCAGCAGCGTCAGAGGGCTGGCCGACGGCCTGCGCAACGCCGACCGAGGGGGACGGCCATGAGCAACGAGGAGCTGATCAGGCTCAGGCCACGCGACCTGGCCGCGGTATGGGGCACCGCCTTCGGGCAGATGGTCGACCTGTCACGGGCCTGGCTGAATGTGTTGATGGAGGCAGGAAGCGCCGAGGACCCGGCGTTGGTCGGTGACCACCGGGTCGAGCTGCGGGTCCGCGCCACCGACGGCCGGATGCCGCGTCTGGCCGCCCGGAACCTGGTCGGCGAGACCTTCAGGAGGTCCCTGGACCCGAGCCTGGTGACCTTCACCGACAGGGGGCCAGCAGGACCGGACCTGGTCCTGGTGGAGTGCGGCGTCGACGAGTCTCGCGCCAGCTCGATCAAGGGCGACCTCTACCACGGCGAGGTGGTCGACGAGCGGGGCGCCGTGATGGGGCGGATCGTGCTCGACGCCGGCAGCTGACCGAAGGTGCGCGTCGTCATCCTTGGCGGGGGCATGGCCGGGCTGACCGCCGCCTGGGCGCTCAGCGACCCGGCGGCGGCCTCCGAGGTGGAGTCGGTCACCGTGTACCAGCGGGGCTGGCGGCTCGGGGGCAAGGGAGCCAGCAGCCGGGGACCGCGCGGGCGCATCGAGGAGCACGGGCTGCACGTGTGGCTGGGCTACTACGAGAACGCCTTCCGGCTGCTGCGCCAGGTGTACGAGGAGCTCGACCGGCCGGTGACGGCCCCCGAGTGCCCGATCGCCTGCTGGCGGGACGCGCTCGCCCCCGCCGGCCGGGTCGGGGTCGCCGAGGAGGCCGACGGGCGCTGGTCGTCCTGGGTGGCGACCTTCAGCGGCGACGCCGACGCGCCCGGCGCCGCCCCCGAGGCCGCCGGCGCGCCCACCGTGGCCCAGTTCGTCCGCCGGGCGGTCCAGCTGCTGCTCGACCTGTCGTCGTCGCTCGGCCACCAGGGCCCGCCGGCGGCGCCGGGGGTGGTCCTCAGCGGCTCGGCCCGCCGGCCCGGCGCCGGGGCCACGGTCGAGGACCCCTTCCGGTCCCTCAGCGGCTTCGCCGACCTGGCCCGGCAGGCCGAGACGGCCGCCCTGGTGGCCGCCGTGACCGCGGCCGAGGTCCTGGGGACGGTGGCCCGCCCCGCCGAGCCGCTGTCGTCGCTGGTTGTCGAGCACCTGGACCGGCTGCGCGAGGACTGGGCCGAGCGCGGCCGCCGCGACCAGACCGCCCGCCGGCTGTGGCAGGTGGCCGGGCTGGTGCTGGCGTGCGCGCGGGGCGCCGCCAGCGACGGCCTGCTCGCCGGCCCGGCCGGCTTCGCGGCCATCGACCACCTCGACTTCCGCGAGTGGCTGGCCGGCCACGGCGCCTCCCCCGAGACGCTCGACTCCCCGCTGGTGCGCGGCATGTACGACCTGGTCTTCGCCTACGAGGGCGGCGACCCGGAGCGGCCGCGGTTCGCGGCCGGCCTCGGCCTGTTCCTGGCCTCCAAGCTGTTCTTCGAGTACCGGGGGTCGATCTTCTGGAAGATGCGGGCGGGCATGGGCGAGGTGGTGTTCGCCCCGCTGTACCAGGCGCTGGCGGCCCGCGGGGTGCGCTTCGAGTTCTTCAGCCGGGTCGACCAGCTGCACCTGTCCGGCGACCGGCGCTCGCTGGCCGCGGTCAGCGTGGCCCGCCAGGCCCGGCTGGCCGACGGCGTGGCCGCCTACGACCCCCTGGTCACCGTGGGCGGGCTGCCCTGCTTCCCGGCCCGGCCGCGCCAGGAGCAGCTGGCCGGCCCGGTGCCCGGCGACCTGGAGTCGCACTGGGGACGGCGCGACGGCGAGGAGCTCATGACCCTGGTCGCCGGGGCCGACTTCGACGCCGCCGTCCTGGCCACCTCGCTGGGAATGGTGCCTCACGTCGGCCGCGAGCTGCTGGCCGACTCGGCGCGCTGGCGGGGGCTGGTCGACCACGTCCCGACCGTGGCCACTCAGGCGGCGCAGCTCTGGCTGCGGAGCAGCGACGCCGAGCTGGGGGCGCCGCACGGGAACCCGACCGTCAGCGGCCTGGTGCACCCGTTCCAGACGCTGGCCGCCATGGGCCATCTGGTGGAGCGCGAGGCCTGGCCGGAGGGCGAGCGGCCGGGCACGGTGGCCTACCTGTGCAGCACCCTGCCCGAGACGGTTGCCGCCCGGCCGGCCGAGGCGGCGGCGGTGGTCCGCGGCAACACCCAGGAGTTCCTGGAGCGCCGCGCCGGGTCGGTGTGGCCCGGGGCGGTCGACGCGGCCGGTCGGTTCCGCTGGGAGCTGCTGGCCGGCGGCGGGGCGGCCGAGGGGCCGGAGCGGCTGGACTCGCAGTTCTGGACGGCCAGCGTCGACCCGTCGGATCGCTATGTGCAGTCCCCGCCGGGCAGCGCCGCCCATCGGCTCCGGGCGGACGAGTCGGGCTACGACAACCTGTTCCTGGCCGGCGACTGGGTCAACTGCGGCCTCAACGCCGGCTGCATCGAGGCGGCCGTGCTGGGCGGTCTGGAGGCGGCCAACGCCGTCCGCGGCCGGCCGCTGCTGGAGGGCGTCAGCGGCGCCTGGTACGGGCTTGGATCGGCCGGGACGCCCACCGCCGGCCAGATGGCGGGTGCCCGATGAGTGGGCCCCGGGACAATGGCCAGGCCGAGCCCCGGCCGCCGGGCGGCTTCGGGCCCTTCCAGGCGCTGTCCACCTTCACCGACGTCCAGCGCCGTGGCCTGGAGGCGGCCTCGCAGGTGATCGAGGGCTTCCTGGCCGGGCTCGGCGCCCTGCAGCCGCCGGCCGACCCCGGCGCCGCCGCGGGCAACGGCCAGGAGCCCGGCTTCGCCCAGGTCCGCGCCACCATGGCCCGAGCCCTGGACCTGTACAGCGATCTGGTCCGGCGCTCGTTCGAGGGCTACGCCGACCTGGTGGAGCAGAGCCTGCGTGTCCGCGGGGTGGGGCTGCACGGGGCCGACGACGGCCAGGGCGAGCTGACCGTGCAGGGCGTGGCCGGCGCCCAGGCGGCCGGCACGGTGTGGCTGCACAACACCACCGACCGGTCGGTGTCGGCCGTCCTGCACCTGACCGGCCTGACCGCCCACGACGGCCGGGTGGCGCCGGGCAAGGCGGCCAGCTTCGAGCCGGCGACGGTGCGCATCGCCCCCGGGGCCAGCGTGGCCGCCCGCCTGGCCCTGCCCCTCGACGGCGTCGCTCCCGGCCTCTACCGGGGCCACGTCCTGGCCGACGGGCTGCCCGACGCCGCCCTGCCGATCCGGCTGCTGGTGACCGGCGCGGCCCCCGGGCAACCGTGAGCCCGCCCGTCGGCCTGGAGGGCGTCGAGGCCACGCTGGCCCGCTACTCGCGCCTCACCCGGGAGGCCATGGAGCGGTACCTCCAGGGCCGCCTGCCCGACAGGTACCTGTACGACCTGGTGCGCGACTACCCGTCCCGGGCCGGCAAGGGGATCCGGCCCTCGCTGCTGCTGGCCACCTGCCAGGCGTTCGGGGGGTCGGTAGACGAGGCCATCGGGTCGGCGGTCGCGATCGAGCTGGCCCACAACGCCTTCCTGGTCCACGACGACATCGAGGACGGCAGCGTCCAGCGGCGCGGGCGGCCGACCCTGCACCGTCTGCACGGCATGCCCCTGGCCGTGAACGCCGGCGACGCCCTGGCCGTGCTGGCCCTGGAGCCGCTGCGGGACGGCGCCCCGCTGAGCAGCCGGGTGTCGCGCCGGGTGTCGGAGGAGTTCCTGGCCATGCTCACCCGCACCATCGAGGGCCAGGCGACCGAGCTGGGCTGGCGGGCCGACAACGTGGTCGACCTCGCCCCGACCGACTACCTGGAGCTGATCAGCCGCAAGACCTGCTGGTACACCACGGTGTGGCCGCTGCGGGTGGGCGCGCTGATCGGCTCTTCGGGGACCGCCCCGCTGGACGCCATGACCCGCTTCGGCTTCTACCTCGGGGCCGCCTTCCAGATCCGCGACGACCTGCTGAACCTGGTCGGCTCGGAGGCCCGCTACGGCAAGGAGCTGCTCGGCGACCTCCGCGAGGGCAAGCGGACCCTCATGCTCATCCACCTGCTGGCCGGCGCCGCCCCGGACGAGCGTCGGGCGGTGGTCGCCTACCTGGCCGCCGCGGCCCGGGGCGAGCCCGGCGGCATGGCCCCAGAGGAGCTCCTGGACCTGATGGTCCGCCACGGCAGCCTGGAGTTCGCCTTCCAGTTCGGCCAGGGCGTGGCCGCCGCCGCCTACGAGTCCTTCCACCAGGCGTTCACCGAGGTGCCTCCCTCGCCCCACCGGGACTTCGTGGAGACGCTGATCCCCTACATGCTGGAGCGCTCGGCCTAGCCCTCGATGTTGCTCATGACGTGCTTGACGCGGGTGTAGTCCTCGAACCCGTAGAGGCTCAGGTCCTTGCCGTAGCCGGAGTGCTTGAAGCCGCCGTGGGGCATCTCGGCGACCAGGGGGATGTGGGTGTTGATCCAGACGCAGCCGAAGTCGAGGGCGCGGGCCATGCGCATGGCGCGGCCGTGGTCGCGGGTCCAGACGCTGGAGGCGAGGCCGTACTCGACGCCGTTGGCCCAGGCCAGGGCCTTCTCCTCGTCGTCGAAGCGCTGGACGGTGATGAC
>Ga0126312_10002135_pt1 | contig 13179 bp, 12 predicted proteins | sample Plot104A_FD_92537 | JGI IMG/M metagenome (GOLD analysis project Ga0126312, IMG submission 92537) | Serpentine soil microbial communities from UC McLaughlin Reserve, CA, USA - Plot104A | ecosystem: Environmental > Terrestrial > Soil > Grasslands | place: USA: UC McLaughlin Reserve, Lake County...
CTCGGTGGTCGCCGTATCATTCCGAGCCGGCGTCGCCGCGGATGCGGGCGAAGTTGGCCCGATACATCGCGATCACCGACGGGAGGTCCTCGGCCAGGCGCACCGGCGCCCCGGCCGGCCGCCCCTGCGTGCCGGCAGCGCCCGCCGGCGCCCGCTCGGCGGCGGCCAGCAGGCGCTCCGCCTCCGCCAGCCGCCCGCCCATCGCCGCCCGCGAGGCCAGGGCCACGCACAGCCACGGCTCCCCGACCACCGAGGCGGGCAGCTCGGCAAGCCACCGGCGCAGCGTCGTGTCCTCGCTGACCCACAGCAACCCGGGAAAGTGCCGCTCCATCAGCCGAGCCACCCAGGCCGCCTCCCCGGCGGCCAGGGCGTGGCGGACCGCCTCCTCGGCCAGCCCGTGGGCCTCGAACCAGGCGGCCGCGGCCCGGTGCAGTTCCGGCACCCGCTCGGGCCGCTGCTGGTGCAGGCGGGCGCGGAGCAAATCGGCGAACAGCTGGTGGCAGCGCCACCAGCCGCGCACCTCGTCGAGCGGCTGCAGGAACAGGTTGGCCCGTTCGACCTGCTCCAAGAGCGCCTGGCCGTCGCGGCGGCCGGTCACCGCATCACACAGGGGCCCCGACAGCCGCTCCAGGATCGAGGTCTCCAGCAGGAACTCGACCAGCTCCTCGGGTTGCCGGGCCAGCACCTCCTCGGTCAGGTAGTCCAGCACATAGCGGTGGCTGCCCGAGAAGCCCTCGACGAAGGCGGCGACGTCGCCACGGCCCTGCAGCGACAGCGCCGCCAGCTGCAGCCCGGCGACCCAGCCTTCGGTGCGGTCGGTCAGCGCCGCCACCGCCGCCTCGGGCAGGCCGGGCCCGACGGCGGTACGGAGCAGCTCGGCGGCCTCGGTGGGGCTGAAGCGCAGGTCGGCGACGCGCAGCTCGCTGAGTAGGCCGCGGGCGCGCAACCTTGCCAGCGGCAGCGGCGGGTCGGCCCGGCTGGCCAGCACCAGCCGCAGCGAGGCTGGCAGGTGCGCCAGCAGGAACTCCACCGACTGGTGGACCTGGGGCGCCTGGACGAGGTGGTAGTCGTCCAGCACCAGCACCAGCTCCTCGGCCCTCCCGGCCAGCTGGTTGACCAGCGCGGTGACCACCGCCTCGAAGGAGCCGGGCTGCAGGCCCTGCAGGAGGGCGGCGACCTGCCGGGCGACCCCCGGGCGGACCGTGTCCAGCGCGGCGGCGACATGGCGCCAGAACCGCGCCGGGTCGTTGTCGGCGTCGTCCAGCGACAGCCAGGCCACCGGCCGCCGACCGCGTCGGGCCCAGTCGGCCAGCAGGGCGGTCTTGCCGAAGCCGGCCGGGGCGCACACCAGGGTCAGCTCGCCCGCCTGCGCCGGGGCGAGCCGGTCGGCGAGCCGGGGGCGGGCCACAAAGCCGGGACGGATGCGGGGCAGGTGGAGCTTGGTGGCCAGCAGCACATCCCGCTCCGCGGTGGCGGCAGCAGCTGGGATCGTCGCGGGCGGCTCAGCCATCGATGCCCACCCTTACGCCTGGCCGGCAATAAAGGGTTCCTCAGGCTGCTCATTGTAGGGCTGGCCAGATGGCCGCCGTCGGTGGCCGGCACCGCCGCGCGGGGGCACCTTGCGTGTCCCGCTCAAGATTCCCCTCGCACTCCCCATTCGGGTGATGCCCGGCCTCGGGGGTGTCCGTAGCGTGCTGGCCAGACCGACGCCAACCCACAGGGGTCGAGATGGACCACTACGAGCTGGGGGTCGCCCTCGCCGTGGAACGGATCGCCGAGCTTCGCCGCCACGCCGACCGGTGGCGCCTGGCCAGCCGCCTCCCCGACCAGACCACCGGCCGGGACAGGGACAGGCCGCCAGGGTCGCTGCGGCTTGCGGGCCGACCCGGCCAGGCCGCCACCCGCGGTCCCGGGCGAGCAACCAAGGAGGCAGCCATGCTGACGCAGCATCATCACGAGCCGGGGCTGTTCGACGCCGGCCACTGCTGGGCCTGCGCCCGCCAGGCAGGCCTGGTGGACCACTACCGGCGGGTGCAGCAGGAGGAAGCCCGCCTCCAAGAGACAAGGGAGTGGGCCGGCATGGCCCGCCAGTACGCCATCGTGGCGCTGGGCTCATCGGGCACCGCGATCCTGCTGGCCGCCGTCGCCCTGTTGACCAGATGAGCCGCCCGCCAGCAGGTGCCGGACCAGCGGAGCCGGCGCGCTACGAGCTCCGCGTCCAAGGCGTGCTGGACCCCGGCTGGTCGGCCTGGTTTGAGGGCCTGGAGGTCAGCTGCGACCAGGCCGGCCAGACCACCATCGCCGGGCCGGTCGCCGACCAGGCGGCCCTGCACGGCCTGCTGGCCAAGATCCGCGACCTGGGCCTGGAGCTGCTCTCGGTCCGCCGCATCGGCCCAGACCGATAACCCCATGGAGGTTGGCATGCAACCCGTTCCCACCCCGACGCGCCGACCCCGGACCCAACGGTCCCAGCGGCTCCGAGTGACCAGGCAGCGGCAGCGTGGGCGCCGACCGGCCATGCCGATCGACCGGCGCACCCCCTCCGGACGCCGGCTCGCCTACTGACAGAAGGCGCCCAGCCCCGACGAGGAGGAGATCACAACGTGACGACCGACGATGCGCCACGGGCCGGACGGCCAGAGTGAATTGGGCTAATCAGTTTCATCGGACACCCGATGCGCGAGCGGGAGGAGACCTGGATGCGCAAGCTGATCGTGCACACCTGGATGACCCTCGACGGGGTCGCCCAGGCACCCGGCGCCCCTGAGGAGGACACCAGCGGCGGCTTCCAGCATGGCGGTTGGCACCTGCCCTACTTCGACGACACCTCCAGGAAGTGGGTGGCCGACAGCTACACCGCGGCCGGCGGCTTCCTGTTCGGGCGCCGCACCTTCCAGAGCCTGGCCGGCTATTGGCCGCACGCCTCCGAGGAAGAGCAGGTCATCGCCGAGCCGCTGAACACCCGGCCCAAGTACGTGGCCTCCACCACGCTGACCGAGCCGCTGGCCTGGCAGCACTCGACCCTGCTCCAGGGCGAGGTGGCCGAGGCCGTGGCCTCCCTGAAGCAGCAGGACGGCGGCGACCTGCTGGTGGTCGGCAGCACCAAGCTGGTCCAGACGCTGCTCGCCCACGGCCTGGTCGACGAGCTCCAGCTGATGCTCGATCCGCTGGTGGTGGGCGGCGGCAAGGGCATCTTCCCTGCCGACGGGATGCTCAGGCCGCTGCGGCTGGTCGACAGCAAGGTGACCAGCACCGGCGCGATCCTCGCGACCTACGCGCCGGCCAACGCCTGACCTCGCCGGGCCCTGGGGAAGATCGATCCCGTCGGAAGCCGTTCGTGCGGCGGGTGAGCAGCCGGCACGGTACCGGCGGTGACCGAGGAAGGAGAAGCAATTGAGCAAGGTCGTGGTGTTCATGAATCTGACCCTGGATGGGGTCATGCAGGCGCCGGGCCGGCCCGACGAGGACCGCCAGGAGGAGGGCTAATGAAGGTCACTGGATCCGCCGTCTCGCTCACCGTGGCCGATCCCGAGGCCTCGGCTCGGTTCCTGGAGCAGACGTTCGGCTTCGAGCGCGAGATGGCCGCCGACGGGTTTGTGTCGCTCACCCGTCCCGACGTCGGCTTCAACGTCATTTACCTGTGGGCCGGGCTGCCCACCTTCCGGCCGCGTGACCGCGCTGCTCGCACCGCCGACGGCCTGCTCATCGTGCTGGTCGTCGACGACATCGACGCCGAGTACGGGCGCCTGACCGCTGCCGGTGGCGAGATCCTGACCCCGATCCAGACCGAGGACTGGGGCGAGCGGTACTTCCAGGTCGCCGATCCCAACGGGGTGATCGTGCAGCTTGTGCAGTGGGTCACCACGGCCCCGGCCAGCGTCAGGGCCTACAGAACCTACTGAAATGGGAGATTTACAACATGCGTGTGTTGTTGTCGACGTGGGGATCGCGCGGGGACGTCGAACCGCTGGCAGGACTCGCGGTGCGGTTGCGGGCACTCGGCGCGGAGGTGCGGGTGTGCGCGCCGCCGGACGAAGAGTTCGCGGCGCTGCTGGCCAGGGTCGGCGTGCCGCTGGTGCCGCTCGGCCCGACGGTGCGCTCGCTGGTGACCGGCGAGAGGCCGCCGTCGGCGGCGGACGCGTTCCGGCTCGCAGCCGAGCTGGTCGCCGCGCGGTTCGACACCCTCGCCGCGGCCGCCGAGGGATGTGCCGCGCTGGTGGCGACCGGCTTGATGCCGGCCGGCGCACGCTCGGTGGCCGAGAAACTGGGCATCCGCTACGTGTACGCCTGCGTCCATCCGTTCGAACTGCCGTCGCCGCACTACCCGCCGTCGGCGCGGCCGGGCACGCCGTCCCCGCAGGAGGAGACCGACAACAAGGTGCTGTGGGAGCAGGACGCCCAGCGCGTGAACGCGTTGTACGGCGAGGCGCTCAACCGCCACCGGGCGGCGATCGGCCTGCCACCGGTGGACAACGTCCGTGACCACGTCTTCACCGACCAGCCGTGGCTGGCGGCAGACCCGACCCTGTGCCCGTGGCAGGACATGACGGAGCTCGACATCGTGCAGACCGGGGCGTGGATCCTGCGGGACGAACGCCCGCTCCCGCAAGCGCTGGAGGCGTTCCTGGACGCCGGCGCACCGCCGGTGTACGTGGGCTTTGGCAGCATGACCATGCGCGCCTCGACGGACCTCGCCCGGGTGGCCATCGAGGCGATCCGTGCGCACGGCCGCCGCGTCCTCCTCGCCCGCGGCTGGGCCGACCTGGCCCCGATCGACGACCGAGACGACTGCTTGGTCGTCGGCGAGGTCAACCAGCAGGCCCTGTTCGGCCGGGTAGCCGCCGTCGTGCACCACGGCGGCGCCGGCACCACGACGACGGCCGCCCGGGCCGGCGCGCCCCAGGTGGTGGTACCCCAGATCGTGGACCAACCGTACTGGGCCGCCCGGGTGGCCGCCCTGGGCATCGGCGCGGCACACGAGGGTCCGGCGCCGAGCTTCGACTCCCTGTCAGCCGCGCTCACAACGGCCCTGACCCCCGAGACCCGAGCACGAGCGAGGGCCGTGGCCGGCACGATCCGCACCGACGGGGCGACGGTGGCCGCGAACCTGCTCCTCGACACAGCCAGCCGGGAACGACCACCCATGTCCGCGTGAACCACACGGGATCGGCGAGCCAGGGACCGATGGGCGACAGCACCGGCTTCCAGGATCATTGGGTTAGGAGTCCTTAACAGATCGACCTGGAGGCACAGCCAACAAGGAGGAGCGATGCGCACGGTGGTGGGCCGGCGTCTGCACGAGGTGGACGTCAGCTGATTCGAGGAACGACTCGCCCGGCACACAGCGGTGACGGTCGACCTGGGATGTGGTGACGGGCGCGCCGTCCTGGCCGCAGCCGCGGCCCAGCCCGACCGGCTGGTGGTCGGCGTCGACGCCAACGCCGCGGCGATGGCCGAGGCGTCGCGGCGGGCCGCCCGCAAGCCCGCCCATGGTGGGCTGCCGAATGCGCTGTTCATGGTGGCCGCCGCCGAGGCGCTGCCCCCGGAGCTGGCCAGGGTGGCCGAGCTGGTGACCGTCCAGTTCCCCTGGGGGTCGCTGCTGCGGGGCCTGCTGGCCGCCGAGCCACAGATCATCGGCGGGGTGGCCGGCCTGCTGGATCGGGGCGGGAGACTGCGGCTGCTGGTGTCGTCGACCGACCGCGACCGAGGTGCCGGGGTCGAGCCGATCCAGGAGCCGACCCTGCGCCGGCTCGTCGGCGCCTGGGAACCCTACGGGCTGGCCGTCACCGAGGTGCGCCCCGCCACCCCGGCCGATGTGGCCGCGGCCCACTCGAGCTGGGGCAGGCGGCTGGGTGCCGGCCGGCAGCGGCCGGCCTGGCTGCTCGATGCATGCCAGACGAGGCCATCCCCTGGTGGTAGCAGCACCCGTGCTGGCGCCAGGTGCTCAGGTCGCGTGGGTAGCTGGGCTCGTCCTCGGCGGTCAGGCCGCGTATGCGAACCAACGGACCGGCGCCGGCGCGACCGCCTGACGGCCGACCTGGTCGACCGGCACCCATCGGGCGACTGCTCCCCTGATGACGGCAGCCGTGAGCCGCCAGGCATGGAGCACCTTGGGGTACCGGCCAGCAGGAGGCCCGGCCCGCAAGACTCCACCCCGACTCTACCTATGGGTGATGCCCCAGCCGACCCCTGGCCGCAGGATCGACGGTGACCGCGAGCCAACCACGCGTCCCCGCCGGCTCAGCGCCTGACGCGCACTGAGGAGAGCCGCCCGCAGGCGGCGTGGTCGCCGGTAGGCCGCCGGGCACGGTCTCGACGATTGCATAGAGCTGCATGGAATGCGGTTTGGAGGTTGGTTGTGATGCGGTGGCGGACCGTAGGTCGGGTGGCAGCGACGGTGCTCGTCGGGCTGGTGCTGCCGGTCGCGGTGGGGGCGGTCGGGATCGCAGGGGCGACGGGAGCGATCTACAGACCCCGCGACCCCAGCGCGCCGCCCGTCCCGGTCCAGGCGGCCGCGGTGCCGGCCCATGACGCGGGCAAGCCGACAGCGGCGATCGTGGTGGGGCCAGAGGGGGCCAACGCCGCCGACGTGCTGGCCCCCTACGAGGTGCTGGCCGCCACCGGGGCGTTCAACCTGTACACCGTCGCTCCCGAGCGGCGGCCGCTGCCGTTGACCGGCGGGCTGGACCTGGTGCCGGACCTCAGCTTCGGGCAGCTGGACCAGCGGCTGCCCGAGGGCCCCGACGTGATCGTGGTACCCCAGCTGCCCCACGCGACCGGGCCCAGCGCGGCCCCGATCATTGATTGGCTGCGGCGCCAGCGCGCCCAAGGCGATCCGCTGCTGATGAGCGTGTGCACCGGCGCCGAGGTGCTGGCCGAGGCCGGCCTGCTCGACGGCCGGCCCGCGACCTCGAACTGGCTGCGCCTGATCGGGCTGCGCCGCAACTACCCGGCGGTGCGCTGGACCGACGGGGTCCGCTACGTCGACGACGGTGACCTGATCACCACCGCCGCGGTCCTGTCCGGAGTGGACGGCGCCCTGCGGGTCGTCGAGCGGCTGGTCGGCCAGGCGACGGCAGCCCGGGCGGCGCAGGCGGTGCACTGGCAGGCCTACCACCCGGGCGGGGCGGCCCCGATCCAGCGGTCCCGGCCGGCCCCCGCCGACGTGGTGGCGCTGCTCAGCGCCGCCTACCGGTGGGACCGCCCCACCATGGGGGTCCTGCTCACCGACGGCGTCGGGGAGATCGAGCTGGCCGCTTCGTTCCGGCCCTACACCGAGCTGTCGTATCTGGCCCGCCCGCTCGCCGTCACCGCCAACGGGCGTCCGGTCCGCTCCCGGCACGGGCTTGTCTTCGCGCCCCGCGCGGACCTGGCCGGCGCCGCGCCCAGCCTGGACCGGCTGGTGGTTCCCGGCGCCGACGCGGCCCGGCGCACCGCCGCCAAGGAATTGTCCCTGCCCGAGCGGCTGACCCCGGTCTACCTGCACCGCCAGCCCGGCTTCGCCTTCGACGCCGCCCTGGCCGACATCGCCAGGACCGAGGATGTGGCCACCGCCCGCTGGGTGGCCAAGACCCTCCAGTACCCGACCACGGATCCGCCCCAATCCGGCCCGGCCTGGCCCTGGACCCTGACCCTGCGGCCGATCCTGCTTGCCGCCGCCGCCATCGCGGCCGCGCTGGGCATGCAGCGGCTGCGACGCCGACGCAGCGCACCCGCCCGGGTTTCCGACCGTCCATCTCGAACCCTCGATCCCTCTGGGAAGGCAAGGTGATGACCATGCTCACCACCCTTCGCGGCCGGACGCTGCGCCGCTTGGTTCGCCACTATCTGGAGATGGTCGTGGCCATGCTCGTTGGCATGGTCGTGCTCGGCGCTGCGGAATCGATGCTGCTGAACCCGATCGGCTGGGCCGAGTTGCGTGCCCACACCGAGCTCCGTGCCCTGGTCATGGCCACCAACATGACCGTCGCGATGGGGGCCTGGATGCGTTTCCGGGGCCACGGATGGGCCGCCACCGCGGAGATGGCTGTGGCGATGTACGGGTCGTTCGTGGTGCTGTTCCCGCCGCTGTGGCTGGGCCTGCTGTCGGCCACCGGGTTGATGGTCCTCGGCCACGTGCTGATGCTGTTGGCGATGGCCGCCGTGTTGCTGCGGCGCCGCACCGAGTACAGCGGCCACCACCACGAGCAGGCGCGGCGGTGAGCGCGCCCACTCCAGATTGGAGGCAAGGATGGTCGCAGTCGAGGACGTCTCGCTGGGCGAGCTGCGGCGGCGGACCAGTGCCAAGTGGCGAACCTACTCGCCTGATGTGCTGCCGCTGCCGGTCGCCGAGATGGACTTCCCGCTCGCGGCGCCGGTCGCCGAGGCGCTGCACGCAGCCATCGGTCGCTCCGACCTCGGCTACGCCAGCCCGAATTCTGGATTCGCCGCGGCGCTGGCCGGGTTCGCCGCCCGCCGCTGGGGGTGGCAGCTCGACCCGGCCCAAGTGACCCTCGCCCCGGAGGTCGGCGTCGCCGTCGTCGAGGTCCTCCGCCTGCTGGTCCGACCGGGCGATCGGGTGGTGATCAACCCACCGGTCTACGACTCGTACTTTCCGTGGGCAGCCGAGGTCGGTTGTCAGTTGGCAGAGGTGCCACTCGCACAGACCGCCGATGGATGGGCGCTGGACCTGGACGCCATGCAGGCCGCGTTCCAGGACGGGGCCCGCGTCCACCTGCTGTGCTCACCGCACAACCCGACCGGCACCGTCCACCCTCGCCAGGACCTCGAGCGACTGGCGGCGCTGGCCGCCCGCTACGGCGTGGTCGTGCTGGCCGACGAGATCTTCTCTCCGCTGGTGCTGCCCGGCCGCACCCACCACCCGTTCGTGTCGGTATCGCCGGAGGCGGCAGCCCATGGGATCGTCTTCACCTCGGCCAGCAAGGCCTGGAACCTGGCCGGGCTGAAGTGCGCCGCGATCGTCACCGCCGATGCGGCCACCCGGCGGCTGCTCGAACGGCTGCCCGAGGAGCTGCCCTGGCGGGTCGGGCACCTGGGGGTGCTCGGCAGCATCGCCGCCTTCACCGAGGGCGAGCCATGGCTGGAGGAGGTCCTCGGCGTGCTCGACCACCACCGCCACTACCTGGCCGAGCTGCTGGCGGCGCGGATCCCGGCGATCCGGTACCGGCCGCCGGAGGCCAGCTATCTGGCCTGGCTGGACTGCACCGCGCTGGGTCTTGGCGAGGACCCGAGCGCCGTCTTCCTGGCCCGCGGCCGGGTGGCGCTCAGCCCCGGGCCCAGCTTCGGCCGCCCCGGCCGCGGCCACGCCCGGCTGAACATGGCGACCAGCCGTCAGATCCTGGCCGAAGCGGTCGACCGGATGGCCAGCGCCATCGACGGCGAGCCGGCCTCGGAGTCGACCGCTATCCGCCGAACCCGCCAATAGCCGGCGGGGCTCCGGCAGATCGCGGACAGCCGCCGATCCACCGCGCCTGCTCCAGCCTGGCTGAGACCAGCGACTCCCACACGAGAGTCCTTCAGGGAGCGTGAAGGGGCCTCATCGGGAACCAGACATCCCCTGCTGAGCTGGAACGGCCTGATCAGGGAGGAGATCTCGACAGGCTCCCCAGGCCGGCCAGCCAGTCATAATAGATAGTAGGTAGACCGGGATGGTGCAGCAGTCACGACGCGAGGCTCCCGGGTCCCGTGCGACCCTGTACGACCCGCGAACGACGCCAGCTTCCTCCCCCGGCAGGACGCCAGCGGCCGACCCCCGTTGCTATCGTGCAGCCGGAACCGTGACATTCGGGCAAGAATGGGTGGAGTGAGGCGACGTGCTGGAGCTGCAGGGCGTGCTGGAACTGCAGGGTCTGACCCGCCGCTACGGCCCCCCGGTCGCCCTCGACAACCTGTCGTTCACCGTGCGCGAGCGGCGGATGTTCGGGTTCGTCAGCCCCAACGGCGCCGGCAAGACCACCGCCATGCGGATCATGCTCGGGTACTGGAGCCCGATGCCCGCGAGGTCCGCTGGGGCGGACAAACGCATGAATATGAATAACGAATTGCGCCATCGCGTCGGACATATGGCCGAGGACCACGGACAAACGTTTTCTACACAGTTCGCTCGACTCGAGGCACAGCAGCAGCAAACCCTCTGCCAGTTCGGCCAGCAGACTCAAACACCCACCAACCTATCCACCTTGTCGCTGCGGTAGATCGAGCGCCACGCGCGGGAAGAGCAGCCTGCGGTCCAGGTTCGGCGGAGGCAGGTGGCTCTGAACGCCCAGGCCATGTTTGCGTTCCAGGCCCCAGATCCACCGCTCGGTCGGGCCGGCGCTTCACCAGGGACCCCGCTGTCAGGGTGCCCATCGACTCGGCCACCAGGATCACCTTGTCGGTGCGCAGGTGCCGGCGCAGGAACCCTTCGTCGGTGCCGGTGAGGACGACGATCCCCACGATGGCGCCGTGGTGTTCGGCGACGGTGACCTGACGGTTGCAAATGACCTCGGCGTAGTCGTCGGTCATCGGGCCGGGCAGCATCCCGATCCGCTCGACGTAGTGCCCGTACGCGGCGTCAACCAGTTCAGCCGTCCTCGCAGCATCCGCCGCCTCTGCCGACCGGAACCAGTAGGTCCCCCGCTGGTCAGGCACGGCCATGTTGCTCACCTCCTGTTGGATGCGGTCTTCGTATCCGCCCCGGCACATGGTCGAGGAGCCGTCCGATCCCGCTTCGGGCCCGGCGGGCCGGCCGAGCAGCGGACGCAGCATCCATCGGCGCTGAGGACCAGGGCCTCGACCCGAGCCGGCACGTAGAACTCCGGCCAGGGAACCCGATGGCACCAGGCCGCGAGTGGGAGGCCTGGACGGTTACCTCACTGCAACCCTCACAGGCATCTCGATGCCGGCGCACCGCCGCTCACCCACTCCTCACAGCATGAGGTTGTACGGCGGTGGCCTCGATGTCCCGCCGACGTCACGGCCGCGGCGTGAGGTCAAAGGTGATCCCGGTCTCGCCCTCCCAGACCCGCCAGAGGGTGGCCATGGCAGCCGGTTCCGGGAGCGACCGAGCAACGGCCGGCGCACCGGCGGGCCCCACGCCGCCAACGCGCCCGCTCACCACCCCCTAGCCACATTGCCGGAGCACGCCTCGGCGGTTTGGCGAGGTGGCTGGCAGGGCAAGACGGCAAGTGAGTCGGCCCGTCGCTCGCCGGGCAAGGAGGCCGCCATGGCCCCAGGGTTGGAGTCGGCCACCACCCCCTCGGACGGCCACGCCGTCGTGACCGTGCGCGGTGACATCGCTGCCGACACGGCCACCGAGTTGTGGCAGCACCTGAGCTATCTGGTGAGCCAGGGTCACCAGCACATCGTGTTGGATGTGGGGGGCATGATCCTGATCGACTCGGCCGGGGTCGAGGTCCTGGCCCGGGTGGCGGAATGGACCCGCGGCAACGGGGGTGAGCTGGAGCTGCGGTCGGCCAGCCCGACCCTGGTCGAGCAGCTGGAGCTGGCCCACCAGGCCGAGACCCACCGCCACCATCCTGCCGCCGGCCACGGTTAACCGGCCCGCGGGACGGCGACCCCACGGGAAGCGACGTTCCCTACGCCGCCTCCGGTCGCGCCTCGGCCAGGGCCGCGGCGAACGCCTCGGTGATGCGCTGGTAGCCGGCGTCGTTGGGATGCAGACAATCGTCGCCGCCGACCAGCTCACCCGGACCGAGCTGGCCGTAGGTCTCGGCCACCAGGACGCCATGGGCGGCCGCGATCGACCGGATCAGATCGTTCAGCCCCACGGCCACCCCCGGGCCGCCCTCGAGCACGACGTCGGCCAGGGGCGCCAGCGAGGCCAGCTGGCAGCTGGGCAGCGGGTTGTAGTAGGTCATGGCGATGATCACCGTGTCAGGCCCGGCCGCGGCCCGCAGCTCGCCAAGGATCTGGGTGAAGTTGACCGCGAAGGTCTGCAGGCGGGCCTGGATCAGGGCAGCGCACTCGGGGGTCAGACCCGCCGTACAAGACGACGACACGACCCCGAACAGGTCGTTGCCGCCGATGTCGATGGTCACCACCCTGACATCGTTGTGGGGGTTGGGGTCGTTGTTGCGGGCCTGCAGCTCGGCCACCGCCGCCGGGAGCTGGGTGGCGATCAGGGTGGTGGTGGTGGCCCCGCCCACGCCCAGGTTGCGCAGGGCCAGGCTGCGACAGCTGGGCCGGCCCGCCGGCTGGCAGGCCAGCTGCTGGCGGAGCAGCTCATAAAGCTGCGGCACATAGCCGGTCACGGCCGGGCTGGAGGCCCCCACCCCGACCGCCAGCGAGTTCCCCAGGGCGAGATACAGGGGCCGACCGATCGGCGCCGGATCCGGTTCGGCGCTGGCTGGTCTGCTGCCGGCGACCAGACCGAGGAGCAGGATGCCGGCCACGACCACTACGACGCGACGACTCATGGAGCTCCTGCCTTGGTGGGGACGGTTCATCTTGACGTTGCTGTCTCCAGGTTGTTGGGGAGCCTACTCCCTACGGCGCCCGTCGTTGGCGGGTTCTGGTGGTGGGCGCTGCGAGGAGGCAAGCTGAGTGGCTTGTATGCCATGCAGTTTCCCTGTACGGACGCCCGCCTGGTCCCTGGGAGGACCGCCGTGCCGAGCAAGGCGTCCAGTGTCAGGGTGGCCGCCGCGGCGGTCGTTGCCGGGCTGGCGGTCGGCGCCGGATGACTTGGTCCTCCAGGTGCTGGGGGGGCAGTCGACCCGGGCGGCGCTGGCGCTGGTGGCTGAGCTGCCCGCTGACCGGGCCGAGGTGGAGGCGGCCGGTTGCTGTGGGGTGTAACGCGATGACCGACAAGAACGCTCTAGGGGCCGACATGCATCCACCGCTTGGACCGCTCGCGGCCACGCCACCAGCCGACGACCAGGATCTGCTGGAGCGGCTGCTGGAGGGCCGGCTGGACCCGGCGTCGGCCCCACCCGGCTACGGTCACCTGGCCAGGCTGCTGGCGGCGGCGACCGTCCCGGCCACCCCCCAAGAGCTGGCCGGCGAGCACCTGGCGCTGGCCAGCTTCGCAGCGGTGATGCGGTCCCACCCCCCGACCCTCGTCCCCCGGAGGACGGCCATGCCCCGCAAGGTGTTGACGATCAAGGCGGCTGCGGCCGCGCTGGTGGCCGTGCTGTCGATCGGCGGGGTCGCGGCCGCGGCCGGCGGGCTGCTGCCCGACCA
>Ga0126312_10002137_pt1 | contig 13173 bp, 13 predicted proteins | sample Plot104A_FD_92537 | JGI IMG/M metagenome (GOLD analysis project Ga0126312, IMG submission 92537) | Serpentine soil microbial communities from UC McLaughlin Reserve, CA, USA - Plot104A | ecosystem: Environmental > Terrestrial > Soil > Grasslands | place: USA: UC McLaughlin Reserve, Lake County...
GCAGGGGCATCCGGGTGGCCGGAGACGAGGAGGAGCTCCGCAAGGCTGTACAGGTCGCGAAGCGCGAGGCCGAGTCCGCCTTCGGTGACGGGACGCTCTACCTTGAGAAGCTGCTCGTCGGGCCGCGCCACGTGGAGGTCCAGGTGATGGGTGACCACGACGGCAACGTTATCCACCTCTACGAGCGGGAGTGCTCCATGCAGCGTCGGAGGCAGAAGGTGCTGGAGGAGGCTCCGTCACCAGGGATAAGCCCCGAAGTTCGGGAGAAGATGACCGAGGCAGCCGTCCGCTTGGCCCAGGAGACGGGGTACGCAAACGCCGGGACCGTGGAATTTCTGGTCGAGGGAGACGACTTCTACTTTATCGAGATGAACACCCGCATACAGGTAGAGCACCCGGTCACGGAGATGCTGACGGGTGTGGACCTAGTGAAGGAGCAGATCAGGGTAGCTGGGGGTGTGCCCTTAAGCGTTGAGCAGGACGACGTGCCGATGGTCGGCCACGCGATGGAGTTTCGGATCAATGCCGAGGATCCCGAGAAGGACTTCATACCCTCGCCGGGGGAGATCTCCTTCCTCGACGTCCCCGGCGGACCCGGCGTCCGGGTGGACTCGGCCATTTACCAAGGTTACAAGATCCCACCGTTCTACGACTCGATGGTCGGCAAGCTCATCGTCTGGGCCCTTACTCGCGAAGAGGCTATAAGCCGCGCCCGCCGCGCCCTGCGCGAGTACCGCCTAGAGGGTATCAAGACCACCATTCCCCTCCACATGCGACTCCTCGAAGTGGACGCCTTCCGCTCCGGCGAGTACCACACCGGCTACCTGGAAGAGCTGCTAAGCAAGAGAGATTGAGAGCACTGGCCACAAATCACTCGAATGAATGATGCGCCGTAGTTACCTGGCTGCCACTCTTGCTGAGTGAGTAAGCGCCGAGCAAGGAGGTAAATGTCGTTTCTATCCTATTCTCCATTTACTAACTACCCTCAGCTAAGGTTTCGTGCCACACTAACAGAGGATGGTGCCCACAGAGTAATATTGTCGAAGGTAATTATCCCCTCTGAGTAGGTAATCTGGTATAATCCAGCCCCAAAAGCGAAAGGGGCTGGTTGGTGGACGTAACGCTGGCGGTCGCGGCACGCGAGTGGGAGACCAACGACGACGGAACCCTAAACATCTACGGGGTATTCGACGAGATGTCGGCACCCGGGAAGCCGTGCCTCGTTGAGCGCATGATAATTGTGGTGGCTGTTTCGGGCGACGCGGCAGAGGTGGGGTATAAGCGAACAATATCCATTCCGCTGATGGCCCCGGACGGCGAAAAGGTCGGTGAGGTAACTAGAGAGTTCGTGCTGCCGAAGCCGCGCCGCGAGGGAAGCCGCCCGCACCAAAGAATGGCCTTCAATCTACAGAACGTCCTTTTCCCGGAACCCGGCCCTTATCACTTCAGCGTCATGATTGGCGACGACGTAAAGAGAACTATTCCGCTGTACATAGATGTACGGGAAGGAGAAGCACAATGACGGAACGACCCACGCCGGAAACTGGCGACGCCCTAACCTTTAGCGGCGTCATCGGTCATGCTGAAGCGTTCGTGATAGAGAGCGCCCCGCTAGAAGCCGTCCCTGTGACCGACGAACAGCGGGAGGGATTCACGCGCGGAGACTTTGAGGGCGCGCTAGATAAGGTCAGTCGTCCGGTGAAAGGTAAGTACGCCGACATACTGCCGAGCAGCGAAGAATTCATCAGAGACAAGCGTCGCGAGGCCGAATTGGAGGATCGTTAGCCATAACCGCCGTGCTGGACGCCAGCGCGATGATTGCGTATCTGCGGGGCGAACCCGGCGCAGATGAGGTCGAAAGCCGCCTTCAAGATGACTCCGAGCCGTGTCTAGCCCATGTCATCAATGTGTGCGAGGTCTACTACAAGGCCATGAGGCGTTCGGGTGAGGATGTAGCGGAGTCCGCAATACAAGACCTCAAGGGTCAGGGCTTGTTCGTAAGGGACGATCTCGACGAACTTTTTTGGCAGGAAGTAGGTAAATACAAGGCTGCCATAGGGAGCATACCGCTAGCGGATTGTTTCGTTGTGGCGCTTGCTACCCGCTTCGTCGGCGCAGAACTGGTAACAGCAGACCGCCCGGACTTTGAACCCATAGAGAAACAAGGAATCTGTCGGGTAACATTTATCCGCTGACGCGAGAGAGCATCGTTTCGAACATGGGGCGCTCATCCTTCCGATGGTTGTACCGGAAAGCGTACTCATCCAAATAGCCTTGCAAATGCTTGGCGGATACCGAATGGTAGACCCCGCCTATCCCGCGCTTTAGTAGGGACCAAAAGCCCTCTATGGTGTTCGTGTGCACGTCGCCCGCAACGTAGATTTCTTCGGCGTGGTGTATGCGGCTGTGCTGGTAGCCGTCCCTCTTCAGGCGGTCATAGACCGTGAATTCGTCGGTGTAGACGGTGCTTTCGGGCAACACCTTTTTGCGGACGTGCGGCATCAGGGTGGCGCTCTTGGCGTTCGGGACAGCCTTTGCGATTACGCGCCCTTGACGCTGCGCCATTCCGAACACCGGGGTCTTGTGGGAGTCTTCGCCGGGGCGACCTTTCTTAGTTCCCCGGCGACGCCCACCGTAGTAGGTCTCGTCCAGTTCCACCGTACCGGAGAGCGGTGGTCCGTCGTCTTCGGCCAGCATCTTGCGGATTTCGTGGAACATGCGCCATGCGGTCTTGTACGTAACGCCAAGTTCCCGTTCAAGCTGCTTAGCGGAGATGCCACAGCGGGTTTGGGCCATCAAAAAGACGGCGTAGAACCATAGCTTGAGCGGCGTGGTGGACTTGTGAAAGATTGTTCCCGCTGTGGGGTGCACGTGGTGGCCGCACCATTGGCAAGAGTATGACTGGCGTTCGGCGTCGCGGTGGTACTTGGTTTCGCGCTCGCACTTCTCACAAGTGCTGCCGTCGGGGTAACGACGTTTGCGTAGCCGCTCTAGACAAGCGGCATCGTCGGGATAGTCGCGGTTGAAATCTCGTATCGTGTATCGCTCCATAAGTACCTACCTCCTGTACTAATAGTACGGAGGAAGTACCTACTTTCAAGGGATAATTACCTTGTCGAAAGCATAAGGAGGAGGGAGGTGTTGGTGCGGGGCCATACCTTCGGCGATTGAACAACGCACTCGTAATGAGCAGGTCAGCGGTTCGAGTCCGCTCGTCGGCTAATGCTCTCCGCCGTGGTTGCGATCCGGTCATCGGCAAGAAGCCGTCGAAGACGAAACGGCCCACGGCGGCCTACGTGTCCCGGATACGAGAAGCTAGCGATCGGAAACTTCAGCGCCTGGCCTCCCTTCGGTGTTGGCTGGCTACTGTCTACCGGACGGGATCCATGCCCGAATGCGGGTACCCTTTCCCGGCGCGCTCTTTATCTCCAGAGTCCCGCCCAGGCGCATGGTCCGCTCGCGCATCGACTTCAGACCGAGGTGTCCAGGGAAGGACCCCGCCGGATCGAAGCCCACGCCATCGTCGCTTATCCCGAGCGTGACCCCGTTCGCGCCGCACTCAAGCTTCAGCTCCACGCTACTTGCCTGGGCGTGCTTTACGGTGTTGTGCAGTGCCTCCTGTGCGACGCGGTAGAGCGCCTCCTTTGCTTCCAAATACACGTCGGGCTCCTCGCAGTGGATGGTCGTTCGGACCGAGATTTCGTGCCGCGCGCGTAGCGCCGCCGCCTGCTTCTCCAGCGCGGCGATCAGGCCTTCGTTCTCAAGTGACTCCGGCCTGAGCTCGAAGATCAGCGCTCTCATCTCAGCCAGGCCTGCCTCCGCAAGCGAGCGCACGTACTCCATAGGCTCGGCCACGCGGTTCGAGTCACGTTCGAGCAGGGTAATAGCTGCGTCGGCACCCAAAGTTATGCCGTAGAGGGCCTGGGAGACGGAGTCGTGTAACTCGCGCGCCAGGCGCTGACGCTCCTCGAGGGCCGCCATGGACTGAGCCTGCTCGTAGAGGCGGGCGTTCTCTATGGCTATGGCAGCCTGGTTGGCTATCGTTCTGGCGAGCTCGGCGTGCCTTTCGGTGTAGTAACCCGGCTCATCATGGATAATGGCCAGAAGGCCGATGGGCTGCCCCTTTAAGACCAGAGGCACTCCCAGCCAGGAACGGATGTGCCCGAAGTCTCTCCTCAGAAGCTCCTCTCCCACCACCTGCCGGTACGCTCTGGCCAAAGGAGCGTCGCTGCGGATGTCCTCGATGATGATGGGTTCCATCATGTGTCCAGACCCTTCCAACATCATCCGCCCTTGGCCCGGCGGGAAGCGGGTGCCCATGATCCGCTCCTGGGGGACGGGCCCGCGGTAGCCGACCGTCACCAGATCTTCTCCCTCGAATACCAGGAGGGAGGAGTCGGTGTAATCCACCACGGTCCTCAACTGGTCGAGGATCAGACCCAGCAATGGCTCCAACTCCAGGGTGGAGGCCACATCCTTGGAGACCTCTAGCAGGGTCGAGAGCTCGCGGGTGCGTTCCTTCACGCGGCGTTCCAACAGTTCGTAGGCTCGCGCTCTCTCGGTGACATCACGCACTACCCCGAGGACGTGGAGCTCGCCCCGGTAGGTGAAGGCGGAGCCGTGGATTTCGACGGGAAAGGAGGTACCGTCCTTGCGGACGTGCACCCCCTGAGCCTGGAATCGGCGGCCAGCCTCTATCGCGGCGGCGTAGTCCTCGTGGAGCTGACGGTAGTCGGGGTGGATCCACTCTGTCGCGTGGCGGCCGACCAGCTTTTCGCAGGTGTCGTAGCCGTGCATGGAGCAGAAGGCGGGATTGGCGTCAACGAGGTTACCGTCCAAGTCAGTGATGACCAGCCCGTCACCGGTTGCCTCGAAGATGCTACGGTACTGGGCCTCTTTCTCTCGTAGCTGTTCCTCAGCTCGTTTCTGCCCAGTAATGTCGCGAGCAATCGTCGAGGCCCCGACAATGTTGCCACTCGCGTCCTTGATGGGAGATACGGTCAGAGCCACATCTGTCAGCCGACCGTCCTTGGACACCCTGACGGTCTCCAGGTGGTCTACCTTCTCGCCCCGCCGCACCTTCTTGAGGATCACCGGTATCTCGCCGGAACGGTCGGGGGGTGCCAGCATAGTTATGGGTTGCCCTATGGCTTCCTCGGCAGAGTAGCCGTAGAGCCCCTTGGCGGCAGAGTTCCAGCTAGTTACGGTTCCGTCGAGGGTCTTGCCGATGATGGCGTCGTCGGAGGACTCCACGATCGCCGCTAGCCGCGAGCGCATCTCCTCGGCCGCCCTGTCCCGGCTCGTTCGGAGATGCCGAGCGTTATCTCTGTCGCTACGCGTCAACGGTTCTTCTGTACGTCCGGCAGGATCGGGCATCATCAGATCTCCTCGCCTAGCTCCTCCAGAGGAACGAGCCCCGTGCGCGCCGCATAGAGTGCCGCCTGGGTGCGACTCCTGACGCCCAGCTTCATCAAGATGTTCCTGACGTGGGTCTTGACCGTCTTCTCCCCGATGTGGAGGCTGCGGGCGATTTGCTTGTTTGCCTGTCCCCGCGCCAAGTGCTTTAGCACCTCCGCCTCACGCTCGGTTAGGGCTTCGGGGGTCTCGGGGGTGCGCACCTCGCGCATTAGCCTAGCCGCCGCCTCGGGGGCGAGTTGCACCTGGCCGGCCGCAGCCGCCTTGATCGCCCGGCGCAGCTCGTCGCCCCCGGTGTTCTTGAGTAGGTAGCCGATGGCGCCTGCCTTCACAGCCCCTGTCACCGAGGCGTCCTCAAGGACACTTGTTAGCGCTACCACCTCCGTGTCGGGCAGCTCGCGTTGTATCTCGCCCGTGGCCTCCACGCCGTCCTTCACCGGCATGACCAGGTCCATCAGGACCACGTCCGGCTTGAGACACCGCGCGAGGCGTAAGGCTTCTTCCCCGTTAGCGGCCTCTCCCACTACTTCGAGGTCGGGGTCCAGATCGAGGACCATCTTTATCCCCTGGCGCACCACCTGATGGTCATCTGTCAGCAGCAGGCTGGTCATCATCTTTCCTAGCTCCTCCGCCTTTCGGCGTATACGGTATCCAGTCCAAAGTCTTATCCAGCAATCCCCCGCTTGCCTGATGGCAAAGCGAACACCACAAGGTTCACTTCCTTCGTGATGAACCTCAAGTGGATCGCCCACAAGTTGACGCAGAGATGCTGAGCAAGCAGTTACAAGTATACCGCGCAAAGGGAGAAAAGGCCATCAAAATCCTGCTGGTAGACGACCAGCCGACCGTACGTAGAGGGCTCCGTATGCGGCTCGCCCTAGAGCCAGACGTGACTGTCGTCGGCGAGGCCGGCAGCGGCGAAGAGGCGATCCGACTGGCGCGAGCCCTGCGCCCCGACGTCGTGCTCATGGACGTTAGGATAGCGGGGATGGACGGCATAGAGGCCACCGCTGCCCTGCGCGCCGTCGCTCCAGAGAGCTCGATCGTGATCCTCAGCCTCTACGACGACGCCAGAACCAAGACGCGAGCGAAAGAGGCGGGTGCGGCGGCATTCGTCGCCAAGCATCGTAAGAAAGAAGAGTTGCTGGACGCCATTCGTCAGGCAGCAATCAGGAAATAAATAGGTTACGAAGCCTTCTCCGTCAAAAGTCTTAGATAGGGTTCCGCCCAATGCCCGATGTGACTCACCAAGTCCAAATGTAGAGTGTGAAGGTGTAGAGAGAAAGACGACGAAAGGAGTCGATCGTGCAGGCGAATGAGCGAAGCTACGGCGCGGCGGCGATAGACGCCCGGGATGAGCGGACGTGGTCTGTACTAGCACACCTGAGCATGTTTTTGAACCTCTTCACCGGATTTCTGGGACCGGTGGCGGCGCTGGTGATCTGGCTGATCTACCGGGATCGCTCATCTAAAGTAGCGTTCCACGCGCTCCAATCCATGTGGTACCAGGTGGCGTGGGTCGTGATCCTGGGCGTCGGCTGGACGGTAACGGGGCTGTTGACGGTAGTCATAGTCGGCTTCCTCCTCATCCCAGTGATGATCATCGCCACCATCGTGCCGTTCGTCCACGCGGCCTACGCGGCCTACAGGGTGAGCAAGGGCGACGACTACCGCTACACCTTTATCGCCGACCTGATTCAGGGCCGCTAGAGTAGGACCATTATCCGGGAGGGTCCGCTTGTGCCGGACCCTCCCTTTTCGCCGTATGAGGAGGCGTGGCACCCTCGAAGAGAGCGGAGCCTGTGGACCTCAGGCAGCGGGATGGGTTGCACACCTTTCTCCGCCTAAAGTCGTAGGTGGGGTTCCGCCTGATGCCCGATGTGCCTCGCGAGGTTCAAGCTTAGGATAAAGATGCAAAGAGATAGAGCATGAAGGGGGTCCACATGGATTCTAACAACGTATTCACAACCGAAACCGCGGGTCTCCCGGAGGCGTCGAACCCGAGCGTCGTCCGGCTTTACGACGGCGATCGCTTCGACCTGAGCATCCATCCCGTGCGCAAGCTCATCGGCGACGCCGCGGTGCGCATGCTCGGGTACAACGGGTCGATCCCGGGCCCGACGCTGCATGTCAATCAAGGGTCAGAGATCACCGTGCAGGTGACCAACGACGGTGACGTCGAGGCGACCGTCCACTGGCACGGCCTCAGGCTGGAGAACCGTTACGACGGGGTTCCGGTAGAGACGCAGGCACCGATCCCACCCGGAGGAACGTTTACCTACAAGGTTCAGTTCCCCGATGCCGGGCTCTACTGGTACCACCCGCACATCCGGGAAGACTTCGCACAGGAGATGGGGTTGTACGCCCCGATCGTGGTCGAGCCATCCGACTCCTCTTACTGGCCTCCTGTCGATCGGCAGCTGACTATCACGCTGGACGACGTGCTCATCGAGGACGGTCAGATGGCGCCCTTCCACCGCTCGGGGCCAACCTACGTCGCGATGGGCCGGTTCGGAAACGTCATGCTGATAGGCGGCGAGACCGTGTTCTCCGGTGAGGCGGCTGTGGGAGAGGTAGTGCGCCTCTATCTGGTGAACACGGCGAACACGCGGATCTTCAACTTCGCGCTTCGTGGCGCTCGCATGAAGCTGGTAGGGGGTGATAGCGGCCGCTACGAGCGTGAGACGTTCGTAGATGAGGTGCTTCTCGCGCCCTCGGAGCGAGCGGTCGTCGACGTGCTGTTCGACACGCCTGGGGAGGTACACCTTGAGCATCGCACCCCGGATCACGTCTACGACCTCGGCTCGTTCTCGGTCGCCGGCGCCGCGGCCGGCGATGCTGCCGGATCGTTCAAGCTGCTGCGCACCGACTCCGAACTCACCTCTGAGCGCCGGCTGATCGAGCACGACATAAATAGAACGCCGGACAAGGTGCTTTCGTTCGTCGCCTCAATGCCGCTCCTTTACGGAGAAGAGGTCCAGGCTTCCTCCTCCTACGCCTGCCCCATGCATCCAGAGGTAACCGCCTCCGAGCCGGGGACTTGCCCAAAGTGTGCGATGAGGCTGGTACCCGTGCAGACGGAGGTGCCGGCTCCCAGTTCCTACGTTTGTCCCATGCACCCTGAGGTCACGGCCACCGAGCCAACAACGTGCCCGAAGTGCGGGATGAAGCTGGTGCCGTCCGATGCCTTGCCCTCGTCGAACCCGCACGTTGGTCATGTTTGGGAGAGGGTACGTGAGGCAATGAAGACGATGGTGCGACTCCTGATCGGCTCCGCGATGCATGGCGCGCACGAGCGTGGCGGGCACGAACATAGCGGACATGAACATGGTGATCATAGCGACGGTCTTGAGTGGGAGGACCTGATGCCGGAGATCAACCGTGCTTCGGACCCCACCAACATGATCTGGAAGCTCATCGACCGGGAGAGCGGGGCCGAGAACCACGCCATCTCCTGGGCGTTCACCGTAGGCCAGCGAGTGAAGATCCGGCTCATCAACGAGATGGACTCGGATCACCCGATGCACCACCCGTTCCACGTCCACGGAGCCGGCCGCTTCCTCGTCCTCTCGAGGGACGGCCATACGGAGGCAAACCTCGTGTGGAAGGACACCGTGCTCCTGCGCGCGGGTGAGACCGTGGACATCCTTCTCTACGTCACCAATCCTGGGCTATGGATGGCGCACTGCCACATTGCCGAGCACACCGAGAGCGGGATGATGTTCAGCTTCAAGGTCGAAGAAGCCAGCCCCAGTGGATCCAGCAAGGAGACCAACTGATGACAACAAAGAGACAGCGCGAGAGGCAAATAGCGGTCGTGGTGTACCCCGGATTGACGACGCTCGAGTTGGTCGGAACCGTATCGGTTCTCAGCGGTCTGGGTCTCAGGACTGGTTTTCGGACCGTTACCGTCGGAGAGCGCCGCGAACCCCTTGAGGCCGACACACCGATGAAGCTGGTCCCGGAGGGAACGTTTGAGGAGGTATCCGAACCCTTCGGGATCATCGTTCCGGGCGGCGGGTTGATCACCATCACCGCTATGGGAGATGAGACTCTCCTCGAGTACGTGCGCTCAGCGGCGGAGAGCGCGGAGCTTGTAGGCTCAGTGGGCACCGGGTCGCTGATCCTGGCGGCCGCCGGCCTTCTCAAGGGCAGACAAGCCACTACTCACTGGGCGTACCGGGAGATCCTGGAGAACCTGGGAGCGACGTATGTCCCTAGGCGATGGGCCGAGGATGGCAAGGTCATCACCTCGGGTGGTACCTCGGGTGGAATCGACATGGGGCTGCACCTCGTCGGGAAACACAAGAACGAGCGCACCGCGCGCCAGGTGCAGCTCTGGGTCGAGTACGATCCGCAGCCGCCTTTCGGCAACATCGAGCGGGGCGATGCAGACGAGGACGCGCTTGCGCCGCTCCTGAACGAGCATCAGGCAGACGTGGAGCGTGCGCTTGCCCACCGTCCCGACTTGCTCGAAGCCGTACAGAGAGCGATCAAACCTGCCACACAGGGAAAGCAGCGCTAGATGAAAGGGAGACAGATGTCTACAGGACACAATGAGAAGACGATCGCGTTCGTCCTGTACCCGGGACTCACGGCGTTCGACCTCGTGGGCCCGCTCCAGGTGATCTCGCAGCTGGCGGTCACGCACCCGGAGATTCAGCCGGTAGTCGTGGGAGAACGCATCGAGCCGATGGATACGGACGCAGGAGTGCAGATGGTCCCGGACAAGACCTTCGCCGAGGTACCGCATCCCTATGCGCTCGTCGTTCCGGGCGGCACGCAGCCCACGTTCAAGGCGATGAGCAATCCTGCGATCCGGAGCTACGTGCGGAGCGCAGCAGAGACGGCCGAGATAGTGGGGTCGGTATGCACGGGCGCCCTGATCCTGGCCTCCGTGGGTCTGCTCGAGGGACGGCAAGCCACTACCCACTGGGCGTGCCAAAAGGTACTGGAGAGTTTCGGAGCAAAGTACCAGCGCAAGCGGTGGGTCGAGGACGGCAAGTTCATTATGTCTGCAGGCGTGTCTGCAGGGATCGACATGGGGCTCGAGTTCGCTGCCCGGCTGACGGACGAGGCTACCGCCAAGCAGGTTCAGCTCTGGCTCGACTATGACCCGCAGCCACCGTTCGGCAGGCTCGACTACGACGATTTAGGATTGACCCTCCGAGCCTTCCGTGCGTATGTCTCCCTGAACACACCCCTGCTCACTGCCCGCCCCAAGCGACTCACGAGGCGGGAGCGGACCTCCAGCTCTCATCCCATTGAACTGAGCGAACTAGGAGGACAGAGATGATAGATCGTAACTTGGATGTTCTGGTAATCGGCGGCGGTCAGGCCGGGCTCGCGATGGGCTACCATCTGAAGCGGGCGGGGCATCGCTTCCAGATCGTCGAGCGCAATCCTCACGTCGGCGACAGCTGGCGCAACCGCTACGACTCGCTGGTGCTGTTCACGCCTCGCACCTACAGCGCCCTCCCGGGGCTCCCCTTGCCGGGTGATCCGGACGGGTATCCCACCAAAGACGAGATGGGCGACTACCTGGAGCGCTACGCCGGCCACTTCGACCTGCCGGTCCTGACGGATACGGGCATTCGATCCCTCACACGTCTCAACGGTGGCTTCCGAACGAGGACCGACGCCGGTGAGACCATCGATGCCGGGGCAGTCGTGCTGGCGACGGGAGCATTCCAGCGGCCCGCGATCCCTGCGATCTCGCGCCAGCTGTCACCTGAGGTCTTGCAGTTGACTCCGGAGAGCTACAAGCGCCCTGGCGAGATCGCGTCAGGTAGGGTATTGGTCGTGGGGGACGGGGCGACCGGCAGGCAGATAGCCGTGGAGCTGGCAGCCACGCACGAGGTCCTGCTCGCCACGGGCCGGCCCAGACGCGTGAGCCCCCAGCGTATACTGGGCAGGAGCATCTTCTGGTGGATGGATAAGCTCGGCATCCTGCGTGCCTCTCGCGAGACGCGGGTGGGCAGGTATCTGATGAGCACCGATCCGTTTCCTGGCAAGGATCTCGGGCTCGGGCGGCTGCGCCAACAGGGCATCCGGGTGGTCGGGCGTCTGTCTCAAGTGGATGGGAAGAGGCTCGGCTTCGCCGGCGGCGAGACGGCCGAGGTGGATGCCGTGATCTGGGCGACCGGGTACAAGGACGAGAGCAGGTGGGTGGCGATCCCCGAGGTTAAGGATGGCCATGGCGGGTTCATCCACTGGCGCGGCGTATCGCCGGTTCCGGGTCTGTATTTCATAGGTCGGAGTTGGCAGTGGACGCGCGGCTCGGCCCTGCTCGCGGGCGTCGGCGATGATGCTGCCTACGTAGTGGGCCGGATCACTGAGCAGTTGTCCGGGAAGATGAGGGAGGGGGATGAGGTAGCGAGCCGCAACGTCATCCCTGCGGCAGCTACGGAGAGCCTCGGTCTCAGGGGGTGAGCGAGCATTACGGATCCGATAGCTGTTTGTGATCGACGGCGTTCTCTTTGATCTGATTAGGGGAAGTGGATGTACATGAGTACCTGGAACGATGTGCTCCCATAGGATAGGAGGAACATAGATGCTACGGGTGCCAAATACTCTCGAAGCGGTCGCCGGGACGGTCGGCGTGACCGTCACACAATTGATCTTCGCTGTGCTACGTGAAGGCGCAATAGGCGGTGCTGTGTTGGCAGTCATCGCATTCCTACTATCCCGCTTCACCAGAGAGATCTACGGGAGGGCTCTACTCGCCATCTTCTTGATTACCGCAGCTGGGGCATACTTCGGCTTTGCCGTTCTGGCAGGTGCAGGTCCGATATGGATACTAATAGAGTTGGTGGGGGTCATTATTTTCGGCACTATGGCCTTGCGCAGTCTGGTTGGCTCCCCGTGGTGGCTTGCTGCAGGATGGGCGTTGCATCCCCTCTGGGACGTAGTTCTTCACCTCATAGGGCCGGGAGGATCATTTGCTTCTCAACCTTATGCGGTCGCATGCGTCTCATTTGATGAGGTGGTCGCCGCCTACATAGCCGTCTTCTATGGATTTGGCCTACTCAGGGAGCGCTCACCGGCGCCAAGGTAATGCTCCCTAGCCGAAAGCCCTAGCACTCCGGGAGATGCTCACTGCAAGAGACCATGGCTATGCGGCCTTCCGAGACCTCGTCTTCTGAAACTGTCCGAAAGGCGGTGCGAGCAACGCTCGGACCGTGGATTTGGCCGGTATACGGCAGGCCAAATGAGCCGAAAAGTCCCTTTTGGCGGTTCGTAGGAGTACTACGCCGTGGGTGCCACCGAGATCTATTCGGTCATATTCGGTCAGTTTGGAATGTGAAATTCTCCGAAGTGCGGCTGTTGGGTATGCTCAGAGGTGCGGAAATGGTACAGGGTTTTTGCGGGTATCCTGTAGGAGGAGCAGGAGGAGGCGGATACCGGTGAGCGAGCAAGGGCCTGCCATCACGGATCGTGCCCCGATCTTCGCGCTGCTCTCGGCCGAAGCCGTCTCGCAGGTAGGCAACATGATGACCGTCGTCGCGGGGCCGTGGTTCGTCCTAGAGACGACGGGCAGCGCCGCCAAAACGGGCCTCGTCGGCGCAGCGCTCGTGCTCGGATCGGTTGTGCCGACGGTGGTCGGAGGACCCCTTGTAGACCGGCTAGGGTTCAAACGCGCTAGCGTCTTCGCCGATCTGGCGAGCGCTGCCACGGTTGCGTGCGTCCCATTGCTCTACCTGGCAGGCGTTCTAACCTTCTGGGAACTCCTTGTGCTCATGTTCGTGCTCTCGAGCA
>Ga0126312_10002139_pt1 | contig 13172 bp, 14 predicted proteins | sample Plot104A_FD_92537 | JGI IMG/M metagenome (GOLD analysis project Ga0126312, IMG submission 92537) | Serpentine soil microbial communities from UC McLaughlin Reserve, CA, USA - Plot104A | ecosystem: Environmental > Terrestrial > Soil > Grasslands | place: USA: UC McLaughlin Reserve, Lake County...
CGCTGGTACGGCTGCCGTGCCTACGGTCCGTCGCTGTTCTGGCGCGACGACGTGCCGGCGACCGAGCTGGAGGCGATCCACCCGGGCAGCGAGCTGCCGGGCGGGCTGCTCGCCTGCCACGACGGGCGCGGCATGCAGGAGACGCCGCTGTACCTGCCCGAGCAGCGGGCGCTCGTGTTCGCCGACGCGATGACGGCGCCCGAGGGCGTGCTGCGCGTGTGGAGCACCCCGTGGCACGAGCAGCGGGTGCTGCCGGCGCTGCGGGAGCTGCTCGAGCTGCCGTTCGAGACCGTGATCGTCTCGCACGGCGAACCGGTGCACGACCGGCCCGCGTTCGAGGCCGCCCTCGAACGCGAGCCGTGGTCGGGCTGGACCGGCGCGTGAGGGGCTAGCCGCCGGTGTTGACGGTGATCTTGGCGACGCCGACCTCGAGGCCGCCCTTGAGCGCGTCGACGCCGAACGTGTCGTTGAGCAGCTGAGCGGACTCGTCCTTGAACTTGACGGTCGTGCCCTCGAGCACGGCGGTGCCGTCGTCCTTGGCCTCGAGCGGCTCGAGCGTGCGGCCGTCGAGGAAGAACAGCGGCGCGCTCGCGGCGGCCTCCTTGCCGTCGACGGTCACCTTGCCCGTCAGCACGGAGGCGCCGGGGTCGACCACGAAGTCGGTCAGCCGGACGGTCTTGCCGCCGCCCTGGAGCTGCAGGCCGGAGCCGTCGTGGTCGATCTCGCCCTGCACGTACGGGGAGACGGTGCCGGGCTTGAAGTACTTCACGTTCCCGCCCGTGATCGGGAAGCTCGCGACGCCCTGCTCGGAGATCGTCGCGTCGCCGAGCGGGCTCGGGGTCAGCTTGAGCTGGGTGAGCGCGTCGACGAAGCCGGCGTCGAGCGTGACGGCGGTCGACTTGCCGGTCAGCTGCGGCACGTCGGCGACGGGCTTGGCCTGCTCGCCCGAGCCGCTCGAGCCCGAGCTCGACGTGGAGCTCTCGTCGCTGCCGCAGGCGGTCGCGCCCAGCGCGAGAGCGGCGGCGGCGGCGAGTACGGCGGGGGTGCGGAGGTGCATCTGGAGGTCCCTTCGTCAGCAGTGGTGGCCTCCATCACTGCGGCTCGCGGTCCATCTCGGATGCAGCTCTTTCACGACGTGGCGCGTCGTCGCTTGGGATGATCCGGTGCGTCCTGTCGAACGTAGGAGGCCGCCCATGGCATCGCGACTGAACCCGTACATCGCCTTCGAGGGCACGGCGCGCGAGGCGATCGAGACCTACCGCGACGTCTTCGGCGGGGAGCTGAGCCTCAGCACGTTCGGTGACTTCGGCCAGGCCCCGCCCGGCTACGAGGACAAGGTCATGCACAGCCAGCTCGAGACGCCCGCGGGGTTCACGCTGATGGCCTCGGACACGCCGCCCGGTATGCCGCACCAGCCCGGCGGCACGATCTCGATCAGCCTCAGCGGCGACGACGAGGCCGAGCTGCGCGGCTACTGGGACGAGCTCGCCGAAGGCGGCCAGGTCACCCTGCCGCTCGAGAAGCAGATGTGGGGCGACGTCTTCGGCATGTGCGTCGACCGCTTCGGCATCACCTGGATGGTCAACATCGCGCAGCCGCAGGCCTGAGCGGCCCGCGTGAGGAGACGATCGATCGGGCTCAGCCCGATCGAACGTCTCCTCGACGGATCAGACGGGGTCCGGGACGATCCGGATGTAGGGCTTGGGCTCCTCCCAGCCTTCCGGGTAGCGCTCCTTGGCCTGATCGTTGGAGACCGAGCCGGAGATGATCACGTCGTCGCCCGGCTGCCACTGGGCGGGGGTCGCGACCTGGTGCTGGGCGGTGCGCTGGAGCGAGTCGATGACGCGCAGCACCTCGTCGAAGTTGCGGCCGGTCGTCATCGGATAGATCAGGACGAGCTTGATCTTCTTGTCCGGGCCGATCACGAACACGTTGCGCAGCGTCGCGTTCTGTGCGGGCGTGCGGTCCGTCGGGTTGCCGCCGACGTCGGCGGCCAGCATCCCGTAGGCCTTGGAGACCGCGAAGTCGTGGTCGGCGATCAGCGGGTAGTTGGGCGCCGTGCCCTGGGTCTCCTCGATGTCGCGCGCCCACTGCTCGTGGTTGTCGGTGGGGTCGACGGAGAGGCCGATGATCTTCACGCCGCGGCTGTCGAAGTCCGGCTTGATCCGGGCCATGTAGCCGAGCTCCGTCGTGCACACCGGCGTGAAGTCGCGCGGGTGGGAGAACAGCACGGCCCAGCCGTCGCCGATCCAGTCGTGGAACTTGATGCGTCCCTCGGTGGTGTCGGCCTCGAAGTCGGGGGCGGTGTCGCCGATGGTGAGGCTCATGTGAGCTCCTTGCGTCGCAGGATCTGGGGAATGGCGATCGGGATTCAGAGGATATCGGCGCCGGGTGCTCTGAGTCCGGTCCGCTCCGGCCCGACAACGCTACCTTCAGGCCGGTGAGCCCGCACATCCTGTTGCCGGCGGCCGGTGAGCTGCGCGGCGCCTACGAGGACGTCGACTGGGCCGCCACTCCGCTCGGCCCGATCGAGGCCTGGACCCCGGCCCTGCGCAACGCCGTCGATCTCGCGCTCGGCACCCGCTTTCCGGTGACGCTGTTCTGGGGCCCGGAGCTCACGATGGTCTACAACGCCGCCTATGTCGCGCTGATCGGCGACAAGCATCCGTCGGCGCTGGGGGCGCCGGCCCGGGAGGTGTTCCCGGAGGCCTGGCACGTGATCGGCCCGATGATGGAGTCGGTCCTGGACGGGGAGGGCGCGAACTGGGTCGAGGACGAGCGCGTGCCGCTGATCCGGCGCGGCCGCCTCGAGGAGGCCTACTTCACGTTCTCCTACTCGCCCGTCCGCGGCCCCGACGGCGCCGTCGAGGGCGTGATGGACATCGCCACGGAGACCACGCGGCAGGTGATCGACCGGCGCAGGCTGCACACGCTCGGCCGCCTGCGCGAGGTCCTCGCCGCCACCGACGGCGCCGCCGAGATCATCGAGCGCGCGCTCGAGGTGCTGCGCGCCGATCCTGCGGACTTCGCCTCGGCCGCTCTGCGCCCGGCGCTCGCGCAGGTCGAGCCGCTCGAGCTGGTGGAAGGGGTGGCACGGCTCGCGCTCGGGCCGCGGCGCATCGGCCGGGGCGTGCTCGAGGTCCGCCTCAGCGCCCACCTCGAGCCCGACTGGGCCTACCTCGGCTACCTGCGGCTCGTCGCGTCCGCGATCGGCCAGGCGCTCGACCGTGTCGACGCGCGCGAGGCCGAGCGCAGCTTCTCCGAGTCGCTCCAGCGCAGCCTACTGACCGAGCCGCCGCGGGCGCCGGGGCTGGAGATCGCCGTCCGCTACCAGCCCGCGACGCGCGTGGCGAAGGTCGGCGGCGACTGGTACGACGCCTTCCGCGGGCCGAGCGGCGCGCTCACGCTCGTGGCCGGCGACGTCACCGGCCACGACCGCCGCGCCGCCGCCGCGATGGCCCAGCTGCGCGGCCTGCTCCGGGGGGTCGCCTACGCGGAGAGCTGCCCGCCCGCGCGCTGCCTCGCCGCCCTGGACCGGGCGATGGAGGGACTCGCCATCGGGGAGTTCGCCACCGCCGTGCTCGCCGAGCTCGACGGCACGACGCTGCGCTGGTCCAACGCCGGCCACATGCCGCCGGCCGTGCTGGCCCCGGACGGGACCGTGCGGTTCCTGGAGACCCGGTCGGAGCCGCTGCTCGGCCTCGGCGCCGGCCCGCGCACCGATCATGTCGAGGAGCTCGCGCCCGGCTCGGCCGTCGTGCTCTTCACGGACGGGCTGATCGAGCGCCGCGACGAGTCGCTGGACCGCGGGCTGGAGCGGCTCGCGGCCTCGCTGGAGGAGCTCCACGAGCCGGACGCGGAAGCGATCTGCGACCACCTCCTCGCCCGGCTCGGGACCCGGCGCGACGACGACGTCGCCCTGCTCGTCGCGCGTCTCGACACCGCTACGGGAGCCGCGCCTCCAGCACGAGGTTGAGCGGCGTCTCGGCGGCGCGGCGGACCGCGCCGAAGCCACCCTGCTGGAGCACCTCGCGCAGGCGCGCCTCGCCCGCCTGCGTGCCGAGCCCGGCGCGACCGGGCTGGGAGAGCGAGCCGGGCGTGCACACGAGCGTCGACATGCCGTAGTAGAAGCGGCCGATCGGGTGGAGGTTGTCCTCCACGCGGTCGCCCGCGAGCGGCTCCACCAACATGCAGCGGCCGTCGGGCGCGAGCACGGAGGCGGCGCTGCGGGCCGCCGCCAGCGGGTCGCCGAGGTCGTGGAAGGCGTCGAAGAACGCCACGAGGTCGTAGCCCGAGCCCGGGATCTCGCCCGCGCCCGCGACGTGGAACTCGGCGTTCTCGACGCCCGCCTCGGCCGCGCGCTCGCGGGCGACCGCGATCGACTCGGCGTGGTAGTCGATCCCGACGAAGCGCGAGGCCGGGAAGGCCTGCGCCATCAGGATCGTCGAGATGCCATGGCCGCAGCCGACGTCGGCGGCGCTGCCCCCGCCCTCGAGCCGCTCCACGACGCCGTCCAGCGCCGGCAGCCACTCCGCCACCAGGAAGGCGCGGTAACCGGCCGCGAACGCGCGCTCGACGCCGTGGAAGAGGCCGTGGTGGTGCTCGTGCCAGCCCAGGCCGTCGCCGGTGACGAACCGCTCGCGGACCCGCTCACGGGCGAGGATCGCCGCGTTGGCGCTCTGGAACGCGCCGGTCATCGCGAACGGGCTGTGGTCGTCGGCGAGCACGAGCGCGTGCTCGGGCGGCAGGACGTAGCCGGCCTCGCCGAGGATCACGAAGCCGCTGGCGGCCTGCGAGGCGAGCCACTCGCGCACGTAGCGCTCCTGCGTGCCGGTGCGGGCGGCGAGCTCCTCGGAGGAGACGGGCTGCCCGTCGGCCATCGCGCGGAACAGGCCGAGCTCGTCGCCGATCAGCACGAGCGCCGCGTTGACCGCGGCACCCAGCTCCGTGGCGACGTGCCCGACGAACGCCTCGAGCTTGGCCTCGTCGATGTCGGTGACCGTCATCAGATCACGCACCGGTCGTGGTACTTGCGCCACGCGCCGTCCCACCACTTGACGGCGGCGTCGTAGCCCTTCTTCTGCTCGATCTCGCGGAACTGCTGCTCGACCTGCTCGGCGCCGCCCTCGCAGTCGACGGGCGTGGCCTGCGCCGTGCCGCCCGCGCCGAGCGCTGCGGCGACGGTGATGCCGGCGATCGCGAGCCGCCGGGAACGGATGAGTGACATGTGGTTGCTCCTGGGTGGGGGTCGAGGCCGACGGTACGGGGCATGGAGCGCCGTTCCTGAGCGTTTCCTGAAGGCTCGGTGGGCGTGGTGTGGGCTCCCGCCCGGCCCCCGTGAAGGCAACCCCATGGCCGCGCGCGCGGGCGGCCCGTAGCGTGCGCGCGTGCCCCTCTATCTCGTCCCACGCACCCGCGCCTGGCTGTCCGCCGAGGAGGTGGCCGCAGCCGCCGACTGCGTGCCCGCCGTCAACGACACGATCGACGGCCTCCGCTGGATCCGCTCGTACATCGTGGAAGAGGAGGACGGGACGTTCAGCGGCTACTGCGTCTACGAGGCCGACAACCCCGAGGTGCTGCGCGAGCACGCCGACGCGCTGATGCTCCCGACCGACGCGATCAAGCCCGTCGTCGCCACGATGGTCGTCGCGCCGGACCCCGAGCCGGTCGTCACGCGCTGACGATGGCGGCGACGTTCGGAGCGCTGCTGGCCGAGCGCCGCGCCGCGCCGCTCGGCCGCGACGACGAGCTCGCCGCGCTGCTCGGCCTGATCGAGGCCGGCGGCCCGCTGGCGGCGATCGTCCACGGCGTCGCGGGCGCCGGCAAGTCCGCGCTGCTGCGCGCCTTCCGCGCCGAGGCGGCCGCGCGCGGCGCGGCGGTGGTCGCGATCGACGGCCGGGCGGTCGAGCCGACGGAGCACGCCTTCTGCGCGGCGCTTGCCGACGGTCAGCCGGCCGCTGCGCCGGAGCGCCGCGCTGCGCCGGGCGCGCCCCTCACCGTGCTCGTCGTCGACGCGGCCGAGCGGCTGCGCCTGATCGACGGCTGGCTGCGGCAGGAGCTGCTGCCGTCGCTGCCCGCGCACGTGCGGCTCGTGCTCGCCACCCGCGACGCGCCCGGTGCCGCGTGGCGGAGCGCGTTCGGCGAGCTGCTGCTGACCGTGCCGCTCGGCCCGCTGGCGCCCGCCGACGCCTGCGAGGTGCTGCGCCGCGCCGGGCTCGACGAGGAGCAGGCCGCGTGGGTCAACCGCTTCACGCGCGGGCACCCGCTGTCGCTGCAGCTCGCTGCCTCGGCCGTCCGCGCCCGCCCGCACGAACCCGAGGACGCGATTCTGCCGACCGTCGTGCAGGAGCTCGCCGCGCTCTACTTGGACGGGCTCGACGCCGCCACGCGCGAGGGGCTCGACGCCACCTCGGTGCTGCGCCGCGTGACGCTCTCGCTGCTGGAGGCGGTCGTGCCCGGCGAGCCGCCGCAGGCCGCGTTCGCGCGGCTCGCGTCGCTGCCGTTCGCCGAGCTCGGGCGCGAGGGCCTCGTGATCAACGACACCGTGCGCGAGGCCGTGCTCGCGCTCCTGCGCTCCACCGACCCGGTCCGCCACCGCGCCTACCGCGCAGCCGCCTGGCGGCAGATCCGCAGCGAGCTGGCAGGCGGCGCCGGCGCGGCGCGCTGGGCGTCGGTGGCCGACATGCTCGCGCTCGTCGAGGAGCCGCTCGTGCGCGAGGCGTTCTTCCCGTCCTCGGTCCAGCACTTCGCGGTCGAGCGCGCGCGGCCCGCCGACGGCGCCGCGATCGAGGCGATCGCCGCCCGCCACGAGACGCCCGAGGAGGTCGCGCTCGTGCGCGCCTGGTGGAGCGCCGTGCCGCACGCGTTCCGCGTCGCGCGCGACCCGCGCGGGCGCGTCGTCGCCTTCACGGTGCTGTGCGAGCTCGGCGACGTGCCGCGGCGGCTGCTCGCCGAGGACCCGATCTGCGAGCCGTGGCGGCGGCACCTGGCCGAGCACCCGGTGCCCGAGGGCCAGCAGGTCCTGGTCGCCCGCCAGGCGCTCGCGCACGGCACCGGCGTGGCGACCTCGCCCTGCCTGGCCGCGCTGCTGCGCGACCTCGAGCGGGCCACCCTGGGCGCCGGGCCGGCGGTGCGACGGATCTACTCGGTCGTGCGCGGCGACGCGCTGCTGGCGCAGATCGGGCCGCTCGGCTTCACGCCGCTGCCCGGCCGGGAGGTCGTGGTCGGCGGGCTGGCGCACCGCCCGACGCTGTGCGACCTCGGGCCCGACTCGGTCGCGGGCTGGGTCTCGCGGCTGGCGGCCGACGGCCCGGCCGTCGAGGCCACGCGGCTCGACGGCGACGCGCGCGAGCTGGTGCTCGACGGGCGCCGGATCGCGCTCACCAAGCTCGAGTGCGACGTGCTCGCCCACCTGCGCGAGCGCGAGGGCCGCGCCGTCACGCGCGAATCGCTGCTGCGCGACGTCTGGGGCTACGAGTGGACCGGCGGCTCGAACGTCGTGGAGGTCGCCGTGTCCGGGCTCCGGCGCAAGCTCGGCAGCCGCGCCGGCGCGCTCGAGACCGTGCGCGGCGTCGGCTACCGGCTGCGCGAGCTGTAGGGCGGCGACACGCGCCGCCCGCGGGTGACGGCGCTAGCCGACGGCGCTGAGCTTGCGGGTGGCGGCCGCCTTGACCTGCGGCACGGCGTCCTCGCCCGTGCGGCTCTCGAAGGTGTCGACGGCGAGCCGCGCGATCACCGCGCGCAGGTCGGCGAGCATCCGCTCCTCCTGCTTGCGATGGTCGGCCGCGAGCTTGGCGGTCGGGTTGTCCCCGGCCGCCTTGGCGACGGTTTCGAGCACGTCGTAGGTCGCGATCTCCAGCGCCTCGGTGGCGCACTCGTCGCGGGCGTTCTTGAGCATCCGGTCGTGCTGGTCGGCCGTGCGGAGCGCGTCGAGCGGCCCCTTCGTGAGCACGAGCGCCTGGCCGGCGATGTCGCGCGCGAGCCCGACGCCCGCCCTGATCGGGTTGCGTCGCGCGTGGCCGACGGCCTTGCGGCGGCGCTCGATGTTGCGCACCTGGGCGCGCGTCTCCTCGAGATGACGCTCGAGCAGGGCGCGGTAGTCGGGGTCGGTCGTCAGCGCGATGTGCGCGGTGAGGTTGGTGACGAGCGCCGTCTCCATGGCGTGCGCCTCGTCGAGGTGGCTGCGGGTCAGTGTCTTCGGGTCCATGGGAGTGGGCTGTCCATGGACCGGGACCCGCAAACGGGCGCCGCAGCGGCAACCGGCCAGGGAGGCCGCCGCGGCGCCACGGGGCGAGCTAGGCGGTCGGAGCGGGCTCCTCGGCCTTGCGCTCGGCGGCGTTCTCCTTGGCGGTCTTGGAGACGCACTTGCCGAAGGCGTTCTTCTTGGTGCCGAAGTCCGTCGCGAACTGGTCGGCGTCGGCCTGCTTGGCGGCCTTGCAGGACTTGGCGGCGTTGATCCGGTCGTCCTCCTGGGCCTCGTCCTCCTTGTCGGCCGCGGCCTTCTTGGCCTTCGCCTTCTCGGAGACGCACTTGCCGAAGGCGTTCTTGGAGCCCGGCGTCTTCAGCGCCCGGCACTCCTCGCGGGCCGCCACCTTGGCCGCCTTCTCCTGGGTGGCGTCCTCGGCCGCGTCCTTCTTGGCCGTCTGCGAGACGCACTTGCCGTAGGCGTTCTTCTTGGTGCCGAACATCGTCGCGAAGTTCGCGCCCGACGCCTTCTTGAACTCCTTGCAGTACTTTGCGGCGTTCTTGAAGTCCGCAGGAGCGGGATCCTGGGCGGACGCGGCCGCGGGGGCGATGACCGTCGCCGACAGGGCGGCGGCGAGCAGAAGCTTCTTCATGCGGGTTCCTCCATTTCGCATTGTCTGGAGAGGAGACCCTGGACGTGCGGCGAGGTTGGCCGGTTAGCTCTACAACTACTCGGTGGTACAGTTGTCGGATGGTCCCGCACCCGCTCCCCGAGCCGCTCGTCGAGCTGCTCGCCCAGCGCTTCCGCGTGATCGGCGAGCCGATGCGCATCCGCATCGTGGATGCCCTGCGCGACGGTCCGCTGACCGTCAACGAGCTCACCGTCAGGCTCGGCGGCACGCAGCAGAACGTCTCCAAGCACGTCGGCGTCCTCGCGCAGGCGGGCGTCGTCGATCGCGAGCGTGCCGGCAACCACGTGCGCTGCTCGATCGCCGACGCGAGCGTGTTCGAGCTGTGCGAGATCGTCTGCGGCGGGCTGCGCCGCCAAGCCTCCGAGCTCGAGGAGCTGCTCGCATGATCTTCCGCCAGATCACCCACGACGACCTCGGCTGCGCCAGCTACCTGATCGGCGACGAGGACGCCGGCGTGGCCGCCGTCGTCGACCCGCGGCTCGACATCGACGAGTACCTGCGGCTGGCCCGTTACCTGGGCGTGCGGATCGAGCACGTGCTCGAGACCCACAACCACGCCGACCACGTCTCCGGCCACGGCCGGCTCGTCTCGGCGACGGGCGCGCGCATCCACATCCACCGCGACGCGGCGCCGGACTACGAGCACGAGCCGTTCGACGACGGCTGGGAGCTCGAGCTGGGCGCGCTGCGCGTGCGCGCGCTGCACACGCCCGGCCACCGGCCCGAGCACACCGCGTTCGCGCTGATCGACACGGACCGCGGCGAGGAGCCGTGGGCGGTGCTGTCCGGCGACAGCCTGTTCGTCGGCGACATCGCGCGGCCGGACCTCGCCGTCGACAAGGAGGAGGGCGCGCGCGGGATCTTCCGCTCGCTGCACGCGCAGCTGCTCTCGCTGCCCGACACCGCGGAGGTGTGGCCGGGGCACCTCGGCGGCTCGCTCTGCGGCGGCCCCGGGATGAGCCTCAAGGTCGCCTCCACGATCGGCTTCGAGCGCGCCCACCAGGCGCTGCTGCGCGTCTCCGACGAGGACGAGTTCGTGCGCGAGACGATCGCGGCGCTGGGCCCGCAGCCGCCGAACTTCCGCAACATCGTGGCGCTCAACCGCGGGCCGCTCGTGATGGAGACGCCGGAGGCGCACCCGCTCACGCCGCGCCAGGTCGAGCAGGCCGATGCGCTGGTCGTGGACGTGCGCACCGAGCTGCAGTTCGACGAGGCGCACATCCCGGGCGCGGTGTCGATCACCGCGCGGCGCGCCGGCTTCGGCTCCAAGCTGGCCTGGCTGGCGGAGCCGAGGGGGGCGATCGTGCTCGTCGGCCGCGACGACGACGACGCGCTCGTCGCCGCCGGGCTGGCCGCGGCGGTCGGGCTGCGCCACATCGCGGGCTACCTCGCCGGCGGCATGACCTCCTGGCGCGAGGAGCGCCGCCCGGTCGGGTCCGTGCGACGGATGACCGTGCCCGAGCTGCACGAGACCTGGGAGGACGGTGACCGCCCGCAGGTGCTCGACGTCCGGGAACAATCCGAGTGGGACGCCGGCCACATCCCCGGCTCCGTGTTCGAGGCCTACCACGACATCGAGGGCGTGCCCGAGGACATCGACCCGGCGCGGCCCGTCGCGGTCGTCTGCGGCTCCGGCCAGCGCTCCGCCGTCGCCGCCAGCCTGCTCAAGCGCCACGGCGCGACCGACGTGATCCACGTCGTCGACGGCGGCGTGCCGCTGTGGGAGCGCAGCGGCTGGCCCGTCGAGCGCGGCTGACGGGTGCCGCTCAGCCGCGTGATCCGAGTAGCCCACACCGCCGACCTCGAGAAGGCCCTCCTCGGGGAGGTCTGGGACATGCTCGTCGAGGTCTTCGAGGGCGACATCGAGGAGAGCGACTGGGAGCACGCGCTGGGCGGGATCCACGCGCTCGCCTACGAGGACGGCGAGCTGGTCGGGCACGCGTCGGTCGTCCAGCGGCGGCTGATCCACGACGGGCGCGCACTGCGCACCGGCTACGTCGAGGCCGTCGGCGTCAGGGCGCACGCGCGCCGGCGCGGCCACGCGGGCGCGCTGATGGACGCGATCGAGCGCGTCATCCGGGGTGCTTACGAGCTCGGCGCGCTTGGTGCCAGCGACATGGCGCTGCCGTTCTACCGCACCCGCGGCTGGCTGCCGTGGGAGGGGGAGACGTACGCGCTGACGCCGCAGGGCATCGAGCGCACGCCGGACGACGACGACGCGCTGCTCGTGCTGGAGGTGACGACCGAGCTCGACCGCGCGGCCTTCATCACCTGCGACTGGCGCGACGGCGCCGTCTGGTAGCCCGTTCACAGGACCGTCACCCGGTGGGGCGCGCCGCCGACCAACCTGCGCGCCACCATGACTGCCACGCATGACACGGCCGCCGAGGGCGGCCTCTCACGCCGCTCCGTCCTCGGCCGCGGGGCCGCCGGCCTCGGCATCGCGCTGACCGGGAGCCTCAACGGCCTGTTCGGCACCGCCGCCTCAGCCCACGGCGCGGCGCGCGCGGCCGGCTACGGCCCGCTGCTCGCCGATCCGAACGGGCTGCTGGCGCTCCCTGAGGGCTTCACGTACACGATCGTCGCGCAGGCGGGCGTGACCGAGCTCGAAAGCGGCGAGCCGACGCCCGGCGACCCCGACGGCACGGCCGCCTTCGTGCGCCGCGGCGGCAACGGCAGCGTCCTCGTCAACAACCACGAGATGGGCGCCGTCACCGAGCGCAACGCCGTGCCACCCGTGCCGGGCTTCACCTATGACCCCGCCTTCGGCGGCGGCACCACGAACATCGAGGTCGACAAGGACGGCAAGCGCGTCCGCGAGTACGTCTCGCTGGCGGGCACGAACAACAACTGCGCCGGCGGCAAGACGCCGTGGGAGACCTGGCTGACCTGCGAGGAGTCCGAGTCCAGGACGACGGACCCGATCCCGCACGGCTACGTCTTCGAGGTCTCGCCGTACGACCAGAGCGCCAACCGCGACCCGAAGCCGATCAAGGCCTTCGGCCGCTACGCCCACGAGTCGTGCGTGGTCGAGCCGCAGGGCGCCCGCGTCTACCTCACCGAGGACGCGAGCAATCCGAACGGCCTGCTGTACCGCTGGACCGCGCCCGACAGCGCGCTGCCGCTGGGCGAGGGCTCGTTCCGCAAGCTCGTCGACGACGCGGGCACGCTGGAGGCGATGCGGGCCAGCACGCGTTCGGGCACCTTCGTACCGGACCTCTCGGTGGCCACGCGGCCGGGCACGACCTACCGCGTCGAGTGGGTCGACGTGCCCGACCGCGACGCGCGCACCACCTCGACGCGCAAGCAGCCCTACGCGAGGCCCGTCACGCGCTCGCGCAAGCTCGAGGGCATGTGGTGGGGCGAGGGCGGCGCGTACTTCGTCGCCTCCTTCGCGCGCTTCTCCGACGGCAGCGAGGCCCAGCACGACGGCCAGGTCTGGTTCCTCGACCCCGACGAGGACACGATCGAGCTCAAGCTGCACTTCGCGTACACGCCGGACGACCAGGACTCGGACCCGGACGGGCCCGACAACATCACCGTCTCGGCACACGGCGGGCTGATCATCGCCGAGGACGGCGAGGGCGCCTCGCACCTGGTGGGCTCGACCGACTCGGGCGAGGTGTTCTTCCTCGCGCGCAACGAGCTCAACGACTCCGAGTTCGCAGGGCCGTGCTTCTCGGGCGACAAGAAGACGCTGTTCGCGAACATCCAGAGCCCGGGCTACGTGCTGGCGATCCAGGGGCCCTGGCGCAAGCAGCGCTGAAGCGCCGCGTTCCGTCCGCCGGATCCGATGGGATCCGGCGGATGGACGACCTGCGCCGGGCGCTGGCACTCATGCCCGACGCCGCGCTCGTCGTGGAGACAGGCGGCGCCGTCGCGCTGGTCAACGAACCGGCCGTCGAGCTGTTCGGCACGCCGGACCTCGAGGGACTTGCGATGGCGAAGCTGCTGCCCTTCCTGCCCAAGCCGGGCCGTGGCTGGCGGCCCACGCAGGCGCGGAGGGCCAACAACACCCCGCTGCCGGTCGAGGCGTGCGCCCGCGAGCTCGGCGGCGGGCAGCTGCTCTACGGCGTGCGGGCACTGCGCGACAGCGCCGTGGTGGAGGAGGCGCTGCGCTACTTCGACGTCGCCTTCGACCGCTCGCCGATCGGGATGGCGGTGTTCAACACCGACGGCGAGTACGTGCGGGTCAACAGCGCCCTGTCGGCGCTGCTGGGGCGCCCGCCCGAGGACCTGCTCGGCCGCCGCGACCAGGAGCTCACCCATCCCGACGACCGCCAGGCCGACCTCGAC
>Ga0126312_10002140_pt1 | contig 13171 bp, 14 predicted proteins | sample Plot104A_FD_92537 | JGI IMG/M metagenome (GOLD analysis project Ga0126312, IMG submission 92537) | Serpentine soil microbial communities from UC McLaughlin Reserve, CA, USA - Plot104A | ecosystem: Environmental > Terrestrial > Soil > Grasslands | place: USA: UC McLaughlin Reserve, Lake County...
CTCGACATCGGCGAGCGCCGCCGGCGCGTCGGGCGGCGGGCCGAGCGCACGCCGGCAGTGCCCGACGCGCGCCTGCACGCCGACCTCATCGATCCGCTCGCCTTCGAGCTCTTCCTCGCCCACACCGCGGCGGGGCTCGAGTTCGACATCATGCTCGAGGCGAAAGGCAAGGACCTCGCCCTCCTGCGCGTGCGGGAGCAGCTTGCCCGGCGCGGGGTCGACCTCGGCGAGCGCGCCCCTACGTCACAGGCGGGCGCGCGCCTCGCCCTGGCCTCCGCCTAGACCGCGCTATCCCTCCGCCACCTCGAGGAACGCCTCGTAGCGCTTCACGTCGCGCTCGTAGCGGGAGCGCTCCTCGCTGCCCTCCTCGGCCTCCTCGAGCGAGCTCCGCGCGTCGTCGAGGCGCGACTCGATGTCGGAGCGATCGATGTCGTCGGGGCGCAGGCACTCCTCGACCAGCACGAGCGCCGAGTTCTCGATCACCTGAAGGTAGCCCTCGGCCTGGGCGTAGCTCTCGACCTCGTCGCCCTCCTTGTGCAGGCGCAGCTCCGTCGGCTCGAGGATCGCCAGCAGGGGTGCGTGGTTGGCGAGCACGCCGATCGAGCCCTCGCCGGTGCGGGTCGAGAGCATCTCGACCTCGCCCTCGAACACCTTGCCCTCGGGGGTGAGGACCTCGACGGGAAACGGCGTGCGCGCCATGCCCGAGCGCTACTCCTCGGAGTCCGAGCCGGAGTCGGAACCGGAGTCGGAGTTCGAGCCGTTCTCCTCCTCGGAGCCCTCCTCGCCCTCCTCCTCCTCCTCGTCGTCCTCCTGGCCGCGCTCGGCCGTCACCTCGTCGATGCCGCCCTTCATGTAGAAGGCGCGCTCGGGAAGGTCGTCGTGCTTGCCGTCGACGATCTCCTTGAAGCCGCGCACCGTCTCCTCGATCGAGACGTACTTGCCCTCCTGGCCGGTGAACTGCTCGGCCACGAAGAACGGCTGCGACAGGAAGCGCTGCATCTTGCGCGCCCGCTGGACGGTCAGGCGGTCCTCCTCCGACAGCTCGTCGATGCCGAGGATCGCGATGATGTCCTGGAGCTCCTTGTAGCGCTGGAGCGTCTCCTTGACGCGGCTCGCCACCTCGTAGTGCTCCTCGCCGACGACGCCGGGCTTGAGGATCGTCGAGCTCGAGTCAAGCGGGTCGACGGCCGGGTAGATCCCCTGCTCGGCGATGTCGCGCGAGAGCACGGTCGTCGCGTTCAGGTGGGCGAAGACCGAGGCCGGCGCGGGGTCGGTCAGGTCGTCGGCGGGGACGTAGATCGCCTGCACGGAGGTGACCGAGCCCTCGCGGGTCGAGGTGATCCGCTCCTGGAGCTGGCCCATCTCGGTCTCGAGCGTGGGCTGGTAGCCGACCGCCGAGGGCATGCGCCCGAGCAGCGCGGAGACCTCCTGGCCGGCCTGCACGAAGCGGAAGATGTTGTCGATGAACAGCAGCACGTCCTGGCCGCCCTGCTCGCGGAAGTACTCCGCCATGGTCAGGCCCGACAGCGCGACGCGCAGGCGCGCGCCCGGCGGCTCGTTCATCTGGCCGAACATGAGCACGGTCGAGTCGATGACCCCCGACTCCTTCATCTCGAGCCACAGGTCGTTGCCCTCGCGCGAGCGCTCGCCGACGCCGCAGAACGCCGACAGGCCCTCGTGCTCCTCGGCGATGTTGCGGATCAGCTCCTGGATGAGCACGGTCTTGCCGACGCCCGCGCCGCCGAACAGGCCGACCTTGCCGCCCCTGACGTACGGCGCGAGCAGGTCGATGACCTTGATCCCCGTCTCGTAGACCTCCTCGCTCGGAGTCAGATCCTCGAGCGTCGGCGCGGCGCGGTGGATCGGCCAGCGCTCGTCGGCGTCGACCTCGCCCTCCTCGTCGATCGGCTCGCCGAGCAGGTTGAAGACGCGGCCGAGGGTCGCCTGACCTACGGGGACGGTGATCGGGCCGCCCGTGTCCGTGACCTCGGTCCCGCGCGTGAGTCCGTCGGTGCCGCCCATGGCGACCGCCCGCACGCGGTCGTCGCCGATGTGCTGCTGGACCTCGAGGATCAGGGTCTGGGTCTCGGCGGTGACGTTCGAGGCAGAGCCGTCCGACGAGCCGTCGTCGGAGCCCTCGTCGCCCTCGGGGCCCTCGTCGCCCTCCGAGCCCTCGTCGCCGCCGGAGCGCTCGTCCGAGTCATCGCCCCCACCCGACTCGTCCTCGCCGGTCTCGCCGACGCTCGAGCCGGCCTGCACCGGCACCTGGAGCGAGAGCGCGCCGTACAGGTCGGGTAGCGAGTCGGGGAAGACCGCCTCGACGACGACGCCCTGGATCTCCTCGATCCGGCCGAGGTTGCGCTCGTCGTCGCCCCGGTTGTCGCCGCCCTCCGAGCGCTCGCTCGACTCGGCGCCGTCGCTGCCTGAGCGGTCCTCCTGCTCCTCGTCCTGGGACCGCTCCTCCTGCTCGGTGGTCGACTCCACGCTCGTCCTCCTGTTCTGGTCGCCGGAGCGTAACCGCTTGGCCGTCTACCCGGTGGTCGCCTCGGCGCCCGACACGACTTCCATGATCTCCTGCGTGATCTGGGCCTGGCGCTCGCGGTTGGCCTGCATCGTCAGGTCGTCGATCATCTCCTCCGCGTTCTCGGAGGCGCTTCGCATCGCGGTCATGCGCGCCCCGTGCTCGGAGGCCGTCGACTCGAGCATCGCCCGGTAGATCGATATCTCGACGTAGTCGGGGGCGAGCTGCTTGAGGATCTCGCCCGGGTCGGGCTCGTAGATCCACAGCGCGCGGCTGTGGTCCGGCCCCTCGGAGCTCCCCTCGTCGCCCCCTCCCGAGCCGCCGTCGTCGCCCTCCCCCTCGGAGCCCTCGGACTCCTCGTCCTCATCGCCCTCGCCGCCGAGGAAGTCCGCCTGCTGGAGGGGGAGGAGCGTCTCGCGGCGGACCACCTGGCTCATCGGAGAGATGTACCCGTTGTAGAAGATCTCGGCTCGGTCGATGTGCTCGTCGGCGTAGGCGCTCACGATGTCCTGGCCGACCTCGCGCGCGTTGACGTAGGCCGGGCGGTCGGTGAACCCGGTGTAGGACTGCTCGAGCTCGTAGCCCCGGAAGCCGAGCGATGACGCGCCCTTGGCCCCGATCACGTACCACCGCGGCGCCTGGCCCTCGCCCTGGAGCTCGCGCAGGCGCCGCTCGCCGGCGCGGATGATCTGCGAGTTGAACGCGCCGGCGAGGCCGCGATCGCCGGTCACGAGCACGAGCGCAACGTGGTCGATCGAGTCGTGCTCCTGGAGCAGCGGGATGTCGGGCAGGGTCTGCGCTCCCTCGACCGCCCGCCGCGTCATGCGCCGGATCGCGTCGGCGTACGGCCGCAGTGCCTCGATCCGCTCCTCGGCCTTGCGCAGGCGCGCGGCCGCGACCATCTCCATCGCGCGGGTGATCTGCTTGACGTTCTTGACCGAGTCGATCCGCTCGTTGATGTCCTGGGACGAAGGCATGACGCGCGCGCGACGCCGCGGCTAGGCCGCAGCGCCCTCCTTCTCCTCGCTCTCCTGCTCCTCGTCGTCGCCGGACTCCTCCTCGGAGTCCGAGTCGGACTCCTCCTCCCCGCCGCCGCGCGTCCGCTCGGACTCGCCCTCCTCAAGCTCGTTGCCCTCGGAGTCGAAGTCGGGGCCGAAGTCGTCGATCGCCTGGCCGATCGCCTCGCTCAGCTCGTTCTCGGTCGAGTCCTCCCACTCGCCGCCGGCGATGCGGTCCATGAGGTCGCTCGAGTCGGAGTGCAGCCGGTCGAGCAGGAACGTCTGGAAGTCGCCGATGCGCTCCGTCTTGATGCGGTCGAGCCAGCCGCTCGTGCCCGCGTAGATGATCGCGCACTGGTCGTGGGTCTCCATCACGTCCTGCTCGTTCTGCTTGAGCGTCTCGACGAGCCGCTCGCCGCGGTTGAGCGTCTGTTGCGTCTCCGGGTCGAGGTCGGAGCCGAACTGCGCGAACGACTGGAGCTCGCGGTACTGGGAGAGATCGAGGCGCAGGGTCCCCGCGACCTTCTTCATCGGCTTGGGCTGGGCGCTCCCACCGACGCGCGAGACCGACGTGCCCACGTCGATCGCCGGCCGCGTGCCCCCGAGGAACAGGTCCTGGTCGAGGAAGATCTGGCCGTCGGTGATCGAGATGACGTTCGTCGGGATGTACGCGGAGATGTCGCCGGCCTGGGTCTCGATGATCGGCAACGCGGTGAGCGAGCCTCCGCCGAGGTCGTCGCTCAGCTTGGCCGCTCGCTCGAGCAGCCGCGAGTGCAGGTAGAAGACGTCGCCCGGGAACGCCTCGCGCCCCGGCGGGCGGCGCAACAGCAGCGAGAGCTGGCGGTAGGCGTGCGCGTGCTTGGTCAGGTCGTCGAAGATGCACACCGCGTGCTGCCCCGAGTCGCGGTAGTACTCGCCCATCGCGGCGCCCGCGTACGGGGCGATCCACTTGATCGGGGCGGCCTCGTTGGCCGCGGCGGCCACGATCACCGTGTTCTCGAGCGCACCGTGCTCCTCGAGCGTGTCGGCGACGCCCACCACGGTCGACATGCGCTGGCCGATCGCCACGTAGACGCAGCGGAGGGTCTCGTCGTGGCGGTTGTGGATGATCGCGTCGATCCCGATCGCCGATTTGCCGGTCTGGCGGTCGCCGATGATCAGCTCGCGCTGGCCGCGCCCGATCGGGACCATCGCGTCGATCGCCTTGAGCCCGGTGAGCATCGGCTCCTCGACCGGCTGGCGCATGACGACGCCGGGCGCCGGGCCCTCGGCCGGCAGCGTCGCGGTCGCGTTGATCTCGCCCTTCCCGTCGAGCGGGTTGCCGAGCGGGTCGACGATCCGGCCGAGCAGCTGGTCGCCGACCGGCACCTCTAGCAGGCGGCCCGTGCGCTTGACGGTGTCGCCCTCGTCGATCGACTCCCACGGGCCGAACAGCACCGCGCCGACGTTGTCGGACTCGAGGTTGAACGCGAGCCCGGTGACGTCGTTGGGGAACTCGAGCAGCTCGAGCGACATGCAGCTCTCGAGCCCGTGGACGCGGGCGATGCCATCGGCGACCGACAGGATGGTCCCGACCTCCGACAGGTCGGCCCCGCCGTCCTGGTCGAGCCCCTCGATGCGGCTCTTGAGGATGCTCGTGATCTCGTCGGGCTTGATCTGCATGTCTCGGCGCTACCTCTCGCTCGTGGCCGTCTGGATCCCCTGCTGCGCGCTGCGCGGCGTCAGGCCGCGGCGCGCGTGACCTGCCTTCTCAGTCGCTCGAGCCGGGCGCGCACGCTCGCGTCGAGCACCATGTTGCCAACCCGGAGGACGATCCCGCCGAGCACGTCGGGATCGACGCGCGATTCGAGCTCGACCTCCTGACCGGTCTCCTCCTCGATCCGCTCGCGAACCCGGCCGACGACGTCGTCGTCGAGCTCAACCGCGCTCGTGATCTCGACCTCGAGGCGGCGCCGCTCCTCGGCCCACAGGTCGTCGAACGTCTGGCGGATGCGGAAGATGACCGGCATCCGGTGGCGCTCGGCGAGCATCTCGAGGAAGCGGAAGAGGTGCTCGTTCGCGTCCTCGAGCAGCTTGCCGAGCGAGTCCCTCTTCTCCTGGGCGGAGAAGTACGGCGAGAACAGGAACACCTGGAGGTCGCGGTTCTCGGAGACCGCGTCGGCGAACTCGTCGACCTGCTCGTGGACCTCGTCGAGCGAGTCGTGCTCGCACGCGACGTCGAACAGCGAGCGCGCGTAGACGTCGGCGATCTCCTGCACGCGGCCTAGCGCTCCCCGCCGCCGTCGTCGCCGCCGCCGCCATCGCCGTCGCCCGAGCGCGAGTCGTCGATGCTCGTGCCCGCCGGGGCGAGCTGCGTGAAGTCGACCTCGTCGAGCGCCTCGCGCACGAGCCGCTGGTGGTCGTCGTCGTCGAGCGACTTGCGCGTGAGCTTCTCGGTCGCGGTCACCGTCAGGTTGGCCACCTCGCTGCGGATCTGCTCGAGCGAGCGCTGCGTTTCCCGCTCGATCTCGCGGCGCGTCGACTCGAGCATCTCCTCGTGCTGCTGCTTGGCGTCCTGCTTGGCCTCCTCCTGGACGTTGTCGGCCGCGCGGTGGGCGCGCTGGACGATGTCGTCGGCCTGCTCGCGCGCCTCCTTCAGCCGCTCGCGGTACTCGGCGAGGATCTTGTCGGCCTCCTCGCGCGTGCGCTCGGCGTGGTCGATCGACTCCTCGATCGCGCGCCGCCGCCGGTCGAGCGCGCTGGCGATCCGCGGGAACGCGTACTTGCGCAGGATGACCAGCGTGATGACGAACGCGAGCAGCGTCCAGATCATCAGGCCGAGGTTCGGCGATACGAGGAACTCCCCGCCCGCCGCGATCGGAGCCGGCACGGCCATCACGAGGGCGACAGGAAGAACGCGATCAGGCCGAAGATGAACGCGTAGAAGATGATCGCCTCGGTGAGGGCGAAGCCGAGCCACTGGATGCTCGTGATCTCGTCGCGCATCTCCGGCTGGCGGGTGACCGACTCGATCACCTTGCCGAAGATGTAGCCGACGCCGATGCCGGGGCCGATGGTGCCGAGGCCGGCGCCGACGCCGAGGGCGATGCCCTTCGTGCTGCCCTGGGCGATGACGGTGGTGAGAGCGCCGAGCGTCTCTTCCATGATCCTTTCCTCCTTAGTGTTCCGAGGTCGCCTCACCGACGTAGATGGCGGTGAGGATGGCGAATATGAAGGCCTGGAGTCCTGCGATCAGCACGATCTCGAAGATGAAGAAGGCGACCGCCACGGGCAGGGTGAGCGCCCCCACCGCCGCGATCCCGAGGATCACCGCGAGGCCGCCGGCCATGAACAGGATCAGCAGGTGGCCGGCCAGCAGGTTGGCGAACAGCCGCACCGACAGCGAGATGACCCGGACGAAGTGCGAGATCGACTCGATCAGGAACAGGCCGGCCTTGGCGAACACGTTGTCGGGCGTGCCGGCGGGGATCCAGCCCCTGAAGTACTCGCGCGGCCCCTTCCTGACGATCCCCTGGATGTTGTAGCCGAACCACACGACGAGCGTGAGCACGAGCGGGACCGAGATGTTCGCGGTCGCCGCGTACACCGCGAGCGCCGGGAGCTCGATCCCGAAGACGGGGATCGTTTCGTGCATGTTCGTGGGCAGCGGCAGGTAGCCGATCAGATTCGAGACGATGATGAACAGGAACAGGGTCCCGATCAGCGGGAACCACCGCGCCCCCATCGTCTGGTCCATGTTGCTCAGCGTGAGCTGGTTGCGGGTGAGGTCGTACGCCGCCTCGACCGCGGTCTGGACCCGGTTCGGGCGGGCCTGCATGCGGTTGGCGATGTACAGCATCCCGATCGCCGTGATCGCGCACGCGGCGAACACGAACACGACCGCCTTGTTGATGCTGAGGTCGAGCCCACCGACGTAGATCGGGATCCACGGGTCGAGCTCGAACTCCTTGACCGGCTCGAACGGATGCGGCGGGATCGGCGGCGCGATCAGGTACACGACAACGATCACCGCGAGGTAGACGCCGATGCCGATCAGGACCTTCCACTTCGTGGCGAGCCCTCCCGAGCTCTCGCTGCTCGAGCTCGAGCCGGCGCTCACGGATCGCTCCTCGCCGCCCCGGGAGACCCGGACGGGCGGACGATCGCCTGCATGGTGAAGAAGATCGAGAACAGGAAGAGGAAGAGGACGGCCGCGGCCAGGCCCGCCTGGGCGTCGCGCAGCCCCACGGCGAAGATGGCGAACGCGACGAGCCAGCCGCGCAGGATCATGCTGGCCGCGTTGAGGCCGATCGAGGTCCGCACGTCGGGGGCGGCGGCGGCGCGGCGAGCGACGAGCTCGCGCACGACGCGCTGGAAGATCCACGCGCCGGCGGCCACGGCGTAGCCCAGCAGCGAGAAGCCGGCGACGAGGAACACGGGCAGCGCGAAGGCGAGCGCCGCAAGGTCGAGGTACCCGAGCGCCCGCAGCGTCTTCGAGCTGTCGGACGGTCCGGAGGCGGAGGTGGGCGAGGGCGAAACCGGGCTCGGCACGAATGCGGTCGCGGGTCCGGAGAAGGCGAGGGAAGGCCTCCCGCGCGCCGGTCCGCCCCGCCGGCGGGAGTCTACAAGACGGTCGGCTTCGCCCGGTCCCTGTGAGGTCACCGTTCGCCCCGCCGCCGCGAGTCGTGCTTGACCAGCGTGGAGCGCTGCTTGAGCACGACGACGTTCCTGTCCGAGTAGACCGGCTCGTACTCGGCCGCCTTGTCGAGGAACAGGCGCTGACGGTCGACGTAGCCCGCCTTTGGCCAGCGCGTCCAGAAGTACTCGGCCGGGTCGGTGACGATGTACTCCGTTCCCTTCTTCTGAGAGCGCATCTCGTAGACGTCGCGCCGGTGGGTGAGGTGGGCCATCATCTGGCTGCCCGTCAGGACCGAGGCCCCGGAGGGGACCGAGGCCAGCGCCCGCGCGCGGGCGAGGTCACCGGCGGTCGGGGCGTAGAAGCGCGGATCCACGATGTCCCGGAGCGGGAAGCGCGTCGCCACGGCGAGGTTGGCGACGGCTATCGCGGCGGCGCCGCCTACGAGCACCGTCCGGGCCCGCGGGAGCAGCGGGCGCCAGCGCGCGAGGCGCGCGAGCGCGTCCGCCGAGCCCATCACGAGCACGGGGGCGATCGTCAGCGAGTAGTGCAGGTACGGAGTCCACAGCCAGGGGTTGCCGGCCAGCATGCGCTCGAGCAGGAGCGGGACGAGGAGGATCCCGATCGGAGACGCCAGCGCGAGGCCGAAGAACGGCGCGAAGATCAGCGCGAGCGTTCCCGCCTTCGACGAGGTCGCCCACCCGGGGCCGGGATCGAAGGTCCCGCTGAAGAAGAGGCGCGGGACGAGGGTCGGATCGGCGACCATGTTGGCGAGCGCGCTCGTCAGGTCGCGGCCGACCGCGCGGTACATCCAGTGCCTGTACGCCTTGCCGTCGTTGAACAGCGGCTGGATCACGTCGGTGGCGAGCACGAACCAGCTCACGCCCACCGCGGCGGTGATCGCCGCCTTGCGCCACTCCCGGCGCGTGACTCCCACGTACAGCCCGATGAAGGCGACGAGGATGCCCATGTTCTCCTTGACCAGCAGCAGCACGAAGATCAGCACGGCGAACGCGCGCCACCGGCGGTCCTCCACCGCAAGCACGATCAGGCCGAGCAGGAGCGGAACGAAGGCGACCTCGTGGAAGCCGAAGGCGACCGCCGAGGCGATGCCCCAGAACGAGACGTACGCGAGGGCCAGCAGGTAGCCGCCGGCGCGGCCGAGGCGACGCCGGCAGAAGACGAACACCGGGGCGATCGAGGCCGCGAGCACCACGGCCTGGACGATCAGAAGTACGCCGACGTTCTCCCAGATCCAGTACAGCGGCGCGAGGAGGACGATGATCGGCTCGAAGTGGTCGCCGAAGAAGTTGCCGTAGCCCCAGGGGGCGAGGAAGGTCGACCTCGGCCACTCGAAGCGACTGAGGTGCCAGATCGCCTGGTCGAAGATCGCCAGGTCGGTGCCGCTGCGGAAGTGCGAGTGGTTGAGGAACGAGAAGACCGCGTATATGACCGCGGTGACCGCGCACGCGACGAGGAGCCCAGGCGCCCGCCGGGCGAGGGCGCGCAGCTGCGCGCCCTCGCCGCGGACGGTCCCTGCGACCTCCAACCTCCGCATGGCGGGTGGGGCTAGGGCTGACCCCCAGGCTGACCGCCCGGGGCCGGCTCGGTCTCTTCCTTCTCCTCGACGACGATCGTCATCTCAGGCCGCTGGTCGCCCCTCGTCTCCTCGTCGACGATCTTGTAGCTGCCCGTCTCCTTGAGCACCTGGCTGAAAGTCGACCCCGGCTGGAGGGGACCGGAGTTGAAGTCGGAGCCGGGCCCGCTCGTCTTCGTCACGGTGTGCTCGACCTCGTCGCTGTTGGTCCAGATGACCTGGGTCTCGGCCGGGATGGTCAGCTCGTCGCAGACGAACTCGGTCTCCCGGATGTCGACGACCACGCGGCCCTCCTTGACCTGGCAGGGCTCCTGGAACGGCGGCGCGTACGGACCGCTCGAGGAGGGTGCCCCGCCGCCCCCGCCTCCCCCGCCGCCGCAACCGGCGACGAGCACGGCTGTCCCGACCAGCAACGCCAAGTACCTAACCGACCGCATGCTCTCTCCTTCGCTCGCCCGTGGGCGTCAAGTCGACGATGTCCCTGCTACCCGACGATGTCCCTGCCACCAGCCTCGGAGCGGCCAGCGGCCGCGAGACTAGAGGAAATCGCCGCACGACGGCGTGCGGCTACGGTCCCGCCCGTGTTGGTGCAACGCGGACTCACTCTGCCTCCTCGGGCACGCGGATTTCACCTCGTGACGGCCGAGATCCTCGACGCGCTGCCCGAGACCGCGCGACTCGAGGTCGGTCTCCTGCACGTCTTCGTGCGCCACACCTCCGCCTCGCTGACCGTCAACGAGAACGCGAGCGCGGCCGTGCTGCGCGACTTCCGGTCGTGGTTCGACGCCGCGGTCCCCGAGGACGCGCCGTTCTGGACTCACCGCGCGGAGGGCCCCGACGACATGCCCGCGCACGTCAAGGCCGCGTTGCTGGGGAGCGCCGTGAGCGTGCCGGTCGCCGGTGGGCGGCTCGAGCTCGGCACCTGGCAGGGGATCTACCTGTGCGAGCACCGCGACTCGGGTGGGCCGCGCACGCTCGTGCTCACCGCCTGGGGCGAGGAGACCGCCGGGCGCTGACGGCGGCGTCCGCCCGGCGTGCGAACATGTGTTCGTGCGGTGGAGCAACCTGCGGATCGAGGCCGACGAAGAGCAGGTCCTGCCGGGCTACTCGGAGCCGGCGCGGGTGCGCCGCTTCGACGCGCCGGAGGCGCTCGACGTCCGCTTTTACGAGGTCCGCGCGCGCTCGGCGCTGAACCGCGTGCCCAAGCGTTCGCGGATGCCGTTCAGGTGGACGATCAACCCGTATCGAGGATGCACCCATGCGTGCCTTTACTGCTTCGCTCGCCCCACCCACAAGTACCTCGACCTCAGCCCGGGTCGCGACTTCGAGCGTGAGATCGTCGTGAAGGTGAACGCGCCCGAGCTCGTGCGCGCCGAGCTCATGCGCCCCTCTTGGCAGGGAGAGCACGTGGCGCTCGGAACGAACACCGACCCCTACCAGTGGGTCGAGGGCCGCTACCGGCTCATGCCGCCGATCTGGGAGGCGATGCGGGACGCGCGCAACCCCAGCTCGGTGCTCACGAAGTCGCCGCTGCTCCTGCGCGACCTCGGGTTGCTGCGCGAGCTCGCGGCGTGCACGAGCTTTCAGGCCAACCTCTCGGTGCCGACGCTCGACGAGCGCGCGTGGCGCGAGACCGAGCCGCACACGCCGCACCCGCGCAAGCGCCTCGAGGCGGTGGCTGAGCTCAATCGCGCGGGCGTCCCCACGGGGATCCTGATCGCCCCGCTCATGCCCGGCATCAACGACGCGCCCGAGCAGGTCGAGGAGATCCTCGAGCTCGCCGGCGAGGCGGGCGCGACGAACATCGGCGGCGTCGCGCTCCACCTCCGTGGCGAGGTGCGCGAGATCTTCCTCGACTGGCTGCGCTCCCACCGCCCCGACCTCGTGGACCGCTACGCCGAGCTGTACCGGCGCGGCGCCTACGCGCCGGTCGATGAGCGGCGGCGCCTCGGCGCGCTCGTCGCCCGCGGACGCCCCCGGCGGGCGCCCGCGGTGCGTGGGATCGACCCGGCGCCCCCGGCGCGCGAGCGCCCCGACGCGTCCCCGCCCCCGCGCGCGATCGAGCAGCAGTCGCTGTTCTGAGCCCGCACTTCCCAACCGGGCACCGGCCACGGGACCGCCGAGCGCGGCGTGCGATCATCTCGCCCCGCATGCTCAGCCTTCACCCATACCTAGCCTCTGCGGTGGTGCTCGTGCTCGCCCTCGCGCTGACGGGATGCAGCACGGGCGTCCGCGAAGCCGACCGCGCGATCTTCGTCAACGCGTGCTCGAGCGTCACCGGCGCGTCGAATCCCACGTGTCAGTGCGCGTTCGACGAGCTCGGCCGCGAGGGCTCCGACCGAGCGGTCGACGAGGCGATCGAGTCGCTTCAACGCGGGCAGGCCCCGCCGCGCCTGACGCGCGCGATCGCGCGCTGCTCGACCACCAACTAAAGGGAGCGACGGCGCCGGACGCGGCGACGCTTCGCTCACTCGCCGCCGACCGCGGTGAACTCGCCGGTCTCCACCTCGCGCTCGATCGTCGCCTCGATCGTGGCGGCGGGCGGCGGCGTCGCGCCGCGGGCAAGCGCCTCTCGCCGGAGCTGCCGCTCGCGGAAGCGTCGGAACTTGAGGATCTCGAGCAGGTAGACCAGGTAGACGCTCGTGGCGAGCGCGACGATCCCGGCGACGACGATGACCGTCGTCCAGCCGGGATCGAAGTTGCCCCGGCCGTCGGAGTAGGGCACGAAGCGCAGCGCGAGCGCGAGCCCCGCGAGCGCCGCCGTCCAGCCGTACAGGTACAGGACGGTGCGTCGCTGTGAGAAGCCGATGTTGGCGAAGCGGTGATGGAAGTGCCAGCGATCGCCGAGGTAGACGGGGCGCCGGTACTTGATTCGCTTTGCCACGACGAACCCCGTGTCGAGGATGGGGACGGCGAGGATCACGAGCGGGACGGCGAGGGCGATCACCGCGGCGGTCTTCAGCACGCCCTGGATCGCCACGCAGGCGAGCATCAGGCCGAGCAGGCTCGAGCCGGAGTCGCCCATGAAGATCTTGGCGGGATGGAAGTTGTGCGGGAGGAAGCCAACCGCCGCCCCCGCCGTCAACCCGGCGAGCACGCCCGCATCGACGCGGCCGAGCGACAGCGCGATCGCCGCGAAGGTGACGGCGGAGATCGCGCACACGCCGGCCGCGAGGCCGTCGACGCCGTCGGTGAAGTTGACGACGTTCATCACCGCGACGATCCCGACCAGGGTGAGGACGCCTCCGAGGACCGGCCCGAGCGGCAGCGGGCCGACGAACGGGATGGTCACGTGCTCGACGCGGACGTTCGACAGCACGGGGATCGCGGCCGCCAAGGCCTGGCCCGCGAGCTTGGGAGCGGCCGGCAGGTCGAGCGTGTCGTCGAGGGCGCCGACCAGCGCGGCGGCGGCGGCTCCCCCGAGCACCCCCCGCGTCTCC
>Ga0126312_10002141_pt1 | contig 13169 bp, 12 predicted proteins | sample Plot104A_FD_92537 | JGI IMG/M metagenome (GOLD analysis project Ga0126312, IMG submission 92537) | Serpentine soil microbial communities from UC McLaughlin Reserve, CA, USA - Plot104A | ecosystem: Environmental > Terrestrial > Soil > Grasslands | place: USA: UC McLaughlin Reserve, Lake County...
CGAGCTCGACCTCTGGCTCGCGCTCAACGATCGCATCGCCGACGGCCGCGACGTCTCCTGGATCTGGGACGCCGACTTCGAGGTGCTCGCGGGCCGGGTGCGTCGCGCGACCTGCTCGGGGACAAGGGCAGAAGAGATGGCGCTGCGGCTGAAGTACGCGGGGATCGACGCCGAGCTCGCGGTGGAGCGCGACCTCGGCCGCTCGCTGGACGCGGCCGTTGCAGGTGCCGCGGGCGAGAGCGTGTACGCGCTGCCCACCTACACGGCGCTGCTCGAGCTGCGCGACCTGCTGGCGAAGCGAGGGCTGGCGAAACGGTGGTCGGAGTGAGGGATCCACGGCGGAAGCGGGCCGGGCGGTGATCCGCGTAAGGGAGTCTCCGCGTGGGCCGCCGAAGCGATGGTCCGAATGATCGACCGCGCGGTCATCTGGCACGATGTCGAGAACGGCTCCTACGCCGCCGACCTGGCCCTGTGGCGAGAGCTCGCGGACCGGAGCGGCGGGCCGATCCTCGACCTCGGCGCCGGGACCGGCCGCGTGGCGCGCCACCTGCATGCCGCCAGCCACAGGGTCTGCGCCCTCGACTCCGATCCGGAGCTCCTTGCCGCCCTGCGAGAGCGCTCCGCGGGAATCGCCGCGCTCACCGGCGACGCGCGCTCCTTCGAGCTCGACGAGCGGTTCGCGCTGATCGTCGCCCCGATGCAGCTCGCCCAGATCCTTGGCGGGTCGGCCGGGAGGCGCGCCATGCTGCGGTGCGTGCAACGACACCTCCTCCCGGGCGGACGCTTCGCCGCGGCCCTCGCCGACCCCTATCAAGCGGTCGCCGAGGAGGACCGCTCGCCCCCGTACCCCGACATGATCGAGCGCCACGGCTGGGTCTTCTCGAGCCAGCCGGTGTGGGTGCGGGAGGAGCCTGGCCGGGTGGTCGTGGAGCGCCGCCGCCAGGCGGTGTCGCCCGACGGGGCGCTCGAGGAGGAGGCGGCCCCGTTCGAGCTCGACCTCGTGACCGTCGAGGAGTTCGAGGACGAGGCCAGGTCGGCCGGCCTCCGCCCGGCCAGGCGCCACACGATCCCGGAGACCCGTGACCACATCGGAAGCGTGGTGGTCGAGTGCTCAGGCTGAGGATCTGCGCGCTGTATCCGGAGTTGATGAACATCTATGCAGACCGCGGGAACATCGCGGTGCTGCGCGCTCGCTGCGAGTGGCGGCGTATCGGCTTCGAGCTCGCCGCGTCGAGCCTCGGCGAGCCGCTCGACCCCGGGGCCCACGACCTCTTCTACGTCGGCGGCGGGCAGGACCGCGACCAGGTGGCCGTCGCGCGCGACATGGTCGCCACCAAGCGCGAGCCCCTCCACGCCGCCGCCGAGCGAGGCGCGGTCATCCTGGCGGTCTGCGGCGGCTATCAGCTCCTAGGTCACTCCTACGTCCTCGGCGACGAGGAGCTGCCCGGGGTCGGACTGGTCGACCTGCACACGGTCCGGGAGCCCGGCCCGCGACTGATCGGCAACTGCGCCATCGAGGCCGACTTGGGCGATGGCCCGCGCCTAATAGCCGGGTTCGAGAACCACGGCGGCCGCACCTACCTGGGCCCTGACGAGCGTCCGCTCGGGCGAGTCCTGAAGGGCTACGGCAACAACGGGAAGGACGGCCACGAAGGCGTTCGGCGCGACAACGTAATCGGCACCTACCTACACGGGCCGCTGCTGCCGAAGAACGTCTGGCTGGCGGACCGGCTGATCGAGCTGGCGCTGGAGATCGAGCTGGAGCCGCTCGCCGACGACCGGCTCGAGCAAGCGGCGCACGCCTCCGCGCGCCGTGCCGCCGGCGTGTAGGGACCCCGGTGGGTCGGACCCTAGCGCCGCAGCGAAGGCTGCGCTTTAACTACCTCTTGCTCGCGCCGACCACCCGCAGCACCTCGGCCACGGACGTGGTGCCGGCGCGCACCTTCTCGAGGCCGTCCTCGCGCAGCGTGCGCATCCCCTCGGCGCGGGCGGCCTCGCGCAGCCCGTCGGCTGAGGCCTTGTCGAGGATCCGGCGGCGAATCTCGTCGCTGACCATCATCACCTCGTACACCCCGATCCGGCCGCGGTAGCCGCTCTGACCGCAGCGCATACAGCCGACGGGCACGAAGCCCTCGAAGCCGCGCGCGACGTCGAAGCCATTCTCGGCCAGGACCTCCTTCGTCAGCTTGACCGGGTCCTTGCAGTCGCACAGCCTCCGCACGAGCCGCTGGGCGACCACGCACTCGACCCCGGAAGCGACGAGGAAGGGCTCGATGCCCATCTCGATCAGGCGCGCCGCGGCGAGCGGCGCATCGTTGGTGTGCAGGGTCGTGAGGACGAGGTGGCCCGTCAGCGCCGACTCGATCGCGACCTTCGCGGTCTCGGCGTCGCGGACCTCGCCGACCATGATCACGTCCGGGTCCGCCCGGACCATCGAGCGCAGACCGGCGGCGAAGGTCAGTCCGGTCTTCGTGTTCACCTGCACCTGCTTCACGCCGTCGAGCTCGTACTCGACCGGGTCCTCGACCGTGATCAGCGTCTTGTCCGGCGTGTTCACTGCGGTCAGCGCCGCGTAAAGGGTGGTGGTCTTGCCCGAGCCGGTGGGGCCGGTGACGAGGACGGCGCCGTGAGTCGCGGAGATCGCCCGCTCGAAGCGTTCGCGGTCCGACGCGCCCATTCCAAGCGTGTCCAGCCCTATCACGACCTGGGACTTGTCGAGGATCCGCATCACCACCGACTCGCCCCGCACGACGGGCAGCGTGGCGACGCGCAGATCGATGGGGTTTCCGTCGATGGAGAGCCCGATCCGGCCGTCCTGCGGCACCCGCCGCTCGGCGATGTCGAGGTCGGCCATGATCTTCACGCGAGAGATGAGCCCGGCGATCAGATGCCTGGGCACGGTGGTGGAGTCCAAGACGACGCCGTCCACGCGGAAGCGCACCCGCATGTCCGCGGCGCGCGGCTCGAGATGGATGTCTGAAGCTCCGCGGCGCACCGCATCCGCGATGATCGTGTGGACCAGCTTGACGACGGGCGCGTCGTCGGCCGACTCGCGCAGCTCGATGACCTGCGCGGCCTCTTCCTGGGTCTCCTCCTGAATCTCCTGGACCGACTCGTCGAGCCGCGAGAGCCCCGATACGAGCGCCTCGATGTCCTCGGGGGACGCCACGGCGCGGCGCACCTCGTAGCCGGTGGCCATCGTGATGTCGTCCAGGGCAAGCAGGTTTGCCGGGTCGGCCGTCGCCACCAGCAGCGTGTTGTCGGCCAGGAAGGCGATCGGAACGGTCTGGTAGCGGCGGGCCTTTCCTGCATCGATGAGGTTGGACGCGCCGTTGTCCACCTCGAACACGTTCAGGTCGACGAAGTCCAGCCCGTTGCGCTCGGCGAGGGCCTGAGCGAGCTGACCGGAATCGACGATCTCGGCGTCGATCAACGCCTGCCCGAGCGGGGTCCCCTCATCGCGGCTGCGTTCGACCACCCGCTCGACGAGCTCCCGGTCGGCGAGTCCGAGCTGGACGATCACGTCACCGATCCGGCGCTTGGCGCCGGTGCGTTTGGCTGGGGGGGTCAATCCGGGCACAGGGAACGGGCCCGGTGAGGCGGCCTGGGCTTCCATCGCCCACTTCGTATCGGCAGGGAGGCCGCTCGGGTGAAGCCCTACTCGGAGGCGCCAGCCGCCCTTACGGCGCTACCACGGTCGGGGCGGACGCTCAGCGTGTCCACCATGTCCGTCACCTCGAACACCCGGAGCAGCGGCCCGCCGGGACAGACGATGGCGAACCCGTGCCCCCGTCGCGCCATTCGGCGGTGCGCGTTGAGCAGCAGCGCCAGCCCGGTCGAGTCCATGAAGCCGACCCCACTCAGGTCGACGATGAGGGGCAGCCTGGTCTCGGTGACGGCTTCGTTGAGGGGGCCGATCAATCGCGATGACGTCGCGATATCGATCTCCCCCTCGACGATCAGCAACTCGAAGCCGTCCGTCGACGTCCGCTCCACGGCAAGCGGCTGCACGGCCATGCGAGCCTACTACGACTCAGCGGCCAGTGGAACCGAATCCGCCCACACCGCGGACGGTCTCGCGAAGCTCGTGCGCCTCCTCGACCTTTGGGCTCTCCACCCTGACGATCACGAGCTGGGCGATCCGATCCCCCTGGGAGACCTCGAACTGCTGCTCGCGGTCGGTGTTCAGCAGCAGCGCCCGGACCTCGCCGCGGTAGCCGGCGTCGATCAGGCCGGGCGAGTTGACCACAGAGATACCGTGGCGCGCGGCCAGGCCGGAGCGCGGCAGCACCAGGCCCGCGCAGCCGGCTGGAAGCTCGATCGCGATGCCCGTCCCGACGCTGGCCCGCTCCCCCGGGCCGAGGGTTGCCGCCTCGGCCGCGTACAGGTCGTAGCCGGCGTCGCCGTCGTGGGCCCGGACCGGAGGCCGCGCCGAGCCGGAGAGCCGGTGGAAGCGGAGGGTCACGCGCCGTCCAGGGAGAAGCGCTCGAACCGCTGGGCAGCCGCGGCCGGCACTCGCGCTCGAACCAGCACTCCCTGGTCCGTGTCCTCCCGCTCCAGCTCGCCCGCGAGCTCGTGGAGCTCTGACAGGCTGGCGCCTTCCGCGTAAGGGACGAGCAGCTCCATCGGCCGCAGCGAGGAGAGGAAGCGCGCCTCGACCGCGTCGCCCAAGCGCTCGAGGCCCTCGCTCGTGACGCCCGAGATCTGGACGGCGCGTGGGAACCGGAACTCCAGCTCGCGGCGACGCTCGTCGTCGATGAGGTCGATCTTGTTGAGCGCAAAGAGGCGCGGCCGATCGCCCGCGCCGATCTCCTCCAGCACCTCGTCGACCGCGGCGAGCATCTCGGGCAGCTCGCCCTCGGGCACGGACGCGTCCGCCACGTGGACGATCAGATCGGCGCCGAGGGCCTCCTCGAGCGTGGCGGAGAACGCCTCGACCAGCTGGTGCGGCAGCTTGCGGATGAAGCCGACCGTGTCCGTGAGCAGGTAGGTCCGCCCGCCGATCTCGAACGAGCGGGTGGTCGGGTCGAGCGTGTTGAAGAGCCGCTCGCGCACGCCCACGTCCGCTCCGGTCAACGCGTTCAGGAGCGTGGACTTGCCCGCGTTCGTGTAGCCGGCAAGCGCCACCGTGGGCAGGCCGGCGCGCTCACGCTCCCGCCGCATCGTCGTGCGGGTGCCCTTCGTGTGGCGCAGCCGCCGCTTCAGCGCGGCGATCCGGTTGCGAGCGAGGCGCCGGTCGGTCTCGATCTGGGTCTCGCCAGGGCCCCTGGTGCCGATGCCGCCGTCGATCCGCCCTGCGCCCAGCCGCTCGAGATGGGTCCAGAGCCCGCGCATGCGCGCGAGGTTGTACTCGAGCTGCGCGAGCTCGACCTGGAGCTTGCCCTCGGCCGAGTGCGCGTGGTCGGCGAAGATGTCGAGGATGATCGCGGTCCGGTCGATTACCGGCATCCCGAGTGCCTGCTCGAGGTTGCGCTCCTGACGTGGGAGCAGCTCGTCGTCGCAGGCGACGAGGTTGGCGTCGGTCTCCTCGGTCGCGCGCTTGACCTCGTCCAGCTTGCCCCGTCCGAAGTAGCGGTCGGGGTCCGGGGCGTCGCGCCGCTGCACGACCTCGCCCGCGACCGCCACCCCGGCGGTCCGCAGCAGCTCGCGCAGCTCGCCCAGATCGGGATCGGCCGGTGCGGCGGCGATGCAGAGCGCGCGCTGCCGGGCGCGCGGGTTGCGGATTCCCTCTCTGGGGTCCGTCGCGGCGATGCGTCCGTTGCGGGCGCGTTCCATCTGCATCAAGTCTAGGCTGGCGGCAGCTGGATCCGTTCCACTGCCGGCATCACTCCCTCGCGCGAGAACTCCTCCGGGATCGACGCGCCCGGCAGCACTATCACCGCCTCGTCGGGGTCGCCAAGCCACGAGGCGTGCCCGATCGCATAGCGATGGGCGCAGAGGGCGCAGGCGGCGGCGTCGAGCTCCTCGATGCGACGATGCCACAGGTCGCCGCTCTCGTCGATCACGTGATCGCCACTCAGCTCGTCGATTCGCCTCTCCATGCCGAGCGGATGGCGCTTCGCCGGGAGCCGCCGGCCCTGGAGGGCGCAGAACACGCCGTCGGGGTTCGTCTCGAACAGTGGGCTCTCGTGGTAGGCGCCCTCCCCCACCGGCCCGTGGTGACCGTCGCCGGTGTCCGGCTCGAACGTCTCGAGATCGCCGAGCAAGTTGGCGAGCTGCCGCGTCTCGCGGTCTGCCGGCAGCGGCGCGACGCCGCGGCGCAGGAGGAGAGCGTCGCAGTCGCGTCCCGGGCGGCCATCGCGGGGTTGGGCGAGCGGCGCTCCCACCGCGACGACGACCTCTCCGAGCGAGCGCAGCTCGGCCGCGACCTGGGCCGCCGAGCCCGGCTCGAAGAAGACCGCGCTCAGGCGGATCGGCGGCTCGGGGGTGCGCAGCTCGTCGAGCATCGCGAGCTGGAGCGCGCCTCGCATCGGGACCACCCCGCAGTAGTGCATGGCGGCGCCGAGCCTAGCTCCCTAGACGGCCAGGCTGTCGCGCAGCCGCTCGACCGCTTCCGCCAGCCGCCCGTCGGGGACCGTGAGCGAGATGCGGAAGAAGCCCTCGCCGTGCTGCCCGTAGGCTCCGCCCGGGGAGAGCGCGACGCCGGACTCGTCGAGCACCAGCTCGCAGTACGACGCCGAGGTGTGCCCGTCCGGCACCGGCGCCCACACGTATATCGTGCCCTTCGGTGGCGTGACGTCCACGCCGATCTCGCGCAGCGCGTCGCAGACGAGATCGCGCCGGCGCTGGTAGATGGCGGCCATCTCGTGTGGCGGGCCGTCGTCGAGCGCCCTGACAGCAGCCAGCTGAACGGCCTCGAACATCCCCGAGTCGATGTTGGTCTTGAGCTTCCAATAGGCGGAGACCGCGTCCGGATTGCCGACGATCGCGGCCGTGCGCCACCCGGTCATGTTCCAGCCCTTCGAGAGCGAGAAGATCTCGACTCCGATCTCCTTGGCCTCAGGGGTCTCCAGGAAGCTGGGGGCGACGTAACCGTCGAAGGTGGTCTCCGTATAGGAGGCGTCGTGCACGACCAGGAGGTCGTGCCTCCGCGCGAACTCGGTCGCCCGTTCGAAGAGGCCGTCCGGGACCACCGCGCCCGTGGGGTTGTTCGGGTAATTGAGGTACATCAGCCGGGCCCGGTCCGCGTCTTCGGCTCCGATGGCGTCGAGGTCCGGGCCGAACCCGAGCTCCGGCACGAGCGGCATGAGCACCGCCTCGGCGCCGGCGAGCAGCGGGCCGCCCGTGTAGACGGGGTAGCCGGGGTCGGCCGCCAGCGCCACGTCGCCGGCGTCGAGGAGCGCGAGGTTCAGGTTGAAGACGCACTCCTTCGCGCCGAGTGCGGGGATGATCTCGGTCTCCGGGTCGAGCATCACCCCGAAGCGGCGTTCGTAGAAGCGGGCGAACGCCTCGCGCAGCTCGGGCCGTCCGCGGTTGGAGGGGTAGCGGTGGGTTCCGGGGTCGAGCGCGGCATCCGCCAGCGCCCGAGCGATGGGAGCGGGGGTCGGCGTGTCCGGGTCGCCGATCCCGAGGCTGATCACATCCAACCCGGCGGCCTTCTTCGCTGCGATCTTGCGCTCGAGCTCCGCGAACAGGTAGGGCGGCATGCGATCGAGGCGGCTACTCGCTCGCATGCAGATCCCTCACGACCTCCGCGCTCAGCTTCCCCGCATAGACGGGGTTGGCGGGGCCGGTCAGCTCGAGATGCAGGTCCTCGCCCACCGCGACCTTCAGCGCCCCCCCGTCGAGCCTGACCGTCACCGGGCTCTCGACCCCGCGCAGCACGGCCGCGACGGCCGCCCCGGCCGCCCCGGTGCCCGATGACATCGTCTCCCCCGCCCCGCGCTCGAAGATGCGCGCGCGGATCGTCGCGTGGGCGACCGGGCACCAGAACGAGACGTTCGTCCGCCGCGGGAACAGCTCGTGCCTCTCGATCCCCGGGCCGTAGCGCTGAAGGTCGAGCTGCTCCAATCCCTCGGGCACCTCGATCGAGCACTGCGGATTGCCGACCTGGACGAACTGGAAGTCGAGCTCGCGGCCGGCGGAGCGCAGCGCGCCCCTGCCGTCGTCGCCGCCAGTCGGGAAGTCCTCCTCGGAGCGCAGGCGGGCCCGTCCCATGTCGAGCGTGCACACGTCGCCCTGGATCCGGGGCCTGATCTCACCGGCCGCGGTCCGGACCGAGAACGAGTCGCGCTCCGCCCAGCCGTTGCGGCGCAGGTACATCACGGCCTGGCGCACGCCGTTGCCGGAGAGCTCGGCCTCCGAGCCGTCGGGGTTGTAGATCCGCACATCGGCCACGATGCCGGGTTCGTCGGCCTCGCGGAGGAGCAGGACACCATCCGAGCCGATCCCTGTGTGCGGCGAGCAGAGGGCGCGCACTCGGGCTGGGGTGAGCTCGAACGGAAGCTCCCGCTCCTCGACGATGGCGTAGTCGTTGCCGAGCGCCTGCCATTTCTCGAAGCGCACAAGGGTTCTCCGGAGGCCGGATGCCGAGTCGATTCCAGTATCACGGGCGGCGCCCGCGAACGCTGACAACCTACCGGTGGCCCGAGAACTCCATGAGCTGCTGCAACGTCGATCGGTTCGTCCAGCGCATCGTGTTCTGATCGCCGAGCAGGCCCGGTACGAACTGGATTCGCTCCGCGGTGGCGTCGGAGCGCCAGGCGGCCGGGTCGGGCCCCTGCGCCGCCGCCAGGTCGGCAGCGCTCTGCTGGATCACCGACCACAGCGATGCACGGCACGCCGAGGGGTCCCCGCTCCCGCAGTAGCGCCGGCTGTACGGGCCCTTCACCGGCTGCCCGAGCAGCGAGCGCAGGTCCTTCTCGAGATATCCGTACCAGCCGTTGCCGTACGCGCTGCCGTTCGAGGTGCGCGGCGAGCCGTCGCGGGTGAGGAGCTGTCCGAGCGGGCCGCCGCGAGCGGCCAGGTCGCCGAGCACCGGCCGCAGCACCTCTTCGGAGAGCGAGTCCCAGGCCTGGTCGAGCACGGCCGCGCCGGGATCGTCGATCTTGCCGTCGAGGTCGCGGTCGAGGCGGCTCGCGCCCCTGCCGATCCAGGCGTTGACGAGGTCGACGGCCTGCTGGCTGAGGGCGTCCGGGGCCGGCCCGCCGGCGAGCACCCGGTTGATCACCGGCCAGACGTCGACCGCCCGCAGGTCCTGGGTGGCCGCGCGGTTGACCACTCTGAGCACGTCGGCGAGGCGGTTCCGCCGTTTGAAGCCCCGGAACAGCTCGACGCGGTCGACCGACTGATAGGCCCAGTTCGAGTCGGATGCGCCGAAGCCGGCGGCGGGCTTGTTGTTCCAGTTGAGGATGAAGCCGCTCTTCGGGTTCACGGCCTGCGGATGCTGTGAGCGCTTCAGGAAGCCGCGCCAGTCGTACTTGCCGGTGCCGAGCGTAGGCAGGCTCGGGTCGGTGCCCGGAGCGCGCACGGGCAAGCGACCGGCCGAGAAGAACGCGATGTCCTTGTGGTCGACGTAGAAGATGTTGAACGTGAACTCGAGCTGGTTCACGACGCGCGCGAGCCCGCGACCGGAGTGGACGTCCCCTTCGTTCAGCTGGGAGATGAAGAAGACGTTCGCGCCCTCGCGCCCGCGGGTCGAGCGCAGGTTCGCGATGGCGTACGGCCGCCCCCCGACCGTAACCGTACCGCTCACCGGTCCGTGGACGGTCTCGTGGAAGGCGATCCGCTCGTCGGGGGCCCCGCTGGTCCCCTTCAGCACGCCGGCGTTGAAGGTCGTCATCGGGCGGCAGCGGCCCTTGTAGCGGTAGTGCGGCGAGTCGCGGGTCGGCGGGCTCCCGTCGGGGTTGCAGAGCTCCTCCAGGAACTGGTCGATGTTGTCGTTGTAGGCGGAGGTCGCGCTCCACGCGTAGTCGCGGGCGCGGCCGACGAGCACGTAGGGGACGCCGGGCAACGCGCCGCCCCGGACGTCGATCCCGCCGCCGTGGGCGTCCACCTCGAGGAAGAGCTCGGGGTAGTAGAAGCCGAGCTGAGGGCCCATTACGGCCAGCGGGTGACCGGTGGCCGAGCGCTTGCGTCCCACCAGGATGGCGTTGGAGGCGTGCCGCCTGCCGGCCGCCGTCGCGCGCGCCGCCTGCGCGCCCGCCGCGCTGAGCGAGCCCGGGTCGATCACGAGCGAGCCGGGCGTGCTCCCTCGTCTCTCGGTCACATACGGAAAGCGGTGGGTGGTCGTGACGGCGGTCTCGGGGTCCTGCGCGGAGCGCAGATCACGCCAGACGGCGTCTCCGCCGGGACCGAGCCGTGTGCGCAGCTGTGCCAGGAGCTCGGAGCCGCGGACCTCGTCGCCGCCGCCCGAGCCGAACGTCTGGCCCAGGATGCCCGCGATTGCGGTGACGTCGACGTAGGTCCACGGCTTGACGTGATTCCCCGCCTTGCGGTTGTAGGCGTTGATGCCGTCGACGTAGGCCTGGATGTCTCGCAGCACACGGCGACCCTTGCGTCCCTTCCGGAGGACCAGGCGACGCTGGCGGCGGATGAAGCGCTCGGTCTGCGCGCTCGGCACGAAGCTGCGCAGCGACGTGGCGATGTCGAGCGCGTTTCGACCAGGCGCGTCGACGATCGAGAAGCGCGCCGGGTAGCGGAGCGCCTCCATGAACAGCCCGCGGTCCTGTGCGGTGACCCAGCCGATCGCGAAGAAGACGTCGGAGCGGGTGCGCCCTTGTATGTGTGGGACGCCCCACTGGCGGTCGCGGCGAATCGTGATGCCGCGCCGGGGGTGAGTGACCTTGCCGCCCTTCGGCTCGAAGAACCGTGCCGACTTGAAGAGGCGCTTGATGTCGCCCGGACCCACGTTGTCGAACAGCAGTGTGAGCGCGTCGTAGAGCCGCATCTGATCTAGGCCGTTCGCGTCCGGCGGGAGGCTGCCGGTCTGCCCCGGAGGCAGGATGTTGTAGGTCTGCTTGCCGAAGTCGAGACGAGCGGCCTGGGCCGAGGCGGTCGCCATGAGGAGGACGAGCAGGAACAGGGCAAGCACCAGCGGCGGCACGACGATGCGCTTCACGGATCTCCTCTCACGTGAGCGCCCCCCGCGGGCGGCGAGAACTCTATCTACCGGCCGAAAGCGCTGACTCGATCGTTCGTGCCAACTCGTCGGGCGAGCGTCCGTTCACCTCGACCGCGACCAGCCCGGGAAGCCGTCGCAGCCAGGCGAGCTGCCGCTTCGCGTAGTTGCGGGTGCGGCGCTTCATCGCCTCGGTGTCTCCGTGCAGGAGCTCGTCGAAGCCGAGCGCCTTGCGGGCGGTGCGGGAGGCGCCTGCCGCGTCTGCGTGACGGACTTCGTCGGCTGCGCCGGTCGCGATCATCTCCTCCACGCGCACGTCGATCCGCTCGTAGAGGGCGGCCCGCTCCATCACCAGGCCGCACAGGACGGTCGGCTGGCGGAGGTTCGCGGTCCAGAGGCGCGAGTCGTCGCCGATCGGGGCGGGCTCCTCGCCCATGTCGAGCAGCTCGAGCGCGCGGATCACCCGTGTGCGGTCCGTGGGCGCGATGGCGGCGGCCACTCTGGGCGCGCGGGTGGCCAGCTCCGCGTGGAGCGATTCGGGCCCGCGAGCCTCGACCTCGGCCTCGACCCGGGCGCGGAGGGGCGGCTCCGGCGGTGGACGCAACTCCAGGTCGGTGAGCGCGGCCTGGAGGTAGAGCCCGGTCCCGCCGACCACGATGGGACGGCGGCCGCCCGCAAGCGCCCCGTCGATCTCGGCGTGTGCGAGCGCCGCGAACTCGCCCGCCGAGAAGGTCTCGGTTACCGGCACGAACGAGACCAGGCGGTGCTCGAGCTGGGCCCGCTCCGCCGCCGTGGCGACGCCCGTGAGGGTCTCGAGCCCGCGGTAGACCTGGAGCGCGTCCGCGGAGATCGCGACGGGGTCCTCGCCTCGGCGGCGCAGACGCTCCGCCAGAGCGATGGCAACCTCCGTCTTGCCCACGCCGGTGGGGCCGAACAGCGCGATCACGTGCACCGGCGGGAGTATCGTCCGCCGCGAACCGCTAGGAATACCGGGGTGCGGGGACTCACCCTGATTCTCCTGGCGGGGCTTGCCGCCCTGGCCCTCGGCTGCCAGGAATCTGGTTTCGACGAGAGCAAGGAGACGGCGCGGCCGCTCAAGGTGCAGCACGCCATGGGCGAGACCAAGGTGCCCGGCCAGGCACGACGCCCCTTCACCCTGACCACCGACGCCCTCGACGACGCGCTGGCGCTCGACGTCCGCCCCCGTCGCGCTGCGCTGCCAGCCGCCCGCTTGCCGGCCTACCTGCGCTCCCGGGCACGGGGCGTCCAGGTGACGGCGCCGGTGACCGGGCTCGACCTCGCCGCGGTCGAGGCTGCGGACCCCGATGTAATTCTCGGCAGCAAGGAGCGGCAGCGCAGGCTGTACCACCGGCTCAGCCGCATCGCCCCGACCGTCATGAGCGAGGGCGGCGGCGGCGAGTGGAAGCTGAACCTGCGCTCCCACGGCGAGGCGCTCGGCCGGACCAACGACGCCGAGAAGCTCCTGATCGACTGGGACCGCCGGACGGGGCGGCTGCGCCGGTCGTTGGGCGAGCGTGCGGCGCGGACCGAGGTGTCGGTGGTTCGGGTGCTCCCGAATGGGCTCAGGACCGCGGGCCTCGAGTCGTTCGCCGGAAAGGTGCTGGCCGACGTCGGCCTGGCGCGCCCGGCGAGCCAGGACCGGCCCGGCGAGTCGCAGCCGGCGTCGATCGATCGGCAGGGGAAGCTGGACGGAGACGTCGTGCTCCTCTCCGTAGCCCCGGGCGGGGACGCCGCGCGGCGCCGGCTCGAGGGCGACCCGCGGTGGCGGCGACTGCGGGCGGTGCGCGATGGGCGTGTGGCCCGGGTAGACGACGACGTCTGGTGGGCCCCGGGCGGCGTCCTCGCCGCCCGCGCGGCGCTGCGGGAGCTCGAGCGCGCGGTGGGCTAAATCCGGCTTCGCTGTCCTATCGAGACCGCGCCGTTCGGCCCACCAGGAAAGACGCTCGCAAGAGGAGCGGATCAGGACCCGTCCTGGATGGTGGGCGCTATACGCCCGTCAGGCAGGACGAATGCCCGCCGGCCGGTGGGTCGGCCTCCTTACAAGCCCGTCGTTTTAGGCGAGCCGAGCCACCAAGAGCTCCTCGCCCGC
>Ga0126312_10002143_pt1 | contig 13168 bp, 16 predicted proteins | sample Plot104A_FD_92537 | JGI IMG/M metagenome (GOLD analysis project Ga0126312, IMG submission 92537) | Serpentine soil microbial communities from UC McLaughlin Reserve, CA, USA - Plot104A | ecosystem: Environmental > Terrestrial > Soil > Grasslands | place: USA: UC McLaughlin Reserve, Lake County...
CTAGCAGTTCTTTACCGCTGCTGTGACGCCCTCATCCGTAAAGCTCATGGCCCAGGTAGCACCTGCGCCGATAAGCCCCGTCGGCGACACGTGGTCCTTGCTGATCTTCACGCCGACGAGTGAGAGGCCAAGCTCCTTTCGCCCTCTCGATTTCCCAACCGACCCAGTCGGACAGCCACGTCTCTTTGCCGACGATCACAAGAAGGCAGTTGGCCGCTGCCATCGTCGCCGAAATGGCAGCCTTGATCCGGCCCGCGTCCTCGCTGTTGATCTTTGGCGTCGAGTGATCCTCGAATGCGAAGTCGAACGACTTGTTCGCATCCCAGGCGGACAGGAGGTTGCGGTAGCTCCTGTCGTTGTCGTAGTCGTAGCTGACGAAGATCTTCTTCTCGGCCATCCAGCGACCTCCAGCGTCGTATGGCTTCCTAGCCTGCCGCCGTCGAGCCGCCCTCGAGCGCGTCGGAAAGCAGGTCCCACAGGGCCTCGGTGTCCTCGGGCCGGCGGAGGATCATGGCGACTGGGCCGAGCGGCCGGAAGCCGCCACGATGAACCCTGATGTGGTCGTAGCCGTCAGGGCCGAGGCCGCCCCTGAAAGCGAAGCGCTCGCCGCTGTCGAGGTAGAGGTTGACCCCGTTGGCGCCCTTGCCGAAGTGGAGCTGGTGCCGGCGCGTGGGGTCGGTGTTGACTTCATGCACCCAGAGCCTGGCGAGGATTGCGAATGATGTATCACGGAGCGCCTGGGCGTGGTGCAGGATGGGGCGCACAACGGCGCCGGGCTGGCCCTGACCGACTACCTGGATCACGGTTTTCCTATGTTCGGGGGCGGGAGAAGGATCGGGAGCTGTCTTGGCGAAAGATTATAGTCCGCTGGCAGCGGAATAAGACATTATCCGGACTTCCTGCCCGCGAAAACATGCTGGTGCGGGGTCGAGAATAGGGATATTCCGCTGCCATCAGAACAATGCCTGAACCGACAACACGCCCGCCCGAGCGCGAAGTGGACGTCCTGCGTGGTGGCCTTGCCCTCTTCCGTGCACGGCTCCCGCGTAGCTGGGAAACGACGATCGAAGAGGACGTACGCGTAGAAGGCAGTCTGCGAGCCGATGCCATGGTCCGGCTCCGCAACCCGGAAGGCGCGCCCGCCACACTCGTCGTCGAAGCTAAACGCTTCGTAGAGGCGCGCGACCTTCCGCGGATCCTCGAGCAGCTCTCTCGGCTGATCGAGCAGATGCAAACACAGACGGGAGTAGCCGGAAGAGGACAGGCGGGGCCGCTGCTGCCGATGATCGTGGCCCGCTACCTGTCGCCGCGCACGCGCGAGCGCCTCGAGGATTTGGGCACCAATTACGCCGACGCGACCGGCAACCTTCAGGTCATCGTCGATCGGCCGGCGCTCTTCCTACGCGACGTGGGGGCGCAACGAGACCCATGGCGCGGCCCTGGCCGACCTAGAGGCAGCTTCAAGGGGCCGGTGGCAGCCCGAGTCGTGCGGGCATTAGCCGACTTCCGTCCGCCGATGACGGTGCCAGAGCTCGTCGAGCGCAGTGGGGCGTCGACCGGGGCTACGTATCGCATGGTCGAATTCCTGGAGCGGGAGGCGTACATCGAGCGGGAGCCGCGCGGACCGATCACGCGAGTCGACTGGCGGCGGATGCTCGAACGCTGGAGCGAGGATTACGGGTTCGTCGCCAGCAACCCAACGTCGTCGTTCCTCCAGCCGCGCGGGCTCCCGGTTCTGCTGGATGCGCTTCGCTCAATATCCGATGTGCGGTACGCCGTGACCGGTTCCGTTGCTGCGGAGTACTTCGCTCGCTATGCGGCGGCGCGGCTCGCCATGGTCTACGTAGACGATCCGGATCGCGCAGCTGACAAACTCGGGCTCCGGCCGGTCGACGGCGCCGCGAACGTGCTCCTCGCGGCTCCCAAGGACAACTTCGTATACGAGCGCGCCAGAGTCATCGACGGGCTGATCATTGCGGCGCCGAGCCAGGTGGCCGTCGATCTGCTCACGAGTCCCGGCAGGGGTCCCTCGGAGGCCGTCGCTCTGCTCGAGTGGATGAAAGCGAATGAACGTGCCTGGCGCGGATGAAGCGCTCGTAGCGTCGCGCCGGGCTCTCCTCGACGCGCTCGAGGCGTTAGAGCCGCACCGCGAGGCACTCGTGCTCATCGGAGCGCAGGCGATCTATCTCTGGACCGGCGGCGCACCGGTGGCGCTGGCGGAGACGACAGACGACAGCGACTTGGCCGTAGACCGCCGACTCCTGCCGGACGACCCGCTGCTGGAGGAGGCGATGACGGGCGCGGGCTTCCACCGCGATCTTCGCGACCCCCAGCCCGGATCGTGGCTGAGCCCGGAGGGGGTGCCGGTCGACCTGATGCTTCCGGACAGCATGGCCGGCGAAGGTGGCCGCCGGGGCGCCCGGATCCCGCCGCACTCGAAGCACGCGGTGCGTCGTGCGATTGGCCTGGAGGCTGCGGTGGTCGACGACAGGCCGATGCCGATTCGGTCGCTCGACGCCGAGGACGAGCGAGAGTACGAGGTCCGGGTCGCGACTCCCGCGGCCCTCCTCGTCGCGAAGCTGCACAAGCTCGGAGAGCGGCAGGACACGCCGGACCGGCTACTCGACAAGGACGCGCACGACCTCTACCGGCTGCTCGTGGCGATCCCGACGCCGGAGCTCGCGAAGGGCCTCGCCCGGCTGGAGGCTGACCCCTTGGCGGCCGAAGTCACGGCCGACGCGCTCGAGCTCCTCCGCGAGCTCTTCGCAGACGGTACTGACGCCCCCGGCTCGCTGATGGCCGGGCGGGCGGAGGAAGGGGTCGGGGACCCCGATGTTGTCGCGGCGTCGGTCGCGGCGCTGGCCGGCGATCTCGTGACGGCCATGAGAGGCGGACAGGACTGAATCGCACTGGCCGGTGGGCGGTGGGGAACGCACGAAGCTATCGGGATGACGGACGGAGAGCTCGGGTCAATCAGGGAGATGTACCGGCCCCACGAAGGGGGTGCGCTTCCTGCTCGTGGGCGAGTCCCCGCCTCCAGGTCGCGGTTTCTTCTACACGGGTGACTCGAGCCTGTACCGGTTCACAGCGCCTGTGCTCGTCCAGGAATGCGGTTTTCCCAGGGAGCCCGAGCAGTTTCTGCGCCGCTTCTCTCAAGCCGGCTTCTTCCTCGACGACTTCTCGTCCACACGCGGAGACAAGCCTGCAGCGCGCCCCGGCGATCATGCCGTCCGGGAAGCGGTCAAGCGGCTCGCTGCCACAATCAGCGCTGACGGGCCCGTCGTTGTGGTCGGCGTCCTTTTTTCCCTCCGTCCCCTTGTTCGTGAGATCGTGGAGGCTTCGAGCCGTCCGCACACGCCCTGGGAGTGCCTCCACTTTCCTAATCCCAAAAGCAAGGAAGGGCAGCGGCTCTACCAGGCTGGGCTGCGAAACATCATTCTTGAGTTCGGGTGTGATCGCGGAGCGAGTCCCTAACGCACCCAGCTCGAGACTAAGCCGCCTGGTCGCGCGTACAAAACGCGTACATCAGCCCGGGAATCGGGGGTCACTGGCGGCCTTGCGACTCGAACCCGAACAGGCCGTCTTGTAGGTATTTCTTGCTCGCGAGCGCCCTCAAGAACCCTCCGTTCCCCCCTCCGGCTCACCCTCGTAAAGCGGGGGTCGAGGGTTCGAATCCCTCCGTCGGCTTTGCGCCGCCTACCTGTCCCGCAGGAGCACCAGCCCGCCGAGCGTCCCCACGTAGAGGTTCGCGTCAGGGGCGATGCTGATCGGGGCGTAGTGGTTGTTGTAGCCGAGGCCCTCCCCGCCGAGGCGCTTGTAGACGGTCTCGCCGTTGGCGAAGTCGAGCGTGGTCAGGTACCAGGCGTCCTGCCCGTCCGAGCGCGGGTCCTTCGTGTAGGTGTAGACGAGCCCGTTGGCGCGCGAGAGCTTCGGCACCACGGAGGGGGCGCGCTCGTCGCTGTGCCAGACCTTGTGGCAGCCCGAGCCGCCGGCGTCGATGTCCACACGCTCGAGGCCTCCCGGCGTGGACTTGCCGCCCTGGGTGGCCAGGGGACCGGTGTAGCCGTAGTTGTTCTCGACCACCATCGCGGTGTCGGTGCCGATCAGCGAGTTGTCGGTGGCGCTCTGACCCTTATCGAACACCGGCTGCATGCAGACCAGCCGGCTGCCTTCCACCTGGGCGGCGCGGCGGTAGACGACCACGTCCATGGGGTCGGCGTTGTCGGTGATCGACACGTAATCGGTGCCCATCAGCGTCGGCGTCGTGCCGGAGCCGGCGCTCACCTGGCCGGGCTTGCGGATACCGGAGTTCGGATAGACCTCGCGCCAGGTGACCCGCGGCTTGCCGTTCGGGCCGGCGTCGAAGCGGTAGAGCGCGGCGTCCGTGACGATGAAGACGCCGCCGGTCTCGTCGACGGCGAAGGAGTTCGCGATCTGCTCTCCGAGGCGGAGAGCCCTGATCCTTCCGCTCCGCGGCTCGACGTTGCCCACTACCCCCTTTTGGGAGGCGAACCAGATGCGCCCGGCCCAGTCCGGTAGCGCGGAGAAGACCTTGTCGTCCGGCGTGACCACCGAGTTCAGGTCGTAGACGCGCTCGAGCGCGAAACCCGGTCCGGCGGTCTCCCGCACGATCCAGAGCTGGCGGTTGGTGGTCGGAATCACCGCCCGGTCGCGGTGGTCGAGGTAGAAGTAGCCGCCGCCCGAGAAGTCGGTGAAGGGGTCGCCGCCGGGCTGTCGCGGTGGCAGTGGATGAACCGCCAGCAGCTCGAGGGTGTCGGGGTCGAACATCGCCAGTCGCGGCCCCTCCACGCCGATGCAGACGGTGACCACCCGCCCCTGGCTGTCGAAGGTATGCGTGGCGCACTCCGCTGCCTGGAAGCTCGAGCGCCGCTCCATGTCCCTGCCCCGCGGGCCGGCCCAGCGGTAGGTGTCGGTCATGTAGGCGTCGTCGTGAATGTTGCTCTTCCCGTTCGGGGCCATGAACGGGTGCCGCGGCGGCTCACGGGCGGGAATCGGGAGGGAGCCGGAGTCCGGGTTGTCGCGGTAGCGGATGAACTGGGGAAGCTCGCCGGCCCCGGGGCCCTCGGGGATCGGCACCGCGGGCACGCCGGCTGAGGCGACGGACTCCAAGAGCCCGACGAGCGCCAAGGCCATGCCGGCTATGAGGCAGCGCCGCATCGGTGATCGGGCTCGACCTACCCAGGGCCCGCGCCGCTCATGCACCACGGCGGACCATCGGGCGAGCGGAGCGGCAAGCCTGGATTCGGCAGGAGGCTCACCGCCAAGCGAGAAGAGGCCATCCATGACATCCGAGCCCATGACCTCAGGCAGGACCGGCGGCGATCCCTTCCCCCTGAGCTGGCAGCGCCTGCTAGCCGTGTCGGGCGCGGCTTTCGGCGTCCTGCTGTTCGTGGGCTTCCTGCTCAGCGGCGGAGACACGCCCGACTACACGGCTCCAGACCGGGTGTGGGTCAAGTGGGCCGTCGACAACGAGTCGAACAACAAGGCCTCCATGCTTCTGACGCTGCTCGCAGGCTACGAGTTCCTCCACTTCGCGGGCTTCCTGCGCGGCGCCTACGGGCTTGCGGAGCGGGCGGCACGGGGATTCACGCGCCTCGCGCACATCGCTTTCGCCGGCGGGATAGCCGGCATCTCGGGAATCGTCATGGCCGTCGGGCTGATCGGAGCCGCGAGCATCCCCGGCAGCGACACGAATGCGATCGTCGCGCGCTCGATCACCGAAGCCGCCGCCGGACCATTCCTGCTCGCATCCGTGGGCTTCGCGGCCTTCCTCACGGCGTCGGCGTTCATCATCCTCCGCACGGCTGTGTTCGCGCGCTGGACTGGAGTCATCGCGGCCATCGGCGCCGTCGGCTTCGTCGCCACGTTCTTGACCGTGCTGGGAGATCCCGACGACAACGCCTTCGGCATCGGATACCCGGTCGGCTTCCTCGCGCTCACGGTGTTCTCGATCGCAACGAGCATCGCGAGCTTCCGCCGGGTCGGCACCGCCGCGGACACGGCTACCGCCGCACCGGCGCGCTGAGCGGCGACTCGTGGAAGTCGGCGCTCGGCGACCCGCCCTTGACCAGCGGCCACTCGCCGTAGGCGGCCGACCCGTCCAGTAGAGAAAGCATGCTCGAGCCGGCCCTCGCCGCCGCGGTCGGTTTCGACTTCGGCGACCACTTCGCTCTCGCGCTGTTGGGCTTCGGAGTGGCGTTGTTCGTCGCCATCGGCGCGCTTTCGCACCAGGGAGAGCGAGCCTTCTCGGCCTCGATCTTCTACCTCCTGCTCGGCCTTTTCGCCGCCGGCGTGCTCTCCGTCCTCGAGGTCGCCCCCATCGACCCCCTCGCTAAGCCCGCGCTCCTCGAGCGAGTCGCCGAGCTGGCGCTCGTGGTCGCCGTCTTCGCCACGGGGCTGCGGCTGGAGAGCGGTTTCCGCTGGCGGACCTGGCGCTCGGTCGCGATCCTGATCGGTCTCGTAATGCCTTTCTCGATCGCCGCCGTGGCCCTCTTCGGCGCGCTCGTGATGGGCCTCTCCGTGGGCGGCGCGATCATCCTCGGCGCTGTCCTCGCTCCCACCGACCCGGTCCTGGCCGGCGACGTCGGGGTGGGCTCCCCGGGCGAGGTGGAGCTCCACGGCGAGCCACGGTTCTCACTCAGCGGCGAAGCGGCCCTCAACGACGGGTTGGCGTCGCCATTCGTGCTGCTCGGCATCCTGGTGGCCGAGGGGGATGTGGCTGATCGACTCGGCGGCTTCCTCGCCGCCGACGTCCTCTACGGTGTCGCCGTCGCGCTCGTGATCGGTGCGGGCGGGGGATATCTCACCGCCGCCGCTGCGGTCCGACTCAGCGAGCGGCAGCTGCTCGACGACAAGCTCGACCTCTACCTCGCCGTCCCGGCGGCCCTCTCGCTCTACGGCCTCACCGAGCTGGCCGGGGCCTACGGGCTCGTGGCGATGTTTGCGGCCGGGGTCGCCTTCCGTCGCTACGAGTTCGGACACGAGTTGAACCGGCACGTACACGAGGGCGCCGAAGTCGTCGAGAAGTTCGGCGAGCTCGCGGTCATCCTGCTGCTCGGCAGCGTTGTCACCGTCTCAGGACTCGGCGCCCCCGGAGCGGCGGGCTGGCTGCTGGCGCCGGTACTGCTGCTCGTGATACGTCCCGGCCTGGTCGCGGCGCTTCTTCTCGGCTCGGGGCTGTCGATCCGCGACCGCGCCTTCCTAGCCTGGTTCGGGGTGCGGGGCGTCGCCGCCCTCTACTACGTCAGCTTGGTCGTCGCCGCCGGTGTGCTCGACGGGGTGGAGGAAGCGACGGTCTTCTGGACGACGGTGGTGTGCGTGATGGTCTCGATCCTGGTCCACGGAGTCACGGCCACCAGCATCTCTCGCCGGCTGCTCGGTCGAGCCTGAGCCGGAGGGCGTCTGGTCATTCGAGATCCCCGGACTCCGTGCGCTCGTCGGCTCGGTTGCGGTAGGCCGCCTCGCGCACGGCCAGGTCGCTCTCGACCACCGAGCCCAGCGCGCCGCCGATCGTGGCGAGCGAGGCCCCCAGCCATGCGAGCTTCACGTACTGGACCGCATCGACGCCATGCCGGTCTGGCCCTTGAAGGCGGTCCGAAGGCATCAGCGCCGGCCGGCCGCGAGCACGCCGAGGTAGACCGCCCTGCTCTACCTCGCCGCGGCCTTCGCCGCCGTCGGCTGGTTGGCCACGAGGAGGCTCCGGCTCGCCGCGCCGGCGCCCGCGGCGTGAGGGCGCTGATGGGCTCGCTGCGCTCGCTGCTCTTCGGCGAGACCTGGTCGCTCCCGCTCGCTGTGGCCGGCGCCCTGTGCGCGGCCTGCTGCTGCGCTCCGCGCTCCCGAAGGAGCTCTGGGGCCACGCCGGCGGCTTCCTGATCGCCGCGCTCGTGGCGGCCGCGCTCACGCTCTCGCTGCGGGTCGGCCGCTAGCTACGCTGACCCAGGCGACTTCGGTCTCTACAAGGCGCTCAACGGCTTCGCCGCTCAGCACGACGGCTTCGAGGACTTCCTGCGCTTCTTCGCTCTCAATGCGCAGTACCTCTTCCTGGCGCTGCTGGCGGGGCTGTTCCTCATGCGCGGTAAGTGGCGCTCGGTCAGTGGCCGCCACGGAGTGGTTGCCGCCGGCCTGAGCGCGTTGCTGGCGCTGGGCGTCGCTCATGTGCTCGCGGATCTGTGGGCCCGGCCGCGCCCGTACATCGCCCACCCGGGCGCGCACCTGTTCATCCAGGCGTCGCATGACAGCTCGTTCCCGAGCGACCACGCCACGGCGGCCTTCGCCATAGCGGTCGCGCTGCTGCTGCGCCACCGCAAGGCGGGCGTGCTGTCGCTGTGCCTGGCGAGCCTCCTCGCGATCTCGCGCGTCGTGGTGGGCACCCATTACCCCAGCGACGTCGCGGCCGGGGCGGCCGTCGGCGCGCTTGCCGCGCTCGTGCTCGGCCTGCCCGTCATCCGCGAGCCCTTGCGCAGGCTCGCCGAGTGGGCCGGGACAGCCTACGAACAGGCCCTGGCGTGGGCCACCCGGGGCCGCTTCCGCGAGGCCTGAGCGGTCGCCTGGAGCATGCAGCTCTAGCCGAGCTCGCGCACCAGCCAAGCAGCCACGAGCGTCGAGCCGCCCGACATGCCGAGGCCGACCGCCCGTGCCGACGGCGGCAGACTGCGCGCCACGGCCAGCGTCGCGCCGAAGTCCACGGCGTCGGCCAGCAGCTGAGCGCGAAGCCAGGCCCCCCGCTTGCGCCTGCTGTCGACGGTGGTTAGCACGCCGGCCGCGATGCCGAGGTCGCGGGCGCCCGTGGCGCGGGCCAGCAGCTGGGCGCCGGGCGCCTCGGACTGCTGAGGGCCCACCCAGCCGCGGCTGGCGAGCTTCGGCAGCAGGGCCAGGCCGGCGCCGATCAGCGCGCGGTTGCCGGCCAGCGAGCGGGCTACGAGCTTCGCGTCCACGCCAGAGGAGATACCCGGCGCAGCCCTGCCCAAGCGGCTTGCCGCGGGAGGCGGGACCACGCCGGCTCCTAACCTGCCTCGCGTGACCTACTTCCAGGCGGTCCGGCTGTATTCGCTCGCCGAGGTCTGTGTGTTCGCCTCCTTGATCGTGGTGGCGGTCGGTGGTTTCGACGAGCACCTGGAGCGGATGCTGGGCTGGACCCACGGCTGCGGCTGGATCCTGCTCTGCCTGCTGGTGGCCTGGGGCTGTCGCGAACGGCGCTTTCCCTGGGCGCTGCTCGCAGCGACGGTCTCGCCGCTGGGACCGGTGGGGAGCAGCATCGGGCTGGAGTACCTTGCCAGGCGCCGGGTGGCCTAGCTCATGTTTCCCCTCAACCTGCCCAATGCCCTGACCGTGGTGAGGATCCTGCTCGTGCCCGTGCTCGTGGTCGCGCTCACCGTCGAGGCCGAGGGCGGCTCCGCGATCGCGGCCGGCGTGTTCGCGTTGGCGGCGCTCACAGACGGGCTCGACGGCTACATCGCCCGCTCCCGCCAGGCCGTCACGAACTTCGGCAAGGTCATGGACCCGGTGGCCGACAAGCTGATGGTGGCCGCAGCGCTGATCTCGCTGGTCAGCCTAGACAAGCTTGCCCCCTGGGTGGCGATGATCATCATCGCGCGCGAGTTCGCGGTCAGCGGGCTGCGCATCGCGGCCGGCCAGCGAGGCGTCGTGATCCCGGCAAGCGGGCTGGGGAAGCTGAAGACGATCGTTCAGGTGGTGGCGGTGCTGGCGCTGATAGCGGCGCCGGACCCCCACGGCGCCTGGGTGCAGGCGCTCGTCTACGCGATGGTCCTGATCACGGTGGTGTCGGGCGCCGATTACTTCCTGAACTTCCGGCGCAAGCTCGACGAGCTGGGGCGCACGCGCGGGCAGGTCGAAATCGGCTAGCCGCCGGAGCGGGCGGGATGCGGATCGCCCAGGTGCTCCAGCAGCTCCGCGGCGCTCGTGCCGCGCACGTAGAGCACCTGCTCGAAGAGGTCGCCGTACGCGTCGATCACGCCACGCAGTAGGTCCTGGGTGCCGATGGCCTCGGCGCCGCGCTCCGCGGTGTAGTCGGCGGCGGTGCGAGTGACGCGGTCGAGGACCTCCTCGCCGAACGGCGGGGTGTCGCCGGTCGCGCCGGGCTCTTCGGTGAGCGGAGACTCGCTCACGCCGAGCGCCTGCATGATCCTTCCCACGTCTCCGTGGAGGCGCAGAGCGCGCAGCCAGCGCTCGGACTCGTCCTGCGCAGAGTGGGCGAAGGGCACGGCCGTGCCGGCCAGCGCCAGGACCAGTGCGGCGTCCTGGGACAGGGGAATGTGGGGGGCGTCGGTCAAGGGAGGGCCTCCGTGCGTAGTTGCCTCGCGATTCTTATCGGCAACCGCGCCGATTGCCTCAAGCGTTTCGTGCAGCAAGCGCCCGCTGAACGCCTAGGCGCGGCCCTCGAGCCACTCCCGCACCGTGGTGTGGTGCGCGAGGTGCTCGCCGGTTGAGAGCTCGTGCTGGAGCTCGCCGACGAGGCCGTGGCGCTCGGCGACCACGTTGTGCTTGTGGATCGTCTCGAGGTTCTCCTGGCGGGCCAGAACGAAGGCGTCCTTGCCGAGCTCTCCGAAGCGCTCGACCGCCAGCCGCACCATCTCACGCGCACAGTCCTCCACGAAGCGCGGGTTGCGGTGCGCCTTCTCGACCACCTCGAGCTCGTCCGGGCGCTTCATGAGCTCGTAGATCTCGGAGCTCATCGCGGCTTCGACTATCTCCAGCAGCGCGACCGCTTCGATGGCATTCGTGCAGCCTTCGGGGCAGCCCACGTAGAGCGTGCCGATGCCGCGCTGGTTGTGGGTGGCCACGGGAACGGCCTCGAACACGCGCGCGATCTCGTCGTCGCTGAAGCCGTCGGCCGCGAGGCGCTCCTGGGCCTCGTCCATGACCATCTCCTGTGCGCAAGGGCAGGCCGTCATGCCCTGGGCTTCGACGCCCACGAGCCGGCGCGTGCCCTGCGCCGAGGCCACCGCGGCGCCGAACAGCTTGTAGATCTCCTGCGTCGGGGTGGCCGACGCGGGCGACGGCTTGTGCTCCGGGTAGCGGGCCGCGATCGTGACCTCGGCGCGCATCGCGCCCTGGCGCTCCCGGACGCGCTCGGCGATGTGGGCGGCCAGCGTCTCGGCCTTGAAGGCCTCGCTCAGGATGACCTCGTCGATGGCCTCGTTCACGACCTCCTCGAAGCGCGACATGTGCGCGCCCTTCTGCTGCGGGCCGAGGTCGACGAAGCACTCGAGCTCCGCGTAGAAGAGCTGCTCCAGGCCGTCGGAGCCGATGCGGATGACCTTTTCCACGCCGGTCACCCCGACGCGGGAGAGGCTTACGTGCGTGGCCGGGCGGCGGGCCTGGACGTCGCCGCCGAGCAGTGCGGGTCGGCTTGCCATGACCGCCTCCAATCTAGCGGTCGCCGCGATCCCGCTTTCCGGCCGAACCCGTTGTACACTGGCCGCGGCTAGGAGCCGGGAAGCCCCCGAACGCTCAGCCCCTCGCGGCAGTGTCGCGGACTCGTAGAGCCTGATGTCAGTGGAGTGGGGAGGGCTACGGCCCCCCGTCCTGCGTCCCGAGGAGCAAGGGTTGATCGAGAAGCAAGAGGCAGTAGGGCTGCTTTCAAGTGAAGGGCCCGAAACGCCGTTCCCCGAGATAGAGGAGCTGCGCACGCTGCTGGCCGAGGGTCGTGAGCGCGGCTTTCTCACCTTCGACGAGATCGCCGCCTGCCTCGAAGAGGTGGAGGTCACGAAGGAGCAGGTGCGCTCGCTGCACGTCCACCTCGTGGACGCGGGCGTCGAGATAGTCGCCGGCGAGGGCCGCCAGGCCGCTCTACAGGGCCCGGCCCCCGCCCAGCAAAAGCGGCCGGAGATCGACCTGACCGTCGAGCCCAGCCTCGACTCGCTGCGGCTCTACCTGCGCTCGATCGGCCGCGTGGAGCTGCTCACCGCCGACCAGGAGGTGTGGCTCGCCAAGCGCATCGAGCGCGGCGAAATGCACGCGAAGCAGCAGATGATCGAGGCCAACCTGCGACTGGTGGTGTCGATCGCCAAGGGCTACCTCGGCCGCGGCCTGTCCTTCCTCGACTTGATCCAGGAGGGCTCGCTGGGCCTGATCCGCGCGGTCGAGAAGTTCGACTACCGCCGCGGCTACAAGTTCTCCACCTATGCGACGTGGTGGATCCGCCAGGCGGTCACGCGGGCGATCGCCGACAAGGCGCGCACCATCCGCATCCCGGTGCACATGGTCGAGAAGCTGAACAAGGTCGTGCACGTGGAGCGCCAGCTGGTGCAGGAGTTCGGCCGCGAGCCGACCCCCGACGAGATCGCGTCGGAGCTGCAGTGGACAGCTCGCGAGGTCAAGGACATCCTCCGCATCGCCCAGCTGCCGATCTCGCTCGAGAAGCCGATCGGCGAGGAGGAGGACTCTGAGCTCGGCGACTTCGTCGAGGACGATGCCGCCGAGTCGCCCTTCGAGCTGGCCTCGGAGAACTGGCGCCGCGAGAATGTGCACCGCGCCCTCGACGCGCTGCCTCCCCGCGAGCGCGAGGTCATCGAGATGCGCTACGGCCTGACCGGCAAGCAGGCGCGCACGCTGGAGGAGGTCGGCCGCGCCTTCGGCGTCACCCGCGAGCGCATCCGCCAAATCGAGAACAACACCCTCAAGAAGCTCGAGCACCTGCCCGAGGCCCAGCGCCTCCGGGACGCGTCCTAGCGCCGGCTCTACAATCCGGCGGCACCACCCGGGGGGATGTCCGAGTGGTTAAAGGAGCGCGGCTGTAAACCGCGTGGCTACGCCTACGCAGGTTCGAATCCTGCTCCCCCCATTGCCCAGTTAGCTCAGTTGGTAGAGCACTTCCATGGTAAGGAAGGGGTCGTCGGTTCGAGTCCGACACTGGGCTTTGGAAGAAAGCACTGCTAAGAAGCGTCTTTTGGCCTAAGGCATCGGCACCTGAACTACCAAGCCGGCTACCGGGACACATCTAGGACACTCGGTTTCTCGGTGGATAAGCCCGCCCGCGAAGAGGCGCAAGCGGAATCGCCAAGTGGACCGCGACATCCGCTTCAACTAGAGAAACACCAAGAGCGGCGCTGGGGTCGTTGCTTCCAAAGCCCGAGAAGTGAGACGTGGCGCTACAGGCGTCATCGGTTGAGGACGTGGCAAGGATGGC
>Ga0126312_10002144_pt1 | contig 13168 bp, 5 predicted proteins | sample Plot104A_FD_92537 | JGI IMG/M metagenome (GOLD analysis project Ga0126312, IMG submission 92537) | Serpentine soil microbial communities from UC McLaughlin Reserve, CA, USA - Plot104A | ecosystem: Environmental > Terrestrial > Soil > Grasslands | place: USA: UC McLaughlin Reserve, Lake County...
GCGCTCTCGAAGGCGTCAGCAAGCCGCTGCGCGCGAGCGGGTGGCGCGAGCAAGTCGATCGGCGTCGGCTCGTCATTGACGTAGCCTCGGCCGGCGGGGACGACGATCCCAAGCTCGTCCATCGGGCTGCGGTAGTTGAGCCCGTAGCCACCTAGCGTGCTCTGCACCGAGAGCCGCCGCGGATAGGCCGCCGGTGCTTGTGCCACGAGCGGAGCGATGACCCGGTAGCCGATCGCGCCGTCGCCCCCGCAACGGGGGCACAGGTTCGCGGCGACGCCGAGCTCGAACTCGCGATGGCGTATGAAGTCGTCAAGCCCCTGGTTTGACGCGCGCCCGGAGTTCTGCTCGTAGCGACGCAGCAAGAACGCGTAAATCGAGAAGTACCGCGCACGCCGCGAAAGGGCCAGCACACCGGGGAGCAGCGCCGGAAGGATGCGATCCGTCGTGATCGTCTGGATGCCCAGCGGGTCCTGGCCGGCGAGCTCGCGCAGCCCCCGCTCCAGCCACTCGCACAGCGGCTCTCGGGCTCCGGGAACGGCGGCGAGGCTCATCCCCCGGTTACTCCCGTAGCGCCCCTACTTCGGATCGAGAACGACGACGACCCGCGTTCACACCAACATTCTGCACGGCTCTCGAGAGACTTGTGCCGACACTCGACGGCGGTCCTCGCCGGCGTCTTGTCCCCCGGCAGGAAGCGTGTCCCAGTCGAACACGGGTTCGACCGCCTCGACCGCCACAATTGGACGGGTGGCAAAGCGTCGCAAGCTTCGGTTCCAGGGCCTGTTCATGGGCATCGACCGCTACGCGTCCGCGGAGATCCACGAGCTGCGCTACGCCGAGCAGGACGCTGTCGCGCTGCACACGCTCTTCGCCGACAACCTCGGCGTCGGCGGCGAGCTGCTGATCGGCGCTGCCGCGACGCGCGCCGAGATCGAGCGGCGCTTCCAGGAGCTCGCCGCGGTGGACCCCGATGACGTCGTGGTCGTGTCATTCTCCGGCCACGGCAGCGAGACGCACGAGCTGGTCACCTACGACGCCGACCTGTGCGACCTGGCCGGCAGCTGCATACCGCTGGATCTGCTGACCGAGTGGTTCAAGGCAATCCCTGCCCGCCGACTGGTGTGCATCCTCGACTGCTGCTTCTCCGGCGCGATGGGCGCCAAGGTCCTGCAGGTCGAGTCCAAGCCCCGCGCCCTGCGCTCCGAGGACAGCCTGCTCGAGCAGCTCGCCGGCGAGGGGCGGCTCATCCTCACAGCGTCGACCGCTCACCAGCCGGCCTGGGAGAACCCGCGCCTCGGCCACGGGCTGCTGACCTACTACCTGCTGCACGCGCTGCAGGGGGCCGAGGAGGTCCGCTCGGCCGGCAAGGTCGCGATCTACCGCCTGCTCGAGTACGTCACCCAGCGCGTGGTCGACTCCGCCAGCGCGCTATACCGCGCCGACCAGCGCCCCACCCTGCGTGGCACGCTCGATGGCGCGCTGACCTGGCCGGTGTTCACGCCGGGCAAGCGTTACCAGGCGGCGTTCCCCGACCGCGCCCGGGTGTCCATGACGGCGGACCTGGCGAGCCTCGCGGCGCACGGCTTCCCGGCGGAGATCATCGACGCCTGGTCGACCGACATCGACGCGCTCAATGAGCTGCAGCTGGACGCGCTCAATGAGTACGGGGTGCTCGACGGGGAGCACCTGGTCGTCAGCGCCCCGACGTCGTCGGGCAAGACGATGGTCGGCGAGCTGGCCTCGCTCAACGGCATCCTGCAGCGCCGCCGGGCTCTGTTCCTGCTGCCGATGAAGGCGCTGGTCAACGACAAGTACCAGGAGTTCGTGCGCAAGTACGCGGCCCTGGGCATCCGCACGATCCGCGCGACCGGCGACTTCAACGACGACGTCGGCGCGCTGATGCGCGGCCAGTACGACATCTGCCTGATGACCTACGAGAAGTGCGCGGCGCTCGCGCTCGGCGCGCCCCACATCCTCGACGCGGTCGGCACGATCGTCGTCGACGAGGTGCAGATGATCGTCGACCCGTCGCGCGGCGCGAACCTCGAGTTCCTGCTCACGCTGCTGCGAGTCCGCCGAGAGCGCGGCTCGGAGCCGCAGACGATCGCGCTGTCGGCGGTCATTGGCGACACCAATGGCTTGGAGCGTTGGTTCGACGCGCGGCTCCTGCGCCGCGAGCAGCGGCCGGTGCCGCTCGACGAGGGCCTGCTGCGACAGGACGGCAGCTTCCGCTACCTCGCCACCGACGGCGACGGTTCGGAGCAGCTCGAGCCCTTCATCCAGCCGCAGTGGAGTAAGGGCACCAGCCAGGACTGGATCATCCCCCTGGTCGAAAAGCTCGTCGATGCTGGCGAGCAGGTCATCGTGTTCCGCGAGACCAAGGGCGAGACCATCGGCTGCGCGAACTACCTCGCCCGCTCCCTGGGCCTGCCGCCCGCCCAGCAGACCATCGACGCGCTGCCCACCGGCGACCCGTCCGTCTCGTCCACCGACCTGCGTCGCACGCTGGCCGGCGGCGTGGCCTTCCACAACGCCGACCTCGACCGCGACGAGCGCGTGGCCATCGAGGAGCACTTCCGCTCCCCCGACCACCACCTGCAGGTCATCGTCGCCACGACCACCCTGGCCATGGGCGTCAACACCCCCGCCTCAACGGTGGTCATCGTCGGCCTGCGCCACCCGCTCGACCAGCCCTACACCGTCGCCGAGTACAAGAACATGGTCGGCCGCGCCGGGCGGCTGGGGTTCACCGAGCGCGGCCGCTCGATCATCGTCGCGCCCGACTTTCGCCAGGAGCACGAGGCCTGGAACGACTACCTGACCGCCCGCCCCGAGGACCTGCAGTCGCGCTTCCTGGACGCCGACCCGCGCGGGCTGATCCTTCGCGTGCTCGCCACCAGCGGCCAGGTCGCCGACAGCGCGAAGATGAACGCGGCCGACCTGGTGTCGTTCCTGGAGGGCAGCTTCGGCGCCTTCCAGCAGCGGCAGCGCGGCGGCGCCTGGCGCTGGACCGAGCAGGCGCTCGCCGGCTACGTCACCGAGCTCGCCCGCCACGGGCTGATCCTCGCCGACGCCGAGGAGCGCTACGAGCTAACGCCGCTCGGCCGGCTGGCAGGCGAAAGCGGAATCACGGTCGAGAGCATCCTGCGCGTGGTCGGCGCCCTGCGCCACCTACCGGCGGCCATGCTCGATGACTACACCCTGGTCGCGCTCACCCAGTTGACCGAGGAGCTCGACGAGGTCTACTTCCCGCTCAACAAGAAGAGCAAGAGAAAGGAGCCCGCCGCCTGGTTCGGCGCCCTGCAGCAACATCGCGTCCACCACACCGTCACTCAGGCGCTGCAGTACAACGCCACGCTCGCCCACCAGCCGACGCTGCGCGCGAAGAAGGCAGCCGGATGCTTCCTGTGGGTGGACGGCCGCGGCCGCCTGGAGATCGAACGCATCCTCATGCAGTTCGACCGCAACCAGGCCGCGGCGGGCCCGCTCAACAGCGTCGTCAACCGGATGCTCGACATGCTCCCAACCGTCATCCGCGTCGCCGAGGTCTTGCACGATGCCGACCTGTCGGAGCGCGAGTCGCACCTGATGCTCCGGCTGCAGATCGGGCTCCCCACCGCCCTGGTCCCCGTAGCGGGGCAGCTGGGCACGGACCTCAGCCGCGCCCAGTACCTCGCCCTGCACCGCGCCGGCCTGACGACGCCGGCGGCGATCAAGAGCGCCCAGCCCGACGAGCTGCTCGCCATCGTCGATGGCGACACCGACCTGCGCCAGCGCCTGCTCGACGCCGCTGAGCAGCTCGAGGAGCTCGACCAGGCGGCGTAGAGCAGGGCCGTGCTGCCAGGCCATACGAGCTGACTTGAGCAGGTCGACTGACACGCGTTCGCGCCGAGGGCCGCCAGCAACTTCAACGTATCCAGCCGCGCGCGGTGAGTTCGCTTCACGCGCGTCGCGCAGGGTCCACCAAGGGTCCAAACGCGCGAAAGGCAGCACGGGCCAACCGACCTCAGCTTGAGTCGCTCGTTTTGCGGGGATTTCTCTACCGCGCGTGCCCACGCTGATCCGCTGTTCACACGGCGGAGCACGACTCATAAACGTGCCGTCGGTGCGGCGACAATCGAGCGTGAGCTCCGGCGAAGAACCGGACCGATCCCCTGCAAGTCTGCCGTACCGCGACTTGCCAGCCCTGCGAACATGTGTTCGATGACCTCTCAAGGGAGCCCGTACACGATCTTTCGCCGGGCGCTCGAGCGCGGCAGTCTCACGGGCGTGCGAGCTGCCGTCGGCAACCTCCCGGGCCCTCCCCCGCTGGACGACGCCTTAATCATCTGCCTGCTGCTGCTCGATCAGGAGCCCGACCGTTACGAGCGCGCCGCCGTCCGATGGCTCGGCCGGCTGCTCCTCGAGAACCCCGGCCTCAGTCTGCGCCATGCCGAGCTCGTGGCCGCCTGCCTGACCGCCTGGCGCGACCCGGCCCACCGGGCCAGCGACGCCCTCGGCGAGCTCGGTCGCGCGGTCGGCTTACCGCGACTGGGCGCTCGCATCGCTCGCGCTCGTGGCGGCTGAGCGGCGTGGAGGACAAACGGCGCGGCGGTGTGAAGACGTGGCGCGAAGGAGACGCGGGGTACGTGCAGGTGGACTTCCGAGCAGCGTGATCCTTGCCGATGAACTCGGGTCTCCGGAGCTGAACGGCGTTACTCCTCGTCCACCCAGCCCTCGCGGAAGTCCCGGTTCGTCAACTCGCCGCTGGCATACTTCTCGGCCGCCTCGAGTGCCGCCCGGGTGCGGTCGGGGAGAGCATCGCGGTCGACACGAGTTCCCAGTTCAGCGACGCGGCGCTTAAGGTCGTCGGAGCCGAACCAGTCCTCGAAGACTTCCCACGGCAACGAGGGCTTCGTTCGTAGCGCATAGTCGCCCATCGTCTGAGCGCGTTGCTGGCTGAGTGCAGACCTGAACATCTGAAGAAGTACGGTGTCGTCGTGCCACACATCGCGGAGCCACGCCAGCCCGCTGTCACGGTCGGCTTGAATCACGCGCACGCCTAATTGGGCGAGTTGACGTTCGGTCGCCAGCTTCGAGAGTGGAGCACTTTGTACCGCCTCGATGAGTTCGGCGTACAGCTCAGCCGATGCGTCCTCGGTAACCAACCGGTGCCCGACGTTCTCACGATGCCCGACCGTATCGATCAGCTCCATCCGGCCGGATAGCTGATCGATCCGGGGGAGTACGCGGTTGACGATCGCGAGCCGCTCGTCTTCCTCCTCGATCCGCCGTAAGAGTCGAAGGGTTACCCGGCCGACGACTAGATCGGCCCCAAAGTCCATCATGCCATCGGCGCCCTCACGCAGCCGCGGGAGCTGATTCAGTAGCACGGGCAGCGCGGGCTCAACGGCCTCGGGCTCGTAGTCGTGCTCGAAGTCCTCAAGCCTCTGGATCAACCCTTCGGCGGTTTCGGGGTCAAGATTTCTGAAGACTTCCGTAAGCCGGTCGCTATCTGTGAGGCTCGACACGGCCTCCTCGACTAGGGCCCCAGAAATCGCGCCCTCCGGCAGCGAGCGCCGAAGATAGGTCCGTAGGACGCCTGGGTCCGCGACGCGCAGTTTCTGGCGGGCCTCTTGCTCGCTTCCGAGAATGCGCGAGCCCCCAACGAGGTGCCCAATGTTGGGAAACAACCTGTTGAGGATCTCCTTCGTCGGAGGCGCGTGATCGCCAGCGGAGGTGACGATGGAAGCGACGCGTGCTTCATCTGCTTGGTCCCGGGCCTGCGTATTACCCATTGTGCTGCGGCCTTCTCCCGTCAACGTTGCGACGGACTCCGCGAGCTCGGCGTAGGCGCTCGGGACGAAAACCCGGATGGCTTCCAAGCCCAGAGCGTCTACGAGGGCGACCTCCTGGCCGATAACGCGCAAAGAAACCGGGATGGCGTTCAGGTACCTCCGAACATCTCGGAGCGTGGCGAAGAACGGCCGGATCCCCGCAGGCAGAACGTTCTGCCAGTCCTCCGGATGGAATGGCCCGTGCGGGACGGTGTCGACGATCTCCTGCAACTCAGCAAGCAGGATGCGAAGGACTGCCTCGGACGGCGGTTCCGGCAGGTCATGGACGACCTGGATGACTTTCTCGAGGTACTCCTGTCCTTCAGCCGGCGTCTCGCCAAGAGCGCGCTCAACCGGTCCTCGGTCGTACGAGAGCAGATACGTAACGTTCGGGAAGTCGCCGACTAGCTTGATCAAGCGGACCATGTCTCGGATCTGGCTCGACTCGATTCGGTCCAGGTCATCGACAATCACGAGGACGCGGTTGTCGAGCGCTCGGAGCTCCTGGCCGACGAGTTCGCGCTGCTCCTCCGCGCTGGGTTGCGCCGCCCTTGCCTGGCGCATGGCCTTCATGACTCGGCCCGCCCCGCCGATCCGAGACAACCAGGGACCAACCAGCGGAATCCACCCCAGCGGCTCGAGGCTTTCAGCGTAGGTGCCAAGGCGTTCCCCCGCCTTGAGGAGGCGGTCGCTCGCGCCGGCTTGCTTGCCTGCCGAACGGAGTTGAACGCCGAGTTCGTCGAGGAAACGCACGACGAGCTGGTCCGCGCTGGAGAAGAGCCAGGGATTGAACCGGAGGACGACTGTACCGCTCCGTTCCCGAACTGCCTCCTCGACCATGCGCAGGACCGAGGTCTTGCCACTGCCCCAGTTACCAACGATCCCGATTACCAGGCCCTGTCCTTTCGGGCCGTGGATTACCTGGTCGGCGATTGCCTCGGCAAGCGGGGCCCGGCGGAGCTTGTCCTCCGACCGTCGCTCGATAGGTGCGTCTGCCCTGACATAGCCCTCCGCTCTGCTGTTACTGATCGCGGAAGGCTCGTCACCGCGCTCACCAACTTCGTCCATAGCCCAAGTATCCGCGGGACCCGGACGACCCGCGGCGCCGCGCGCGCCTGCTGATCGTCCGGACCAGGCGCCTCGGCGTGATCCTGGAGGACAGCTCCCCTTCCCGCGGAGCGGCAGTCCGGAGCCCGATTGTCGGCGCCGGGTGGCGCAGTCCCCCGCGCGCGTTTTGGTGACAAGCAGGCACCGGCAGACCAGGTCAGGGAAGAACCGCCCGACACCTACGGGCTGGGTCCAAAGCCAATGTCGACGACGTCCCGCCCTTGACCGGTTAGGTCGCCGCGGCGCCCGCCCTGACAGCTAGGCTGCGAACCGCCCACACGCTGACTCCCGACGAGCCTATACCCGACGACGCCCGCCCTCCGCACGGCGACCGGCTCCCTTCGGAGCCGGTTCATGACGCGCGTGGCGAGGACTGGGCCAGGCTGACGGAGCGCCGGCGGTTCATCGCCGAGCGCCTGGATGAGCAGTCGCCCCGGCTGGGCGAGTGGTACGTGTCGGCGGTGACGGTTGTTCGGGACCGTAGGCCGGCGGCATGGATGCCGGTCCTCGGGCATCTGTGCCGGGATCTCATGAACGGCGCGCCGCGGCACTTCAACTTGCCGATCGGCTCGCGGGTCGATTACGACAAGTTGGTCACGCGGCTCGAGGGCGAGCTAGGCGAGCCGCTCGGCGAGGCGCCACTACCGTTGAGCCGCGAGGCGTGGGAGGCGTTGCGCGCTCTGCTCACGGAGCACCAGAGGCTCAGGGAGCGGCTGGGGCCGGAGGAGCTCTTTGCGGCGGCCGGCCGGCCCGCGACCGGCTCTGAGACTTCGCGCCGCGAGCTCGATCGTGCCTGGCGCGCCACGCAGAGGTTCTTCCAGAGCATCACCCACATTCGTGATCCCCGCGAGGCTGACCCCGACGCTGATGAGGTCATGAGGTGGTTCGGGGTTCTCGAGGATCTCTTGGCAGCACAGCTGCGCGCGGTGCCGTACTGGTCGCTCGATGAGGAGCTGAAGGAGATTGCGGCCCTTGAGCGGCCGGCCACGGCCGATCTGCAGCGCGCGGCCCGGCTCTGGCGGGGCGATGCGGAGCTGCAGTTCTTCGAGTCGCTCACATCGTCGGCGTGGGTGCCGCTGCTTGTGGAGGAAGGGTTCCTTGACGCGCCGCCGGCGCCCGAGATAGTCGAGGGCGGTGTCCGCTTGCCGTTCTGGCCGGTGTCGCGCTATTTGGCGCGGGCGGCTGACGCCGCATCGGCTGAGGTAATCGCCGCGATCGAGAGCCTGGCATCCACCGACAATGGTCGCGTCCACGCCGACCTCGTAGACGCCGCAGCGAAAATGCCCGCCGCCGACGCGACGAAGGTGGTTCCCCAAGTTGTGCGATGGCTGGGCCGGCCGTGGGGATCGTTCGCCGCCGAGAATGCCATCGAGCTGGTGAAGGCGCTCGCGGATGGCGGCGAAACCGACGCGGCCCTGACGCTTGCAACCAAGCTGCTGTCCTACAACGTCGACGCTGCGCCGCGCGAGGACCCGTTCGGGCCGCGGATCAGCTACGGAATCGTCTTTCACAGCGAATGGGAATATGGGCAGGCGGTTGGCGAACTGGTCCCGGCGCTCGTCGCGATGGACGGGCCCGCGACGGTCACGATGCTTGCGGGGATACTCGCTGGGGCGCTCCGGAAGGAGCGACGGTTGCGCGACGAACATGGGCCGGAGGACGATTCGTGGATCTGGCGCAAGGCAATCGCGGACCACCCGCAGGACCGCTTGCGCGACGATCCGCGTCAAATGCTGGTCTCGGCGTTGCGTGACGCTGTGCTCGGCGCCGCGAGCGACCGTCCGGATCTGACGGCCGATTTCTTGGCGCTCCTCGATCGGCATGAGCATCTGGTTTTTGAGCGTGTGGCGATGCACTTCGTGCGGCTCGTCGACGGGCCCGCGTTTGCCGACCGGCGCCGGGACTTGCTCCTCGACCGTGATCACTTCGAGAGCTTCAGGTACCGCAACGAGTATTTCCACCTGGCGCGGGACCGTTTCGGTGAGCTCGAGGCCCCCGACCAGGGGGTCGTCCTCGGGTGGATCGAGGAGGGGCCGGATCTCGAGGACTGGAAGACACGCTACGACGGGGAGCCCTCCGAGGACGACATGCTTGAGCGGGCCGACTACTGGCGCTACGAGCGGCTCTACCCACTCGAGGCGCATCTGGATGCCGATTGGCGGGAGCGCTACTTGGACCTGGAAGCTCGTTTCGGGCCGCTCGTGGACGCGGATGTCGTCGGGGCCGTACACGTTGGTAGGGGCCAGCCGGCGGCGCGCTACAGCGTGGCGGACCTCCGCGCGATGCATGCGGATCAGCTGCTCAAGACGCTCATCAGCTACGAGCCGCGGACAGACATCTTCCCGCCGGAGAGCGAGGAGGACCTAGCGATGGTCATAAGCGCGGCGATCGCGAATGAGGCCGGCTACTGGACGCCGCTACTTGCGGACTTGTCGGACCGGTTGCCGATGCGAGACCTTCGGGCGGCACTTGATGGCTTCTGGCAAGCCGCCCGCGACAGCAACATGGCGGACTGGGGCGATGCGATAACAGTGTGCGACGTAGCGCTCGACCGGGCGGAAGAGCTGGTTCGTGAGGCGACGGTGGACGTAGAACAAGCGCTCGACCGCGCGAGTGAGCGCGACCGCACGGTGCACGCGGTGGTTCGTGTGATTGAGGCGGCGACCCGGCGCGGGGAGCGTCCCGCGGCGTCAGAGCTGACGCGGCGCATCCTCGCGCTGCTCGGGCGACTCTTGCAGGACCCGGACCCAACCCCCGGCGGTGATGCCCGCTACGCGGACGAACCCGTGCACGGAGCGCTGAACAGCATTCGCAGCCGAGCGTTGGACGCTGTGATGGTGTTGGCCCAGCAGTTGCATCCCGACGCGCCTTACATCGACAGGCCCGCCATGATGTACATGCCCGAGATCCAGCTTGTTCTTGAAGACCATCTGGACGTCGAGAAGGAGACGTCCCCAGTGGTCCGTGCCGTCTATGGGATGCGCCTCGGCCACCTGTTCTACTTGGACGAGCAATGGACCTCTGAACGCCTCAGCGTCATCTTCGACCGGGCGCGACCCCAACTCGAGGCCGCGGCGTTGCGAGGCTACGTGCTGAATGGGTATACGGCGCCGCGCGTGCTTGAGCACGTCGTCGGGGCAGGGCTCTACGAAGGCCCGGTGGATCAGCTGAGCGTCGCGCCGGACGGAGGTAGCGAGCGGCGCGAGCCACGAGAAGCACGCAGGCAGCTGGTCGAGCATGTCGCGCTCGCTTGGTGCCTAGGTGTGACAGGCAGCGACGCGCTGCTGGACCGGCTGCTCGCCAAGTCCCAGCCCGAGGATCGTGACCACATGATCATGTGGGTCGGGGTAGCTGTGCTTCACGAGGAGGATGCAGCCGAGCTCGCGGCCGAGGTGGCTCCCGGGTTGCCGGAGCTGTGGGGCCGGCGTCTGGACGATCTGGCCGCAAGCGCGCGCGACCCGGAGCTGGAGCGGTACGGATGGTGGTATTCGTCGGGCAAGCTGGCGGAGCCCACGGCGACGGAGCTGCTGGTCCAGACACTCAAGCTCGCACGGGGACCCATAGACGATCTTGGAGGCTGCTTGGAAAGGGCGGCGGTAGTTGCGGCTGTGAATCCGAGCGGCGCATGCGCGGTGCTCGCGGCGATCGTCGCTGGGGAGGGCCGCAACGAACTCCTTGTCTTCGGAAACCGCGTGAGGGAACTGCTCCAGGCGATGGTCGCCGCCACCCACAGCTACGCGGACACCCGGGCCGAGGTTGAGAGGCTCGTCAATGAACTAGGCGAGCACGGTCTTGGCGACTATCGCGACACGCTTTCGTGGGACGACCCGCCGCAGCAGTCTCCTGAGTAGCGGTGATCGGTGAGCGACACGGCCTCGACGCGTGATGCACAAGGTGCATCCGTCGACGCGGAGCGCTCCTCCCCGGACTACCGCCTTCGCGTGTCGCGGAACTCTCGACTCGGTGACCCGCGAGCACTGTCGTAACGGGAGGAACAGCAAGGGTGCGCCGGCGTGCGGACCAGAGGTCGCCAAAGTTGCTCCCTTGAGGCATAGGCAGCAGTGCGCCCGAAGCGGCGCTGCCGCCCCACCACTACCAGCTCTGAATTGAACCGGGCCCATCGCTCGGCAGCGCAATCGTCGGCAGAATGACGCGACCCCAGTCCGGTTCAGTCCGGAAACCCCCTTGATTTCGCGGTGAAACCTGGAAGCCGTCGTCGACGGATTCCAACCCAGAAACCGCCGTTTTGCAGGGCTTTCTTGAGACACTCGGGATCTCACGTTCTGCTTGCCATGCAGAAGGTCGAGGGTTCGAGTCCCTTCAGCCGCTCTCTCGAAAGTCCCCCATCTGCGGACTTCCTAGCGCTCGGAGCGCTCGCCCGGCCGGCTCGTTTCGGGAGGTTTGTTGGCCGAGTCCGGTTTTGTGCGGAAACCCTCCGTCCCGACCAGGCGGCGAACGCCTCCTCAACGGTGCTGCCGAGCACCCACTCAAGCACCCCGGGGGGCGGGTCCACCCGCGTCATGTTGTCTCATCCTCGGAACAGCCCGCGCCAGCTGCCTCCTCGGCGGCCCCATGTTCGGATCTGTAGGCGCCGCCTGAATACTGGGCCACCTGCGCCGGTCTAAAACTGGTCCACTCGGCGCAGGGCCGGAGCCATCCGGCCGGGCTCTGACCCTGGCTCGACCAAGAGGTCGAGACCGGGAGAAGGCAGTTGCTTGACGTGGAGCACTGGGCGGAGATCAGGCGGATGGCGAAGGTCGAGCGGCGATCGCAGCGGGAGATTCACCGCCTGACCGGGATCCACCGCGACACGATCCGTCGCGCGCTCGCCGCAGACGAGCCGCCGAGCTACGGGCCGCGGCCGAAGCGCCCCTCGAAGCTCGGTCCCTTCGTTGGTGAGATCGAGCGACTGCTCGACCAGGAGCCGACGCTCTCGGGCGTCCGCATCCGCGAGGAGATCGAAGAGCTCGGCTACTGCGGCGGCAAGACGATCCTCGACGATCTCTTGCGCGAGCTCCGCCCCCGCTACCTGCCACGGCCGCGCACCCACCAGCGCACCGTCTACCGACCCGGCGAGCTGGCCCAGTTCGACCTCACCGAGCCCCGGCGCGAGATCCCGGTCGGCTGGGATCAGCTGCGCAAGGGCTATCTCGTCACCTGCAAGCTGCCCTACTCGCGCGCCTTTGCCGGCGCCCTGGTCTTCTCGAAGGAGTTTCCCGACATTGCCTGGGGCATGAGCCGCTGCCTTGAGAGGCTCGGTGCGCTGCCGGCAAAGCTCGTTTGGGACCGCGAGGGTGCGATCGCGCCGCGCGGTCAGCCGACCGAGCCGTTCCTCGCCTTCTGCGGCCAGCTCGCGCTGGGCTGGATCGTCCTCGACGCCGGCGACTGCCAGGCCAAGGGGGCCCTCGAGCGCGACCACCGCTTCGTTCACGGCAACTTCGAGGCCGGCCGGTGCTTCGCCAACCCGGCCGACTTCCAAGACCAGCTCGACCGCTGGTGCGATCGGATCAACGAGCGCAAGCACCGCAGCACGCGGGCGATCGTCTGCGAGCGCCTCGCCTCAGAGCACGAGCGAATGCGGCCCCTGCCCGAGGCGATGCCCTCAACCGACCGGCGCTGGGTCCTGCGGGTCCCGTCCCAGCCCTACCTGCGCTTCGACCGCAACGACTACTCGCTCGATCCGCGCTTGGTCGGCCGGAGGGTCGAGGTCCGCGCCTCCCAAGCCGAGGTCATCGCCGTCGCCCTCGACAGCGGCGAGCTCGCCGCTCGCCACCGCCGGGTCTTCGCCGGCGGGCTCACCTTCACCGATCCCGCCCACCAGGCCGCGCTCGAGGAGCTGCGCGGTGAGCGCAAGCGACGCCGGCGAGAGCCCGAGGTCGAGGTCCGGCCCCTGGCCCGCTACGACGCCCTGATCCCGGCATGAGCAAGACCTCCGAGCTCACCCACCTGTTTCGGACCCTGAAGGCGCCGGCGGCGGCCAGGGCCGCTCCGAAGCTCGCCGACAGAGCGCGCGAGGAGGAGTGGTCGCACGAGCGCTTCTTGGAAGCCGTGCTCTCGGCCGAGGTCGCATCAAGGGAGTCCCACGGCGGCGAGAACCGGATCAAGGCGGCTCGCTTCCCGGCCCGAAAGACGCTGGAGGAGTTCGACTTCACCTTCCAGCGCTCGGTGCGCAAGACCGTGATCGAGCACCTCGGCCAGCTCGACTTCTGCCATGCGAAGGAGAACGTGGTCATGCTGGGCCCGCC
>Ga0126312_10002145_pt1 | contig 13158 bp, 13 predicted proteins | sample Plot104A_FD_92537 | JGI IMG/M metagenome (GOLD analysis project Ga0126312, IMG submission 92537) | Serpentine soil microbial communities from UC McLaughlin Reserve, CA, USA - Plot104A | ecosystem: Environmental > Terrestrial > Soil > Grasslands | place: USA: UC McLaughlin Reserve, Lake County...
CAAAGCGTCGCTGAGCGGCGTCCTCGGTCGCTCGTGGGCTAGAAGCCCACGTCGCTCCCGCGTCCTTGCTCAGCTCGCGTTTCGCCTCCCTTGGACGATCCGCGGGCTCGGTGCCGCCCCTGAGCCCGCGCCGCACCCGCCGCGCGTAGGAAGTCCCTCTCGAGGGGCTCTCTGAGCGCTGAAAGCGCGTACCCGAGAGAGGGACCTCCGGAGCGCCCCCGGAGCGCTCCGCTAATCTGCCGCCCTCCCATGGCCCAGCTCAACCTCATCTTGCTCGGCCCGCCCGGGGCCGGCAAGGGGACGCAGGCCGAGCGCCTGGTCGACGACTTCGACCTCCCGTACTACGCCACGGGCGACATCCTGCGCGCCGCGGTCCAGGAGGAGTCCGAGCTCGGCCAGAAGGCCAAGGAGTACATGGAGCGCGGCGACCTCGTGCCCGACGAGGTGATCATCGACGTGATCGTCGACCGCATCGAGAGCACCGAGGCCGAGGACGGGTTCGTGCTCGACGGGTTCCCCCGTAACCTGGAGCAGGCGGACGCGCTCGACCGCGAGCTCGATCGCCTGGGGCGCGAGCTCACCGCGGGGCTCTTGATCGAGGTGAGCGACGACGAGGTCATCCGCCGTCTGTCCGGCCGCCGCGTGTGCGTGAAGAACGGCCACCTCTACCACGTGGAATTCGACCCCCCGAAGAACGAGGGGGTGTGCGACCAGGACGGGTCGAAGCTGATCCAGCGCGACGACGACCACCCCGACACGGTCAGGCACCGGCTCGAGGTCTACCGCGAGCACACGAGCCCGCTCGCCGACCGCTACGAGGACCGCGGGATCCTGCGTCGCTTCGACGGCGCCCGCTCGACGTCCGAGGTGCACGACCACATCCGCGCCACCCTGGCCACGCTGCGGCTCGAGAGCGAGCTGTAGGCTCGGTCGCAGTTGATCGTCCCGAAGACCCCGGAGCAGATCGAGCTGATGGCCGCGGCTGGGCGCGTGCTCGCGCGCTGCCTCGACCTCCTGCGGGGCAAGGTGCGCGCGGGGGTAACGACGGTGGAGCTCGACCGGGCCGCCGAGCGGTTCATCCGCTCGCACGGCGGCGAGCCGGCGTTCAAGGGCTATCGCGGCTTCCCGGCGTCGATCTGCACCTCGCCGAACTCGATGATCGTGCACGGCATCCCGGGCGGCTACCGGCTCGAGCGCGGCGACATCCTGTCGATCGACGTCGGCGTCGAGCTCGACGGGTGGATCGCCGACGCCGCGGTGACCGTGCCAGTGGGGCGCATCTCGCCCGTGGCGCGGCGGCTGCTCGACACCACGTCGGCCGCGCTGTTCGACGCGGTCGAGCAGTGCCGGCCCGGCAACCACCTCGGCGACGTCTCGCACGCGGTCCAGGAGCGGGTCGAGGGCGATGGCATGGCCGTCGTCCGCTCGCTCGTCGGCCACGGCATCGGCCGCTCGATGCACGAGGACCCGCAAGTCCCGAACTTCGGCGACCCGGGCGAGGGCGACGAGCTCGTCGAGGGCACGGTGCTCGCCGTCGAGCCCATGGTGACCGCGGGCGGGCACTCGATCCGCATGGGCGGCGACGACTGGGCCGTGTACTCGAGCGACGGCTCGCTCGCGGCCCACTTCGAGCACACCGTGGCGATCACCGCCGACGGGCCGCGGATCCTCACTCCCTGGCACGTCGACGAGGAGGAGATGGCGCGCGCCGAGGCACCGGCCGAGGCGCGCGCGGAGACGGCGTGAGCGACCGCTCGGCTGCTACGCTATGCGGTCGCGCCGCGGGCCGACTCCTGGGCCCGCGGAGGCCACCTCTGTCCCATCTTCGACGATCGCGAGAGCGGTGAAGGTCCGAGCGTCAGTCAAGCCCATGTGCGAAAAGTGCAAGATCGTGCGCCGCGAAGGCGCCGTGCTCGTCATCTGCTCGAATCCCCGCCACAAGCAGCGGCAGGGGTAGCCGGATGGCGCGGATCTCGGGAGTCAACATACCGCTCAACAAGCGGGTCGAGGTGGGCCTCACCTACATCTTCGGCATCGGCGAGGCGACGGCGCGCAAGCTGCTCGGGGACGCGGGCATCGACCCGGACACCTATGTCCGCGACCTCACCGACGACGAGGTCATCCGCCTGCGCGGCGCGGTCGAGCAGATGCCCGTCGAGGGCGACCTCCGCCGCGAGCGCTCCCAGAACGTCAAGCGCCTGATGGAGATCGGCGCCTACCGCGGGCTGCGCCACCGCCGCGGCCTCCCGGCCAACGGCCAGCGCACGAAGACCAACGGCCGCACCCGCAAGGGCCCGCGGCGGATGCAGGTGGCCGGCAAGAAGAAGGTGAAGAAGTAGTGGCGCAGCAGCGGCCCGGCCGCGGGCGGGGACGGCGCCGCACGCGCCGCAACGTCCCGGTCGGCCAGGCCCACATCAAGACGAGCTTCAACAACACGATCGTCTCGCTCACCGACCGCGAGGGCAACGTGATCGCCTGGGAGTCGGCCGGCGGGGCGGGCTTCAAGGGCTCGCGCAAGTCGACGCCGTTCGCCGCCCAGGTCACCGCGGACTCCGCCGCCCGCAAGGGCATCGAGCAGGGACTCGAGAAGGTCGACGTCTTCGTCCGCGGGCCGGGCTCCGGGCGCGAGACCGCGATCCGCTCGCTCCAGGCCGCCGGCCTCGAGGTCACGAGCACGCGCGACGTCACGCCGCAGGCCCACAACGGCGTGCGGCTCAAGAAGCGGAGGCGTGTGTAGCCATGGCCCGCGATCGCGGCTCCCAGTGCAAGCAGTGCCGGCGCGAGGGCGAGAAGCTCTTTCTCAAGGGCGAGCGCTGCCTGACCGAGAAGTGCGCCGTCGAGCGGCGCGCCTACCCGCCCGGAGAGCACGGACGCGGGCGCCAGAAGCAGTCCGAGTACCGGCTCCAGCTGCGCGAGAAGCAGAAGGCGCGCCGCTACTACGGCGTGCTCGAGAAGCAGTTCCGCAACTACTACGACAAGGCGAGTCGCCAGCCGGGAGTTACCGGCGAGAACCTCCTGCGCCTGCTCGAGAGCCGCCTCGACAACGTGCTCGTGCGCCTCGGGTTCGCCGGCTCGCGCCGCCAGGCGCGCCAGCTGATCCTGCACGGGCACTGGAGCGTCAACGGCCGCCGCGTGACCATCCCCTCGTACCAGGTCCGGGCCGACGACGTGATCGCCATGCGCGCGGGCTCGGGCGCGGCGGGGGCCGTCCGCGAGGCGACCGACCTGGTGTCCGCGGTGCCGGCCTGGCTTCAGGCCGACCACGACGGCCTTACGGCGAAGGTGCTGCGTCATCCGGAGCGGAGCGAGATCTCCGTGCCGGTGCAGGAGCAGCTCATCGTCGAGCTGTACTCGAAGTAGCGAAGTAGTCACCACGGGCCGGACCGCCCGTCCGGCGGTCGCCGCGAGGCCCGGACCCAACGCGAAGGAAACCACCCCCATGCTCGACTTCCAGACCCCTCAGATCTCCGCCGAGAAGGTGGCCGACAATCGGACGCGCGCGACCGTTGAGCCGCTCGACCGCGGCTTCGGGTACACGTTCGGCAACTCGCTGCGGCGGGTCCTCCTGTCCTCGCTCGCCGGCGCCGCCGTCAAGAGCGTACGCATCGAGGGCGTGGCGCACGAGTTCTCGACGATCGAGGGCGTGACCGAGGACGTCACCGACATCGTCCTCAACCTCAAGGAGATCGTCTGCCGGATGCACTCCGAGGCCGACGAGGTCGAGGCGCCGCTCGTGGCCGACGGCCCGGGCGAGGTGACCGCGGCCGACATCGACCTGCCGTCCGGTATCGAGGTCCTCAACCCCGACGTCCACATCGCGACGCTCGCGGAGGGCACCCGCATCGAGATGTACCTGACGATCGGGCGCGGGCGCGGCTACGCGCCGGCCGAGGACAACAAGACGGAGGACCAGCCGATCGGCGTGATCCCGATCGACTCGATCTTCTCGCCGGTCAAGCGCGTCGCCTACCAGGTCGAGGCCGCGCGCGTCGGGCAGCGCACCGACTTCGACAAGCTCACGCTCGACGTCGAGACCGACGGCTCGAAGGACCCCGAGGAGGCGCTCGCCGAGGCGGCCGAGATCCTCATCAGCCGGCTGTCGATCTTCACCGAGGCGGACCGCGCCGACGAGCTGCGGGGCACCGTCGGGGCCGGCGTCGAGCCCGGCGGCGACGCGGGCGGCGATGTGCGCCGCAGCGACGGCATGGACGAGATCCTGATCGAGGAGCTCGAGCTCGGCGTGCGCTCCTACAACTGCCTCAAGCGCGCGGGCATCCAGACGGTGGGCGAGCTGCTCCAGCGCTCGGAGTCCGAGCTCGCGGCGATTCCTAACTTCGGCTCGAAGTCGATCGAGGAGGTGAGGGAGACGCTCCGCGCGCGCGGGCTGTCGCTGCGGGAGGCCTAGGCCCTCGCCAGCGCCGTCGCCGCACGGGGACCCGGTCCCATGCGTCACCGGAGGAACCGCCACCAGCTGAACCGCGATGCGGCTCACCGAAAGGCACTCTTGATGAACCTCTCGCGCGAGGTGATCGACAACGAGCGCATCCAGACGACGCACGCCAAGGCCAAGGCGCTGCGCCCGGAGCTCGAGCGGCTGATCACGCTCGCCAAGCGCGGCGACCTGCACGCCCGCCGGCAGGCCATGGCCCGCCTCGGGCAGGACAAGGTCGTCGTGTACAAGCTGTTCGAGGAGGTCGCGCCGCGGTACGCCGATCGCCCGGGCGGCTACACGCGCATCCTCAAGCTCGGTCCGCGCCCCTCCGACGCGACCGAGATGGCGATGATCGAGCTCGTCTAGGCGGGGCGAGCGGCGGCGGGCGAGCGGGGTTGACCGACGTGAGCGGAGGGGCGCGGTGAGCGACGTGGGCCAGCTCAAGGACGCGGCGCGCGAGCTCTGGAGCCGCGGCGACTACGTCCGCATCGCCGAGCGGCTCGAGCCCGCCGCCGAGGCGCTCGTCGAGGCGTGCGCGATCTCCGCGGGGCAGGAGGTGCTCGACGTCGCCTCGGGCAACGGCAACGTGGCCGTCGCGGCGGCGCGCGAGGGCGCGGCGGTGGTCGGCTCGGACCTCACGCCAGCGATGGTCGAACTCGGGCGCATGCGGACGGAGCTCGAGGGGCTCGATGTCGAGTGGGTCGTGGCCGACGCCGAGGAGCTCCCGTTCGAGGACGATCGCTTCGACTGCGCCACCTCGGCCTTCGGCGTCATGTTCGCGCCCCGTCCCGAGGTTGTTGCCCGCGAGCTGTTCCGCGTGGTGCGCCCCGGCGGCACGGTCGGTTTGGCCAATTGGACGCCCGAGGGCTTCATCGGCCGTTGGTTCGCGCTCGCGGGGAGCTACGCCGCCGCCTCCGCCAGACGTGCCCCTTCCGTTCGAGTGGGGGCGGGAGGAGGTCGTGCGCGAGCGCTTCGACGGCCTCGCCGGCTCGCTCGACTTCGAGCGGCGCCCGTTGCGCTGGAGCTTCGAGAGCGCCGACGCGATGCTCAAGTTCTACGGCGAGACCGCCGGGCCCGGGCTCGCGCTCATGCAGTCGCTCGACGACGAGGGCAAGGCGCAGATCGAGAGGAGTTCGTCGAGCTCGTCGGGGAGTTCAACCAGGCGACCGGCGGCTCGGTCGAGATCGACGGCGAGTACCTGCTGGTCGTCGCGCGCCGGCGCGGCTAGGCGCGGGCGCGGCCGGGGCCGCCGCCGACCGTGACCGCGCGGCTCGACCTCGAGTACGAAGGCTCTGCCTTTGCGGGCTGGGCGCGCCAGCCCGGGCGCCGGACCGTGCAGGGGGAGGTCGAGCACGCGCTCGCCGTGGCCGGGCGCCCCGCCGAGCTCACGGTGGCGGGCCGGACGGACGCGGGGGTGCACGCCCGCGGGCAGGTGGCGAGCCACCCGGGGGCGCCGGTTACGGCGGCGCGCCTCAACGCCCTGTTGGCGCCCGACGTGCGCGTCCTCGCGAGCACGGCGTCCCCCGCGGGCTTCGACGCGCGCCGCGACGCCCGCGCCCGCACCTACCGCTATCGCGTGCTCGCGCGGGACGTGGCGAGCCCGTTCGAGCACGGCCGCGCACTCCACTGGAGGGGTCGGCTCGATCGCGCCGTGCTCGACGCGTGCGCCGAGCTCGTGCCGGGACGTCACGACTTCACGGCGTTCACCCCCGCCCAGACCGACCACGTGCGCTTCAAGCGCGACGTCCTGCGGGCGGAGTGGACGCACGAGAGCGAGGCGGTGGTCGCCCTGTGGATCGAGGCCGACACCTTCATGCGCCACATGGTGCGCGTGCTGGTCGGCACGATGCTCGAGGTCGCCGCGGGACGGCGGGCGACCGACGACTTCGCCCGCCTGCTCGAGGGCCGAACGCGCTCCGAGGCGGGCCCAACGGCGCCGCCGTGGGGTCTGTACCTCGAGTCGGTGCGCTACTGAGCAAGCGGCCGGGGGTGACCCGCCCCCGCCGTCACTTCACGCGCTTCGTGCGCGCCTGCTCCTGCGCGGCGGCCACCACCTCCCGCCGCGTCCCCGTGATCGTCGTCGCGTACGTCGTGAAGCTGGGATACGCCCCGCGCATCCACAGCACCTCGAGGTCCTCGCCGGCGGGCAGCCGCCGCGGCGAGATGGGCCGGATGTTGTCGACCGTCGAGCTCCGGGTGACGGGTCGGTGGGCCCATGTCTGGCCGCCGTCGGCGGTGGCCCAGATCTCGACCTCTCGCTTGCCGGCGACCTTGCGCGAGAGGTAGGCGATCGACGGGTCGTCGTGGTCGAGCGAGATGCCGGGCGAGTAGTCGTCGCGCAGCGAGGACGTGCTCACGAGCGTCCGATCGAGCCAGCGCCGCCCCGTCCAGCGTGCGTAGTGGTAGCGGTGGTCGCTCGACGACCGGATCTCGGCGTATACGACCACGGGTCGCCCGTGCCCGTCGTGAGCGACGTCGTAGATCCACGCCTTCCCTCCCTGCCGCTTCGCGTCGTAGAGCTTCTCGGCGGCGCGCGGGCGCAGCGGGCCGGTGCTCGCCGAGCCGATCAGGGTTCCGTTCGCGCGGTAGTAGCCGTTGTTGCGGTACGCGGCGTAGTGGATGCTCGTGTCGAGCGTTCCGGGATTCGTCTCGGTGAAGGCGAGGTGGATCTTCCCCCCGTCCGTCGCATACTTCACGTACGGGCGCATATAGGGGCGGGTCGCCCGCCCGTCCACCGCCGAGATCATCTCCCGGGCGCGCGACCACGTCCGGCCACCGTCGGACGAGCACGAGTAGGTCGGCTGCAGGTTCCCGCCGCGCCAGAAGACGTAGGTCCAGCCGCCGAGCTGGAGCGGGTTGCTGTAGCAGAAGCCGTGCGTCCCGCGGCTGTTGGTGGACATCGTGTGGGTCGGGCCCCAGGAGGTGATGTCCTCGGGGCGTCGCGTGACCCGGTAGTACATCTTGGCGCGCGGGCCCCCGTGCGGCCCGTAGAACGCCATGATGCGACCGTCCGCACGCACGTGGAGCGAGGGGTTGATGTGGTCGTCACGCTGCATCTCGCGCTTCAGGATCGCCTTGCGGCGCGCGCCGGTGTCCAGGTCCATGCTCGCCACGACGACCGAGCCGCGGCCGTCGATCCACCCGACGTACGTCCGGCGGTGGCGTCCCCTGTGGTGCACGGCGCGCGGATCGGAGAACCACGACCATGCCCCGGACCCCAGCGAGACCGAGCGCTCGGGCGAGGCCTGGGCCGCCGCCCTGGGCGGTGAGTCGCTCGCGAGCAGGGCGAGCGCGAGGGCGGTCAGCGACGTGACGCCTGCACGGAGCCGACGCCCGCGCGAGGCTCGGTCCGCCCTGGTCCGGCCCGGTGGCAGCACGGGCATCGGCGGCACTAACACCGCCTCGGGGGCGAGTTGCGCGGACAGGGGCCTTTGCGATTGTCGTACGCACGCACCCTATCCTGCCTGAGCGGCATGAACGTCCTGCTCACGAACGACGACGGCATCGGCGCCACCGGCTTGCACGCCATGCGGCGCGCGCTGCTCGAGCTGCCCGACGTCGAGCTCGCGGTGATCGCGCCGGACTCGAACCGCAGCGCCATCGGGCGCGGGATCACCACGCGCGCGCCGCTGTGGGTCGAGGAGGTCGAGTTCGACGACGGAACGCGCGGCTTCGCCACGGAGGGGACGCCGGTCGACTGCGTGCGCTTCGCGTCGCTCGGGCTCGTGGAGTCGCCGCCCGAGCTGATCGTCGCGGGGATCAACCACGGGTCGAACCTGGGCGACGACATCACCTACTCGGGGACCGTGGCGGCGGCGCTCGAGGGCGTCGTGCTCGGCATCCCGGCGATCGCGGTGTCGCAGCAGGCGGTGCGCGGCGAGATGGGCTTTCGCGTCGGCGACCGCTTCGACTTCGAGCGGGCCGCGGCGTTCGCCGCCCGGCTGGTCGGGGAGCTCGAGCGCCTGCCGCTCGAGCCGGGCACCCTGCTCAACGTCAACTGCCCGGCCGGCGAGCCGAGCGGGGCGCGTGCGTGCCGGCTCGGGAAGCGCATCTACCGCGATCGGCTCGAGCTGGCCGAGGAGGAGGGCGGACGCCGGCGCTACCGCATCTACGGCGAGGACCCGAGCTACCACCACGAGGACGGGACCGACTTCGCGGCGATCGCCGACGGCTGCATCGCGGTCACGCCGATCCACTTCGACCTCACCGACGCCTCGGGGGTCGACACGCTGTCGGGGGCCGGGCTCGACGAGCTCCTACGTCCCGCGGTGAGCGAGGTTGAGTAGGCCGCCGGCCGCCGAGCAGGCCGCCACGGGGGAGGCCAACGCCGAGCAGGCCGCCGCGCCCGCCGAGCGCGCCGCCGAGCTCCGGCGCGAGCTCGAGCGCCACAACCGCCTGTACTACGTCCTCGACGAGCCGGAGATCACCGACGCCGAGTACGACGCCCTGCTCGACGAGCTTCGCGGGCTCGAGACCGCCCACCCCGAGCTGCGGACGCCGGACTCGCCGACCCAGCGCGTCGGGGGGCGCCCGCTCGAGAAGTTCGAGCCCGTCGAGCACCTCCAGCCGATGCTCTCGCTCGCCAACGCGCGCTCCGAGGACGAGCTGCGGGCATGGGCCGACCGCGTCAGGGCGCTCGCCGAGCGGTCCGGCTTCGACCCCGCGGCGATCGACTACGTGGCCGAGCCGAAGATCGACGGCCTGGCGATCTCGCTCGTGTACGAGGACGGCGTGCTCGTGCGCGGCGCGACCCGGGGAGACGGAGAGGTCGGCGAGGACGTGACGCACAACCTGCGCACGGTCGGGGCGATCCCCCTGCGCGTGCCCGACGCCCCGCGCGTGCTCGAGGTCCGCGGCGAGATCTACCTCCCGCGCTCGGCCTTCGCGCGCCTCAACGAGGCGCGCGCCGCCGCCGGCGAGCCGACGTTCGCCAACCCGCGCAACTCCGCGGCGGGCTCGATCCGTCAGCTTGACCCCCAGGTCGCCGCCTCGCGCCCGCTGTCGATCTGGTGCTACGGGGTCGGCGCGGTCGAGGGTCTCGAGCTCGCGACCCACCGCGAATGGCTCGACCGGCTGGCCGACCACGGGTTCAAGGTGAGCCCGGGCGTCGAGGTCCACGCGGGCGTCGAGTCGCTCGCCGCGGGCTGCCGCGCCTGGGAGGAGCGCCGCGAGGCGCTCGACTACGAGATCGACGGCGTCGTGGCCAAGGTCAACCAGCTCGACGTGCAGCGTGCGCTCGGGGTCGTCGGCCGCGAGCCGCGCGGGGCGGTCGCGTGGAAGTTCGCGCCGATGACCGCGCAGACCTCGCTCCGCCGGGTCGCCTGGAACGTGGGGAGGACAGGTCATCTCGTGCCCTTCGGCGAGCTCGAGCCGGTGGAGGTCTCGGGGGTGACGGTCAAGCTCGCCACGCTCCACAACGAGGAGGACCTGCGGCGCAAGGACGTGCGCGACGGGGACGAGGTGATCGTCATGCGCGCGGGCGACGTGATACCCCAGGTCATCTCGCCGACGCCCGCCGCCCAGCGACGCCCCGACCGCGCCGATCCGCCGCGACCGCCCGAGCGCTGCCCCTCGTGCGGGACCCCGACGATCAAGCCCGAGGAGGGCGTGTGGACGATCTGCCCCAACCGCGCCTCGTGCCCCGGCCAGCTCCACCAGGCGGTCAAGCACTTCGTCTCGCGCGGCGCGATGGACATCGAGGGCTTGGGCGAGCGCCAGGCCGAGCGCTTCCTCGCCGAGGGGCTGATCCGAAATGTGGCCGACATCTACGAGCTGACCGAGGGCGACCTCAGGCAGCTCGAGGGCTTCGGCGAGCTCTCGGCGCGCAACCTGCTCGCGGCGATCGAGGCCTCGAAGGCGCAGCCCTTCCACCGCGTGCTGTGGGGGCTCGGGATCCCCGGCGTGGGCGGAGTGGGGGCGCGCGCGCTCGCCCGGCGCTTCGGATCGATCGACGCGCTGCTCGCCGCGAGTTCCGAGGACGTGGAGGCGACCGAGGGCTTCGGGCCGGTGCTCGCGCGCACGATCGTCGAGACGCTCGCCCACGAGCGCACGCGCGACCTGATCGAGCGCCTGCGCGCGCACGGGCTCCAGCTCGAGGAGCGGGGGGCGGCCTCGACCCCCGAGGGACCGCTCTCGGGCCGCACGTTCGTGATCACCGGCACCCTCCCCCACCTGTCGCGCGAGGAGGCGACCCGGCGGATCGAGGAGGCCGGAGGCAAGGTCACGGGCTCCGTGTCCGGGAACACCGACTACGTGGTCGCGGGCGCGGACCCGGGCTCCAAGCTCGAGCGCGCCCGCGAGCTAGGCACCGAGGTCGTCGACGAGCAGGGGCTCGAGGCCCTGCTCGCCGGCTGAGCCGGCGGCGACGCCTCCGGGTTTCCGCTAACGTCGCTGACCGCGATGGCCAAGGTGGTCAAGCTCGAGCAGGCGGCCAAGGACAAGGCCGCCGCGCGCAACGGAAGCCCCCGCCGGCGCGGATCGAGCCAGCGCAGCGCGCTCGTCCTCGGCGGGGGCGGCTTCACCGGCGGCGTGTACGAGATCGGCGCGCTGCGGGCCCTCGACCTGCTCGCGGTCAACCGCACGATCAACGACTTCGACATCTACGTCGGGACGAGCGCCGGATCGATGATCGCCAGCCTCGCGGCCAACGGCGTGACGCCCGAGGAGATGATGCGGGTCGTCAACCAGCAGCTCCCGAGCTCGTTCGAGGAGATCGACCTCGGAACGCTGCTGCGCCCGAACTACCGCGACTTCGCGCGTCAGGCGGCGCTCCTGCCCTTCCGCATGCTCGGGCTCGGACGCGAGCTCATGCGCAATCTGCGCTCGGTGTCGCTCATGGACGTCGGCGTCGCGCTCGCCGAGAACCTCCCGGCCGGCGTGTACAACGGCTCGGGCCTCGAGCGCTACCTGCGCGACACGCTCAACCAGCTCGATCGCAGCGACGACTTCCGCATGCTGCGCAACGAGCTGTTCCTCGCCGCCACCGACCTCGACACCTGCGAGCGGGTCATCCTCGGCGACGAGGGCTTCGAGGACGTGCCGATCTCGCACGCCGTCGCCGCCTCGACCGCGCTGCCGATGGTCTACCGCCCGGTCGAGGTCAAGGGCCGCCATCTGATCGACGGCGGCATCCGCTCCACCACCAACGTCGACATCGCGGTCGAGCGCGGGGCGCGCTTCGTCATCGTCATCAACCCGCTCGTCCCGTACGTGAACGACTTCCAGAAGGTCATTCCCACCGCACTCGGGAGTCGGGTGCGCCGGGTCTCCGACATGGGCTTCCCGCAGATCGGCTACCAGGCGTTCAAGCTGCTAGCCCACCAGCGCCTGCACGAGGCGGTCTCGCACTGGGAGCGCCGGTATCCGGGCGTCGACATCATCCTGATCGAGCCCGACCCCCAGGACGAGCTGATGTTCGAGACGAACATCATGAACTTCACGAAGCGCGTCGAGATCGCCCGCCACGGGTTCGAGTCGGTCACGCTGCGGCTCGCGCGCGACTACGACCGCTTCGCCTCCGTGTGCGCCCGCCACGGCATCGAGATCTCCGCTTCGCGCGTGCGCAACGTGATCCGGCACTTCGAGCGCGAGCGCGAGGAGACCCGCGCCTGGCGGCGGATCCTCGAGCAGACCACGGGCACGCTGCTGCGCCAGTCGCAGGGCTCGCGCCGCTCACCGCGCGAGTCGACGACGAGCGACGCCTAGGCGGCCGCCTCGACCGCCTCGGCGACCGCGGCGAGCAGGCGCTCGGCCGCGGCCCCGCCGCGGATCGCGGCCCGCACGTGGTCCTCGTCACCGAGCGGCCCGCCCGCCGCCACCCGCACCTTGGCCTCCTCGAGGCGCGCGGCGAGCTCGGCGCCGCCGAGGCGCGGCGCGCGCAGCCACAGGAAGCTCGCCTCGCTCGGCGCCGCGTCGACCGGCAGGCTCCCGAGCGCGTCGAGCAGCCGCCGGCGCTGCTCGATCACCATCTCGCGCCGCCGCGCGACCTCGGGATCGCCGATCTTGAGCGCCTGCTCGATCCCCGCCTGGGTGAGCGCGTTGACTCCGAGCGCGGGCGCGAGCGCCTCGAGCAGCCCGCCGGTCTGGCCCGAGCCCACGGCGTACCCGGCGCGCAGCCCGGACAGCCCGTAGACCTTGGAGAACGTGCGGAAGGCGAGCAGGCGCGGGAAGGCGTCGATCAGGCGCAGGCACGCGTCGGCGGCCTCGACGTCCTGGAAGTGGACGAAGGCCTCGTCGAGGAAGACGTGTACGCGCTCGGGGAGCGCCGACAGGAGCGCGCCGAGCCGCTCGGCAGGGAGGTAGGTGCCGGTGGGGTCGTTGGGATTGCACACGACGATTGCCCGGGTGCGGTCGGACACGGCCGCGAGGATCGCCTCCGGGTCGACGCGACCTCCCGCCAGCTCGACCGGCACCGGGCGGCCGCGAGCGCGCTGGGCCATGAGCGGGTAGAGCGGGTAGCTCGGCCACGAGGTGATCAGCTCGTCGCCCGGCTCGAGCAGGAGGTGGGCTGCGGTCTGGAGCAGCTCGGCGGCGCCGTTCCCGACCACTACCTGCTCCGGCTCGACCCCGTGGCGCTCGGCGAGCCGCCGGCGCAGCCGCGAGGCGTGCCGGTCGGGGTAGCCGTTGACGCGCCCGCGGGCGGCGAAGATCGAGGCGTTCACGACCTCTGCGTTGGGGAAGTCGGGCCACTCGGTTCCCGACAGGTCGAGCAGCGGGACCTGCTCGAG
>Ga0126312_10002147_pt1 | contig 13153 bp, 14 predicted proteins | sample Plot104A_FD_92537 | JGI IMG/M metagenome (GOLD analysis project Ga0126312, IMG submission 92537) | Serpentine soil microbial communities from UC McLaughlin Reserve, CA, USA - Plot104A | ecosystem: Environmental > Terrestrial > Soil > Grasslands | place: USA: UC McLaughlin Reserve, Lake County...
CGGCCCGCCGGCCGGCGGCGGTTATCGCCGAGCCGGTCCCGGCGAACATGGGCGTGGTCCCGCCCGATGCCGGCTTTCTCGAGCACCTGCGGGAGGCGACCGCGGAGGCCGGCGCGCTGCTGATCCTCGACGAGGTGATCAGCGGATTCCGGGTCGCGCGCGGCGGCGCCCAGGAGCTGCTCCGCGTCGACGCCGACCTGACCGTGATGGGAAAGGTGCTCGGCGGCGGTCTGCCGGCGGCCGCCTACGGCGGCTCTCGCGAGCTGATGGAGCGGATCGCGCCGGCCGGCGACGTCTACCAGGCCGGGACCCTCTCGGGCAACCCGCTGGCGGTCGCGGCGGGGCTAGCGACGCTGCGGAAGCTCGATGGGGCCGCCTACGTCGGGCTGCGCGGGATCACCGAGACGCTCGCGAGCGGCCTGCGGGCCGCCGCCGGTGACCGGCCGGTCCAGGTGTGCAGCGTGCCAGGGCTTCTCACCGTCTTCTTCAGCGCGGAGCCCGTCCGCGACTTCACCGGCGCTTCCGCCTGCGACACCGCCGCCTACGGACGCTTCTGCCGGGCGATGCTCGAGCGGGGCGTCTACCCGCCCGCTTCGCAGTTCGAAGCCTGGTTTCCATCGCTCGCCCACGGCGACGAGACCATCGGCCAGACTCTGGATGCAGCCGACGAGGCCTTCCGCCTCGCCTTCGCTTGACCATGGGCCCGAAGACAGACACCAGCACCCTTCCGCAGGGCGTCCGCCAGGAGTCGCCGACCGCCTACATGTTCGTGCTGCTGGCCAAGCGCCTGCGGATCGGGTTCGAGTCACGCCTGGCGCCCCTCGGGATCCACGCCGGTCAGGACCGGCTCCTCCAAGAGCTCTGGCAGGAGGATGGGATCACCCAGCGGCAGCTGATCGAGCGCCTCTCCGTGGAGCCGCCCACGGTGACGGGGATCGTCCAGCGGCTCGAGCGCGAGGACCTGTTGAGGCGAGAGCCGGATCCCGACAACCGCCGCGTGCAGCGCGTCTATCTGACCGAGGCCGGCCGGCGGCTGGAGGATCCCGTGCGTGAGGTCTGGCGCGAGGTGGAGGAGGGCTTCCTCGGTGACCTCTCCGGCTCGGAGCGGGAGCAGCTTCTGCGGCTGCTCGCCAAGCTGGTCGGCGACCAGCCGCTCTCCGGCGCCTGATCCGCGCCGGCCGTGGTTTGTGTGCCTGCTAAGTTAGGTAACTAAGTTAGGAGGCTAATTTAGGATGGTGCGGGTATGGAGACAGGGCTCAGGGACAACGTCGCGGTGGTGACAGGGGCCAGCTCGGGAATCGGCGCCGCGACCGCGATTGCGATGGGACGCGAGGGCGCGCGCGTCGCGCTCACCTACAAGGGGAGCGAGGGGGCGGCCCAGGAAGTCGCCGAGCGGGTCCGCGAGGCCGGCGGCGAGAGCTTGCCGATCCGCCTGGCGCTGGAGGACCCCAGCTCGATCGGCGCCGCGATCGGCGAGGTGACGGATCGCTGGGGCGGCATCGACGTCCTGGTCGCGAACGCAGTGCGCTGGCCGCAGGCCCGCGCCGACGAGGGCCGAGCCGAGGCGCTGCCGCTGAGCGAGTGGCAAGAGAGCCTGCGGACCAATCTGGAGGGCACGATCGCCACGATCAACGCCGCCCTGCCGGCGATGCGCGGGCGGGGCTGGGGCAGGATCGTGCTGATCTCCTCCAGCGTCGCCGACGAGGGCCAGCCGGGACCTAACCCCTATGGTGTTGGGAAGTCGGCGCTCTGGGGACTGGCCCGCCAGCTCGCGTGGGACGTCGGGCGCGACGGCATCCTGGTCAACGTGATCGGCACCGGCTTCACGGTGACGGAGCGGAATCTGGCGACCTTCGGCCACGAGGTGCGCGAGGCGGTTGCCTCTCAGATCCCGTCCCGGCGACTCTCCTCGCCGGAGGAGGTGGCCAACCTGGTCGTCTTCCTCGCCTCGAGGGCGAACGGCAACATCACCGGCGAGCAGATCCTGGAGGGCTCCTCGACGGGACGCTCCGCGCACGTGATGTAGAGGTCCCTGGGCCGCCGGGGGCGGTTAACCTCGCGGCGCATGGCCTCGACCGCGACCTCACTCGCGCCCCTGGCGGCGCTCCTGCGCGACGGGGAGAACGTGATCTCCCCGTACGTGGTCGAGTCCAATGAGGTGCCCGCGCTCGGCGCGCTCGTCGCCGCCGGGCCGCGCGCGGCGCAGGCGCCCGACGAGTACACGCTCCTGCTGGAGGCGATCCGGGAGGGCTACCTGCTCCACTACGAGACGCCGCGGCTGATCGAGGGTGCGGACGCCGACCTGCGACTGCTCGCCGGCGACTATCTCTACGCCCTCGGGCTAGAGCGGCTGGCCGCCCGGGGAGATCTCGACGCCGTGCGGGAGCTCGCCGACCTGATCAGCCTGGCCGCGCAGATTCATGCCGAGAACGACGGCGCAGCGACCGGGCGGCTCGTAGACGCCCTCTGGCTTGCCGCGACCGTCGCGGTGGCCAGCGGCTCGACTCCCGAGCATGTGCGCTCCAAGGAGGCGCTGCGGGCAGGAGAGCCGGATGCGGCCTCGCTGCTGCTGGAGAGCGCGGCCGGCAGCGCGCGCCGGAGCGGCCTAGGCGACTCGCTGGCGCTCGCAGCCGACTCGATAGGCTTCGCCGTGAAGGACCTCCCTAAAGGTGGCTGACCAGGGAAACGACAAACAGGGGGCGCCGGCGCGGCTTGAGAAGTCGGATCCCGCGGGCTACTTCAAGGGGGAGTCGATGACCCGCCGGACGGCGTTCAGCGTCGGGGTGCAGGCGATCGGCGGGGTGGCTGTCGCAGCTGTTGCCCTCCCCGCGGTCGGCTTCGCCGTTGCGCCCCTGTTCGAGGAGCAGGCGGAGCCGTGGCAGGTGGTGGGCCCCACCTCGGACTTCGGCCCCGACAGCTACCGGCCGATCACGATCACCGCCGTCGAGGACATCGGCGAGACCGGCAAGAGCACCGTCTACGTCCGCCAGGGGAACCCGAACCTCACCGGGCTGCCGGGGGGCTACGAGAAGGAGAGCTCCGACGAGTACATCGCGATCTCCACGCGCTGCGCGCACCTCGGCTGCCCGGTTGCCTACTACGGCGCCGCCAAGAACTTCATCTGCCCCTGTCACGGCGGCGTCTACGGCTTCCTCGGCGAGCGGATCGGCGGGCCGCCGGTGCGGCCGCTCGACCGCTTCCAGACCCGCGTCACCAACGGCCAGGTCGAGGTCGGTCCGCGCTACAGCGTCACCACGCACTTCGATCCCGTGCGCGCCCGCGACCCGGGCGAGTTCACGGGCGGAATCTGGAACATCCTCTACCCGCCGCGGCCCTCGGTGCCGCCGCCGCCCTAGGAGCGCCCATGAAGCTCCCCGAGGGACTGATCCCGGCTCCGCTCCGCCGCCCCGCCCCGCCCGGGGAGCGGACCAACGGCGCGAACGGCGCGAGCGCGGTCGATCGCGCCAAGGAGGTGCCGATCGACGTCGCCGGCTGGGTCGACGAGCGGACCGGCGGGTCGAGCTTCCTCACCGGGCTGCTCTACCGCAAGGTCCCGAAGGGGACGAACTGGTTCTACACGCTCGGTTCGGCGACGCTGTTCGCCTTCCTCTTCCAGGCGCTGACCGGCGTCTTCCTGGCGATGTACTACACGCCGTCGCCCACGCAGGCATACGGCTCGATCACCCACCTGACCAACGACGTCTGGATGGGCGAGTTCGTCCGCGGCATGCACAAGTGGGGCGCCACTGTGATGATCATCTGCATCTTCCTGCACATGGGGCGCGTCTACTTCTTCGGCGCCTACAAGTACCCGCGGGAGCTCAACTGGGTGATCGGCGTCGTGCTTCTGATCCTCACCCTGATCATGGGGCTGACCGGTTATCTGCTGCCCTTCGACCAGCGCTCCTACTGGGCGACGATCGTCGCCAACAACATCACCGGCACCGGTCCGATCCTCGGCCCGTACCTGGCTGACTTCCTGCGCGCCGGCCCCGAAATCGGCGCCACGACGCTGCAGCGGTTCTACGCGATCCACATGCTGTTGGTGCCCGGGTTGATCTTCGCCCTGATCGGGGCCCACCTCTACCTCGTGGTCAAGCTCGGAACGACGGCGCCGCCCTGGTTGCGGGGCGAGCGGCCCAAGTCCCTGCGCCGGGAGGAGGTCGGGTGAACCGCGCTCAGAAGGAGGACTACCTTCGCGAGTACGAGACCCTGAAGAAGAAGGGCAAGCCCTTCTTTCCCTACGCGGTTCTCAAGGACGCGACCATGATGCTGGTCGTCGCGCTCGTCATCGTCGCGATGTCGATCCTGCTCGGCGCCGAGCAGGGCCCGAAGGTCGATCCGACCACCACCACCTACACGCCCCGGCCCGAGTGGTACTTCTTCTTCCTCTTCGAGCTGCTGCGGGTGATCAAGCCACCGTGGGCCACCCCGATCGCGACGATTGGGATCCCGACGATCGCCATGGTGCTGCTCCTGCTGCTGCCCTTCTACGACCGCAACCCGGAGCGCAGGCCCCAGCGCCGGCCGCTCGCCCTGACGGCTGGCCTCCTCACGATCATCGCGATGACCTACCTGACCTACCTGGGGGCCACGGCCGGGCCCCCGAGCGAGGTGGACCTGGAGACCTCGGCCGCGCTCGAGCCCGGCAAGCAGGTCGTCGCCCAATCGGGCTGCCTCGCGTGTCACAAGCTGGGCGAGAACGGGAACGACGGACCGGGTCCCGAGTTGACGCACATCGGAGCGCGGATCCCGCGCAACGCGATCGCCCGCTCGCTCGAGGTTGGACCCGGGATCATGCCGTCTTACTCGGAGCTGCCGCCGCAGAAGTCCGAGCAGCTGACGGCCTTCCTGGCTTCGCTCAACTGACGGGTCCCACCGCTCTAACCTCGGCGGCATGAGTGTCTCGCCCGACACCGAGACGGGAAGCGGCGTGCCGCGACGCGACTCGGAGGAGTTCGCGAGCGAGATCCGGGGGATGTTCGACCGGATCGCAGGCGTCTACGACGTGATGAACTCCGCGATGACCGCGGGCCTCCACCACCAGTGGCGGCAGCGCGCGGTCGACCGGGCCGAGGTCGGTCCCGGTTCCGACGCCCTCGACGTCTGCTGCGGTACGGGGGACCTCGCGCTCGAGCTTCGCCGGCGGATCGGGCCCGATGGCCGCGTGGTCGGCTGCGACTTCTCCGAGCCGATGCTGGAGCTGGCTCGGCGGAAGAGCGGCGAGCAGGGGCTGCCGGTCGAGTTCGGCTGGGCCGACGCGCTCGTGCTGCCCTACGGCGATGCCGGCTTCGACGCCGTCACGATCGGCTTCGGCGCGCGCAACCTCGCCGACCTCGAGCGTGGGCTCGCCGAGATGACGCGGGTGCTGCGCCCCGGCGGCCGGCTGGTGATTCTCGAGATCACCCGGCCGACGCGCGAGCCCCTCGCCACCTTCTATTCGCTCTGGTTCGATCGCCTGGTGCCGGTGATCGGCACCTTCGCCGGCGATCCCGACGCCTACAGCTACCTCCCGAGCTCGGTGCGCACATTCCCGGAGCCGCGCGAGCTCGCCGCGACGATGGACGCCGCCAGCCTGGAGCGGATCCGCTGGCTGCTCCTCGCCGGCGGGATCGTCGGCATTCACAGCGGGATCAAGCCGCCGTGACGCGCTCCTCCGTACCACCTCCCGTGACCGCCGTGATGGACGCCGCCAGCGCCTGGCTGCCCGCGCGCATGGTGGAGGTGGAGGAAAGGCTCGTTCGGCTGTCGGCCGGCTACGGCACGCGACTGGGGGAGGAGGCGGAGGCGACGCTGACCGCGGGGGGCAAGCGCCTGCGTCCCCTGCTCGTGCTGATGGCGGCCGGGGATTCGGCCGGGGAGCAGGCGGTCCGCGCCGCGACTGCGGTCGAACTGGTGCACATGGCGACGCTGGTCCACGACGATGTCCTCGATGGGGCGCCTGTGCGCCGCGGGCGACCGACGGTGGTCGCGCGCTCGGGGAGAGACCGCGCGATGGGCGTCGGCGATCTGCTCTTCTCTCGCGCCTTCGCGGAGCTTGCTCTCGACGGGGGAGAGGCGGAGGTCGCCGAGCTCAGCTCGGCGTCGGTCGCCCTGGCGCTCGGTGAGCTCGCCCAGCGCCGCGATGCCTACGACACCTCGATCAGCGAGGAGCGCTATCTCGAGCGCTGCTCGCTGAAGACGGCCCGGCTCTTCGAGTCCGCCTGCCGAGTGGGGCGCCTGGCATCCGGGGCGCCCGGGACCGAGGAGATCGCCGCCTTCGGGCGCGAGATCGGGCTGTCCTTCCAGCTCCTGGACGACGTGCTCGATGTCACCGGGCCGCCCGAGAGAACCGGCAAGGCCCGCGGCACCGACCTGCTTGACGGCACGGTGACGCTTCCCTTGATCCTGGCGCGCCGGCTCGATCCGTCACTCGAGTCGGTCGAGCTCCGCGGGCTCGACAATGCCGGCGCCGAGGCACTCTGCGACCGGATCGCGGTCAGCGGCGCGCTCGACCACGTGCGCGACCGCGCCAAGCAGGGGATCGCGCGGGCCAAGCGGATGATCGGCTCGGGGCACTTCACCGCCGAGGAGCGCGAGCTGCTCGGGATGATCGCCGACGGGGTCGTCGAGCGGTACTCCTGAAAACGACACCGGCCCCAAAGAGGGGGTCCAGGGATAGGCTCCGGTCGTGGTCCTCTCTGACGAGTCCATTCGCGAGCAGCTCGAGAGCGGCGGCATCGTGATCGAGCCGCTCGGGGAAGGTGCGCTCCAGCCCTCCTCGGTCGACCTGAGGGTCGATCGCTACTTCCGCGTGTTCCGAAATGACACCACTCCCTACATCGATCCGAAGAAGGCCCAGGAGGATCTGACGGAGCTGGTGGAGGTGAAGGATGGGGACGCCTTCATCCTTCATCCCGGCGAATTCGTGCTCGGATCAACCCTCGAACGAGTCTCTCTCGGGCAGGACCTGGTGGCTCGCTTGGAAGGGAAGAGCAGTTTGGGTCGGCTGGGTTTGCTCATCCACTCGAGCCTCCCGGCAAGCGAGCCCGTCATCGTCTACGCGGACGGATGCCTGCAGCCGCGCGCGATCGGCGAAGTGGTGAGGTCAAAGCTGCGCGGCGCAGTCATCAGCTTCGATCCCGACACCCTCGAAGTGTCCTACCACGAGATCACCGGCTGGTACGAGGGGCCGCCGGACCGGATTTACGAGGTTCGGCTGGCGTCGGGGCGCCGGGTTCGGGTCACGGCCGGCCACAACCTCTTCTCGCTCGACTCGGAGGGCCGGATAACGAAGGTGCGCACCGGGCAGCTCAGGAATGGAACGAGGGTGGCCATTCCACGAGCGGTCCCAGATCCCGCTCACAGCCCATCGCGAATCAGGCTCCTCGAGTTGATTCCGAAGAGCGCCTTCGAAGATCTGACCTGTAGCGGCCCATCCGTGCTCGCCCGCTTCGATCGCGATGGGGAGCTGGTGGGGAGGCTCCTTCGCGCTGCCGGGTTCAAGCGCGTTAGGTACTACAACTCGCGCGCCTCTTTGCCGTTTTCCATCGCGAGGGAGGTTCCGGGTTTGCTCGAGGGACTGGGAGAGAGCGATCGGATTGCGCAGCGCGGGTCACGCGGGGGGATCCCCGCCTGCATTGACGTCGACGAGGATCTCGCCTGGCTCCTAGGTCTGTATGTGGCTGAGGGATCCCGGCGCGACGGTCAATTCACCATCTCGAACACCGATCAGGGGATTCTTGATCGCGTGCAGGAGATCCTCGCCCGGTTCGATTTCAGCCAGTACCGGGGCCGTGGAGTGGTCACAAGCTGCTCAGGGCTTTTCTCGTCACTGCTGGGATGGATCGGCACTGGAGCTGGGGCGCATTCAAAGCGCATTCCTCCGGAGGTGTTCGGATGGTCCACTCCCCTCGTCGAGTCGTTCTTCGAGGGACTTGTCGACGGAGCTGGCTCTCGCGAGCCGCAGCGGACCTCCATCTGGACCTGTTCGGATGGGCTGGCTGCGGACGTGCTCCTCCTTGCCGCGCGCCTCGGACGACGGGCCGGGTCGTCGGTGCGAAGGCGAGGTGCCAGTCGGCTGTGGCAGGTGTACTTGCCCAACAAGGAGCACAAGTTGCTGACGTCCGTGCCGTTGCCACATCGTTTGCTGATCGAGATCCGCAAGCAAGCTGGGCTGGATCAGGCCACAGCAAGCCGACTCGCCGGATACAGACATCCCACTGACCTCTGCAATATCGAGAGGAGCAGCGGGCGGGCTGCCGTCAGGTTGGCGACACTGCGCCGCCTCCGGGGTGCCTACGCGAGACGACCCGAATGCCCCCCGTCCCTGAGCAGATTGAATCGACTGATCGATGGCGGCTTGCTCTGGGACAAGGTGGTCGACGTTCGAGATACCGGCGAGGCCGAGCCGATTTTTGATCTCGAAGTGCGACCGGGCGGTCGAAAGGTGGAGAACTTCCTCGCCGGAACCGGCGGGGTCTTCGTCTCAAATACCGCTGGCTTCGTTGATGCGGGGTGGGACGGCCACCTGACGCTCGAGCTCTCGAACGTCGCGAACCTGCCGATCGCCATCTACCCTGGCATGAAGATCGGCCAGATCTCCTTCCTGCAGATGAGTACGAAGGCGTCTCTCCCGTACGGCAGCGAGCAGACCAAGTCGAAGTACCAGGGCCAGCGCGGCCCCACCCCCTCGCGCTACTACCTCAATTTTCCGCAGGAAGACGGTGACGACCGGGATCCATCGGACGAGTAGGTGCCGGCTAACTCTTGCGGGCGGAGCGGCCCCCTGCCGCTAACATCCGCCTCGATGCCCAACGTGGGACCGCTGGAAATAGCCGTCGTCCTCGTCATCGTCCTGATCATCTTCGGGCCGAAGCGCCTGCCGGAGCTCGGCCAGTCGATGGGGCGTGGTATCCGCGAATTCAAGAACTCGATCTCCGGGGACAAGGACAAGGACTCTCCCGAGGAGAAGCGCCACGAGCTTGAGGCGAGCCAGCAGGTGGGGGCGAGCCAGCAGCAGCCGCCCCAGGCCGTCGCGGGGGATGCGAGCGACGAGAAGCGCGCGGAGCCCGTCGAGGGCGAAGTCGTCACCGAGAACAAGGGCTAGCCATGCCCCGGCTTCGGCCGGTCGACTTCGAGGACCGGCTCACGCTCGTCGAGCACCTCGACGAGCTCCGCACGCGCATCATCATCTCGATCGCCGCCTTCGCGGTCGCCTTCGCCCTCTGCTTCTGGCAGAACGATCTCCTCCTCGACATCGCCAACGCGCCGCTGCCCGACGACCGCGAGCCGATCACCTTCGGGATCGCCGAGCCGTTTACGACCACGGTGACGATCACGGCCTATGCGGCGCTTGTCCTATCGCTGCCGGTGATCCTCTACCAGGTCTACGCCTTCGTCCTGCCGGCGCTGACCAGCCGAGAGAGGCGGGTAGTCGTGCCCTTCCTGGTGCTGGTGCCGGTCCTGTTCGTGGCCGGAGTCCTGTTCGGCTACTTCGTCGTGCTCCCGGCCGCGACGAAGTTCCTGCTCAACTTCAACGACACTCAGTTCAACGTCCAGGTCCGGGCGCGCGACTACTACAGCTTCTTCACGCTCACGCTCGGAGTCATGGGGCTGATCTTTCAGATGCCAATCGGAATTCTCGCGATCAGCAGGCTGGGGATCGTCACGCCCGAGCAGCTGGCGCGGAACCGCCGCTACGCCTATGTCATCCTGGCCGTGCTCGCGATGCTGCTCCCGGGGACCGACCCGATCAGCATGCTGCTAGAGATGGTTCCGTTGGTCCTGCTCTATGAGGGCAGCGTCCTGCTGGCCCGGGTCTTCGCCAGACCGCCCGAGCCCTCGCTCGAGCCGGAGATCACGGTTTCCGAGCCGCCGCCCCGCGGGGCGGGCTAGGTGCCCACTCGCAGCGACCTCTAGGCTTCCGCCGTGCTCTTCGACCTGCAGAGTCCCGGTCGCCGCCGCGTGGTCCGGATCACCTTCGGCTCGCTCGCGGCGATCTTCGCAATCAGCTTCGTGCTGCTGGGCGTCGGCACGGGCGGCAGCGGCTTCAGCATCAGCGACCTGTTCGGGAGCGGAGACGGTGGAGACTCCTCGAGCGCCTTCGATGACGACATCAAGGCCGCCGAACAGCAGCTGGCGGCCAACCCGAACGACACGGCAGCGCTTGCGCAGCTCGTCCAACTCCACTACTCGGCTGCCAACTCACAGGTCGACGATCAGGGGCGGATCAGCTCGGACGGCATTCAGGATCTGCAGCAGAGCGTGGAGGCCTGGACCAACTACCAGAAGCAGGCGGGAGCAAAGGCGGCGGTCGGTACCGCTCTGATTGCGTACCAGGCTTACTTCGTCTTGGCGCAAGCGGACTTCTCCGGCGCCGCCTCGGCGACAAGCGGAACCGACCAGTTGCAGGGGTTGCAGAGCACGGTCGCCGATCTGGAGGGCGCAGCCAAGGCGCAGCAGGTCGTGGCGACCTCCCGGCCGAGCCTGGGGAGCTGGGCGAAGGTTGCCGAGGCCTTCTATCTGGCGGGCGATCAGGAAGCCGCTCAGGTCGCGATCGCCGAGGCGAAGAAGATCAACCCGGCGGGTGGCGCAAAGCTTGAGAAGCAACTGGCGTCAAGTCAGCAGGAAGGCGCCCGCTTCCACCAGGCGATCGCCCAACTCACCAAGCAGCAGCGCGAGTCGCAGGGCGCGACCGGCGGGAATCCGCTGTCCGGCATCTCCGGAGGCGGTGGCTTGGGCGGAGTGGGCACCGGCGGTTTCTAGGGGGCGGAGTAGCTCCCGGCCCTTCCTATAATTCCGCCCTCCACGGGGCCGTTAGCTCAGCTGGTAGAGCAGGAGACTCTTAATCTCAAGGTCGCAGGTTCGATCCCTGCACGGCCCATCGGAGGAAAGCCCTGCTTCAGCGGGGTTTTCTCTTGGTTGGAGGCGTCCATCAGAAGGTTCAGAAGGCGCGGATGTCGCAGGAGAACGTGGACCCTGCCGGAGCGTGATGCCAAGCTTTTGGCGAGAAACCCAACACCAACGACTCCAACGGCTGTCCCGCCGACGACTAACAGCTTCTTGATCGAAATGCTCCTTCCCAGGCGGGCTGTGCAGCTTTGGTTCGCTCGCCCTGACGATCCGCCGCGCATAGGATGCTCAGCGATGGAAGTGGGCGGCACCCACATCGAATCCGGACGCGTCATCCGCGAGGCGTTCGAGAACTACCGCAACTACGCCGGACCGCTCCTCGCGGGCGCCCTGCTGGTGATCGGGATCGCCGGGGTGATCAGTGGCGTGCTCGGTGCGTCGGACAGTCTCCTGCTCGCGCTGCTGGGCCTGATCGTCTACATCGCCGCGGGCGTCCTCTACACGTGGTGAAGCTGGTGCAGGACGTCCGGGATGGCAGGCGTGATCACTCGGTCGAAGAGCTCTTCGAGTCCGCCGCGCCATACATTGGAACGCTGATCCTGAACGGGATCCTCGCGGCGATCGGGATCGGCATCGGGCTGGTCCTGCTGATCGTCCCCGGGCTGATCCTGATCACCATTTGGGCCGTCGTCGCCCCAGCGATCGTGGTCGAGGGCGCCGGGGTGATCGAGGCGTTCGGGCGCAGCCGCGACCTGGTCCGGGGGAACGGCTGGCCGGTATTCGGGGCGATCGTGATTGCTTATCTGATCGTCTTCGGCGTGTCGTTCGTGACGGCGGGGGTCGGCGACGCCATCGCCGACGATGCGGGACACGTCATCCTCGGGACGATCGGTGACATCCTCGCCGCCCCGATCCTGGCGCTGGTTGCGAGCGCTCTCTTCTTCGATCTCGGCGGTGGCGCCGGGGCGCCTGCGGACTAGGCCTACTGCACCGAGAACCCGCTGGCGACCGAGGGGATGACGTTGGAGCAGTCCCGCGACGTGACGATCCAGGCGGAAGGGTCGCTCTCCTCGGGGGGCGAGATACTGCCTGGGCGATGTCGGAGGAGAACATCGAGATCGTGCGCGAGAGCTTCGAGCCGATGGGACGTGGGGATCTCGACGCCCTTTTGGATCTTTACGACTCGGACATCAAGTTTGAGCCTTTAACCGGCACCCGGGTCGAGAGCGGCGGCTATCGGGGCCATCAGGGGGTGCGTCAGTACTTCGAGGAGGTTGACGAGGTCTGGGGTGAGGTGCGCCCGGTGGCTGGAGAGATCACCACAACTGGCGACGAGGTGGTGGTCTTCGGACATTGCTCGATTCGGGGCAAGGCCAGCGAGATCGAGACGGATTCGCCGTGCTCCTGGGTGATCACCGTGCAAGAGGGAAAGATCACCCGACACCGCGTCTACCTGACGAGCAGCGAAGCCCTCGAAGCCGCCGGGCTGCGGGAGTAGGGGGTGTCGCGGGAGAACGTCGAGGCGTTCAAGCGCACGATTGAGGAGCTAACCGCCAGGACATCGAAGCATTGCTGGAGGAAGTCGACCCCGAGGTGGAGTGGCCTCATCCGGCGTTTCATGTCGCGCTTGGAGGGGAAGCGACCGTGTATCGAGGGCACGAGGGTCTCCGCAAGGTATTCCAAGACCCTGAAGCCACGGGCGGCGACTCAAAGGAGGGCGTATGCGTGATCGCAAGTATCTGATCGGGGCCTTGGTGGGCGTGATCGGGGCCCTGACGTTCTCGGGTGTCGCTTCGGCAACCCCGATCTCGCAGACGCTGCAGACCACGCTCTCGCCGAGGAAGCAAGACGAGAAGAAGTTCGGCGGTGTCTCGCTGCACAACATCATCAGCACGAATTTCGACAATTTCGCCACGTCGGAGTCGCCGAGGACGACGACGTTCACGATTGACCCGAACGTCAAGTTCGTTCCGGGCAACATTCCGGTCTGTCAGCTGAGCTCGGTCCAGAACAAGCCCGATGCCGCGGCGCGGGCCGCCTGTCCGCGGAGCATCACCGGCCAGGGGAGCGTCGAGGTCAACGGCGGCGAGCTGAGGGGCACGGTTACGTTCTTCAGAGGCACCGGGAACTCGGACATCATCGTGCACACCGTTGTCGAAGGGGCCCTGGTTCTGGACATATTCGGGGACATCTCGGGCAAGACCCTGACGTTCACGAACCTCCCGAACACGCCCGGCAACATCCTGACGAAGTTCGACACCACGTTCAACAAGCGCAAGACGGGCGCGAAGACGTTCTACGTCATGGCCCGCTGCAAGAA
>Ga0126312_10002148_pt1 | contig 13153 bp, 11 predicted proteins | sample Plot104A_FD_92537 | JGI IMG/M metagenome (GOLD analysis project Ga0126312, IMG submission 92537) | Serpentine soil microbial communities from UC McLaughlin Reserve, CA, USA - Plot104A | ecosystem: Environmental > Terrestrial > Soil > Grasslands | place: USA: UC McLaughlin Reserve, Lake County...
GTTGACGGACGTTGCGCACGGGAACGTCGGCCTCGAAGATGCGATCACGGCTGTGCCGATATCTGCCAAGCCGCATACGCAACAGAACGGCCAGCGGCCAGGAACGCTAGAGATCCTCTCCGTCGGACACCTGCCGACGGACCCAGGTGAACTCGTCGGCTCGAAGGGCGTCGTCGACATTCTTGACAGGCTGCGGAGACGCGCCGATGTCGTGCTTGTGGATACACCGGCGATGCTCTCGGTCGGCGACGCCATGACGATCGCGGGATTTGCGGACGCCGTCGTCGGGGTCGTTCGGCTCGGCCTCGTAAAGCGATCGAAGGTGCGCGAATTCGTTCGCGGCTTGACCACGTCCCCCGCGACGCCGCTCGGGTTCGTCGCCACCGGCTCGGTACTCGGTGATCGCTACGAACTGGACCTGTACTACCACGATCCTGGCCCCCCGGCCGAACGCCGCGAGTCGATCCAGCGCTAACCGCGGCCCAGGCCTGCCTGCGGCAGGACTTCTTGGGCGCGACGAAGCGCCCTGGCTCAGCTCCGGCGAGAGAGGAGGATCTGCTGTTGTCGGCTGCGTGTGCGCGCTTCAATTCATGGGGGCGAGACAAAGCGAGCGGCTATGGATGGCCACCTCAGCTTTCCCCGCTTCCGGTGACTTCGTCCCTTTCAGCAGGACGGCGCAACAAAGCTAGCTACGCTCACGAAGTGGGTCGATTACGGGCGCTAGCTGCCGATGTCAATCGTTTTCGCGGGGTCTCGGGCTGATGAGCAGCAGCGTCGACGGTCTGCGGCCGCTTAGCCGTCGATTGCGGCCGCCAAGCGCGGACGCGAGACGACTGCGCCAGGCGTATCGCGAATTCAGGAGGTCGGCTCTGCCGGGAGCCGCGGCAATCGTTGGATCGGCTCTAGTTGCACTCATCGTTGCTGATGCCCTCACCTTTTCTCGAAGCCGTGCGATTGTCATTGTCTACTTGGTCGTGGCGCTTGCCGCTATCGCACATCGCGGGTTGTTGGGTGTGACGCAGCTTCTTGCGGCGACATTGCCTTGGCTCGTTGTTGCCGGAACGCGTCTGCCGCCGTTGACCAAGACATTCGCCGCCGCTGCGGTGACGGTTCTCGTGATCTTAGTCGTGCTCCCGCGCGGTGACGGATCCAAACGGTCGTTCTTCCTGCGACTGGGAATTGTCTGTTTCTACGGACCTGTGCTCCTCTCACTCGCGCGGGAGGGTTACAGCGACCAATTCATCCAGGCCGCGAAGTATGCGCTGTTTCCTGCCATGGTTCTCGCAGTGACGGAGGTGACAAACCATCAGAGTCTGCTCTCATTAGCCAGAGTCGCGCTGGTTAGCGGCACTATTGCGGTCGGGGCGAACCTTGCACTCGGAGTCGCCGGCTTTAGCAGCCAGTATTATGGGGCGGGCGAGCTCCTCGGACTTGCTAGCGAGCACGATCTTGCTTTGCTTGCCGGGTGTGTTACGGCAGCTTGCCTCGCAGCGAGTGCCTCCGTGAGAGGCTCGGCGGCGGTAGCCGTTACCGCAATCGCAACCGTTGCAACAGGAGTGCGCAGCACCCTTCCGGGTCTCGCTCTCCTTGCATTCGCGAAGATGCTAGAGGCGGGAGCCCGTCTTCGAACGATCGCGCTCGTCGCGCTTGCAGTCATAGCAGTATTTGTGTCCGGTGCGGCCGCAGTCGTCGAGGCACGGTTCCGCGCGGGTGAGACCACTGGCGAATTCCAGTCGTTTAGTTCCCTTGGAAGCGGACGGGGCGAGGTCTACTCGACCGCGATCGACAGCTGGCGATCATCGTCCGCAATCGATTGGGGTCTCGGGATGGGACTCAGGTCGATTCCCAAGCTGCAGGAGGAGAAACTCGGTACGGCCGTCGTTGGCCACAGTGATCTGGTGGAGGTGGGTGTCCAACTAGGTATCGTCGGACTCATCGGTCTGTTCTTAATTTGGGGCGTTCTGATTGCGGGTGCACGATCGAAGGCGCCTTTATTCGTTCTCGGTTCCTTCGCGTTATTCAACGGCGCACTCGAGTACGGTGCGCCCCTCGTTGTTGCGATCCTTCTTACTGCGAACGTTGGGGACGGTTTCCATCATGCATCATCGTCGAGGCCGCGTCGTGACTCGCCGGTCGGGCGAGGAATGTAGCGATGCCTGCGTTTCGATACGACGGCGCAATCGATCGTTCACTCGCCGCAAAAATGGAACGCGTCGAGGCGCGTTATGCGGGGCGGACACCGAACGCGTTCACCAACCTTCTAGTGCCGACGTGTAGGCTGCCGCTCTGTCGACTTCGCGTCGTTTGCGGGGAAGCGACGATTCTACGATCAAGCCTGTGGTAGCGGAGACATTTTCCGCACTTTTCGGAGTTCGCGTTGCAACGGCGCTGATGAAAACCTTTGAAACGGTGCCGCCGGACCCAGAAATCGTAGGGGGCATAAACGAAGTTTTCCGACATCCGATCTTCGCAGATGGGTCAGAAGCTGAGCGGAAGCGAATCATGATCGCGTCGGCGCAAAGCATCTACCACGACGAGCTTCAATATCCCTGGGACAACTACTTCGGCCGTGAACTTGGACCACTTCTCGCAGAGAAGCACGCGCTCGACCTCGGATGTTTTACTGGTGGTCGCGCTGTGGCGTGGTTCCAGCGATATGGCCTCGGGAGCGTTTCTGGCCTTGACACGGACGAGGTGTTCATTGAGGCGGCAGAGGCATTCGCGGCCAGTAAAGGAGTGCCAGCGGCGTTCATGGTCGGGCGTGGCGAAGAGCTTCCCATAGAGGACGAGACGTTTGACGCGATCCTCTCGTTCGATGTGCTCGAGCATGTGCAAGACCCAAGCCAGGTTCTCGCGGAGTGCCGCCGCGTTCTCAAGCCTCGGGCCCAGGCATTCCTGGTCTTCCCTGGATTTTTCCATCCCTTCGAACACCACCTTTCCCACGTCACCACGGCGCCTTTCGTGCACTACGTGTTCAAGCCGCGGGTACTTCTAGATGCGTACTGCACAATCCTTGACGAACGTGGAAACGCCGCTGCCTGGTATGCGCGACAGCCGCGCGCCCTCCAATCCTGGGAGCGCGGTAACACGATCAATGGGCTGACGCTCAGACGCTTCCGGCGGCTCGCAACCGAAGCAGGCTTCGTCATCGAAGAACAGGTTCGGAAGCCGTTAGGGAGCGTTGGTCGCCGCTCAACTGACAGCCACTTGTATCATCTCGCTGCGAAGCTCCTACGCCCCTTGGCGGCGCTGCCGTTGCTAGAAGAGGCAGTGCTACATCGCGGCGCTTTCGTCCTGAGAAAGGCGTGAGCGAGCTCTTTCTTCGCCCACGGGGATGACTGCACGATCCTGATCGTCGTGAGGCGCCGAGCCAACTCGCAGCACCGTCGGGGTCATATAATCGCGTTCGCTTGGGCTCCTGGAGGGCTCGCCATCATTGGGCTCAGGAAAACACGAGCGGCTTGTGTAGCTTCTCCGGGCTCCGCACACGTTGTGGAACGTGCGGCGGTTCAACAACCGCAGTGCCACCACCGACAGCGGCCTGAGCCGAAGGCTTGCGAGCGGTGGCAGTCGTCTCCGCTGATCGGAAAGCATCGCGCTTGACGCACTTGCGTACGACCATCCCTGACCAGGAAGCGATCAACGTCGCCCAAGCGTGGTGCGACAGTCGCATCGGTACCCGCAGGCATGCTCGAGTTCTGGATGCTGGGTCTGGACTTCGGTCGTATGTCCAGTTTCCTGTGCACATTCATGTCACGGGCGTCGATGTGTCGCAAGACCTCCTCGACCGTAACCCTCGCCTAGATGACCGGATTCAAGCCGACCTACAGGAGCTGGAAATTGCCAAGCGCGTGTACGATTGCGTCGTTTGCTGGGAGGTGTTAGAGCACCTCAAAGAGCCGGCGCCCGTTGTTGCGAAGCTTTGCGAGGCCGTTACCGACAATGGACTCCTCATAATCGGCTCGCCCAACCCGCACTCGATCAAAGGCCTGATTACGCGCTTCACTCCATATGCCTTCCACCTCTGGGTCTACCGCCGGTTTTTTAATCCTGAAGCCACCGACGAGGCCGGCGAAGGCCCGTATAGGACCTACATGAAGTCCGCCGGCGCGGCGTCCGCCGTGCTGCGCACCGCGAAAGGAGAGGGACTGACAAATGTCTATATGGCATGGATAGAGTCCCCGATGCAAGTTTCATTTCGTGAACGATTCCACGTCACAGGCCGAATCTGGGACTTGATTCGCACTTTGACGCAAGTTTTCTCGGTTGGCCGGGTTCGCGCGGACGCGACTGACTACGTATCAATCTTCGAACGTCCAGCCGCGTCGGCGATGATAGGCGATCCGTCAGCCAATCCAATGCGGTCCGCGCAGGGATAAGACAACGCCCTTGCCGACACAAACGCCTTCCACGACACGTGCCCAAGATCGCGGCGGACCACTGACGTCTAGGCTGAACTTGGCCGCCATGTCTCCGGCGTGCTCTCGGGGTTACTGCGATGCGTCGCCGGTCTCCAGGCGACTGACGCCCTTCGCGCACACAACGCGCTCCGCGCCTTCCTGTAGCGGTGTTCCGATCCGGCCGACAGCCTCGGCATCGCGTTTCGGCCGACACGACGTATTCGTCGGCCGTGCCCTCACCATTTCGACAAGCAATGCGACGGTGGTCGTGCTCTTCGTGCGGTGGCCGCAGCGGGCGCAGGTCGGTGTCCTGGGCGTCACTTGTGAGCCACGTCGGCCGGATTTCCGAGCGTCCACGTCGGCGCTCGCCGTACTTTCATCCAAGCGGGTCGCCAGTCACCCGGGTGTCGGCGTCCTCGCCCTCGAGGCCCTCATGCGGTCCGCCCTCCGGATGGCGTGATGTGAGCGACCAGCGCACCAAACCGGCTCCGAGTGCCAGAGACCTCCTCGCCTCCGACGGTGATCGAATGAGGAGCACTGGGCGGGCAGCGATACGAACGACTCCGCCGATGCCAGTTATCGCCCGGTGAACGACCGCAGCCCATCGACCTCTGTGGATTGCGAAGAAGAGATTGACTGCCGCTGTCAAATGAACTGCGAGCCACACGCTCAAAGCCATTGATCGAGGACTGCTCGCAGCTCCGCGATGTTCCACTACAGCCTCTGGGCAGTATCGAAGTCGCCATCCACGGCGTCGCAAACGCTCGCAGATGTCGATGTCTTCGAAATACATGAACCAGCGATCGTCAACGCCGCCCGACTCCTTCAGCGCTGCTCGGCTGATCAACATCGTCGCCCCGGAGAGACACTCCACATCTCGCTCGATTTCGTAGCTTTCGGCCGAATAACCGAATGGGTCAAGGGACGTTTTGGCGACCAGACGGTGAAGTCCGACCGCCTGGAGAGCAGCTCCGCGGAGGTTCGGCAAGCGCCGCGCGCTCACGAATTGAACCTCACCCGTCGGACCGACGAGCTTTGGTCCCACGGCTCCGATCCGGGCATCTGAGCGCATGGCATGGATGAGCATCGTGAGCGCCGACGGCTGTAGGCGGACGTCCGGATTCACGACGAGAATCAACTCACCGCGGGCCGCCTCGAATCCCTGCTTGAGTGCTGCCGCGAAGCCACGATTTACGCGATTCGCAATCTGCGTGATCATTCCGTCCCAGTTTCGGGTTATTGCTAACGAAGCATCAGATGACGCATTGTCGACTTGAACAATCTCCAATGGCATGTCGATGTCGGCGGCGAGGCTATCGAGCAAAGTTGGAAGGACTCCCGCGCTGTTCCAAGTAACGACGACTGCCGATACTAATGGTGCCGAAGAAGAGGCAGTGAGCCGCACGAGATCAATCCTACCGACGAACGATTCTAGCTCAACCCAAACCAGAGCCTCTAGAACAGGTATGGGTAACAGCAGACGCCTAATGGATACCTTCTGCGCTCCGGGTGTCGATAAAGGCGAACCTCTTCCCGCGCTGATCGTGATGAAGAGACCCCGCAGAGCGCATAAGTCTTCAGCCGATGCGGTCTGGGCACGGCAGCGAGCTCGATGGTCGCGGAATACGTAAAGTTCTTCGCTCTTCCCGCCGTGGGTCCGGGCGTGACAGATGCCTGCGGTTCGGGAGGATTGAACAACCTCTCGCGAGGCCCGAGCTTCACATGGACGACCGTGCAATAACACGATCATTCCGCCGTGGTTTCGCCACGTTACTCGTGGTCGATCTCGGTACGAAAGCGCTAACCGCAGCGACTGTCCTCGTGCTCATTCGTGGTTTATCGGTAGCGCTGTATGCATATGTGACCGTCCTCTTCACACTCGCTCAAGTCGCCGCGAGCGCTGGAGGAGGCGGCATCTTGACGCGCTATCTTCGTGAGGAATCCGAACAAGCCTCCCGAGGCTCCGCGGATGGCTCGGAAGAGCATTTGTTGCAGGCTCTGCTCAAGGCAAGTCTGATCATCACGGGCTTCGGACTGTGCGCCATACCGGTGGTGGCGGTATTTGGCATAGGATCTGGCTTTGGCAGTGGGATCATCCTAGTCGCGCTGGCGACGACCTTTGCGGCGGGGTCGAATGCTACTGACCTCGCGATTGCCCGCTATCAAGCGAGGCGCCGGTTCTCCAAAGCAGGGCTGTTGAGCGCGCTTCGAGCATGCGCGCTGCTCGTGGCTGCGTGCATCGTGAGTTTCGCACAGAGTGAGTTGGTCATTGGCGCTTGGCTTGTGGGCTCGATGCTCGTCGTTGGCCTCGCGTCAACGGGGCGTGTCTTCCGGGCATCGTCCGCAGGCCGTCACCTCAGCGTTCGCTTCACGCGAGAGGAGGCCTGGCTATCGTTCTTTTCGTTCGCCGCGGCTGGATTCGCGTATATAGACATACTGGTTGCGAGCGTCCTTCTCAACGAGCACCAGGTGTCGACGCTCGGCGCCTCGTTACGGTACTGGGCATTGGTGCTGAGCGCGATGCCGGCTCTGGGCGCTGTCCTGAGGGTTCGAACTGCACAAGTCGATATTGTGGACTCTGCCGCACGACAACGTGCCATGGTCTTCTCATGGATTCGACGTACGTTTATTCCCACGACACTTATAACCGGCGCTGCCTTCTTGTTGGCACCGAGTGTCATACCCGCGGTCGACGGGGGCAAATATCCGGAATCAGTGGAAACTTTTCAAATTTTTCTTGTGACCGCGCTTGCGGCTTACATTACAGCACCAGCTGGGACGATCCTGATCGCCCGGCGACGATATGACCTTCTGGGTTCCGTCTATGCGGTTGGCCTGATTATCAATCTAATTGGCGACGTGCTCGTGGCTCGGTCCTTTGGCGTATATGGGATCGCCGTCGTTTCGTCAACCGTGTACGTGGCCATCGCACTGACCGTGACCGCGCTGGCCGTTCGCGAGACGCGCCCAACTGCTAGGCGGAGCCCCGCTAGAATCGACGGACCCCCCAACTCACGTTAAGTGCCCCCACGCCACGCTCCGATTCAGCGCGAGATTCTCCGTAGTTCGAGTACATGAGGAGATCAAGCGCGCCCGCCCGTCGGGATTCCGACTCTTGGATCCCCACTACCTCTTCGGCGCGCACCCGTTGGTCAAACGCACTTTCGGTTCTTTCGTGGGAAGTTCTGCGGCCACACTCCGGTGTCATCACAGCATGTGCGCTGATCGGCGTCGGCATCGTGCTTCGACTAGCCGAATTTCTCGAGAACCGTTCGCTGTCCCGCGACGAGACTTTCCTCGCGCTCAACATCATTGATCGGTCATTCCGAGCCCTCACGAGACCGCTCGATTTTAATCAAGGCGCGCCAATCGGATTCCTTGAGGTTCAAAAGGCTATTTCGGTTGCGCTAGGGCCAAGCGATCAGGCGTTACGTCTATTTCCGCTGATCGGATCCATCATAGCTCTAGTGATGTTCTTCTTTCTGGCGCGAGAGGTGGTCAGCCCGCTTGCCGTCCCACTCGCAGTCGGCTTATTCGCGCTTATCGATCCGTTGCTCCAGTACTCCGCGTCCGACAAGCAGTACGCGATCGACGTCCTCATGGCTGTGACGGCGTACTGGGCCGCTATACGGGTCGGGAAAAGCGATCGGCCCGGACGCGACTTCGCCTTGCTCGCGGCGATTGGAGGAAGCGCGATCTGGTTCTCCCACGCCTCCGTGTTTGTCATGGCTTCGATCTTTTTGGTACTGATCGCAAGCGCCGTCTTCCGGAGGAATTCGGCGCAACTCGTTGGCGCGATCGTGGCGACCTGCGTATGGCTCTTGAGCTTCGGGATTTTCGCACTGACCGTACTTCAGAACCTTGAGGGCATCCATCGCTCATTAGTCCAAGTGCCGGGTGCCTATTCTCAGAGCGATGTCGGCTCGGATGCGTTGGATGAGGAGGGCGTCTTGCGGACAAGTCTCGGCTCATTTCGGTACATCACAGGTGTTCCCCATGTTTTGCAGGTTCGTCACTTGGACGCCGGAGCCGTCCTCGCTCTGATTGCGACGTGTTTCGCTGCAGGTGGCTTAATCCTTGTCGCAAGAAAGTCAATCGCCCGGGCAGCGATTCTCGGAGTTCCGCTGATTCTCATGCTCGTCGCTTGGGTCTTTCATAGATACCCATTGCTCGGAAGGACACAGCTCTTTCTCGTGCCGAGCTATATCTTGTTTCTGGCGCAAGGCGTGGCCGGCGGTGGCACGAAGACGAGACAGATTTGGGTACGCACTGCCTTGCTGGCTATCGCTGCGGCGATCGTCGTCGCAGTTGCCACACCGGCGATCGGTGTCGCGTCAAAGTTTCGACCGCAGGAAAACATGAAACCTGTTCTCAACGTGTTGGCCGACGAGGAGGACCCGCGAGATACGCTTCTGGTCTATTACACGGCTCAGTACGGGCTCCGATACTACCTCGACTGTCGCTGTGCCGGGGAGCGCGTCGAGAGGCGAAGGAAGACAGGTTTGTGGCCGATGCGTCCTGGTCCCGGCGGCGCTGACCAGTGGGCACAGGCGCTACTTTCTGTACCGCCGCGGCTGATCGTCGTGGGATCACCGAGTAGCGCTCCATCGGATTATTCCCGAACGATCAAGGCACTTAAAGGGAGAAAACGCGTTTGGATCTTGCTATCGGGGTCCACAGATGTCACTGATTTCGAAAGGAGACGTCGACTCGCCGAGTTCGACCGGCATGCGGTGCAGCGAGCTGCGTTCCAGAAAGGAGAAGGGAACAGCCCAGCCGCGCTCTACCTGTACGACTTCGGCACGATGCCATAAACGTAGCGACGTTTCGAGATCGGTCGGACATCGGCGCGGCACGAGCCAGCCATCGACGCGTCTTCAGCGTTGAACCGACTCGCAACGTTCCGTCAGGCGATGGGCCCGTGGTAGGTACCAGTCGAGCTCATTATCGTCGCCGACCGCGGCCATGTGGCGACGACGCCCAGCGACGTTATAGGGGACGCTGGTTGGGACACGAGCCAACTCGCGGAGCGCCGATCGCCGCGTCGCCGAAGCGAGCTGCGAGAACGACCGCCTCGGCAACTTCGCCCGATCGTCATGGCATCGCCGACCGGCAGCATTTGGCCGGTGCGTCCAAGTTAGTCACCCGCGCGCGCGTGCGCCGCGAGCTCTCGACGATAAAGCTGGATGAGTTTTTCCGCAAACTCGTTTCCAGCAGGGCCTCCGTTCCCACGGCTGGGCGGCTTGATGCGTGGCGCAGAGTTGTCCAGTACCGTACGCAGGGCATCACAGAAGCCTGCGACGTCTTCCGTTTGAAACAACACGACACCGGAAGGCCGCTGAACGACGTTACTGGCGATCACCGGGACTCCTGCTGCCTGCGCTTCGCGGACGCTCACGGCGTCGCCGTCCGCGCGGGTTGGGCGGACGTAAATGGCATTTTGCCGTAGTGCGGGGCGTAGGGGGAGGTCGAAGACGATCAGAGCGCGTTGCCTTAGCCGCGCGGCGTCCAGTCGACGTTCAAGGCTTGCTAGATGACGGCGAGCCTTCGCGCGTGACGGCCGCCGCGCCACAAAAATTGCGAGGCGCAAGTCGTCTCGTTCCGAGCCGACTTCGATGAACGCTTCAATCGCATTATCTAGGCCGTAGACTTCACGATTGCCATCGAGAAACTGTATCGCATAGGCTGAGACGACTAAAACTCGACCAGTATTGAGAAACGCTTCGATTGCCGGCTCGTATGTGTCGAACTCATCATTTCCCGCCCCAACAAATGCCGGCAGAACTTCAATTCGTTGCTTGTCTAGATGCCGGTTGACCGTCGACGCGATCTTGGGATTGACGACAATCACTGTGTCGAAACGGCTGAGGGCCCAGCGGGTGATGCGGCTGATGAGTGCGTTCTTGGACGTGAACGGCGATCCGTTCCCGACCTGGCCCGCGTGAAGCGTCACGATGTAGCGACCGTCATTGCTGCGCTTGCCGAGTGCTGTTGCCACGAGATGCGCCCAGCGAGCATGATGGTAATGAACAATCCGGGAACGGAATCTCTTCGGAAAGCGGTAGTAGTTCAGCGGATTCTTCTTCATCGCGCCGACAACGCCCGGGCCGTCAGCCGAACTAAAGTGGTTTAGCACTGCGACCTTCAATCCGGCGCTTTCCAGCAATGGAACAAGGCGACTCAAGTGCACCGAAACGCCGCCGAATGGGGGCGGTACCGGTCCGAGGATCAGGACGTCCGGCGCATCAATTCGTTGCTCACCTCGCCGCATAGCATCCTAAGCCGTATCCACGCCGCTTAGGCGCGTCGTGGAGGCAAATTCTGTCCGCTCGACGGAGTCGACGGTATGATCGTGATAGCTTTGGAAACAAACAGCTCCCAAGGGACTTAAGTCCAAATCGGCGCGCGCATTGGGTGTCGGCGAGACTCAACCTGGCGTTGCGCGTTAGCGATGCACACGGAGTATAAGCCTACCTCGCGAGTTGGCTCGATTCGGTTCGCTCCATTCGACCAATCTCGTGAAGCCTCGGTCTGCGGTCGGAACGACGCTAGATGAAGCAGCTTGGGCAACGGATGAAAGACGGGGAGCTTCGCGTGCTGGATGTCCCGCCCCCGGAGCTCGATGACTGGAAGGCGCTTGTCCGGACGGGCGCGTCGCTCGTTAGTGCCGGGACCGAACGGGCGAAGGTGGAGATGGGGAAAGAGTCCTTGCTCGGCAAGGCGCGCCGCAGGCCGGACCAGGTACGCCAGGTTGTCGACAAGGTCCGGACTGACGGGCTCAGTGCGACTGTCGACGCCGTCCGGAACCGACTCGAAGCGTTCACCCCGCTCGGGTATTGCGCCGCAGGACACGTCGAACGTGTCGGCGCCCGGGTGCGTGATGTTCGCTCGGGCGACCTTGTTGCCTGCGGTGGCGAGGGCGCCGCGCATGCAGAGATACTTTCGGTACCGGCAAATCTGTGCGCTCCGGTTCCCGACGGGGTCGAAGCTACGGAGGCGGCGTTTGCGACGCTCGGCGCGATAGCCCTGCACGGCTTTCGGCAGGCTGACCTGCACCTTGGAGATCGCGTTGCAATCGTTGGGATGGGTCTCGTCGGACAGCTCGCGGCTCGCATCGCTCGAGCCGCGGGATGTGAAGTGGTCGGTATTGACCTCGAGTCTTGGCGGCTTGAGCTGGCGGAGCAGGCCGGCGCTCTCCAGTTCAGCCGTATTCGCGGTGGTGTGACGGCCGCAGAAATGAGTTCATGCGATGCCGTACTTGTGACCGCTGCGGCACCAACGACTAACGACCCGGTCTCACTTGCGACCGACCTCGCACGCGAGCGAGGGACGATTGTCATCGTCGGGGACGTCTTGTTGGAGCTCGACCGCCGCCGGCTGTACGCGAAGGAGCTGGAGGTCAAACTCGCTCGGTCGTACGGCCCCGGTCGATACGACCGCGAGTACGAGCAGCGAGGGCTGGACTATCCGATCGCGTATGTCCGCTGGACCGAGCGTCGGAACATGACGGAGTTTCTCCGGCTGCTCGCGGAGCGACGGGTCGAAGTGCGCGATTTGATCACGCACACGTTTCCCATTGGTGAGGCGGATCGGGCGCTCGAGGTCGTGAGAGAGCCGCGTCGCCGCGCGCTCGGCGTGGTGATCGACTACGACACGACAATGGATGCTGCGCAGCGGGAAGCGCCGGCTGTGCCGCAACCGCCGGGTCGCCGTTTCTCGGCGGGATCGCGCGTCGGATTCATCGGCGCCGGGAGCTTTGCCCGCCGAGTTCTAATTCCACTTGCGAGCAGCAACGGGCTCTTGCTGGACCGCGTCGCGACAGCCTCGGGGTTATCCGCTGCGTCGGTGGCGGAGCAGTTCGGCTTCCGCCGGGGAGCTTGTGCCGTAGACGAGCTTCTCGGCGACGACGCGATCAACGGCGTCGTTGTGGCTACGCGTCACGACTTTCACGGACGGATGGCCCTCGCGGCACTTCAGGCAGGCAAGGGCGTTTTCGTGGAGAAGCCGCTTTGTCTAAGCGAGGACGAGTTCGGACTGATCCGGAAAGAGCTCCAACGAGCAGACGCCCCACCGCTCATGGTGGGTTTCAACCGCCGCTTTGCGCCCCTGACGCGCGCCCTACGCACCCACTTGGAGCCTGCCGACGGACCCACAAATGTCGTCTTGCGTGTCAACGCAGGTCCGCTCCCCGCCGACCACTGGCTCAATGATCCGACCAGCGGGGGCGGTCGTCTGCTCGGTGAAGGCTGTCATTTCCTCGACCTGATCGTGCATCTCACCGGCGCCGATCCGGTCGCTGTGAGTGCGCAGGCACGGCATCGCCCGAACGAGCCATTCCAGAGCGCACAGGATTTCTCTGTATCGATCCGATTCGCGGACGGATCCGTCGGCATCCTCCTGTACGGGACGGCAGGGGCACCAGGCGCAGGGAAAGAGCTTGTTGAGGTGCATCGCGGAGGTCGTTCCGGCCGCATCGACGATTTTCGGAGTCTGCGCCTGTGGGGAGCCGGCCGTCGGCGGACGCTGCGCTCCAGACGGCAAGGGAAGGGCCACGACGAGGAAATGCGGTCGTTCGCAGCGACTCTTCGCGGGGAGTCTGCACCCCCGGCGGCTCACGATTACTTAACCTCGACGCGCGTCGTATTCGCGGCGCTCCGGTCGCTCCAGAACGGTGGCGAAGTGATGCTCGACGCGAACGGAGCGCGCGGATGAGTACCAGGAAAGGGCCCGCACGATGTGCGGTATCTGCGGAA
>Ga0126312_10002149_pt1 | contig 13152 bp, 15 predicted proteins | sample Plot104A_FD_92537 | JGI IMG/M metagenome (GOLD analysis project Ga0126312, IMG submission 92537) | Serpentine soil microbial communities from UC McLaughlin Reserve, CA, USA - Plot104A | ecosystem: Environmental > Terrestrial > Soil > Grasslands | place: USA: UC McLaughlin Reserve, Lake County...
GAGGCCGCGCCGGCGCACGATCTCGAGCTCGATCCCGTCGAGCAGGATCTTCAGCCCGCGCTCGAAGCGCCGCTCGTCGGATGCGGTCGTGCTGAGCCGGCGGAACGTGGCGCGCACGTCGTCGCCGGCCAGCGACTGCAGGTGCGGGAACTCGCCGGTCGCCAGCTGGCGCTCGACGTACTCGAGCAGCTCGCGCTCCTGCGCGCTGTCCTGCTCGCCGAACGGGTTCGGCTCGCGGCTGTGGATCGCGTGGCCGAAGACGTACTCGTCGACCAGCGCAGCCAGCTCGAGCTGGCTCTCGGCGTCGACCCCCGCACGCGCCATGACCGCCAGCGTCTGCTCGAAGTGGCGCATGCCGTTCGGCCCCGGGTTCTCCTCGTCGCCCTCACCCATGTGGCGGAGGACCCAGGGGTGGCGGTCGAACACCGCCAGCGTCCGCCGCGCGATCGCCGCCATCCCCTCGCGCCAGCCGTCCGGCAGCTCGCCCTCGGGGACCACGAGCTCGCCCATGATCGCGTCGCCGATCAGCGCGATGAGCTCGTCCTTCGTGCGGACGTAGTGGTACAGCGTCATCGTGCCCGCTCCGAGCTCGGCGGCGATGCGGCGCATCGAGACCGCCTCGAAGCCCTCGGCGTCGGCGATCGCGAGCGCCGTTGCGACGATCTGCTCGCGGGTCCACGCGGGCTTGCGCTCGCCGGGAGCCGGTCGCGCCCAGACCGATCGCGGATTTCTGTCGCGCTCTGCCCTTGACATTTCGTACAGCGTACTAGTAGCTTGTTCGTACGATGCACGAAACTTACATACACCGTACGGACGGGATCCTCGCCGAGCGGCTCGGGAAGCGCTTCGGCGACATCTGGGCGCTGCGCGACGTCGACCTGGCGGTGCCCGCAGGCAGCGTGCTGGGACTGCTCGGGCACAACGGCGCGGGCAAGACGACCGCGGTGCGCATCCTCGCGACGCTCGCGCTGCCGACGACCGGCAGCGCGCGCGTCGACGGGCTCGACGTGGTCGCCGACGCGGCCGGCGTGCGCGCGCGCATCGGGCTCGCGGGGCAGGCGGCGACCGTCGACGGGCTGCTGAGCGCGCGCGCCAACCTCGAGCTCGTCGGGCGCCTGCACCACCTGCCGCGGGCGGTAGCCCGTCGGCGCGCCGACGAGCTGCTCGAGCGGCTCGGGCTCGGCGAGGCGGCCGACAGGCTCGCGAAGACGTTCTCGGGCGGCATGAGACGGCGGCTCGACCTTGCCGCGACGCTGGTCGCGGCGCCGCCGGTGCTGTTCCTCGACGAGCCGACGACGGGCCTCGACCCGCAGAGCCGCAGCGAGCTCTGGGCGCTGGTGCGCGAGCTCGTCCGCGATGGCGCGACGCTGCTGCTGACGACGCAGTACCTGGAGGAAGCGGACCGGCTCGCGGACGACATCGTCGTACTGGCGGAGGGCCGGATCGCCGCGTCCGGCTCGCCCGCGGCGCTCAAGGCGCGGATCGGCGGCGAGCGGATCGACGTCACCGTCGCGGCGCCGGACGCGCTGGACGCCGGCGCGGCGGCGCTGGCGCCGTTCGCCGACGGCGCGCCTGCACGCGACCACGAGGCGCTCGTCGTCACCGCTCCGATGCGGCCCGGGACACCGCTGCTCGAGGTCGTGCGCGCGCTCGACGCTGCCGGCGTCGCCGCGACGGACGTGCACCGGCGCGAGCCGACGCTCGACGACGTGTTCCTGACGCTCACCACGAACGGCGCGTACGCGCCCGAGGAGATCGCAGCCTGATGACCGCCTTCGCAGTGGAGAGCCGCGGGCAGCGCGCGCGCTGGCTCGCGTCCGACAGCCTCGCGCTCGCGGGGCGCAACCTCCGGCACGTCCGCCAGATCCCCGAGAAGCTGCTCGACGTGACGCTGCAGCCAGTCATGTTCGTGCTGCTCTTCGCGTTCGTCTTCGGCGACGTGATCGGCATCCCCGACGGCGACTACACCGACTACCTCATCGGCGGGATCCTCGTGCAGTCGCTCGCCTTCGGGATGATGGGGCCCGGCATGTCGATCGCCACCGACCTCGGCCAGGGCATGGTCGATCGCATCCGCTCCCTGCCGACGTCGCGCTCGGCCTACCTGATCGGCCACTTCCTCGCCGAGCTGGCGGCGGCGCTGGTGGCGATCGCCGTACTCTCGGCGACCGGGCTCGCGGTCGGCTGGAGCATCGGGTCGAGCGCGCCCGAGGTGGTTGCCGCATTCGTGCTGCTCGTGCTGTTCGCCGGCGCGACGATCGCCACGGGCACCCTGCTCGGGCTGATCGCGCGCAGCCCGGACGCGGTCCAGGGGCTCGTGTTCATGGCCGTCTTCCCGCTCACGTTCCTCTCGAACGTCTTCGTGCCCGCCGCCGGCCTGCCCGGCGGGCTGCAGCCGGTGGCCGAGTGGAACCCGATCAGCGCCGTGGTGGCGGCGGTGCGCACGCTGTTCGGCAACCCGACGGCGCTGCCCGCCGACGCCGCCTGGCCGCTGCAGCATCCGGTGGCCGCCGCGCTGGCGTGGTCGGTGGCGATCCTCGCCGTCTGCGGCCCTCTGTGCGTGCGTCGCTTCCGCGCGCGCACGACGGAGTAGCGATCGGCCGGGCTGGCCGGCGAGCGGCTGAGCCGCGCATGCAGCGATCGCAGTCGATAGCCTGTCGAGCAGCGAAATCAGGGGGGCTGGGGAGATCGCCCGGCTGAGATAGGCCCCGCGCTGGGCCTGACCCTTCGAACCTGTGGGGTAATGCCCGCGGAGGGAGCGATGCAGAGCGAGGCCGAGGTTCCCGTGGTGGGGCCTCGTGACACCGACCAGGCGGGCGTCGAGCTCGAGGCCGTCGAGAAGTCGTTCGGCGCGGTGCGTGCGCTCGCCGGCGTCACGCTCCGGGTGGCGGCGGGCGAGACCGTCGCTGTCGTCGGGCCGAGCGGCTGCGGCAAGTCGACGCTGCTCGAGCTCGTCTGCGGCCTGGCCGAGCCCTCCGCCGGGCGCGTGCGCGCCGGGCCCGCGGCGCTCATGCCGCAGCGCGACGCGCTGCTGCCGTGGCTGAGCGCGCTCGACAACGCCGCGCTCGCGCTGCGCGTAGCGCGGATCTCGCGCGCCGCTGCGCGGACGGCGGCGCACCAGCACTTCGCCGCCTTCGGGCTCGAGGGCTTCGAGCGCGCGCGGCCGGCGGCGCTGTCGGGCGGGATGCGCCAGCGCGTCGCGTTCCTGCGCACGCTGCTCGCCGGCCGCCCGGTGCTATGCCTCGACGAGCCGTTCGGGGCGCTCGATGCGCTGACGCGGCTCCAGATGCAGCGCTGGCTGGAGGGCGCGCTCGCGCGCGAGCCGCGCACGGTCCTGCTGGTGACGCACGACGTCGAGGAGGCCGTGCTGCTCGCGGACCGCGTCGTCCTGCTCTCGCCGCGCCCGGGGCGGATCGTCGCCGTGCTCGACGTCGCAGCGCCGCGGCCGCGGGCGCGCGACGACCGCGCCGTGGTCGAGCTGCGCGAGCGCGCGCTCGCCGTGCTCGGGGCCGACGAGGCGGCGCCTCGCCTGGGCGGCGCGTTCGGCGCCGGGAACGGCTCGTCGAGGGCCGCCGATCGCGGTTTCGAGGGGCCGGGCGCGTGACCGCGGCGCTCGCTCTCGTCGCGCTCGTCGGCGGCTGGGAGGCGCTCGTCCGGCTGGGCGGCGTCGACCCGCTCATCCTGCCCGCGCCGACTGAGGTGCTCGATGCGCTGTGGGAGGATCGCTCGCTGCTCGCCCCAGACCTCTGGACCACGACCTACGAGGTCGTGCTCGGGCTTGCCGCCGCCGTGGCGGCGGGCGTCGGTCTCGCGGTCGCAATGCACGTGTCGCCCGCGCTGCGCCGGGCGCTGCAGCCGCTCGTGATCGGCTCGCAGGCGGTGCCCGTGCCGGTGATCGCGCCGCTCGTGATCCTGGTGCTGGGCTTCGGGCTCGCGCCCAAGGTCCTGCTCGTCGCGCTCGTCTGCTTCTTCCCGATCGCGATCAACCTCTACGACGGCCTGCGCTCCGCCGACCCCGACGCGCGCCGGCTGCTGCGGTCGCTGCAGGCGACGCGCTGGCAGGCGCTGCGGCTGGTGGAGGCGCCGTCAGCGCTGCCGGCCGCGTTCACCGGCCTGAAGGTGGCCGCCGCGGTGGCCGTGATCGGCGCGGTGTTCGCCGAGTGGGCGGGCGCGGAGAGCGGCCTCGGGCACGCGCTGCTGACCGCCAACGGCCAGCTCGAGACCGCCCGCGCGTTCGCCGCCACGCTCCTGCTCTTCCTGCTCGCAATCGCGCTCTACGGCGCGTGCGCGCTGATCGAGCGGCGGGTGGTCGACTGGACCCCTCGCACAGGACCCGGAGGAACATGACAAGACGCCTGCTCGCACTCCCGATCATGCTGGCGCTGCTCGCGGGCTGCGGCGAGAAGTCGGAGCCCGATCCGCGCGCCGTCGGCGGCGGCTCGACCGACTCGCTGCGGCTGATGCTCGACTACTTCCCGAACGCCGACCACGCGGGCATCTACGCGGCGCAGGCGACGGGCGCGTACGCGAAGGCCGGTCTCGACGTGAAGATCACGGCGCCGCCGGACCCCTCCGCGCCGATGAAGCTGCTGCTGGCGGGCAAGACGGACCTCGCGATCTCCTACGAGCCCGAGCTCCTGCTGGCGCGCGACAAGGGCGCCGACCTGGTCTCGGTCGGAGCGCTGGTGCAGAAGCCGCTGACGTCGCTGATGGCCGTCGGGAAGGCGAACATCCGCACGCCGCAGGACCTGCGCGGCAAGCGGGTGGGAACCGCGGGCATCCCGTACCAGTCGGCGTACCTGAAGACGATCCTGGAGACGGCCGGGGTCGACCCCGGCTCGGTGAAGGAGACCAACGTCGGCTTCAACCTCGTCCCGGCGATGCTCTCGGGCAAGGTCGACGCGACGCTCGGGGCGTTCTGGAACTACGAGGGCACAGACCTGGAGCGGCGCGGCCGCCACCCGGTGATCCAGCGGATGGAGAAGCTCGGCGTGCCGACCTACGACGAACTGGTCTTCGTCGCCCGGCGGCGCGACCTCGACGAGGAGTTCGGCTCGAGGGTGCGGCGCTTCATGCAGGCGACGGCGCGCGGGCACGCCGCGCTGAAGGCCGACCCTGGCGTCGGCGTCGACGCGCTCCTGGACGCCGACGAGGGCCTCGACCGCGGGCTCCAGGAGGCGGTCGTGAAGGCGACGCTGCCGGTGTTCTTCCCCGCCGACCGCGAGCGGCCGTTCGGTTACCAGGACGCAGCCGAGTGGCAGGCGTACGCCGACTGGATGCTCGACGAAGGCCTGATCAGGCGGCGGCTGACCGCGGAGCAGGTGGTAACGAACGAGTTCCTCGCCGGCCAGGGGCTGGACCCGGGGAGGATCTCCCAGGACTGAGCGGGAGCAGCCCGCGGGCGGAGGCGAGCCGCAGGTACTCGCCGGCCAGCCCCCTCCACTCCCCGTAGGGCTCGAAGAACTCCCGCACCGCGGGCTCGTCCAAGCGGGCGCGCGGGTTGCCGGTCATGATCCGCCCGACGAGCTTGAGGTAGCCGAGGTCGCCCGCGGGCAGCCGGTCGTGGTGGCCTTGGCCGTAGAGCGCGAGCGCCTCGAGCGTCCACGGCCCGATCCCCGGGATCGAGCGCAGCCGGCGCCAGCCCGGCATCGGGTCGGCGGCGAGCAGGTCGACGCGGCGGGAGGCCACCTCCGCGGCCGCGCTGCGCATCGTGAGCGCGCGCGCCGGCGCGAGGTCCATCGCGGCCAGCCGCGCCGGGGCCGTCCCGGCGACGGTCGCCGGATGCGGTCCGTCGCGCAGCCCCGTGTCGCCGCAGCGGGTGCCGAGCGCGGCGATCATCCGGCGCTGGATGGCGACCGCGCGCTCGAACTCGATCAGCTGCTCGCAGAGCGCGCTCGACAGCGCCTCCCACGGCAGCGGCGCGCGCCTCACTCGGAACTCGGGCGCGGCGCGGACCGCCTTCCCGATCACAGGGTCGTCGCGGAACGCGTCGTAGAAGGCGCGCAGGTCGTCGTCGACGCCCGTGGCGAAGCGCAAGCGCCGGATGCCCCACATCGCGTCGGGCTCGGAGTCCGCCCGCGCGCCGAAGATCACGCGGTCGGGGGCGGGCTGGATGACGGCGACGTGGACGGGCTTGCCATCGCGGTGGAGGAGGCGCTGGAGCGACGTGCCGCGGCGCCGCAGCAGGCCATCGGCGGAGCCGCCGCGAAGCCGGAACGGCCACGGGGGCGTCACCTCCACGCGGAGCTCGTGCATGCGCGGGTTGATACCGGTTGCGGCGGCGGTCTCCGAGCGCCGTCGCGGCAGTGCCGGCGCAAACAGCGAGCATTTAGGGGGAGGGAGCGAGTCGCCGCGGCAGCGCGTCGCGGGTTCACGGCGACATGCGCCGTCAAGCCGCGACCGACGGCGACGCGTGACGCGCGCCCAGCGGCGCCGCGGAAGCGCACTGCGGTCGGGGCCGCTCCTCAACGCCGCCGTTGACGTAGGCGCCGCGGAGAACCGCGGCGCCGGGCCACGCCGCGGGGCGCTAGTCCCGCCGCACCAGGTGCACGTCGACGAGGAAGGAGTTCGAGGCGACGATCTCGCCGATCGCTCCCTTGCCCTTGCGGCGGCGCCGCCGCGCCGGGCGCGCCCGCCGCCGCGCGACGACCGCCGCGGTCGCCGCGCCGGCCACGAACCCCGTCGCCGCCAGCGCCGCCGCCTGGACCGCCGGCACCTGCGCCGGGCGCACGACCTCGGGAACCGTGACGGGCTCCGCCGGCACGGGGAAGCCGTCGACGACCTCGCCCTCGTTGTCTGGTTCAGTGCTCACTCGGCCCCAGCATGACGGGCCGCGTGGACGGCTTCAACGCGCGCGCTTCTCCGGCGGCGTGCCGAAGACGTAGTCCCAGTACGGCGCCGAGACGCCGAAGCCGCGCTCGTCGTCCTGGAAGTGGTGGCGCATGTGCAGCTCGCGCAGCCGCCGCCCGACGCGCGTGCGCGGGCGGTGATGGTGCACGTGGTAGTGGATCATGTCGTACGCCAGGTAGCCGGCCAGGAACCCCGCGAGGAACGGCATGTACCACTGGTCGCCGAGGACGGCCCAGAACAGCGCGGCGAACAGCAGCGCGAGCGGTACCGAAGCCGACGGCGGCATCACGAGGCGGAGCGGGTCGTTGGGATGGTCGTGGTGGACGCCGTGGATCATCCAGTGCAGCCGCGCGCCGATCCCGTCCTCGGGCTCGAAGTGGAAGACGACGCGGTGCAGCCAGTACTCGGTAAGCGTCCAGACCGCGTAGCCGCCCATCGCGAGGCCGATCGAGTTCCAGAACCCGGCCCTCCCCTCGCCGAACGCGAACAGCAGGCCGATCGCGGGCAGGAAGATCACGACCGGCACCGCGGGATGCACGCGCGTGAAGCGATCCAGCCACGGCGACTTGAACATCGGTGGGGAAGCCTTGAGTGCCTCTGTGCGCCGCATGAGGGAACCCTAACTCATCGACCGGGCGTGGTTGAAGTGAGGCTAGCCGCCGAACGCGCGCTCGTATAGCCGGAAGCGGCGCACGACCCTGCCGCCCATCGCCTCCATCGCGCTGTTCATGTTCTTGTTGGTCTCGAGGATCCAGCCCATCTCGCCCGACTTCTGCGGCGTCACCTCGGCCATGTCGAAGTGGCGCTGGTAGAAGCGCGCGGCCACGCCGGTGTGCTGGTACTCGCGCTTGACGCCGAGCGCGAAGACGCGCACGCGGTCGATCCGGCGTCGGTACCAGAGGAACTTCGCCCAGCCGAACGGGAGGATCCGCCCGCGCATGTGGATCAGCGCCTGGTTGTAGTCGGGCAGGGTGAGCGCGGCGCCGACGGTCTCGCCGTCCTTCTCCGCGACGTAGGCCCAGTTCTCGTCCAGGAACGGCTTGAGCTGCGAGGCGTAGTGGCGGACCTCCTTCTCGGTCAGCGGCACGAAGCCCCAGTTCTTCTCCCAGGCGGAGTTGTAGATCTCCATGAAGCGGCTCACCTCGGCCTGGATGTCCTTCTTGCGGAACGACCGCACGACGACGCCGTGGCGCTCCTCCAGCTGGTTGGCGAGCTTCCAGATGATCGGATTGACCCTGTCGCGGCCCGTGATGTGCAGCTCCCACATCAGCAGGTCCATCGCCTTCGCCATCCCGGCGCCCTCGAGCAGCTCGGGGTAGTAGCGGTGCGTCCACGGGGAGAGGATCAGCGGCGTCCGATCGTGGCCCTCAAGCAGGATCCCGCACTCGTCGTTGGTCGTGAAGTCGGCCGGCCCGACCATGCGGTCGCAGCGCTGACCGCGCAGCCACTGCTCGGCGCGGTCGAGCAGCGCGACGGCGGCCTCCGGGTCGCGCTCGCACTCGAAGAAACCGAACCAGCCCCAGCGGTTGTCCTGGAAGCGCTGGAAGTTGTCGTCGACCTGGGCGGTTATGCGGCCGACCGGGCGCCCGTCGCGCAGCGCGAGGAAGTACTCGGCGCGCGCGTGCTCGAAGAACGGGTTGCGGCGCCGGTCCAGGAACTGCTTGCGCTCGAAGATCAGCGGCGCGACCCAGTTGGGCTCGTCGCGGTAGAGCCGGAACGGGAGACGGACGAAGCGGCGGAGGTCGCCCGTAGAATGCACCGGCCGGATCTCGAGCGACCCCATGGAGGCGGGCAGGCTACATGCCGACAGCGATCGACGTCTTCAGCAAGGTGCGGGGCCACGAGCGCGCCGAGCAGCTGCGCGCGGCCCGTGAAGCGGACCTGCTGCCCTACTTCCGCACGCTCCAGTCGCCGGCCGCGCCCGTCGTCGAGATGGAGGGCGCCGAGCGCATCATGCTGGGCTCCAACAACTACCTCGGGCTGACCGCCGACCCGCGCGTGATCCAGGGCGCGCGCGACGCGCTCGAGCGCTACGGCACCGGGCTGACCGGCTCGCGGCTGCTGAACGGGACGCTCGACCTGCACCTGGAGCTCGAGCGTGAGATCGCCGACTGGATGGGCACGGAAGAGGCGATCGTCTTCACGACCGGCCACCAGGCCAACGTCGGCACGCTCGGGACCATCCTGGCGCCCGGCGACACCGTCATCGCCGACTCCGCCGACCATGCGTCGATCCTCGACGGCTGCCTCCTGTCGCGCGCCAAGCTGCGCCCGTTCCGCCACAACCGGATCGACAAGCTGGAGAAGATGCTCGAGCGCGCGGCCGACGACGGCGGCGGCGTGCTCGTGGTCGTCGACGGCGTGTTCTCGATGGAGGGCGACGTCGCGCCGCTGCCGGCGATAGTCGAGCTCAGCCGCAAGCACGGCGCGCGCCTGATGGTCGACGAGGCGCACGCCGCCGGCGTGCTCGGCGCACGCGGAGCCGGCGCCGCCGAGCTCTTCGGGGTCGAGGACCGCGTCGACCTCCGCATGGGCACGTTCTCGAAGTCGCTCGCCTCGTGCGGCGGCTTCATCGCCGGCTCGCACGAGGTGATCGACTTTCTGCGCATCACGTCGCGCGCGTTCCTCTTCACCGCCGCCGCGGTGCCCGCCGCCATCGGCGCCGCCCAGGCCGCGCTGCGGATCGTCCGGTCGGACGAGGGACCGGCGCTGTTCGCGCGCGTGCTCGAGAACGCCGCCTACCTCAACCGCGGCCTGCACGACCTCGGCTTCCACGTCGTCGAGCCGCAGCCGCTGCCAGACGGCTCCACGGTCGTCACGCCGATAGTCCCGGTCGTGGTCGGCGACGACTGGAAGGCGGTGCTGCTGTGGCGCGCGCTCTACGACGCCGGCGTGTTCGTCAACGTCGCGCTGCACCCGGCGGTGCCGCCCGCCGGCGCGCTGCTGCGGACGAGCGTGATGGCGACGCACGAGCGCGCCACGCTCGACATCGCGCTGGAGCGCTTCGCGGCCGTGAAGGCGGCGTTCGAAGCCGAGCACGGGCCCCTCCCGCCGCCCTGATCGCAACGAGCGCGAACATTGCGCCGGTATCCAGGCGTTAGCACATTTCGGCTCTGCCGCGCCTTTCTGGACATTTGTCCGGTCGATCGCCGGACCGGCACGAATCACCCGCTTTTTGCGAATGATGCGAACTCGCGGGCGTTGAACTCCGGCGCCGCGAGTGACTAGCCTCCCCAACCGGTCGGGGCGCCTCGGCGCCCCGAGAACCGAAGGAACCGAGCACACCGTCGGGGCGCCTGGACTGAGGGAACGGGTGGCGGTGCGCCGGTCTTGCGCGTTCTCCGGGCACAAGCCCGGTCCGCAACCGACACACAAACACGACGATGCCCGTCGCGTGACACGGGCACCGGGGAGGTTCAATGGACGCAACAGCGACGCCCCCTGCGCCGCAACACATGCGCGCGCTCGCCCAGGCGAATCGCGTCCGCCTGGCGAGGGCCGAGCTCAAGCGGCAGGTCGCCGACGGCGAGACGACGGTCGCGGACATCGTGGTCGACTGCCCCTGGGAAGCCGAGAGCATGGCGATCGCCGACCTGCTGCTCAGCCAGCATCGCTGGGGCCGCACGCGCTGCCGGCGATTCCTCGCATCGATCCCGATGTCCGAGACGAAGACCGTGGGCTCGATGACCGAGCGCCAGCGCCGCGCTCTGTCGGCGCGGCTGCGCGGCGACCTCGCCGAGGCGGCCGCACTCGAGACGTTCGCCCCTGCGCACGCCGGCTGGGCGCTCCAGGTCTAGCCGGGCCGGTCTCCAGGGACCGCCGGCGGTCCGCCCGTCTCACTCGGACGGACCGCCGGCGGTGAAGCCCGGCCCGCTGGTGGCGATCTCGACGATGTGGCCGTCGGGGTCGCGGATGTAGATCGATCGGAAGGCGCCGCGGTCGAAGACGTCGGTGCATTCGACGCCCTGGCCGCGCAGGTAGTCGCGCCAGGCCTCCTGCTCCTCGGCGCTCTCGACCATGAAGGCGAAGTGGTGCGTAGAGCCGACGCCGACGACGCCCTTGGGCAGCTCGGGATACGTCATGAACGACACGAGCATCCCGGCGCGCCCGTCCTGCGCACCGAACCAGATGTGGCGCGAGTCGGGATCGTCGTCCGACGGTCCGTCGTGGACGATGGCCAGCCCCATCAGGTCGCGGTAGAAGGCGATCGTGCGCTCCGGGTCGCGGCAGATCGCGGTCACGTGGTGCAGCCCCCGCAGCTGCATGCGCTTCTCTTCGGTTGCCATCTTGTCCCGTGCAGCCTAGTGGGCCGTCCGGCAACGTTAGTCGTCGCGGAAGCGTCGTCTCAGCGCGACGAACGCCGCGCCGAGCACAGCCGCGCCGGCGAGCGGAAGCGCGATCCACGGCGCGCCGGCGAAGTAGAGCAGGCCCGTCGCGAGCACGGCCGGCAGCGCCGCGAGCAGCAGCGCGTGCGACGCGTAGCCGCCGAAGTGCTCGCGCAGCGCCGTGTCGAGTCCCCCGAGCGACGCCAGCGCCATGCCTGTGACCAGCAGCACGCGGCCGCTCTCGTCGTCGCGCCGGATCAGGCCCCAGACGAGCAGCACGAGGCCCACCAGCACGCTCAGCTCGACGAGCGGGAACGGGTGCCACGGCGCGCGCGGGCGCTCGCGCTCGTGGCGCCGGCGGGCGGCGGGACGCGCGGCCGGAGGCGCCGGCACAGCGCCGGCGCGCTTGCGGCTGCGCCTGCCCATCAGGCTGTCAGCGGGACGAGCCTGGATAACGGGCAACCGGAGGAGATCTTCACTCGCCACCACCCCATCAGCATGCCGACGAGGCCGAGCCGGGGACGAACCTGCCAGTAGCGGCAGCCCGGATCGCCGAGGTCGGCGCTCGTGACGGTCTCCCAGCGATGGCGCTCGGGCACCAGCAGCATCTGCTCCAGCCGCTCCCGGGCCGGGTTCCCGCTCAGCGTCGCAACGCGGTCGGCCAGCTCGTCGCGGATGCGCTCGAGCTGCCCGAGCGTGAGCAGCCGCGGTCCCGCCTGCGAGGACGCCGAGCGGCCGCTGCGCGGAGGCTCGCGGCGCGGGAAGGACTCCGCCAGCTCGCGGGCGAGCTCGCGCTCGAGCCGGGCGATCTGATCGCGCAGGTCGCGCCGCGCGGCGCGCTCGTACGCGACGGCTGGGGCTGCAGGGGTCCAGACGGGCACTGCGACCTCCTTCCGTGCCGGAATGTACCACCGGAACCCGGTGCCGCCGCGCACTCGGTCGAGCCTGCCGCGGCGCGCCTCCCGACATACTGTGGCGGTGCCCCGCAACGATCCCACGGACACGGGCGGCCTGTTCATCGGGCGCAGGCCGGGGACCGCGCCCGTGCGCTACCGGACGGCGCCGCGGCGCGGCGGGAGGCGGCGACGGGCGGCCGACTCGGCGCTCGCCGGCGCGCTGCTCGTCGCCGAGGCGCTCGTCGTGCTGAGCGCATTCGGGCCGCAGCCGCTCGGCTGGCTCTGGGTCGGGTCGCAGGTCGACTACCGCACCGGCAGCGTCTTCCTCGGGATCACCGTCGCGTTCCTCGGGCTGATCGCGTCCGTGATGCTGACGCTGGCCGTGGCGACGCGGCTCGATCACGCCTGGCGCCTGGTGCGCCGCGCCGCCGGACACGACCAGCGCGACGGCGCTCTCGGGCGCATCTTCATGGCCGCCGCGATCGTCGCGGCGATCGCGTTCACGCTCTGGCTGGTGCTGATCGAGGGTCCCGCTCCCTCGCTCGGCCCGCGCTGACGGCCCCGTGCGGCGCTTCCGCGAGTACTACCGTCAGTTCGAGGAGATGCCGCCCGAGGAGCTCTCGCTCGAGCTGCGCGCGCGCCGTGACGAGGAGAAGCGGCGCGCGCTCAGCCGCGTCGCGCCGCTCGACCTGTCGGGAACCGCGTGGCACGAGCCGCCGCACCCGGATGCCGTCAACGCCGCCACGTTCGCGCTGCGGCGTGCGCTGAACGCGTATCCCGACCCCTCGGCCGCGCCCGTCCGCGAGGCGCTCGCCGAGCGCCACGGCGTCGCCCCGGAGCAGGTCGTGCTCGGGCACGGCGCGGGCGAGCTGCTGCGCGCCGCATGCGCCGTGCTCCTGGCCGGCGGCGGCGACGCGGTCGTGGCCTGGCCCGGCTGGCAGCCGCTGCCCGGGATCGTCGAGGCCGCCGGCGGGCGGCCGCTGCCCGCGGCGCCCGCGCCGGCGGAGCTGATCGAGCGCGCGCGACACGCGCGCGCCGTCCTCGTCACCAGCCCGGCGGACCCGACCGGCACCGTGCTCGGC
>Ga0126312_10002150_pt1 | contig 13152 bp, 12 predicted proteins | sample Plot104A_FD_92537 | JGI IMG/M metagenome (GOLD analysis project Ga0126312, IMG submission 92537) | Serpentine soil microbial communities from UC McLaughlin Reserve, CA, USA - Plot104A | ecosystem: Environmental > Terrestrial > Soil > Grasslands | place: USA: UC McLaughlin Reserve, Lake County...
GTCACTGGGGAAGGTGTCAGCGTGAACGTGACGCTGATCTTCGCCCTGGAACGCTACCGCGAGGTGATCGACGCCTACATAACTGGTTTGGAACGCGCCGCAGAATCGGGTCACGACCTCAGCAAGATCCAGTCCGTGGCTTCCTTCTTCGTTTCACGGGTGGATACCGAGATCGACAAGCGGCTCGATGCCATTGGTTCCGATGAAGCGCTCGCGCTGCGCGGCAAGGCCGCCATTGCGAACGCTCGACTCGCGTATGCGCTGTACGAGGAAGAGTTCAGCGGTGAGCGGTTCGCCGCCCTGGAGGCCAAGGGGGCGAATCGGCAGCGGCCCCTATGGGCATCTACGGGCGTCAAGAATCCCGATTACTCCGACACCATGTACATCACCGAGCTCATAGTCCCGAACACGGTCAACACCATGCCCGAGAAGACCATGATGGCGTTTGCTGATCATGGCGAGGTACGGGGAGACATGGTGACGGGAACCAAGGCGGAAGCGCAACAGGTTCTCGACGATCTTGAGCGGGTCGGCATCGACTATGACGACGTGGTCAATGTGCTGGAGAAGGAGGGCGTCGAAAAGTTCGAGGCGTCCTGGAACGAGCTGGTTGTTGACGTACAACAGGAGCTCGAATCCGCCAAGTCCTCTCGCTGACCGCCCGTGACCACTGATTTGCGTCCCAACCCACTTCGGGACCCCCAAGATCGGCGACTACCCCGAATTGCCGGCCCCTGTGTGCTGGTGATCTTCGGTGTTACGGGCGACCTGTCGACCAAGAAGCTGATGCCCGCAGTCTATGACTTGGCAAACCGGGGGCTGTTACCGCCAGGCTTCGCCTTGGTCGGTTTCGCCCGACGCGCGTGGGCGCGCGAGGACTTTGCACACGTCGTCCACACCGCGGTCAAAGAAAACGCCCGAACACCATTCCGAGAAGAAGTCTGGCAACAGCTCTCCGAAGGCATCCGTTTCGTACCAGGTCAGATCGGCGACGATGAGTCATTCAGCAAGCTAGCCGAAACCATCGCCGACCTCGACGAGGCCCGCGGTACCGGCGGGAACCACGCGTTCTACCTATCCATCCCGCCGGGGTTGTTCCAGACCGTTGTCGACCAGCTGCGCTCCCACGGACTAGCCGAGCAGCATCCCGGCAGATGGAGCCGGGTGGTGATCGAAAAACCATTCGGCCACGACCTGGCTAGCGCCCGGGAACTGAACCGGATCGTGCTCAGCGTCTTCCCGTCATCCTCGGTCTTCCGAATCGACCACTATCTCGGCAAGGAGACCGTTCAGAACATCATGGCGGTGCGGTTCGCCAATGAGCTGTTCGAGCCGGTGTGGAACAACAGCTACGTCGACCACGTCCAGATCACGATGGCGGAAGACATCGGGATCGGCGGCCGCGCCGGATACTTCGACGGCATCGGCATCGCGCGCGATGTCATCCAAAACCATCTGTTGCAGCTACTTGCGCTCACGGCGATGGACGAACCAAACTCCTTCGAAGCCAGCCAACTCCGTACCGAGAAACAAAAGATTCTCGCCGCTGCCCGACCATCGAAGCGGATGGACATCCACACGGCGCGTGGCCGGTACGCGGGCGGCTGGGCCGGTGGGGAGAAGGTCAAGGGTTATCTCGAGGAGGAGCGGATCCCGCCGGATTCGAGAACCGAGACATATGCCGCAATCCGGATCGACATCGACAACCGCCGCTGGGCGGGTGTTCCGTTCTACTTACGCACTGGGAAGCGACTCGCCAGGCGAGTAACTGAGATCGCGCTCGGCTTCAAGCGCGCACCCCATCTGCCCTTTGCCCAGACCGACACCGAGGAGCTGGGCTACAACGCCATCGTGTTACGGATCCAGCCCGATGAGGGTGTGACCTTGCGCTTTGGCGCCAAGGTGCCGGGCACTCAGATGGAGATTCGCGACGTGAACATGGACTTCGCCTATGGCGAGGCCTTCACCGAGTCCTCACCCGAGGCGTACGAGCGGTTGATCTTGGACGTATTGCTGGGTGATCCGCCGCTGTTCCCGCAGCACGAGGAGGTGGAACTTGCCTGGGAGATCTTGGATCCGGTCCTGGATTACTGGGCGAGCCTGCCAGAGCAACCGGAGCCGTATGAGCCGGGATCGTGGGGGCCCAAGAGTGCCGACCTCATGTTGGCCCGGGACGGCTTCACATGGAGACGGCCATGATCCTCACCCTCGAAGGCACGAGTTCGTCGAAGATCTCTTCCGAATTGGTGCGGATCCGGCGCAGTCTGGGAAGTCCGTCGCAAGGCATGGTGCTGACCTTGATCATCGTCTGCGACGAATCGGAGTTCGCAAGCGCACTCGAGGCCAGCATCGTCGCCGGCCGCGAGCATCCGTCGCGGATCTTGTTGGTGGTCACTGCGACTGGACGAGATGCAGGATTGGACGCGGAGTTGCGCATCGGCGAGGGCACGCCGGGCGAGGTTGTGGTGATCAGGATGCGCGGCGCGGTGGCTGCACATCCAGCCTCGGTGATCCGACCGTTGTTGTTGCCTGACTCCCCTGTCGTGATCTGGTGGCCGGGCAAAGTGCCGACCAACCGGACAAGTGATGAACTCGCGAAGCTGGCCATGCGGCGGATGACTGATGCCGCTGCCTCTCCTCGCCCGCTTACGGCGCTCAGGGCGCGTGCCCGCGACTACATCCCTGGCGACACCGACCTGAGCTGGACGAGGCTGACGCCATGGCGGGCGCTATTGGCCGCTGCCCTCGACCAATATCCGGCCAAGATCAGGTCCGTGTCGGTGGAGTCGGAGCGAAACAATCCCTCAGCCGACTTGCTGGCTGCCTGGTTACGGTCCCGGCTAAAGGTCAACGTGTCCCGCAGGAACAGTGACGGACCGGGAATCACCGCGGTCCGCATGGGCACCGCAGCGGGCGATATCGCAATCACCAGGCCCGATGGCCTGCTGGCGTCCTACGCGGTGCCCGGCCAGCCCGAACGGCTGGTTGCCCTCAAGCGTCGCAATTTTACAGAGCTGCTCTCGGAGGAACTTCGCCGCCTGGATCCGGACGTGATCTATGAGCGAACGGTGAAGTCACTGGTCGACGGCAATGGGTCGGCTGGCAACAAGTCGCGCGCCAGGAAGGCATCCAGCAGAACATGAGGGGTCCGGAGATCTTGCTCCATACGGGCCCCGACGATGTAGCGGAGGCCCTGGCAGCTCGGCTGATGGCGCGACTGACCGAGATCCAACGGGACTTTAGGATTCCTCAGCTCGCTCTCACCGGCGGACGAATTGCCACCCGGGCCTATCAGCGACTCGGCAACGAAGGATCCAACTCAGCCGTCGACTGGTCACGGGTTGAGTTCTGGTGGGGAGATGAGCGATTCGTGCCCGCCGATCATCCAGACCGAAACGCCAAACAGGCTCTTGATGTGCTTGCCAAGCCGCTGGAATTGAACGCCAATCGGATTCACCAGATGCCAGCCAGCGACAGTGGCCTCGACCTTGATCAAGCCGCCGACGCGTATGCGCGAGAACTTGGCGATGTCACATTCGACATCTGCCTGCTCGGCATGGGACCCGACGGCCACGTCGCCTCAATATTCCCCGAACATCCGTCCTCTTACGCCGAGGGCACCGTTATCGGAGTCCGGGCCTCACCGAAGCCACCACCGGAGCGCATCAGCCTTACCCTGCCAGTGATCAACCAGTCACACGAAGTCTGGTTTGTCGTCAGCGGCGCGGACAAGGCTGCGGCTGTCAAGATTGCTCTCCTTGGTGCCGGGCCCGTACAAGTGCCAGCGGCCGGTGTCTCCGGTGTGGAGCGCACACTGTGGCTGATCGATCGGGACGCGGCAGCTGAGCTGCCGGCCGATCTCCAGCAGCGCGGGCGTATTTGATTGCCTCGCTCGCCAAGCTCGCTCGGCGCGGATCGCGCCTTTGGGCACGCCTACTTCGTCATCGCTCGAAGAGGAAAGAACGCCTCTACTCACTCCTCCTCAGCACGGCGCGTGCCGCGATCCGAATTTGATTGCCTCGCTCGCCAAGCCCTACGACGTTTCTCCGCACAGAGCCACGAATATTGATCGAATTGGCCGTAGGCGCTTCGTTTGTGGCTTCGTGCGGAGAAACGCGGGCGGCGACCTAGAGCATCAAACTCAGTAAATGACCTCGCCGCGTTCCCGTCGGGCGCGGAGAGCTTGCAACGCCTCAGTCAAGATATCGGCCGCCTCCTTATCGGTGCGGCGTTCTTTGACGTAGGCCAGATGTGTCTTATACGGCTCGATCTTCGGCGGTGGCGGTGGATTCAGGCAGTCCAGATTGGCAGGCAGGCCGCATCGCGGACAATCCCATGTTTCAGGAATCGTGGCATCTGCGGCAAATGCGGGTCGCGTTTCATGACCATGTGCGCAGTAGTACGAGACATAGAGCCGCGGTGCGGCATCGCCCCGCTCCGCCTCACCCATCGGACCAGCGCCCACCCGGCTGCCACGAATGGCACTTCCACCAGCCACCTTTGTTCTCCCTCGCCCTTCCTAGCCGTGGATCAGGTCGGTGTTCTTAGTCAAAATGACCGGCCGGTGGTTGTCAGCGGTTTAGGCACCCAGCTTGTAAAGCAAGTTGAGCGCCACGATTGCCGCCACCCAAACCACTCCGATGATGACGGTGAGCCGATCGAGATTTCGTTCTGCGACTGATGACCCACCAAGGGAGGAAGAGATTCCACCACCGAAGAGATCGGACAAACCGCCACCGCGGCCCTTGTGCATCAGCACAAACAATGCGAGCGCGACGCTAGTGATCACCAAGATGATGGAGAAGATCAGAATCGGCACGGTCATCATCGGCACGAGAGGCACGGACGTTAGCCTAACTCACCGATTCGCGAATAAGTCAAAACTCCACCAGGCTTAGAATTCCTGGCTTGCTCAGATGATTGGCAGCTCGTAAAACCTTGCAAGACCGGCGAACTCGTCGACGTCGAGACTGGCCCTGCCGACCAGGCAGCCGTCGATATCGCTCTCGGCCATCAACTGGGCAACATTGCGGGTATCAACCGAACCACCGTAGAGGATTCTTATTTGCTCGGCGATCTGGCCGCCGTGCTGCTCTGAGATCCAGGCGCGGATCGCTTCGCAGACTTCCTGAGCGTCTTCGGGGCTTGCCACCTTTCCAGTGCCGATAGCCCAAACCGGCTCGTACGCGATGACCAGTCTGCCGATCTCCTCCGACGTAAGGCCGGCGAGCGCACCCTCCACGTGCTGCAAGGTGTCGGGCACCTGACGGAACTGCTCCCGAACGGCGAGGTCCTCGCCGACACAGACGATGGGAACCATGCCACGGGAGACCGCCTTCAGGGCCTTCGCGTTAACGATGTTGTCATCCTCGCCATGAAAGCGCCGGCGTTCGGAGTGACCGACCACTACGTACCGGCAGCCGAGCTTCACCAGCATGTCCGCGGAAATGTCACCGGTGTAGGCACCGTTATCGAACACCGATACATCTTGGGCTCCATAGCCAATTTCAAGACGGTCACCGTCTACCAGCGTCTGCACGGTACGAAGATCGGTGAACGGCGGCAGCACCACCACCTCAGACTTCTCGGGATCGTGCTTTTTATCCTCCAGCGTCCACGCCAACTTCTGCACGAAACCGACGGCCTCGACGTGGTTGAGGTTCATCTTCCAGTTGCCGGCCATCAGCGGTTTGCGGGTCATCATCACTTCCCGCCATTGAGCACGGCTAGGCCTGGCAGGGTCCTGCCCTCCAGATACTCCAGGCTCGCACCGCCGCCGGTCGAGATGTGACCGAACTGATCGTCGCGGAAACCAAGATCACGGATCACCGCGGCGGAGTCGCCACCGCCGACGACTGTCAGGCCGTCCACTGCTGTGAGCGCCTGCGCGACCGCCTTGGTCCCAGCTGCGAAGCTGTCCCACTCCGCCACACCCATCGGCCCGTTCCAGAACACTGTCTTGGCATGTCTGATCACTCCTGCGAAGACCCTGGCGGAGTCTGGGCCGATGTCAAGCCCGAACTGGTCAGGTGGCATCGCATTAGCGGCCACGATCGTCGGCTGAGCGTCCGCCGCGGCCTCGGGCGCCACCACAACATCAGAAGGCAGCACGATCTGTTTGCCGCCCGAGGCAGCGTCGTTGAGATAGCGCCGCACGGTTTTGATCTGATCTACCTCAAGCAGGCTCTTGCCCACCTCATAGCCCTCGGCAGCCAGGAAGGTGAAGGCCATGCCGCCGCCGATCACCAAGGTGTCCGCGATCTTGATCAGGTTCGCGATCACCGCCAGCTTGTCGGAGACCTTCGCCCCACCTAGCACTACGACGTAGGGTCGCGGCGGGGCTTCCGTGAGCTGAGCGAGGACCTTGACCTCGGCCTTCACCAGTTCCCCGGCGGCGTTGGGCAATCGCTGGGCCACGTCGTACACAGATGCCTGCTTGCGATGTACGACGCCGAAGCCGTCGGAGACAAAAACGTCCCCAAAGGCGGCGTAGCGGTCCGCGAGCGCGCCGCGTTCGGCCTCGTCCTTGGATTCCTCGCCGGGTTCGTACCGGACGTTCTCCAACATTCCGACCTCACCGTTGGCGAGACCCTCGACAACGCTCTTTGCTGACTCCCCCACGACGTCTTCGGCAAGCCTGACCTCCGCGTCCAGCAGCTCCGACAACCGATTTGCGGCCGGAGCCAATGAGTACTTCGGATTAGGCTGGCCCTTCGGCCGGCCCAGATGCGCCATCACGATGATCTTGGCGCCACGGTCTCGGAGCTCATTCAGGGTTGGCAGCGAGGCACGAATGCGGCCGTCGTCGGTGATCGTCTGTCCATCTAGCGGCACATTCAAGTCGCAGCGGATCAGCACCCGCCTACCAGTGAGATCACCAAGATCAGAGACTGACTTCACGCTTGCTCCTTCCAGAATTGATCATGCCGCTCGGAATCCGGCGCAAGTTGTTAGCCGTACCTAGGTTCCCCGCGCTGTACGGGTGTTGCATGCCACGCATAGCGCCGGTATCCCACGCCGCGTGGGATACCGACAAGTGGTTGAGTGCTCAGAGGGACTGGCCGACCAAGCCGACCAGATCGACCAGACGGTTGGAGTAGCCCCACTCGTTGTCGTACCAGCCAACAACCTTGACCTGATTGCCGATCACCTTAGTGAGCGGGGAGTCGAAGATACACGAGTGTGGATCGGTCACGATGTCGGTGGAGACGATCGGATCACTGCTGTACTTCAAGTACCCCTTCAGCGGGCCGTCAGCAGCGGCCTGCATGATGCCGTTGACTTCCTCGACTGAGGTTTCGCGCGAAGCCTCGAAGGACAGGTCGGTCGCTGAGCCCGTCGGAACCGGTACCCGCAGGGCGAAGCCGTCCAGCTTGCCCTTCAGCTGCGGAAGCACCAGCCCGATCGCCTTCGCCGCACCCGTTGAGGTTGGCACGATGTTGAGCGCCGCCGCCCGCGCCCGGCGCAGGTCCTTATGCGGCCCGTCCTGCAGGTTTTGATCTTGGGTGTAGGCGTGGATCGTCGTCATCAAGCCCTTGACGATGCCCAGACCCTCGTCGAGTGCTTTTGCCATAGGCGCCAGACAGTTGGTGGTGCAGGACGCGTTGGAAATGATGTTGTGCTTCGTGGGGTCGTAATCGCCATCGTTAACCCCCATTACCACGGTCCAGTCCTCATGCTTGGCCGGTGCGGAGATGATCACCTTCTTGGCGCCCGCGTCGAGATGCGCTTTCGCCTTTGTCGCATCGGTAAAGAAACCGGTGGACTCGATCACGATGTCTGCGCCGATCTCGCCCCATGGCAGTGCGGCCGGGTCTCGCTCGGCATAGGACTTGACCACTTTGTCGCCGACCTTGATACCACCCTCGACAACCTCGACCGGCAAGTCGAGTCGTCCCAGGATGGAGTCATACTTCAACAGGTGGGCCTGAGTGTCGTCATCGAACAGGTCGTTAAAGGCGACGACCTCAATGTCGGCGCCCGAAGCAAGCAGCGCGCGGTAAAAGTTGCGGCCAATGCGGCCAAAGCCGTTGACACCAACACGAATTGTCATGATCACGAACTCCTTCGACTGTCAGGAGACCCCACGGCAGCCGGGGCCAACCACCACCTTAACGAACTGGGTTGGCGCAGTGACAGGGACGTTTGGCCTGAGACTTTTGTGACCAGCGGCGAACCGACCCGACCCCCCTATTCCTCGTCGAGCAGATCGGCGCTGAGGTTGGCCTCAGTGTTGGGTATACCCAATTCGGCCGCCCGCTTATCAGCCGTGGCGAGGAGCCGCCGGATCCTTCCGGCAACAGCGTCTTTGGTCAACGGTGGTTCGTGCATCTGACCGAGCTCTTCAAGGCTCGCCTGCTTGTTCTCAATTCGCAGCAGCCCGGCAGCCCTCAGGTGGTCAGGTACGTCGTCGCCCAGGATTTCCAGTGCCCGCTCAACCCTGGCACCGGCCGCCACCGCGGCGCGAGCCGAGCGACGCAGATTGGCGTCATCGAAGTTGGCGAGCCGGTTCGCCGAAGCGCGGACTTCGCGCCGCATTCGGCGCTCCTCCCAGACGAGCAACGATTCATGTGCCCCGAGCTTCGTTAATAGCGCCGCAATGGCGTCGCCGTCGCGGATGACTACCCGATCAACGTTGCGTACCTCGCGGGCCTTCGCCGGTATTCCGAGCCGGCGTGCGGCGCCGACCAGGGCGAGGGCGGCCTCGGGGCCGGGACAGGTCACCTCGAGGGCCATCGAACGGCCTGGCTCGGTCAGCGAGCCGTGCGCCAGGAAAGCACCCCGCCATGCGGCAATACAGTCGCACAAACCGCCGCTCACCACCTGCGGGGGCAGCCCACGGGCCGGTCGGCCGTGAGAGTCGATCAGTCCGGTCTGGCGGGCCAGCGCCTCACCGTCTTTGATCACCCGGACTACATAATGCGTGCCTCGCCGGATGCCCGAACCGTTCACGATGACCAGCTCACTGGGATGGCCGAAGACTTCACTGATGTCGGTTCTCAGCCGCCGGGCAGCGGCACCAGTATCGAGTTCAGCTTCAATGACGATCCGACCGCTGACGATGTGTAGGCCGCCGGCAAATCTGAGTGTGGCGGCGACCTCCGACTTTCGGTCGCAGGGCCTGGTGACCTTGATGGTCGCGAGCTCTGACTTCACCTGGGCGGTCATGGCCATTGCTGAATGATTACATAGCTGACCCTCGGATCTGGGCGCTTTGACTGGAACCATCCCACTTGACAGCCCGCCGCCGATGTCGGCTCCGGCTGCAGCTCATTGGATTCATTCGCCGATTACCTGTCCGAGGACCAGTAATGGGCGATGGCGCTTTGCTGAGATGGGATCGCAGCAACCAAACACGGATCGCGCCACGCGCCGTGCTGAGAAGCGAGGGGACATGCGTTTCGTCCCCGAGCGCCGACGAAGTAGGCGCGCTGCAAGGCGCGATCCGCGCGGAGCGAGCGCCAGCGGATGGTGCTGCGTATACGGCATTCATGGCCGGCTGACAATTCCGATATGCCGCGAGCTTCTCGATCTTAAGGCTGAACCTACGAAGCGCTCAGGCAGCGGTTAGACCCCCAATATCTCTGCGTATGCCGAGGCCAAACGGAGCGGGTCATGGCGTGGTGACCCGTCGCGGGCAGCCAGGTCGGCAACCACGAGGCGAGCTCCAAGCGCATGGGCTCGCGAGGCCAGATGTGGGTCGTCGGATGCGAAGCCGCTGTCGGCGAGTACGAAGTCGAGCCGTAGGTCGGGAGCGTGATCAGCGAGCAACTCGATGTGCTTGGCGGCCGAGAATCCCGCTGTCTCATCGGCCGGTTCGAGGTTGAGAGCGAGGATGCGTCGGGCGCCGGTTGCATGAATCGCCTCGGCGAGCTTGGGGACCAACAAATGGGGAATCACCGAGGTGAACCAGGATCCCGGCCCCAAGACGATCCAGTCGGCATCCAACACAACCTCGATCGATTCCGGACAGGCTGGCGGATCGTGTGGAATGAGCCGTACCGAGCACACCTCCCCGGCGGTCGTGGCGACTCGAGCTTGACCGCGGATTTCAGCGATCTCATCTGGTTTCTCGGGGTCCAGCCCAATGACCTCGGCAGCGATTTCCAACGGTACGGAGGCCATCGGCAGTACGCGGCCCTTGGCGCCCAGCAGCTTCGCCACCATGTCGAGGCCCGCGACCGTATCCCCCAGGCGCTCCCAGAGTCCGACGATCAGCAAGTTGCCGATTGCATGATCATCTAGCGGACCATGCGTACTGAATCGGTACTGCAATACGTCGGCCCAGGTACGACCGGATTCGTCGTCGCCGCACAGCGCCGCGAGCGCCTTCCGCAGGTCACCCGGGGGAAGGCAATCGAGCTCCTGCCGAAGTCGGCCGGAGGAGCCGCCGTCGTCAGCGACCGTGACAATCGCGGTCAAGTGATCGGTCACGCGGCGCAACGCGGTCAGGGAGGCTGCAAGGCCATGCCCGCCGCCAAAGGCGACGACATTCGGCAGCCGAGGGCCCAACAAACCCGGGGTGAAGATGCGGGCCACGTCGCGGAAGCTCACTCTCGACCCAGATCTCGATGGAGGACTGTGGTTGGCAAGCCGGTGGCACGCAGGCGGAGCGCCAACTCCTCTGCCATCGCCGAGCTACGATGCTTGCCACCCGTACAGCCGATGGCGAGCGTCGCGAACCGCTTGCCTTCAGTGACATAACCCACCGACACAACTTGCATCAGGTCCTGCATGGACCTGAGAAATGCCTCGGCGCCCGGCTGTCCAAGCACATAATCGCTGACCGGTTTGCTGAGTCCGGTCTGGGGGCGGAGTTCGGGAATCCAGTGCGGGTTGGGCAGGAAGCGCACATCGAACACCATGTCGGCATCCACTGGAATGCCGTATTTGAAGCCGAAAGACAGCAGTGTGACCCGCAGTTGATCATCAGTGCTGCCGCCGTACGCGTGCGCGACGCGTGACCCCAACTGGTGGATGTTCAGCGAAGACGTATCGATCACCAGATCGGCCGCGGCGCGCAGCGTGGCAAGAGTCTCACGCTCTCTGTGGATCCCATCCAACAGCCGACCATCCCCCTGCAGTGGATGCGGCCGGCGTACCGACTCCTGGCGGCGGACGATGACGTCGTCAGCCGCCTCCAAGAACAAGATCTCTGGCAGAGTGCCGATTGTCGCAAGCTCTGTGAACATATTCGGCAACTGCTCGAAGAACCCACGGGTACGGACGTCCAAGACGACGGCGAGCCGCGTCAGGTCGATCTCGCGGGCCTGCCGGCAGACCTCCGGAAGCACGCTCGGAGGAAGGTTGTCCACCACGTACCAGTCAAGGTCCTCCAGGCTGTGGGCCGCTGTGGAGCGCCCCGCGCCTGACATACCGCTGACGACGACCAGTCGCAGCGGCTTAGTCTGGCCGTCGGCCCCGAGCTGCCCCTCCGGGGTCTCGCTGCTCACGTGCACGATTATTCCCGTATTCCCGGATCGCGCGCCGCGGTGCTGAGGAGAAGTGAGGGGACACGCTTCTTCGTCCCCGAACGACGATCAAATTGCGCTAGCGCAGCGAGCCCCAGCCCCAGCGGCGAGCTGTGGGCAGGAGGAGCCGACGAAACGTCGTTGGGAACTGAGCTGATTCCACGACACGATTGTTCGTCGGATCCGACGAAGACGGCGGCTCCCCGGCGAACATCGCAGCGAGCGGAGCGAGCCATTGGACAGAGAGAGCTTGGCGAGCGACGCAATTAATGCAGCACCTCGCCGGTAGCCATGTCGATGGCCTCCGGCTGCGGCGCCTGCTGCAACGCTTCCTTGATCGCCGTTGCGGTCTTGATGCCGAAACCGGGTACGGCGGCGATCTCCTCGACGGTCGCAGCCCGCAGCTTCTTCAGCGAGCCGAAGTACTTGATCAACGCCTTACGCCGCACCTCGCCGAGGCCCGGCACCTGATCCAGCAGTGATTCCACCATCGACTTGCTACGCCGAGAGCGATGGTGAGTGATCGCGAAGCGGTGCGCCTCATCCCGAAGCCGCTGCAACAAATAGAGGCCCTCGCTGGTCCGCGGCAAGATCACCGGCTCGTCGACATCCGGCAGCCATACTTCCTCCAGACGTTTGGCCAGGCCGCAGAGCGCGATGTCATCGATGCCCAGCTCGTGGAGAGCTTTCGCGGCAGCAGCAACCTGTGGCGGCCCACCGTCTACGACCACCAAGGACGGCGCGTACGCGAACCTGCGCGGCGCTCCCGTCGTCGGGTCGACCAGCAACGGCCCTTCATCGTCCTGCGACGAGGCAGTGAGCCCGTCACCTGTCTGTTTGGCCATGGCAGCACGATCATCGATAAGCCGCCGGAACCGACGAGTGATGACCTCGTGTATCGCCGCGACGTCGTTTTGGCCCTCGACCTGCCGGATCACGAATCGCCGGTACTCGCTCTTGCGCGGCAGGCCATCCTCGAACACCACCATGGAACCGACGACTTCGGTGCCCTGCAGGTTGGAGATGTCGTAGCACTCGATCCGGAGCGGAGCGCTCGGGAGCTCCAGTGCCTCCTGAATCTCTTCCAGCGCCCGGTTCCGGGTCGAAAGATCACCGGCCCGAGTGGTCTTGTGCTTGATCAAGATCTCCTGAGCGTTGCGGGCCACTGTCTCCATCAGTGCGCGCTTGTCGCCGCGCTGCGGTACCCGGATGGAAACGTGTGCGCCGCGGCGCTCTTCAAACATTCTGGTCAGCGACTCCGCCGAGGTCGGCAGCACCGGTACCAAGATCTCCCGTGGCACGGCATCTCGGCCGTTCCCGCTGGGGTCGGGCTCGGCGTACAGCTGCAACAAGAACTGTTCGATCAACTCCTCTGTGCCGCCGTCGTCGAACCGGTCGGCAACCCAGCCTCGCTCGCCGCGGACGCGCCCGCCGCGTACGTGGAAGATCTGCACGGCGACCTCCAGCGGGTCTTCCGCGATCGCGATCAGGTCGGCGTCGGTGCCGTCTCGGAAAACCACCGCGTTGCGCTCCATAGCTCGCTGCAGAGCACCGATGTCGTCTCGCAGCCGAGCCGCCCGCTCAAACTCCAGCGCGTCGCTGGCTGCCCGCATTTCGCGTTCCAGTCTCTTGATCATGGGACCGGCCTGCCCGGACATGAACTGGATGAAGTCGTCGACGA
>Ga0126312_10002151_pt1 | contig 13149 bp, 12 predicted proteins | sample Plot104A_FD_92537 | JGI IMG/M metagenome (GOLD analysis project Ga0126312, IMG submission 92537) | Serpentine soil microbial communities from UC McLaughlin Reserve, CA, USA - Plot104A | ecosystem: Environmental > Terrestrial > Soil > Grasslands | place: USA: UC McLaughlin Reserve, Lake County...
CCTCCTCGGAGTTCTGGCACGGTCCCGGGATCGATCCCTCCAACATCCAAACCGAGGTCTTCTTCTTGCCGACGACCCACTGGATCGAGAAGAGCGGCTCGTTCACCAACTCGGGCAGGTGGGCCCAGTGGAAGCAGGAGGCGCTCCCGATCCAGGGCGAGATCCGCAACGACGTGTGGATGCTTTCCGGGCTACTCGAGCGGCTGCGTGAACTCTACCGAGCCGAAGCGGGCGCGTTCCCCGATCCGATCATGAACCTCACCTGGGACTACACCAACCCACACGACCCACCGTTCGAGGAAGTGGCGAGGGAGATCAACGGCAAGGATCTCTCGACGGGACGACAGCTGGCGTCGTTCGACGACGTGGTCTACCCGCCCTCCGGTACCCCTAACCTGGCGTCGACGATCTACCTGCGACGGGCTCGGGGGGTTCGCATCGCCGAGACCGGCATTTGCAGGAGCCGGACGTCACCCGCATTACGGAGTCCGCGACACACGCGCAACGTCACGTACCCCACGATCGGTGGGAGGACGAGCGAGAGCACCCGGAAGACCGTGGTCACGGTCTCGATGTCCAGGGCGAACCAGTGCGCGAGCAGGTCGTTGCTCGCCGCCGCGAACAGCACGCCGTAGAACGTGAGGGTGGCCGCGCCGAGCGCGGTCGGCCACGGTCGGTCGCGCGGTCGGTCCAGCAGGTGGTGCTCGGCCCGGTCCTTCATCACCCACCGCTCGAGGAAGGGCCAGGCGTACAGCAGGCCGAAGGTGATTCCCGGCAGCAGCACCGCAGGGAAGAATGGCTCGGGGATCTCGAAGCCGAACGCCCGGATCTCCCAGTTGGGGAACAGCCGGAGCGCGCCCTCGAGCCAGCCGAGGTACCAGTCCGGCTGCGCCGGAGAGCTCACCTGGGCGGGCTCGAACGGCCCGTAGAGCCAGACGGGGTTGATCTGGACCAAGCCGCCGAGTGCGGTCAGGACGGCGGCGATGATGAAGAACAGACCGGCCGACTTCAGGGCGTACGTTGGCCACAGGCGCGAGCCCACGACGTTGCGCTCGGTGCGTCCCGGCTCCCGGAACTGCGTGTGCTTCTGATGCCAGATCAGCGCGAGGTGCGCGGCGAGCAGGCCCCCGAGCAGCACGGGCACGAGGAAGATGTGGAGCACGAACAGACGGCCGAGGATCTGGTCCGAGGGGAACTCGCCGCCGAACAGCAGGAAGGCCATCCACGGACCGACGAGCGGCACCGACTGGATGACCGAGTACATGATGCGGAGGCCCGTGCCCGACAGGAGGTCGTCGGGCAGCGAGTAACCGGAGAACCCGTTGAACAGCGCGAGCAACAGCATCGTCACACCGATGATCCAGTTGAGCTCGCGTGGCCTTCGGAACGCGCCCGTGAAGAAGACTCGGCACAGGTGGACGACGATGGCGCCCAGGAACACGACCGCCGCCCAATGGTGGGTCTGCCTCATCACGAGCCCGGCTCGCACGCCGAAGCTGAGACGCAGCGTCGACGCATAGGCGTTGGAGACCTCGAGCCCGCGGAGCGGGTTGTACGAGCCCACGTACGTCGTGGACGCGGAGCTCGGTTCATAGAAGAACGTCAGGAAGATCCCGGTCAGAACGAGCACCACGAAGCTGTAGAGAGCGATCTCCCCCAGCATGAACGACCAGTGATCGGGGAAGACTTTTCCGAGCGCGTCACGGGCGAACCTCGACAGCCGGAGCCGGTCGTCGAGCCACGCTCCGATCCGGTCCTGGATCGGTGGAAGCGTGGTCGCGGTCGATTCCCGCTCGCGTTCCTCCCGGGCGCTTGTCCGCTCGCGCTCACCGAACCCCTCCGGCTCGCGCTCAGCCACGGGACCGGGCCCAGAATCCGGGGCCCACCGGCTCGGGAAAGTCGTCCTGAGCGATCAGGTAGCCATCGACGTCGATCGACAGTGGCAGCTGCGGCAACGGCCGGGCCGCGGGGCCAGCCACCGGCATGGCGCCGTTCAGGACGTCGAATGCCGACTGGTGGCAAGGACAGAAGAGCAGGTGTTCGGCCGGCTGGTACAGGCCGACGGGACACCCGACGTGTGTGCAGATCTTCGAGTAGCCGACGACGTCCTCGGGCGCCCACTCCTCTCGTCCGGGCAGGGGCCGGTAGGTCCCCGGCTCGAGTCCGATCAGCAGCGTCTGCGAGTCGGCGACGCCGATGTCGCCTTCGGGGAAGACGGTCACGACGGTGCCCGCGACCATCTCGCTCGCCCGCACCGGGACTCCGTTCGCCCGAACGGCCCTGACGCCGGCTCGCCATTTCGTTTGGAACAGCGCCGACCCCGGCGCGCGCCCGAGCGACCGGATGGGGAACAGCAGCGCGACGCCCAGCGCTCCCAGGGCGGCGGCGAGCATGCGGACGAGCACGCGACGGCGGCCAACGAGCTCGGCACCCGCCTCGAATGTCTCTTCGGCGACCTCGCGTTCCTCCGGTCTCGACGGCAGCGGCTCGCGCGCCTCCTCGTCCACGCCGACAGGCATGAACCGCTTCGCCCACACGACGAGCCCCACGCCGATGCTTCCCAGCGCCACGAGCAGCAGCGCTCCCTCGAGCTGTGGCTGCCCACCGAGCACGTACACCACGGCGAGGCCGAGGGAGGCGAGAACGCTCGCTCCGAACGCTACCCCGACGGCGACGCCGTGCCCGGACCGCTGCGAGGAGCTCACCCTCGGTCGCCCGTCCTCGTGCCGATCCATCGGGCGGCGAGCAGCAGGACGACCAGTCCCACGCCCAGCGCAACGGCTCCCTCGGCGACGGGTCCGACCCGGCCGATCGGGGCACCCCCCTGGTCCTCCGGTTGTTGCAGGTACAGCACGTACCGAACGATCGAGTTCATGTCCTGATCGCTGAGCTCGAACCGCGGCATGGCCCCCTCACCAGCTCCGCACGTAGGGCTCGTGTTGGGGCACCCCGGTCCGACCACCATCGCCTCGGCCACCGCCACCGCGGAGGTATGGAGAAGGTCGGGCACCTCCTGCCCCGAGGTCAGCGCGCCGCCGGCGCCCGTGGCCGAGTGGCACGCCGCGCAGTTCTGGAGGTAGAGCTCGGCGCCCTGTGTGAGATCTCCGGCCGAAGGATCCGGCGTTGGAACGTCCGGGCCCGTTCCGCCGAACGTCTCCACGTGGGCGACGATCGCGTCGATCTGTGCGGCCTCGTACCTGGACGGGGCCGGGACGGCGCGCTCGTTCGGAGCCTCCAGCGGCATGCGCCCGGTGATGAGCATGAAGTGGGTGTACGCGCCCCCGTCGAGCGGGCCGTTCAGGTCCGGCCCGAACGCCGTCCCCTCTCCCGCCGAACCGTGGCACCACGCGCAGTCTCGCTCGTAGAGCGTCCTCCCCGCGCCCAGGGGGGCGACCTCCGAGGTGATCCCGGGCGGCCGGTAGGGACTCGTCTCCTCCTCGGCGAAATAGGAGCAGGCCGCTCCGGCCAGGGCGAGCGCCGCCGCGACGGGGACGGCGACAGCGATCGGCGTCCGCACCTACGTCACCACCCCGGCTCGGACGCGCTCGGGGCGCGCCTCGAGGCCCGGAGTCTTGAACGCCGCCACCAGGATCCCCACAGCGACGGCGAGGTAGACCACGGACGGTGGGATCCACATCAGCGCTCCGGCCAGCTGCTGGTCCTCCAGGGGCGTTAGCCCCCACAGCCACGGTCCCCGTCCGTGTACCGGGTACAACGGTGTCCGGGCGAACAGGAGCAGTGCTCCGAGCAGTGCGCCCTGCAGCGCCGTCGCCACAAGGAACAGCGCCCGACCGAGGGCGCCGAGCGCGGTAGCCGGCCGCCCCGACAACGCGACGGACCACGCGACCATGGATGTCAGCAGGAAGCTGACGTGCTCGATCGCGTGGATCGCATCGTTCTCCAGCGCTGCCGTGTACAGCAGCGGCGTGTGCCACCCCCACAGGGAGATCGTGAGGGCGGTCCAGGCCACGACGGGCTTGCGGAGCGCTCCCGCTAGGCCGGACACCGTGAACGCGCCGCGAAGGCGCGCTCCCGTTCGGCGAGCTCCGGCCGGAAGGCCGAGCATCACGGTCGTGACCGGTCGACCCACGACGAGGAGGGGAGCGGCCACGACCACCAGGACCAGGTGCTGCGTCATGTGCGCGGAGAACAGCGCATCGGCGGCCCCATCCAGGGGGGTGAGCAGGGCCACGGCGAGCGCGAGGATGCCGCAGGCGAATGACGCGGCACGGGCGGCCGAGCGCCAGCGCCGTCGGTGGTACCCGCGCGCGTAGGCGACGATCGCGGAGACCAGCGCGAGGACGACGAGGGGGTCGAACGGCCAGGCACCCCAGAGGCCGGCCGGCGCGACGGCGGTGTGCGCGAGCATCACACCGCCTCCCGGCACCCGGCGATCAGCTCGGCCGGCACGAAGCTCACCGCGATGAGAACGGTGAACAGGATGCTCGTCATGACACCGGCGGTAGCGAGCCACGTCGCGCGACCGCCGGGCGTCGGATCGCTCCCCGCTCCGATCCGGCGAAGCTCGATGTAGGAGCCCACACCCGAGAGAACCGTCACTCCGAGGAGCACGACGTTGATGGTGGCGAGGAACGCGTTCACGCCGATCCCCAGGACGTCGCCGGTGGCCTGCGTGGCCGGCGCACAGGCGACCACCTCGGCGAAGGCCCAGCTCGTGAGCAACTGGATCATCCACGCGATCGGCCCGGTGAGCACGCCGAGCCAGCCGAGGGGGGACATCGGGACCGAAGATCCGGCGGGTGCGTCGGCCGCGGGTCGCGCGTTCGCCATCACAAGTGCGGGGACAGGTAGATGGTGAGCAACACGAAGAGCCAGACGACGTCCACGAAGTGCCAATACATCGCGAAGTTCTGAACGCTCACGTGCCGCTGCGCGTCGAACGCTCCACGCCACGCCCGCACCTGCACCCAGGCGGAGAACGACAGACCGGCCGCCACGTGCAGGCCGTGCAGGCCGGTCAGCGTGAAGAACAACGAGCCGTACGCGTTGGTCCGCGGCGTGAACTCTCGAAGGACCTCCGGATACTCGACGGTCAGGAGCAGCGCGAGGAACGCGGCTCCCAGGACCCAGCCGATCAGAAGACCGATCCGGAGCGTTCGCTCGTCTCCCTCGCGGCCCGCGCGATCGGCCACGTGAACGGGGATGCTCGAGGACCAGAGGATGGCGCTCATGATCAGCGGGAGCACCAGTTCGGGCTTGGCGATCCCGTCGGGTGGCCAGGCCGGTGCGGACCGGAAGCGAAGGTACCAATAGGACACGATGATCGTGCCGAACAGCGCGGCCTCGGTCGCGATCAACCACACCATCCCCCACCAGGCGAACGAGGCCGAGCCGTTCGCGTTCGACGGGAGCACCTCGTCGAGGCGTTCGGTGGGCTCGAGCTCGTGGGCGGCGACGGTCATGTCTCCTGGGTCTCCCCGCGCGGCCACAGCCAGCCCATCAGCGCCCCGACCGAGGCGGCGGCCCCGGCGACGGCGACCCCCCACGAGGACAGGAGCATGCCGTAGAAGGTCAGCATGAGAGCCAGCGTGAGGAACATGGGCCACGGCGACGCGTGCGGCATCCGAACGATGGCCTGCGGCTCCGCGTCGGTGACCGAGGTCGACAGGGTCGTGTGGCCGGCGGTGAGCGGCCGGCCGCCCTGTTCGGGCGGTTGCGCCCCGCCGTGCAGCTCGGGCTGATCCCAGGCCGGCTCCCGGCTGCGTACCGTTGGGATCGTCTCGAAGTTGTACTCGGGAGGTGGGGAGCCGGTGGTCCATTCCAGTGTCTCGCCTCCCCACGGGTCGTCCCCGGCGAGCTCCCCCTGGTGCTCGCTCCGGAGCCAGTTCCAGAACGTCACCAGGATGCCGGCGCCCATCACGAAGACGCCCATGGTGGAGAGCAGGTTCGGCAGATCCCAGCCGAGCCCCTCGTGGTAGGTGTACGTGCGCCGGGGCTGGCCAAGAAGCCCAGCGATATGCATCGGGAAGAATGTCAGGTTGAACCCGACGAACATCAGCCAGAAGCTGATCTTGCCGAGCCGCTCGTCGAGCTTGCGCCCTAGGATCTTTGGGCCCCAGTGGTACAGGCCGGCGAACATCGGGAACACGGCTCCGCCCACGAGCACGTAGTGGAGGTGCGCCACCACGAAATAGGAGTCCGTCGTGGCCTGATCGAACGGGACCGCGCTGAACATCGCGCCGGATAGCCCGCCGATCACGAACAGCAAGATGAACCCCAGCACGAACAGCATCGGGGTCGAAAGGACCAGCCGTCCCGACACCATGGTGGCGAGCCACGCGAAGATCTGCGTGCCGCTCGGGATCACCACCATGAAGCTGGCCGCCGAGATGAAGCCCATCGCGATCGTCGGAAGGCCGACCGCGAACATGTGGTGGACCCAGACGCCGAAGCTGATCACGAATATGAAAAGCTCGGCCAGGACGATGTACGTGTAGCCGATCATCGTCCGACGCGAGAAGGTCGGGATGATCGCGGAGGCAAGGCCGAGCGCCGGCAACACGACAAGGTAGACCTCTGGGTGGCCGAAGAACCAGAACAGATGCTGCCACAGGACCGGGTCGCCGCCGCCGGCCGCGTCGTAGAAGTGGAATCCGAACCTGCGCTCGAGCTCGAGGAACACGCTCGCGATCGTGAGTGCGGGTAGGGCGAACACCACGGTGAGGGCGAAGGCGAGCTCGCCCCACACGAAGATAGGGATGCGATTCAGGGTCATCCCCGGGGCGCGCAGCTTCAAGATCGTGACGATGAAGTTGATCGCTCCCGACGTCGTCGACACACCGATGAAGATCAGGCCAAGCGCGTAGAAGTCGATGGCCAGACTCGGTGTGAAGTTTGCGTTCGCCAGCGGGAGGTAGTTGAACCATCCGTCGTCCGGCGCCTGCCTGATGATGAACGCGGAGTTCAGGAAGAAGCCGGCACCCAGGAACACCCAGTAACCGAACGCGTTGAGCCTCGGGAACGCCATGTCGCGGGCGCCGATCATGAGCGGCACGAAGTAGTTGCCGAACCCGGACAGCACCGGCGTGGCGAACAGGAACATCATCGTCACGCCGTGCATCGAGAACAGCTCGTTGTACGCCTGTGGCGACAGCACCGCGAGCTCCGGTCTCGCGAGCTGCACGCGCATGAGCATGGCCTCGAGTCCGGCGATCACGAAGAAGGCGAACCCCGTGTACAGGTAGCGCAGGCCGATCCGCTTGTGGTCCACGGTGCCCACCCAGGAAGCGAGCCCGCTCCCCTCACGCCACACCGGCTCCAGACGCTCCGCGTAGGAGGCCATCAGGTCAGGCCCTCGAGGTACTCGACGACGGCGGACAGCTCCTGGGGAGACAGATCCGTCGGCGGCATGACCGCGCCGGGCTTGATCGACTGGGGGTGGGAGATCCACGCGGCGAGGTTCTCGTGGGTGTTCGCGATCGTTCCGGCCGCGAGCGTCTGCCTCGCGGCGACGTGGGTGAGGTCGGGCCCGAGCGTCCCGGAGGCCTCCGTTCCCCGGATCGTGTGGCAACCCACGCAGGACGAGTCGAGGAGGATCCCGAGCCCCGCCGTGGCCCCCGGGCCCGGGACGGGGGCGGGTAGGGCCTCGTTCCGGAGCCAAGGGTCGAACTCGGCGCGAGCCTCAGCCACGACGAACAACGCCATGTTCGCGTGCTGCAGCCCGCAAAACTCGGCGCACTGGCCCCGGGAGGTCCCCGGGCGCTCGGCCCGGACGTCCAGGACGTTCGTGCGACCAGGGATCATGTCGACCTTAGGGGCGAGCTCCGGTACCCAGAAGCTGTGGATGACGTCGACACTGGAGACCTCGAAGCGCACGGTCTCCCCGACGGGGACGTGGATCTCGTTGGCGGTCTCGACCCCGCCCGGGTACCGGACCTCCCACCACCACATGTGGCCGATGACCTCGATCGTGAGCTGCGCATCCCCGGCATTCGTGATCGCGACCATGTCCCGCGCGGAGACCACCAGGACCGAGGTGAGGATGACTGCCGGGACGATCACGCCGGCGATCACGACGAACGGGTCACCCCATCGGGGTTCCGACGCGTCGACCTCCGGCCCTCGCCGCCGGCGACGGACGATCGCCACCGCCATCAACCCGGCGACTGCGGCGAACACGACGACAGAGATCCAGAACATGAGCCACCACAGGCCGTCGATGCGCCGGGCGCTCTCACCCTCAGGCGAGAGCACGGAGGGCGCGTCGATGGAGCACGACGACGACGCAAGAGCGATGCAAGTGGCGATGGCTCCCGCTCGCACCCGCCCCCGCCGCGCCCCGGCCGCGGTCGCTCCGAGCAGCCTGCGTGCCAATTCGGTACGGACTGTTCCCAGTTCGGCCCAACTTATGCGGGATCTCAGGCGGAGGCGTTCCAGTTGTCCACGATGATGCCGACCGCAAGCACCCCGAGCATCAGGGGCGCCAGGCCAGGACTGAAGGTCGGGATCATGCCGATCGGTCCGCGGTTCCTCTCTCCGTCGCCCACTCGATGAAGGCATCGAGGTCCTCGCCGATGTCCAGGGCGACGTATTCGTCTGCGAGCCGACGGATCTCCTCGTCGTCCAGGCCTCGCGACCGCAGGACCTCTCTAGCCTGATTCGCGAGCAGCCTCGCGCTCTCGACTTCGGCTGGCTGGGGCTCGGGTTGGCTCGGATCGGAGGTCGGTTCGAGCTTCTCGTCTGCCAGCGGACCCGGGTGCCGTTCCATGCCTCGTGCATTCCCGCTCATGTCGCGGACAAACTCGCCTTCTCTCGTCGGTCTCGATCCGATCCGTGGCGGTTCGCGCCGATCGATCGGGTACTGCGCCCACGTGAGCTTGTACACGAGGACCACGCCCGCCGGGATCAGGAACGCCGATCGCGGCCGAGGCGTCGGTGAGAGCACGTCGAGATCGATCAGGATGCATGACGCGAATGGGTCCGTATTGGGTCCCTGATCGGCGGGGAAAACGAGGGGAAGCGAGGAGTAGTGCAGAGACCAAAGACTAGGTCAGACGGCATGTCGCCTCATCGCCCCTGGTAAGAAGCCGGCCGCAATCGGTCTTGAAAACCGCTTACGGGGCGACCCGTACGTCGGTTCGAATCCCACCTCTCCCGCTCCACACGCGGTCATCCGGATCGCCCGACCACGAACCAGACCCCGTGCACGGCTTCGTCGCCGAGGTTCCAGAGCCGGTGGGGCGTCGTGGAGTCGAACGCGATCGAATCTCCTGGTCCGAGTTCGTGGCGTTCGAACCCGAGTTGGACGCCCAGGCGTCCCGAGAGCACGTAGCCGTACTCGCGCCCTGAATGACGCATGAGTCGTTCATCCGGGGCGGAGGACCCGCCGACGTCGTAGATGACGTGGAGGAAGTCGACGTCCTCGTGATGATGGCTCGTCAGTCGCTCCCAGATCACGCCGGAGTCGAGCTCGACCACGTGACGCTCGGCAGGGTGCACCACGGGCCCGCCGGCGTCGTCGGACTCGGCGCCCACGGCCGTTGCCTCCGTCAGCTCGTCCTCGTGGACCCGGAAGACATCGTCCAGCGAGACGCTCAGCTCGGTCACGATGCCGTAGAGCGTGCTGACCGAGGGCTTGGACTGCCCGGACTCGATCTGCGAGATCAGGCTGGCCGACACGCCGAGCCGACGCGCCAGCTCCCGCTGGCTGATCCGGGCCCGTTCGCGCTCCTCCCGCAGGCGCGAGCCCAGGTCCGCGAGTTCGCCGGCCATCGTGTCCCTGTCCATGTTCAGATCCCCGGAAGCTTGAAGCCCGACCTGTTGACCACGAAGTCCCTGGATTCCGCGGCCTTGCGTCGCACCGCCGGCCAGTCCACGTGGAGCAGCTCGCCGTGACGCTTCATCACCCGACCGGCGATCAGGACCGTGTCGACGTTGCCCGTGTCCATCCCGGCGACGACCGCGGTCGCGGGGTCGTTGAGCGGGGTGACGTTCATCCTGTCCGTGCGGAGCAGGATCAGGTCCGCCTGCTTGCCCGGGGTCACCGTCCCCACCTTCGAGTCCAGGCCGTTGGCCCGTGCTCCTTCGACGGTGGCGTAGGCCAGGACCTCGCGTGGTGACACTGCGGCCTTGCCTTCGGCGGAGGCGATCGCCCGCTGCAGCCCCAAGACCGAGCGCATCTGGTTGAACATGTCCGCGGGCACGTTGGTCTCGACGTCCACGCTGAGGCTGGGCCGCAGTCCCCGGTCGAGGAACTTCTGGATGGGAGGCATCCCGTGGCCCATCATCATCTCGACCGGCGACGCCAGCGAGACCGTGCCGCCGGTGTCGACGATCATCTGGATCTCGGTGTCGTTCAGGGTGGTGCAGTGGATGTACGTGGTGTCCGGACCGAGCAGCCCCGCCTCACCGAACTCCTGCACCTTGCCGTCCTGACCGTAGCTCCCGACGCCGACGTGGGTCGTGATGCGTGCGCCGGTCTCGCGCGCGAGCTTCCAGTGATCGCGCGTCACCTCGAAGTCGGTGAACTCGGGGCCGGGGGCCGCGAGCGCCAGGGTGAGCTTCTGATCCTTGGTGGAGAAATGCTCGGTGGCCGCGCGTACGAACCAGCTCGGTTGCCGTTCCTCCCACTTCCCCCACCACGGGAACCCATACGCGAACACCGCCCGCAGTCCCGAGTCGTTCAGAGCCTGGATCACCGCGTCGGTGTGGGCCGGCGAGTCCTGGATGTGGGACCAGTCGAGCAGGGTGGTGACCCCGGCGTCGATCGCGCCGAGGGCGGAGACGAGGTTGCCGACATACGCGTCCTCGGGTCGGAACGCCGGCGCCAGCTTGTGCAGTACGAAGGAGATGTAGCTCGTCCTGCCCTCCAGGGGGACGTCGGTCCCGATGTTGCGGAGGAGCCCCTCCCAGATGTGACGATGGGAGTCGACGAACCCCGGCATCACGATCATGCCCTTGGCGTCGATCACCTCGACCTCGCCGTTCGACAGGTCCGGACCGACGGCGAGGATCCTCTCGCCGTCGATCAGCACGTCTCCCCTGGGCAGGTCGCCGAGCCGAGGATCCATGCTGAGCACCATCCCGCCGCGGATCAGCGTCTTGCCCGACGGCGCCACGCGGAAGTCGGGGCCGCTCGGGTAGAAGGCGGGGAGCTCGAGGGCTCTCGGTGGCCGGTTCTTCGTGACCAGGCGCCGGGCACGCTTGTAGTTCCGCTTGACGAGCTCCTTCAGGTCGCCGAGCTGGAACAGGACGATCCCGAGCAGCAGCAGGACCCCGATGATCAGCGGCCCGTCGTTGGGTGACAGACCGAGGAAGGGCAGGACGGTGATGATGAGCGCGAGAAGGAGCGCCGCCACCGTGCTCCCCAGGAACGTGGCGCGGCCGCCGGCGAGGGAGGCACCTCCCAGGACGGCCGCGGTGATGCTGTTCAGCGCGAAGGTGGAGCCGACCGTCGCGTTCCCGATCGGGGACCGGGCCATGACGAAGAACGCCGCGACGGCCGCCAGCCCGGCCGACAGGACGAGGGCCCGGACCCGGAGCGAGGTGGTTCTGACCCCTCCGCGTTTGGCCGACCGCTCGTCGAGGCCGACGGCCCGAAGCTCCAGACCCGATCCAGAGGCATGCAGCCACAGATCGGCGAGAGCCGCCCCGACGACGATGACGATGAATGCCACGGGGATCGGGCCGATCGTCGCCGTGAGCGCGGACACCAGCCGAGGGTTGATGACTCCCTGAGCCGTCGGTCGCATCGTCAGGGCGATCCCGTCCAGGATGCTGAGCGTAGCCAGGGTGGCGATGATCGAGGGGATCTTGAGTCCCCGGATCAGGCCGGCGTTGACGAGGCCGAGCACGACGCCGCAGACCAAGATGACGGCGACCCCGAACAGGATCTGCGGGAGGGAGGCGTCGGCGCCGATCAGGAACGACGCGACGACCGCCCCGAGTCCGATCATGCCGCCGACCGACAGATCGAGATATCCGACGAGCAGCGCGTGGGTCTGGGCCATCGCGGCGACGATCAGGGGGAGCGCCAGGATCAGGATCTGTTCGACGTTGTAGGCGTTGACGAACCCGGGGAACCGAGAGGTGGTGTAGAAGAGCAGCGCCGCGACCAGCAGGACCTGCAGCGCCACCGGCATCCACAGGCGGAACCTGACGATCCTCCGCCACTTGTTCTTGTCGCGGGCGTCGCGAACGACCTTGCGGACGGCGCGTCGCGCCGCGTCGACGCGCCCGCTCACGTCGCTCCGTTCGACGAGGGGCCCCTCGGCATCGCGACGCCCAGGGGCGATCGTCCGGCCTTGGACAGGCCGGGCCCCCGCACCATCGCCTCGACGATGCGCAGCTCGTCGAGCTCGTCGCCCGGGATCTCCTCGATGATCTGTCCCCGGGACATGACCAGGACCCGATCGCACAGCCCGGAGAGCTCGATGGGGTCGCTCGACTTGACGAGCATCGAGGTCCCCCGGTCGGTCCGCTCGCGCAGGGCCCGGTAGATGTCGAAGCGGGAGCCGACGTCGACACCCTGCGTCGGCTCGTAGGCGAGGATCACCGACGGCTCCTTGAAGAAGCTGCGCGCGACCGAGACCTTCTGCTGGTTGCCCCCCGAGAGGAACTCGACCGGTTGCTCGATGGACGGCGTTCGGATCTCCAACCGATCGACGAGGTCGGTGACGGCACGCCGCTCCTTACGTCGCTTGAGGAGGCCGAGCAGGGAGAAGCGGCGCAGCGACTGGATCGTGGTGTTCACCTTGACGCCGAGCACGGGCATCAGGGCCTCGCGCTTGCGGTCACCGGGCAGCAGCATGACTCCCGCTCCGACCGCCTCATGGGTCGAGATCAGCGACAGCTCCTTGCCGACGCAGACCACCCGTCCCGCTTTCGGCGGCTGGCGGCCGGCCAGGCAGTCGAAGAGTTGAGGTTGCCCGTTTCCCTCGGCGCCGGCGATCCCCACGATCTCGCCGGCGTCCAATGTGAAGCTGACCGGCCCGAACGACTGCCCCTGCAGGCCGTCGACGACGAGCACCCCGCGACGCCGATCCCCCTTGGCGGCGGGCGGGGGGAACGCTGTCTCGAAGGGGCGGCCGACGATCAGCTCGACGAGCTCCGCCTCGGTCGTGGCCTTCGCATCGAACGTCCCCTGGTTCCTGCCGTCGCGCAGGACGGTGATGCGGTCGGCGACCTCGA
>Ga0126312_10002153_pt1 | contig 13142 bp, 14 predicted proteins | sample Plot104A_FD_92537 | JGI IMG/M metagenome (GOLD analysis project Ga0126312, IMG submission 92537) | Serpentine soil microbial communities from UC McLaughlin Reserve, CA, USA - Plot104A | ecosystem: Environmental > Terrestrial > Soil > Grasslands | place: USA: UC McLaughlin Reserve, Lake County...
ACTCCCCGACATGCAAGACTCCACCGCCGATGCGATGGAAGCAGAGCTATCGTAAGGGCAACCTCGCTCAGGTTGCAGCAATATGGCCAGGGAGCGCTCCCTGGCCCGCTCAGCTCTCTCAATAACCGCCATTTCCAGGTAATTTAAAAGTGGGCGATGCTGGGTTCGAACCAGCGACCTCCTCCTTGTAAGGGAGAGCTTGCCCGTTCGCCATAGTTCACTGAGGTACGAAATCTAGCATAAACAAGCCGGTTTTGTGTTAGTCGAACGTAGGCAGACTTGCCCGTACCCACTTGCACTGGTGTACAACTGGTGTACTAGTGGCGCGCCCGGCAGGATTCGAACCTGCGACCGGCGGATTAGAAGAGCGGGGCGACCTCTTCGCGGCTGTTCGCCATCGACCAGCAACCCGCATATGTAAGGCTAATCCGTGACCCAGCTCACCGCACTTGTTCGCCAATGTTCGCCCGGGTTAGTGTCAAACTAGTGTCAACTATTGGCGCTACCGGGCGTAGCGAGCTTGCTTCCGGGCTTCGTTGCTGATCTTACCTTTGCCAAAGTGGTGGTTCTAATCTGCCTTGCACTCGTTCTCTCCAATACCCAGAGGAAGGGGACGATCCAAATGATGGACCACGAGAGAACCGAGAAGGAGCTCCAAGAGATCTTCGAGGAGATTCAGCACTCCTACAAGACCGTGGTGGACAACGCCTTAACGCTACAGGGGCGAACACTTGAGCTCGCCCAGACCTTGTTTGAGAACTCAGCAGAAAAGACTCATGGCACCCAAGCCAGACTCGAAGAGATGGCTAATCAGTCTAGGACTCAACGGCAAGAATTCGAGAGACTAGTTCGCAAATCGAATGAAGCCTACACCAAGGTACTCAAGGCTCCCACTGATGAGCACCACCACAAGGTCGCGGAAGCCAAAGCAGATCTTGAGGAGGCAAGCTCCTCCTAATCGTGGATGGCTTGGCGGGACTAGGCGGCCACTAAGGCGTGGAGGTTGAGCGGCAGCAGGGCGTTGCGATCGCGGATAGATTCTCTGGGCACAATCCTAGCCGTAAAGTGCGCGACGCATAGCAGGAGCCAGGCTATCGGCCAAACCGAGGGCCACGGAGCCACTACAAGAATCGCGTACCTCAAGCCCGGGCTGCGCGATGGCTGTCCTCCCCGATGCGATCTCCTGCTCGTAGAACCTTCCGCGCGTAGAATCGTGGCGCGCGCATCGTGCGGACGGGTTCGGTTCTTGTTGGTGTCAGGAGGTGCGTAGTCTATGCAGCGACGGATTCGACCATTCGACGATCGAGACGCCGATGCGGTGGTTGACCTCTCGCTGCGGGCGTGGGCGCCGGTCTTTGCGTCTCTCGAGCGGGTGTTGGGTTCCGATATTTTCGGGCGAATGCATCCGGACTGGCGGGAAGATCAGCGGCGGGCGGTGGAGGAGGTCTTGGCCGCGAAAAAGGGGCGGGTGTGGGTCGCCGAGGTGGACGGAACCACCGTCGGCTTCGTGGCGATCCAGCTCCATAATCCCGAGCGCAGTATGGGTGAGATCTCCATGCTGGCCGTCGACCCCGACCACCAGGGCGGCGGCATCGGAACCGCCCTGACCGAGTTCGCGCTCGACAGGCTCAAAGACGCCGGGATGACGGTGGCGATGGTCGAGACGGGAGGAGACCCCGGGCACGCCGCGGCGCGGCGCACGTACGAGAAGGCCGGCTGCGTCCTCCTGCCGATAGCCAGGTACTTCAAGAACCTGTAGCGACGAGGGGCCGTGATGCCCCCGGCAAGCCCCTCCCCTTCGGTTCGCTGCCTATTGCTACCGCTTACGGCTTTGCCGTACACCAAGCCTGGGATGGTACCGCTACGCGAACTACTCGCGCCTGGGCGAACGCCGCCAGAGCGCCTCCGCGTAGGGGAAGAACGCCTGCTGCAGGGCCGTCGGTCCTTGCGGCCAGCGGGGTGGGTTCCTTTCGAGCCTGAGCGCCTTCAGCCAACCGGCCTCGCCGAGAGCGTCGAGGGCGAAGAGCCACGGCTGCGGGAGCTCGTGGGAGGTCTCGAAGACCCTCGGGCGCCCGACCGACCGCAGCTCCCCGGTGCCCACCTCGACCCTCGCCTCGTAGCGCGAGAGCGGCTCGCCCGCTATCTCGCGCCTGATCCCGCGCGACGACCCTGTCAGACCGATGCCTCGACTTGCACCGGTGATTATCGCGACCTTCCCGGTGAGCACTTCCCTTCCTCTCAACCCTAGCCCTGCCGTGGCCTATATTTCGCGCGTTTGAGTCTCGTTCCGAGCGTCTGTGTCCATCGAGCTGCTATCTCCCTTCGCACCTGTGGCCGATCGATCCAGGTAGTCGTGGAGCACGCGACCAGCCACTAGCCTGAAGTCCGCACGCCAATAGAAACCCGCCAGCGTCTCCCTGACCGGCAGTTTGTACACGGGCGCCTGAACGTTGGGACGGAGTTCCACCGTGCACGGACCGCTCCAACATTCGTGTATCGTTACGTCGCTGAGCCGGCGAGAGGTAAGCTGCCGGATGGCCGGGCGCCCATCGATGTGGTCCACGGCTTTCAGGTTTACGTTGGTCGCGAAGTTCAGCAAACTAGAGAGTGAATCCAGAGTATCCCGCTTCTGTTTGTAGGGGAGCGTGCCGGTGACAACGTCGATGCCGTTCCGGATGACGGTCCCCACCCAGGCATCGCCCCTTACCTCCAGCCTGGGGTCAGCCCACTTCTTGGGTTGACCGTGCACCTCGCGCCCGTGCGCGACCCCAACGTCGCTGTTGAGAAATAGGTACGGAGAGTAGGCCCCCTCTTCTCCCGTCTCCGATAGCCTAGCGCCTACCATAACGTTGCACTCCCCGTACTCCCCGAGCCATTCCACATCGTGCATATGATAGATGTGGATCAGGACGACGTTGCCGGTCGGCTCCAAAGGCGGAGGAAGGAGGGCCCCGATGGCCGCTGGCTCGCTCCGGTACGCTAGCGTGAGCACCTCCGCGTTCCGAAAGGCAAACGGAAAGGGAGGCACCAGCGGTGCATCCCACGGCGTCGAGAAACCACCTGCGACGATCTCTTCTCGCGTTGGTCTCTTCCGCGAGCCGCTCAAGGTCCTTCACCTATCCTCTGCCCAGCTGCTGCGATCTTGCTGGAACCCCACCTTACTAGCCGCTTCCTCGAAGCTCTCTAGCGCTTCCCTATTAAGTTCGATACCCAATCCCGGCTCGTCCGGTACCGTAATTGAACCGTCTTGCATAACGGGATCCTCGACGACAAGGTCACGACGCAAAGCCGACTCCGAGAGCTCGGCGGGCAGGAACTCGATGTAGCGGCAGTGAGGTGTAGCCGCGGCGAGGTGCACCGCGGCAGCGATGGATATGTTGGTCTTCCACAGGTGCGGGACGACGGTCAACCCTTGCTGCTGAGCCAACTGGCATACCCGCCGCGCCTCCGTGAGTCCGCCTACCCGACCTACATCCGGTTGTACCACTCTGATCTTGCCTTGCTCGATTAGGTGACGAAACTCGAACCTAGTAGTGAGCCACTCTCCTGCGGCGATCGGGATCGGTTGCTCGGTGGCAAGCCGCGCGTAGCCTTCGAGGTCTTCGGAGGACAAAGGCGTCTCCAAAAAGAAGAGATCGAACTCCTGCCAATCGCGGATCGTGTCGAGGCACGTGTCTGCGTCGGGGAAGGCGTACTGGACGTCGACCATCAACACGAACTCTGGTCCCACAGCTTCCCTCACGGCGGCGAGGATCTCGGTCATGCGCTCGTTCGGCTCCCGCAGACCCTTGTGGGCGTAAGGCCCCGAGAAGGTCAGCTCCAGCTTTGCCGCCCTAAACCCGCGGCGCTTGGCCTCCAGCGCCCAGGCGATCACCGACTCCCGGTAGGAGTCGAAATCCGAGGTCTCGGGCTGCAGCGAAGCGTAGGGGGTTACGGCTTGCTGCTTCTTTCCGCCGAGAAATTCGAAGCAGGGCTTGCCCAAGACCTTGCCACGAAGGTCGTGCAGCGCTATGTCCAAGGCACCGATGGCGTTTATGACCGCACCCCGGCGGCCGTTCATGGCCGAACCCACGTAGAGACTCTCCCACAGCTCCTCGACTCTCAGAGGATCCTGGCCGATCAACATCTCCTTCAATCCCAGCCCCATGGTGTGGGTGCCGGGAGCTTCTATGCAGGCCCGGGCGATCCAGGGGTTGACATCGGTCTCACCTATGCCCACCACGCCCTCGTCGGTGTGGATCTCTACGACTATGTCGTCTTGGGCAGAGCTCGTGGCCCCGATGTCGTAGTCGGGGTCTAGCAGAACGTGGCAGTCGATGCGCGTGATCTTCATGGGCTCCTCATCTCCTCAGTCTTCTGGTAAGGCGAGCCTACTTGCGTCGACAATTTGGAAACCCAGCGAACAGGCCATGGCTTTAGGAGCCGCCCGTGATGCTCGCCCGCAGCACCGTAGTCAAGGTCTGGTTTGGCCCAAGCCTTATCGCCTCTCCGTGCCGGCTGGCCCGCTCGAGGTTGAAACGCGACACCCAAGGTTCGATTCCCACGCCGTAGATCCCGGCGAGCGGTGGGAGATCAGCGCCTCCGTACGGCTGCCATAGCGTAATGTAGCGGAACAACTCGGTCTGCCACTCGAGGATGAACTCCAACGCTAGGCGTGGGTTCATAACCGACAAGCGACCGTAGTCCAGATCCGTCACGAATGCATCATCGTGGCTGTGCGCTTCCGGCCCGGGTATATGGCGCAGGTCGATCCGCTCGCCGGGGTTGCGGCCTCGCGCCATAGGCCAGGCCTCCCTCTGCCCGGGGGCAAGCCTGGCAGTGGCGGGCTCGTACAGCTCTTCGGGTGTTATCACGGTCCGAGCCGGGACATCCAATCGGCAGCCGTCTTCGAGGAAGTCGCCCCCCAGAACGATGTGGTGCCCCCACACGAACCGGACTGGAGTAGCGGACTCGTTGATCACCGTCCCTTCTATTTCGAGCGATGACTGCCCTTGGCGCAACGTCATCCGTCGGTGCAGCAGGGTTTGGGTCTTCTCGCACCGTACGGAGAAGACGACAGAGGTCAGTTCATCGTCGTCGCGCTCGACAACGTGTGACCAGCTCAGCAGCGCCACCTCACCATGGAATCGGAACGAGGTGCCGTTGTGTTCGCACGGATCGCCGGCGTTGGGGAAGAGCTCCTGCCATCCGCCTCCGTAGTTGTCGAGGAAATCTATATCCGACGTCGTGCCAGGTGGCTGCAAGCCCGCTGGAGTCTTCAGAAGGAAATCCACCCCACTCGGTTTGTGTAGGAATTCGTGAATCTCCGCTCCCTTCTCTGGGAGCACGGCGACCTTGAGAAGGTCATTCTCCAACCACAGCGTTCGGTGGCCATTGATCTCACCCGCGGTGAGCACTGCTCCTCAGCCCTTGAGCGCGCCGGCGACTATGCCGCGGATGAAGAGCCGCTGGCCCGCCAAGTACAGTAGAAGCATAGGGATGCTTGCCAGCAGCATTCCCGCCATCGCCACGGGGACGTCGGTGTTGTAGCGCGAGCCAAAGATTGTGATGCCGATCATCAGCGGATACATTTCCTCTTCCGGAAGAAGCACGAGCGCGACGAGCAGGTCGTTCCAAACGTAGACGGAGTTAACGACTACCAATGTCGCAAGCGCAGGGCCTGAGAGTGGGAGCAAGATCCGTAGCAGCACCCCTAACGAAGTGGCGCCATCGATGAACGCGGCTTCGACGATCTCGTGCGGTATGCTCCGGAAGAAGTTGGTGAGAAAGTATACCGAGAACGGCGTGACCAACCCCGCATAGACCAATATAGCGCCCGGATAGGTGCCGATCAGGTAAACGCGGGCCAGCATGAGGAAAAGCGGCACCAACATCACGATGGGTGGAATCACCATCAGCGCGGTAACAGCCGCCAGCAGCGTGTTGCTGCCAAAAAAGCGCATACGCGCGAAGGCGAAAGCCGCGAGGGATGACACTACGAGTGAAAGCACAACCGCTCCGACCGTTAGGATCACGCTATTGCCCAACCACAGGAAGAACGTCCCACCCCGTAGCGCGGTAGTGAAATTGCCGGTAAACAGAGTGTCGGGAAGGCCAATCTTATCGGCAGAGTAGTCGTCGCGCGTTTTTAACGCGGTGCTAATCACAAAGTACAGTGGCAACATCAGGCAAAACACCGAAACGAGCAGAATGGCGTGCGTCAGGACGGAGGTCGGCTTTCCGCGCGACGGCTTAGGTCCCGTTGGTCTCGCTATATCCTTGGTGGCAGCAGTACCGGTCTCGCCGTTGGGATCAACCCTATCGCTCATCGACCCCTCCTCCTGTCTCGGTCTGGCTGCGGAAACTGAACAGCGGGATTATCAGCAGGAGCGTTACCAGGAACAGCATCACGGCAACAGCCGAGGCGATGCCTGGCAAGCCGTTACGGAAAGCGTAGTTGTAGATGTAGAGTTCGAGGATCTGAGTAGCGGTACCGGGCCCGCCACGGGTCATCACGTACACGTAGGCGAACACCCAGGCCATTATGGTGATCACGGTGATCGTCACGTAGAACTCGATGATGCTCCTGAGCTGGGGAATGGTGACGTACCACAGGCGTTGCCACCAGCGGGCGCCGTCCACCATGGCGGCTTCTTGCAAGGATTCGTCGAGGCTCAGCAACCGAGCGAGGAACAGCACGATTCCGAACCCGACCTCGTGCCAGACGATCACCATCATCACCGTCCACAAGGCAAGCTTCTCGTTACCGAGCCAGTCCAAAGCCAAGAAGTCGAGACCTACCGAGTTCAGTATCTGGTTGATTGCTCCACTGCGTTGGAACAGGTTGCTGAACACTACACCGGCTATTGGTACGGCAATAATGTACGGAACGAAGAGCACCGACCGATAGATATACCAGCCAGATACCCGTTCGTAGAGCATCACCGCTATGAAGAGAGAGAGCACGAGGAGAATCGGCACGCTCAGCAACAGGAGAATATTGTGTGTGGCCGCCTCGCGGAACACGCTGTCGCTAAGTACAGTCTTGTAGTTCTCAAGACCGATAAAGGGGCCGGTATTGACCCGTATCCTGCGCAAGCTGTAGTTGAAGATCGACACCAGAGGGTAGCCGAATACGATCAGCAGCAGCACCAGCATTGGCAGGAGGTAAAGATACGGCGTAAGGCGACGACTATAAAACACCTTCATCTCCCCTTCGGATCGACCGCGAGCCGCAGAGACACCTTGCTGTAAGCCGCCGAGCTGGCGAGTGGCGATCCGCTGTACTCCGCGCGAGGTCTATCGACAGTTTTCCTTCACAGTAGCGTGTCCCGTAATACAAGATAAGTGCCACCCTCAGAAGGTGCTGGTTAGGCCGCCGTCCACCACCAGCAGCTGTCCGGTCATATAGCGGCAGTAGTCAGAGGCCAGGAAAACCGCTGTACCAGAAACGTCCTCGGGGTAGCCGGTGCGGGCCATCGGTACGTGTCGCTTTTCGACGTACCAGGTTCTGAACTCCTCGGTCTGTGTCTCGTCCACGCCGTCGATTATCGACATCTGCGTGCGCATGAAACCTGGGGCTATGGCATTTGCCGCGATGTTGTACGGCGCCAATTCGACGGCAAGCGATTTGGTGAAGGCGATGATACCGCCCTTGGCCGCGTTGTACGGGCCGCACTCCCCGCTAGAGGCGAAACCCTGTATGGAAGCGATGCTTATGATGCGCCCGAAGTTCTGATCGACCATGTAGGGCACGGTCATCTTCGTCCCCATGTATACGGCCTCCAAGTTGACGGAAAGCTGCTTACGCCAACTGTCTAGGGTGTCCTCGAGGATGGTGCCATAGAACGCGATGGCGGCGTTGTTCACAAGAATGTCGATGTGCCCGGCCTTCTCGGCTACATCGGCGATCGCCCGCCCATAAGTCTCGTAATCGGTGACGTCAAGCTCGTACGCGAGTGCATTCCCAATATCATCCTGAGCGCGTTCTAAAGCATCCTGATCGCGCTCGATAAGCGCGACAGTCGCCCCCTCCGCAGCGTACTCTTTGGCTATCGCGTAACCCAGGCCCTGCCCTGCACCGGTTATTATGGCCACTCGGCCTTTGAGCAACTCACGCGCCATTCACGCCTACCTCTCTACGGAACGCTTACCCCGCCGTGTTTGCGAGACCTACCTGTGCGCGATATGGAGCTAAAGCGTCAGGTCGTTGATCCACTTGTTGTAGCGCTTTACAAAGTCGGGGTTCTCCTTCCGCCACTTCTCCGCGATGCTCTCGGCCTTCTCACCGGCTTGTTCGCCCGTAAAATCACCCGAGACGATCTTCTGGGAGTTGACGAACATAGCGTCGTTCCAGAACAGCGTCGGTATCAGGTTCGAGATGTAGGCGACATTGTCTCCATGCATCCACCTCTGCCAGATTTCTTTGATGACGGGATCGGAAACGACGCTGCCATCCCAGGTGGAGTCCGCGGGCAACTGATGCACTTGTTTCCAGAGGGCCTGGACGCGCTCGTCTGTATGCAAGAACTCGAGGAATTTGGCCGCACCCTCTTTGTTAGCGCTCTGTGAGGAGATACCGAGGCCCTGGGCGTCGGCGATGGGCCTACCAGCCATCTTTCCCTCGCCAAACACAGGGAACACCATTAACCCCACCTTCTCGGTTCCGAGGGTCGAGAGCGTCTGGGGGACCAGCGGCCCGACGACCTGGGTCATAGCACCCTTTTCTGTGTTGAAGAGGTCTATACCAGGATAAAGGTCGATCGAGTTCATGTTCTCGTTGATGTAGTTGGACTTCCACATCTGCTCTAACCTGCTCCAGTGATCGTAGTACCTCGGCTCCGTCCAACTGAGATCACCGGTAAACAGCCTAGCCGCATCTGCCGGCGCGTCGAGGTTCTGGCCGAGCCCGTGTCCCATCCACCACTCGCCCCAGTATCCATCCTTGAGGCCCCCTGTGATAGGCGTGATGCCTTTGCTCTTCAGCGAATCGCAAGCGTCTAGCATGCTGTCCCACGTCTTTGGCGGTGCGTCGGCGTTGAGACCCGCCTTGTCGAACATCTCCTTGTTGTACATCCACATCAGCGGTACCGCGTACCAGCCCAGCCTGTACTGCTTGCCGTTGTATACGCTTAGTACGGTGGCATTAGAGGATTTGCGCAGCTCCGCGGGAACCAACCCGTTGAGCGGCTCGACGTAGCCCTGCCACACGCTCTCCATGTGGTATATCCCGTTCCAGAAGAACTGGATGTCGGGGGCTCTATTCGCCGCCGAAGCCCTCTGAAACCCAGGGATTACATCGCCTGTGTCCTGAAGATTCGTCGTAACGTTGACGCCGTTCTTCTTACGGTACATGCTGATGCTCTGCTCGAGCCAACCCTTCAGGCCCTTGGCCTCCTGCTCGCCCCACCACCACATTTCGAGCTCTTGCTGGCTGCCGCCGCCGCAGGCTCCCACTAAAGAACCGAGCCCGGCGGCTGCAAGCCCCGTCCCCGATAACCTCAGGAAGTCGCGACGCGAGATTCGGTGGTCCTGTATATGCCTCATAGACACCTCCGCGAAAACGAGTGAACGGTCTCGTGATGGATTGATCCCGAGAGACGTGTGCTAACCCATAACTTCCTAATACGCCCTACCCCTTTTACTTCTCACCTCTCCACTACAGTATCTTACATTCTGTTCATCCTACCTGGTTGGAGGCCAGATGCTCGGTGAGCACCCGGCAACCATCCGAGGTGACCAAGACGACATGCTCCAGGCGTACACCGCCCACGTCCGGTAGATAGACGCCGGGCTCGAGGGCGATGATCATGCCAGCCTCCAGCACGGTTTCGTTGTAGGGTACGATGCGCGGCTCTTCGTGGTAAGAAGTTCCTATCCCGTGTCCCGAATGGTGCGGGTAGGGCTCGTATCCTGCCCCGCGAACCGCATCTCGCAGCATCTCATCGAGATCGCAGGCGCGAACGCCGGGACGCACGCTTTCGACACCCGTGTGTAGTGCGTCATGAACGACGCTGTAAGCCTTAGCCATCTCGGAGGACGGTTCACCAGCAAAGTACGTTGCGGCGTTGTCCCCCCAATAACCGTTGAGGCGGGGCACCAGATCGACGATGACCGGATCGCCATCCCCGAGGACATAGTGGCCGGGATCACCACCGATCTCGGCCGTGCGGGCCCCGGCGACAAGATCGGCTAGCATCGGAAGGCGTGTCCCGGCATCGACCTCTAGGCGAGCCGTCATCTCCCCCCAGAGCTCGAGCTCGCTTACCCCGGCGCGGCAATTCTCCCGGATGTATGTTTGCCCGAGATCGCAGAGTCCGAGCGCCGCGAAGATCTTATCGATCTCCTCAGCACTCTTGATGGCTCGCAGGCCCTCGATGCGACCGTCGAGCGGTTGCACGGACCCCGCGGGGAAGGAATCGTAGAAGACCCGCGCCAGAGCAGCGGAGAGAAAGTTCAGCTCCGCCCCTATCCTTCCCCGAGGTTTACCTCTTTGCTCTAGCAACTCGCGCAGAACAGAAGCTTGCCGCTCCGTGGTATCGAGCGGTTCTTCGACGCTGAAACCGACGTAGTCGCGGACGTCCACCCCAAGGTCCTGAGCTGCCTCGGCCTCCTCATCGGAGAGCACCACAGTCAGCTCGCCCCCGCGCCACCACCCTATCGCAGGCCCTCCCTCGAATGGACTCGGTCCAGTTTGTATCGGCGGTGCGTAGCCTGTGAGCCAGGTGAGGGTAAAAGGGCTGGATAGTAGCGCGGCCCCGATACCAAGTGATTGTAGGTGTGCGTTGAAACGCTCGACGTTCTGATAGTTCATTTGTCGTCTCCTTTTGGCGGCTGGAAAAGCTCCATCGTTATGCCATCCGGGTCGAGTATGTAGACCCCGTATCCTCCCTTGTTCACCCCGGCATCGATGGTCACCGGTGGGGTTCGGAAGTTCACACCTTTAGCCTTTAGCTGCTCATAGACGACACTAAGATCCTCTACAACGAAGGCTAGATGCGAGCTTCCAGGGTTATTCGGCTGCAGGTCCATGGGCTTCCCCTCTGGAGAGACGTACTCGAACAACTCTATTACGTGCTCGGACCCCGGTATGCTCAGGTGGGCGGCCCTCACGGTGCATTCTGGAAACCCTACTATGTCGCAGAAGTACTTGTCGCTAATCTCGCGTTGCCAGAGCAGCTCGCACCCCAGAAGCCCGACATAGAACTCGAGTGAGCGTTCCAGGTTAGAGATCGTGTAGCTGGTGTGGTGTACCCCGATAACCTTCATGCCGTTCCCCTAGAACATCTGATAAGCCGTCCAACCACCGTCCACTGTCATGGTCTCCGCGGTTACGTACGATGCTTCTTCGCTGGCGAGATACAACACCGTTTCGGCGACCTCCTCGACGGTCCCCAGCCGTCTCAAGGGGGTACGGTGTTCGTACATCCTTCTCTGATCGGGGTCCGCACCTGCGGCCTTCCGCGGGAAATCGGTTGTTATCGTGCCCGGTGCGACTCCGACCACCCTTATCCCCCGACAGGCCCACTCGACGCCGAGCGCCTGGGTGAGCATGACGAGCCCGGCATGGGCAGCGCAGGGTGCCACGTTGCCCTCTACGGCCTGGTAGCCATCGATCGAGGTCACGTTGATGATGGTTCCCCATCCTTGCCTCAGCATATGCCTTCCGGCGGCCTGAGAGCAGTAGAAAGCCCCGGAGAGTATCAAATCGATGCTCTCCCGCCAGGCCTCGTGCGCTAGCGTCTCCGCGGCTCCTTTGTGTTCTATGAACAGGTTGTTTACCCACACGTCTATTCGCCCGCCACCCTCGCCAATCCTCTCCACCAACGCCGCGACTCGTTCCGGGTCTCTCGGCTCAAACACCTCGTAGGATGCCGAGTGTCCTTCTTCGAGGAGTACTTGGACGACATCTCGCCCGGCTCGGGCGTCGGTGTCGGCGACGACGAGGTGCGCTCCAGCCCGCCCGAAGCGCCGGGCCATGCCCAACGCCAACCCACGTCCGCTACCCGCGATGACCACCGTCTTTCCCGCAAAGAGGGCGTCAGCCATCGAGCTCATCCTCGGGGAAGCCGGTAGCGTGCAGATTGCCGTACGGTACCCAACCGCCATCGACCCGGAGATTCTGCCCCGTTACGTAGCTCGCCCTGTCGCTCGCGAGAAAGAGCGCGGCGTCCGCGATCTCCCGGACCTCTGCCAACCGCCCGAGTGGGATACGGTTGGAGTATTGATCGGCGCTTGCGTGGCCCTCGGCGATGGCAGAGGCTACCATCTCGGTGCGCGTCACCCCGGGAGAGACACAGTTGAGCCGGATGTTGTGCTGAGCCCACTCCGCGGCCAGCACCTCGGTCAGGGCGATCACACCAGCCTTCGCCGCGTTGTACGCCGAACGCATCGGCCAGCCACCCATGCCCCGATAGAGGCGATGTTCACGACGCTGCCCCTTCGGCGCTCTATCATCACGCGAGCGACTGCCTGCGTGCACAGGAATACCCCGGTGAGCATCACGTCGATCTGGAGGCGCCAATCGGCTTCCGGCATCTCTTCGGACTTGTGGAGGCGGGCGATCCCGGCGTTGTTCACCAGCACATCGATCCGACCGCGCCGTGCCATTACCTTCTCGACCAGTCCCGCGCAGGACTTGCTTACCGTGACATCAAGTGGGACGAACTCGGCGTCATATCCTTCCGCCTCGAGCTGCCCGGCCGCTTTCTGTCCTTGCTCCTCCACGAGCTCGCCTATAACCACGCGTGCGCCGGCGCGGCAGAAAGCCTTAGCGATGCCGAACCCGATACCACGACCCGCGCCGGTTACGACAGCTATGCGATCCTTAAGTAGCGTCATACCCTCACTCTGGCCGAGCCTCGATGGAGTTGCCCATGCGGCCCCGTCTCTATCACCCAAACTCCGGATACACGGCATGATAATGAACACGTGTTCCACGCGCCACACTCCAGATCCTGGAGCTCTTTGGCGAGAGGGGGACCTACATGATCGTGGGGACGCGCGCGAGGGCGCCCAGGCAAGAAAGGGAGCTATGGAAGACACCATGCGGGTAGACATCGGGCAGTTCAGTGACCTGCCACTTCGGTTCCCGCGACAATGTTGTCCACGTTCACTTCCGCGATGCGAAAGGAACGATACCTAGGTTCGAGGAGCGTTTTCTA
>Ga0126312_10002154_pt1 | contig 13141 bp, 15 predicted proteins | sample Plot104A_FD_92537 | JGI IMG/M metagenome (GOLD analysis project Ga0126312, IMG submission 92537) | Serpentine soil microbial communities from UC McLaughlin Reserve, CA, USA - Plot104A | ecosystem: Environmental > Terrestrial > Soil > Grasslands | place: USA: UC McLaughlin Reserve, Lake County...
CGACGAGCGCCTGGCCGAGCTTCAGCGCGAGCCGCGCTCACGGGTCCGCTTCGAGCTCGAGCCGGCGGGCGACGCGGTCAAGCTCACCGTCACCCACGGCGGCTTCGCGCCGGGCAGCGCGCTGATCGCGGCGGTCAGCGGCCATACGGAGCAGACCGGAGGCTGGCCGGAGCTCCTCTCGAGCCTGAAGACCTTCCTCGAGACCGGCGACACGATGCGGTCCTCGTCGGCGAGCGCGGCGTCCTCCGGACGGGGCGCGTAGTTACGGCTCGAGGCCCTTTGGGAAGCGATCCGCCACGACGGTCAGGACGACGTCGTGCTCGAGCAGCGCCTTCATCGCGCACAGGACCTGGCAGAAACCGCCGGTGGAGCCGGCGACGCGGGAGACGACCTGATCGCCGTCACCGCCGAGGCCGCTCTCCGTGACCCCGACGTAGGTGGCCTCGTCGTCGTAGGGGACGAAGCGAAACTCGACCCTCGTTGACTCGTCGTCGTCTCCCCACTCGAAGAGGACCCGACGGTCGTCCTCGACCTCCCTTACGGAGACCTGGGTCGAGACGCCATACATCTCCCAGTCCCATCGGACCTTGGCGCCGGGCACCAGCTCGCCGCTGCTCCCCGTGAACCAGAACCTGGTCGTGACGGCGGGATCGACAATGGCCTGGAATACCTCGCCGGGCGGCCTGCGGATCAGCATTCCCACCTTCACCGACGGGACGTGCGTGAGCTTCAGATCGTCCACGGGGATTGCCATGCACCTCTCTGCGGGGATTCCGGGATTCCCGCGAATTGCTGGAGATCCCGGGTATTTGCGGGATCTCCCTGCAAATCCACAAGTCGAATACGCAGCCGTTTGGCTGCCGGACACTATAGGCAGCCGTGGGGGTGCATGTCAAGGGCGCTCGCGCAGGCGCTTGTCCAGCGCGTCGAAGCTCTCTTCCCAGAAGGCGCTGTAGTGGGCCAGCCAGTCGGCTGCCTCCTTCAGGGGCGCGCCCTTGAGTCGCGATGGGCGGAGCTGGGCATGACGGCCGCGCGCGATGAGGCCGGCGTGCTCCAGGACCTTCAGGTGCTTGGAGACCGCCTGGAGGGTGATCGGGAAGGGCTCCGCCAGCTGGTTCACGGTGGCCTCGCCCTCGGCGAGGCGCGCCAGGATCGCGCGGCGCGTCGGGTCCGCGAGCGCCGCGAACGTCGTGCTCAGCTGGTCGGCGGTCTTGGTGGTCACCTATCTGGTTGATGAACCTAGCGGTTTACCGGTTTTCCGGCCAGCAAATGGGGGAACGGCTCAGATATGGACGTAGTCGCACTGATCGGACGCCTCATCTTCGTGGCGATGTTCCTTCGCTCCGGGGTCAACCACTTCAAGATGCGGGAGGCCATGGTCGCTCACACCCGCTCGGCGGGAGGGCCCTATCCCGAGCTATTGGTCCCCGCGTCGGGAGCGATGATCTTCGTGGGCGGCGCGCTGATCGCGTTGGGCCTGTGGCCCGATCTCGGGGCGTTGCTGCTCGCGGCGTTCCTGCTCCCGGTCGGGTACTACATGCATGCCTTCTGGAAGTTCGAGGACCCGCAGATGCGCATGCTGCAGGAGACCCATTTCTGGAAGAACGTGTCGCTCGCCGGGGCATCGATCCTGCTGTTCGCGCTGTTCGCCTCCTGCGGCGACGACATCGGCCTGATGGCAGGCGGGCCTCTCTTCTGAGCCCTCAGTCCCCGATCGAGACGTCCACCGCGTAGCGAGAGCGCAGCTCGGCGGCGAGCGAGGTGTCGGCGCCGAACAGGACGACGTCGTACGGGTATGCGAACTCGGCCCGCCAGCCGCCGGTGTTCTCGATGACCCGGCCCCAGAGCGATACACGGCCGATTGCGGCCGGCAGCCGGCCGGCGGCGGCGCCGACCGGACCCAGCTCGCGCAGCAGCGCCTCGGCGTCGCGACGCTCGTGGAACGCGTAGATCCCGCAGCGGTGCCCCGCTCGCGGGGCGCCGTGGCCCCTCGCCCGCCAGCGAAGCCCCAGCAGCGCCCGGCAGCCCGCTTCCATTCGGCGCCGGGCGGGCCATTCTGCGGACTGGGACCAGGAGCACAGGCGCGGCTGGCCCGCCCCCGGGTCCACGTGCCAGACCCGCCAGCCGAGGATCGGCTCGATCGAAGTCTCGCCGCCGGCCGGCTCGATCGACGTCTCCGCGAGAGCCGAGATCGACGTCGCCCCGAGGCTCACGCGGGCACCGGCTGCTCAGCCGGCGCGGGCTCCTTGGCGGGAGCCGGGGCAGGAGCGGGCAGCGGCTCTTCGACCGGCCTGACCTCGATCTCTCGTTCCGTGTCGGGCTTTCCGATGTTCATTCAGCGAGTCCTCAGTCGTCCATCGTGCGACAGGTCCGCGGCGCGCGCAACTGCGTCGCACCGTCCGTGGCCTGCCGCCGCGTGACGGACTGGCCCGTCGCAGACCATAGGGCTCCCCGCCGGCTGCGTCCACACGCTAGGTGCGGCTGTCCCGGCGCGGTCGGGCCCTCGTCGCGAAGGCGACCAAGGTGCGCGTCGAGGCGAGCGCCTTAACGACCGACGACGCCGCCAACCCGACTACCACGAACCGGACGTCCAAGCCGAAGGGAAAGGGCGGCCAGGCGCGGACGCTAGGCGGGCACAGCGCTTTGCGCCGCGCGGACGCTAAGCCGCCGCGAACCGCTTCGCGCCTCGCTCCCGCCGCTTGGCCGCCTCCGCCTCGCGGGTCTTCGGCGGAGCGACGGTGACGAGATCGTCGAGCAGTCTGGTCGTCGCGGCGGCGACCTCGTCCACGGCCCGATCGAAGGCCTCGGCGTTGGCATGTGACGGCTTCGTCGAGCCGCTCACCTTGCGGACGTATTGAAGGGCGGCGGCGTTGATCTCCTCGTCCGTCGCGGCCGGCTCGAAGTTATGGAGCGTGTGGATGTTGCGACACATGCGGAAGAAGGCTAGTGGCACCGACACCCAGCCCCCGTCGGCCCTAGGACCTAGGCCCAATTGACCATGGAAGAGAACCCCGTCGGGAGCTACTTTCGAAGTCCTGATGAACGAGTCACTGAGAGCAGGCGAGCGGATCACCGACGAGGTCACGTCGTGGCCGGGCGTGGAGGCAGGTCCCGGCCGCCGGGGCGAGTTCGCGTTCACGGTGGGCCGGCGGCAGATCGGTCACCTGCACGGCGACCACGCCGCCCACTTCTCCTTTCCGAAGCAGGTCTGGGGCGAGCTGTTCGCGCAGGGCCGGATCGTGCACCATCCGGTCTTCCCCGGTAAGGAGGGGCCGGCCGCGCGGAGGATCGAGAGCGAGGACGACGTCCGCGACGTCATCGAGCTGCTTCGCCTCAACTATGACCGCGTCGTTTCCCGCTACGGCCTGCCGGAGGAGCCCAGCAGGCCGGAGCCCTCGCCGGCCGCATAGAACGCCTACCGCGGATCGGGGATGTTCGGACGGGCCGGCCCGTCCGATTATCGTCGTGTGAGGTCTCGGTTCAGCGTCGGACGGGTCGTGGCGTACACGCTCGTCGCCATCACGGGCGTCTACATCGTGCACAACGCCCTTCGTTTGGGTGGCGACGGTCCCGGCACCGTCGGCGAGGCGCTGCACGAGGTGCTCATGTTCGCCGGGCCCGCCCTGATACTGGCCTCGGTCCCCCGGCACAGCGGGCCGGCGCGGGTGGCATGGCTGCTGTTCGGGTTGGGCCTTCTGGGGCTTGCGGCGGGAGAGACCCTCTACCTCACCGTCTACCACGCCGCGCCGCCGTTCCCGTCATGGTCCGACGCGGCCTGGCTGAGCATGTACCCGCTCGCGTACGCTGGCATCGTCGCTCTCGTCCACTCGCGCCTCTCCAAGCTGACGGCATCGAGCTGGCTCGACGGCCTGATCTGCGGGCTATCGGTGGTCGCGCTGGTCGCGGCAACGATCTACGCGCCGCTCCTGCAGGCCGAAGGCCAGCTCCTGACGACGGCGATCTCGCTCTTCTACCCGATCGGCGACCTGGCGTTGCTGACCGGGGTCGTCACGGTCTTCGTCATGACCGGGTGGCGTCCGGGTCGTGCCTGGCTGTGGGTCGCTGCCGCGCTGTCGCTGCTCTTCGTCGCCGACTCGATCTACAACATCCAGACCGTTCAAGGGACCTACGTATCGGGTGGCATCGTCGACGTGGCGTTCCCGCTTGCCACGCTGCTGCTCGCCCGCGCCGCCTGGCTCCCCGCTCCGGCGCGCATCGCGGCGCCGCCGGGCGAGCGGCGGTCGCTGATGGCGCCCGCGCCGTGCGCGGCGGTGGCGTTCGGGCTCGTCGCCCTCGGCGCCTTCGACCGGCTAGAGCCGGCGGCGATGGTCCTCGCCCTCGCCGCCGTGGCTCTCGCGCTCGCGCGAGCGGCGCTCACCGTCCGCCAGCACGCACGGCTCCTGACGGTCGTCCACGGCGAGGCGGTCACCGACCTCCTGACCGGGTTGGGAAACCGCCGGCGGCCGCGCGACGATCTGGCCGGGCCGCTCGCGGCGCGCGACAGTTCGTCCGCGCTCGTCCTCTACGACCTCGACGGCTTCAAGAACTACAACGACAGCTTCGGCCACGCGGCGGGAGACGCGCTGCTCGCGCGGGTCGGTCGCAGCCTTCGCGAGGCGGCCGCGCCCCACGGCGCGGCCTACCGCCTCGGCGGCGACGAGTTCTGCATCCTCTTGACCGCCGCGCCGGAGGAGCTCCACGGAATAGCCGCGCATTGCGCGGAGGCGCTGGTACAGCAGGGGGAGGGCTTCGTCGTCACCGCGTCGTTCGGCCTGGTTCGACTACAGCACGAGGCCGCGAGCTTCGATCAGGCGCTGGTGCTCGCGGACCAGCGCATGTACGCCAACAAGGGCTGGGGTCGGCGGGCCGACCGAGGCGAGTCGCGCGAGCTGCTCGTCGCCGTCCTCCGCGAGCGCGAGCCCGAGCTCTACGAGCACACGTGTCAGGTCAGCGAATACGCGTCCGACGTGGCTCGCCAGCTCGGGGTCGGCGCGGCCGAGATCGAGCAGATCGCCACGGCCGCCGCGCTGCACGACATCGGCAAGATCGCCATGCCCGACACCATCCTGAGCAAGCCCGGTCCGCTCGACGAGGCCGAGTGGGCGTTCATGCGCGAGCACACGATCGCCGGCGAGCGGATCATGGCCAGATCGCCGGCTCTGCGCGCCGCCGGCAAGCTCGTGAGGGCCTCCCACGAGCGCTGGGACGGGAACGGCTATCCGGACGGCATGGCGGGCGAATCGACCCCGCTGGGCGCCCGCATCATCGCGGTCTGCGACGCCTACGACGCCATGACCACCGACCGCCCGTACCGCAGAGCGATGAGCGTCGATCACGCGTTGGCGGAGCTGCGGCGCACGGCGGGAGCCCAGTTCGATCCGGACGTCGTCGAGGCGTTCGTCGCAGTCTTGGCTCGCCCCCGGACGGTGCACGAGCCGCTCATCCGAGCGGCTTGAGCCGCCGGCGACAGCGTTCGGTCAGTCGCCCGTGGCGAGCTCGCCGGCGTGCAGAGCCGTCACGACCGCCTGGACGCGCGTCCGCGCGGCGAGCTTCCTCATCGCGTTCCTGAGGTGAGTCCGCACTGTCTCGGGCGACAGGTGGAGCTGCGAAGCCATGCCCGCCGCGGTGACGCCGGTGCTGAGGAGGCTCAGTATCTCGCGCTCGCGCGGCGACAGCAGCTGCTGGTTCTTCGAGGACGCGCGCCGGGCAGGCAGGGGCTGTAGGCGGGCATCGAGGTAGACGCCGCCGCGGGCGATCGTCGCAACCGCCTCTACCAGCGCCTTCGGCTCGCTCGCCTTCAGGGCGATTCCCTGCGCGTCGCTGTCGAGCGCCCGCTCGAGGGTCGCCTCGTCGGCGGCGCCGGTGTAGATCAGCACGTCGACGTCAGCGTGCTCGTCCCGGATCTGCTTGCAGAGCGCGACGCCGCTCTCCCCCGGAAGCCCGAGGTCGACGATCGCGAGGTCCGGCCGCCGGCGGCGGATCAGCTCCGCGCCGTACTCGGCGTTGACCGCGGTGCCGACCACGAAATGGCCGGCGGCGCGCAGCAGCTGCTCGACGCCGCGGCTGAGAGCGGCGTGATCGTCGACTATCACCAGTTTCAGGGAAGGCTCATCCACGGCTTGCTCGCCCTGGGCGGCGTCGGGTCTCACCAGGCGTATGTCGGCAGCCTGGGCTGGCGGCTTGATTCCGCCCGTGGATTGGATCTCCGGGCCGCTGCGTCGGCGCCCCGGCTATGCGGCGGCGGGCGCCGGCCGTTCCGCAAGCGGACGCTCCCGGCGCAGCCGCCGGCCAACGAGCGGAAATACGAGGGTCGAGATCATCGCCGCGCCGACCAGCGCGGCCGCGGTTGACGTGCGCATCTTGCCGAGCTCGACCGCCACCGTCGTGATCGCCACCACCAGCGGCAGCTCGGTGGCCGAGTAGAACGCCAGCGCGGCTCGGTCGCGCCGCTCGAGCACGGTTCGGTACAGGATCAGGGCGGGCATCCCGCGGACCACGAGGAAGAGCGCGAGGAGCAGCGGCAGCTTGAGCATTGCGCTCGGGCTCGAGATCAGCGCGTCGAGGTCGAACTTCATCCCGCTCGTCACGAAGAAGAACGGGATCAGGAACCCGTAACCGACCGCGGTCAGCTTCGACTCGAACAGCGTCACCTCGTAGCCGCGGAGCGAGGTCCGGGTGATGAGGCCGGCGACGAACCCCCCGAGCAGCAGGTCGAGACCGAGCTCGCTGGCGAGGGCGACGAGCCCGAACACGAGCACGACGGCCAGACGGACAGCGAGCTGGCTGCTCGACTCGAGCGTTCGCTCGAGGACCGGCCAGCCGCGCCAGGCGGTTCGGACGGTTAGCAGCGCGACGATCACCGCGAGCACGACGAACGCGAACAGGATCAGCGCCTCGTGGGCGGGGTGGCTCGAGGACAGAACGAGCGTGATCAGCAGGATTGGCCCGAACTCGCCCATGGCGCCGGCCGCGAGCAGGTAGGTGCCGAACTTGGTCGGCAGCTCGCCGGCGTCGCGGAGGATGGGGATCAGCGTGCCGATCGCCGTGGTCGCTAGTGCGGACCCCGTGTATAGGAAGGAGAGCACGATTCCGGTCGACTCGAGCCCCGCCGCGAGCGAGTACGCCAAGACCAGCGATAGCCCCCATCCCACCGCCGCGAGCTCGAGCGGCCTGCCACGGATGCGCTCGAAGTCGATCTCGTACCCGGCGAAGAAGAACAGCATCCCGAGTCCGAGGTTCCCGAAGAAATCGGTGAAGTCGTCCACTCGCGCGACGTCGAGGACATCCGGCCCGAACAGGATCCCGAAGAGCAGCTCCAGGACCACCACCGAGAGGGCCATCCGAGGCTCGAGCGCGGTCACGGCCACCCCCGCGAGCGCCGCGAGCGCCACGATGACGAGGAATGAAGAAGCGTCGACTCCGGACACGGGCGGCCCAGGCCGGTGGGCGTTCGAGAGTCTCGCACAAGGGCCGGCCGCCGGAGCGAGCGGGCCGCCCGGAAGGCGGCCCGCTCGGGGTTGGGGTCCCGGTCAGCTCAGGGTTCGGTTCGACCGGCCGCTGGACTCAGCCGCAGGGTCCGGCCCGACTGTCCGCTTGGGCTCAGCCCCAGGGTCGGGGACCGCCCGGCCCGGCGCCGTACGGCGCCAGGCCGGGCCCGGGCCCCGGTGGCGCCGGCCTGGGGAGGTCCTGCAGGGCCGACTTCACCTTGTCGGTCGAGAGGTTGAAGCGGTCTGCGAGGAACTGGACGAGGTCGTCGCGCTTGTCCTGGAGGCCGGGGCTCGCGTTCGCGCGGACCTTTCCGAGCGCCTGTCGCAGCTCCGCCCGGGTCACACCGAGCGCCGTGGCGAGCCGGTCGAGCGACACTCCGCCGCAGGGGCCCGGCCGACCGCGGTCGCCCGGGGCGACGTCGTCGAGCGCCGACTTCACCTTGTCGGCGGAGATGCCGAGGGCTCCGGCGAGGGCGGTGGCGAATGCGTCGCGCCGCTCGCTCTCGTGCTTCTGGTGGAAGTCGTCGAGGGCCTGCCGAAGCCGATCGGCGTCGACGCCCAGCGCGTTCGCCAGGTCGTCGATGCCGGCGTCGAAGCGGACTCCGGCGGCCGGCGCCCCGTACGCGGAGACGCCCTGGTTCGCGTTGTCGTCGGCGGCCGCCGAGCCGCCGCCGGCTTGGGTGCCCAGGGCGTAGGCGACGGACGAGAGCGCCACGGCGCCGGTCGCCACGACTGCTGCTGCCTTCGTTCGTGATCGCATGCGACCAGCCTTGCCCCCGGACGTAGGAGCACCATAAGAGCCATGTAGGAATCCTCGAAGAGAGCGGGCGCGGTCGGCAGAATGGGGCGAATGAGGGTCCTGATCGTCGACGACGACCGCGCGCTTCGCGACGCGCTCAGACGCGCGCTCGTGCTCGGCGGCTACGAAACCGTCTTCGCGGAGGGTGGTGAGGACGCCCTCTCCCAAGCGACGCTGGCCGCGCCCGACGCGGTAGTGCTCGACATCGGACTGCCCGACATCGACGGGCTCGAGGTCTGTCGCCGGCTCCGCGGCTCCGGCAATCGTGTTCCCGTCCTCATGCTCACCGCCCGCGACGCGATCGCCGACCGCATCGACGGTCTGGACGCCGGCGCCGACGACTACCTGGTCAAGCCATTCGACGTCGGGGAGCTCAAGGCGCGGCTGCGCGCGCTGATGCGCCGAACAGCCGGCGACGCCGATCCGTCATCGCTCTCATTCGAGGAGCTCCAGCTCGACAGCGCCCGTCACGGCGTCGCGGTAGGCGACAGCTTCGTCGAGCTCACGCGGACCGAGTACCAGCTGCTCGAGCTCTTGATCTTGAACCCGCGCCGAGTGCTGCCGCACGATCTGATCTACGACCGCGTCTGGGGCTACGACTTCGGGCCGGCCTCGAATGCCCTGCGCGTCTACATCGGGTACCTTCGCCGGAAGCTCCAGGCGGCCGGCGCCCGGCCCTTCGTGCACACCGTGCGCGGGGTGGGCTACGTGCTCCGCGAGCCATGACGCTCCGTTCCCGGATCGCCGCGGCTGCCGGGCTTGCCGTGGCCCTCGCGGTGATCGCGGCGGCGGCGGCGGTCTATCTGGGCGTGCGCAGCGAGCTCCGCGGCGAGGTCGACGACTCCCTTCGGGACCGCGCCGCCGGGGCGACCGCCCGCTTCGGGGGCGGTGGGCCGGAGGCGGGCGGTGAGCAGCCGCAGGGAGTGGGGGCCGGCGGGCCGGAGGAGGGGAGCGCGGGCGGCCGGCCCTCCGCGGGACGCCCCGCCCCCGGAGCAGGCCCGGGGCTCGGCGGCGAGCTGCCTCCCGAGCCGCCGGCCGAGCGGTTCGGGGGCCCGGAAGGATACGTTCAGCTGGTTCTGCCGAGCGGGAGGGTGCTGCGCCGGCAGAACACGTCCGACCGGCTGCCGGTGCAGGAGCGAGCGCGCGCGATCGCCCGCTCCGGCTCAGGCGAGTACCTCACCGACATGACGGTCGGAGGCCTTCACCTACGCGTGTTGACCGCCGGCCTCCCCACAGGAGGGGCGCTCCAGGTGGCGCGTCCGCTCGACGAGGTGGACCGCGAGCTCGACAAGATCCTGCTCGTCCTCGTATTCGTCGGCGCCGCGGGCGTCGCCCTGGGCGCCGCATTGGGCGCGGGAGTCGCCCGCGCGGCGCTCGCGCCGATCGGGCGCTTCACCCGGCGCACCGAGCAGCTCACCGCCGATCCCGACCCCTCACAGCGCATGGAGGTCGCGGGACGAGATGAGCTCGCCCGGCTTGCGCGCAGCTTCAACGCCACCCTCGACGCGCTCGAGCGATCCGTGGCGGCGCAGCGACATCTGGTCGCCGACGCGAGCCACGAGCTCCGCACGCCGATCGCGAGCCTGCGCGCGAACATCCAGACACTCCAGCAGGCGGATCGGCTCCCGGCCTACGAGCGCGAGAGCCTTCGGGCGGACATCATCGAGGAGCTCGACGAGCTGACCGCGCTCGTGACCGACATCGTCGAGCTGGCCCGGGGCGCGAAGCCCGGGGACATGGCGGACGACGTGCGCCTGGACCGAGTGGTGGACGCGGTCGTGGAGCGCGCCCGGGCGCGGGCGGGCCGGGGCGTGACCGTGCGCCTCCGCGCAGAGCCCACCGTGGTTCGCGGCGAGCCGCAGCGAATCCATCGCGCCGTGTCCAACCTCGTCGACAACGCTCTCAAGTGGAGTCCCGTCGGCGAGCCCGTTGAGGTCCGGTTGGCGAACGGCGAGCTGGTCGTGCGCGACCACGGGCCCGGGTTCGCGGGCGAGGACCTCCCGCACGTCTTCGATCGCTTCTACCGTGCCGACGAAGCGCGCGGGCTGCCGGGCTCCGGGCTGGGCCTCGCGATCGTGCGCCAGGCCGCCGAGGCGCACGGCGGCTCGGTCGAGGCCGCGAACGCTCCCGACGGAGGGGCCGTGCTGCGGGTGTCGTTCGGCGCGCCGCTTCCGGCCGGGGAATCCGGCTCGGATCAGGAGTCGGCGGACTCAGGCGGTCCGTCGCCGGACACAGGGGGCTCGTCGCCGGACGCGGGCGGCTCGTACACGGCCCGCTCGTCGATCTCGCGGTAGAGCCGCATGCCGAGCGGCTGGCGCATCTCCTCGGCGAGGTGGCCGAGCAGGCCCGCGGTGCGCGCCAGGAGCGCCGCCCCGCGCAACAGCTCCGCCGGGAAGCCGAGGTCGGCGAGCGCCGCGCCGGCCACCCCGGCACCGTTGATCGGAAGCCGGGCGCCCGCCTGCTCCTCGTGGGCGTTCGCCACCACGCGCAGGAGGCGAAGGTGGGGTCCCAGCTGCCCGGTCTCCTCCGCGATCGCGTAGATGCGCGGCGTGCGCGGGTCCCCGGCCTTGTGCACCGGATGCCCGAGGCCCGGGATCCGCCGGCTCGCGGCGACCCGCTCGCCCACAGCGCGCTCAGCCTCCTCGCGCAGCCTCGCCTCGGAGGCGTCCGGGCCGACCTCGTCGAGAAGCTCGTCCAGGAAGCGGGCGGTGTCCTCGACCACGCCGAGGAAGACGCTGCCCGCGCCCAGCAGCCCCGCCGCGATCGCGCCCTGGATCGACTCGGGGGCGCCGGTGTGCGTGAGCCGCGCGGCCAGCACGGTCGGCGTCAGGCCGTGGTCCGCGAGCGACACGAGGACCGCGTCGAGGAGCCGGGCCTCCTGCTCCGACGGCATCCGCCCGCGCACGAGCAGGAAGGACAGCTCGGTGAGCGTCACGCGCCCCATCAGCTCGGTCGCGAGGTCGCGGCCCATGAGCGTGATCGAGTCGGCGTCGGAGTCGCCGATCCCGGTGCGCAGCCAGCTCTCGTCGCTCATGCCCTAGCGTCCCGCGCGTCGAAGTCGAGCTCCCGCTCGGTGCGTTCGCGCGCCAGCCGGTGCTTGGCGACGCGGCCTGTCGCGGTGTGCGGCAGCTCCGCCACGCGCTCCAGGTAGCGCGGTACCTTGAAGCGGGTGAGGCGGCCGGCCGCCCATTCCCTGATGTCCGCAAGGTTGTCCTCCGTTCCGTCCCGGACGACTACGAAGGCCTTGATCTCCTCCTCGGTCAACTCCGATGGCACGCCGATCACCGCAGCCTCCACGACGTCAGGGTGCAACATCAGCACCTCCTCGATCTCGGCGGGCGCGACGTTCTCGCCACGACGCCTGATCACCTCCTTCTCGCGCCCGACGAACGTGTAGGTCGCGTCGCCGTTGTCGCGCACGAGATCGCCGGTGCGCAGCCACCCCTCGGGAAGGAGGACCCGGCTCGTCTCCGCGGGCATGCCCCAGTATCCCTTCATGACCGCGGGGTTGCGGAGCTGGAGCTCGCCGACCTCGCCGGCGTCGACCTGCTGGCCATCGCGGACGAGACGCGCCTCGTTCACCCGCCCGAGCGTGGGGTGCTGGCGAGGGGAGCCGAGGGTGCCGTATGGCCTCTCGCCGCGCGACCAGACAAGACCGTAGGGCGTCTCCGAGAGCGCATAGCCGCAGACGATCCTCAGACCGAAGCGGCGCTCGATCGCGAGCTGGCGCTCCTCGGTGGGCGAGGGCCCCGTGTAGCACAGCCGCAGGGGATTGTCGGCGTCCGAGGGCCGCTCCGGTTGCCGCATGAGGATCTCGATCATCGCGCCGATGGCGTTGAACTCCGTCGCCTCGTAGCGGCGCGCCGAGTCGATGAACGTGCTTGCCGAGAAGCCGGGGAGCAGCACGAGGCTGGCGCGAGCGGCGATCGAGCCGAGCACGGAGTAGGCGGGAGCGTTTATGTGGAAGAGGGGCAGCGAGGTCATGAGCCGATCGTCGGCGGTGAGCTCGAGCCACCAGGGGAAGCCCTCGGCGGCCATCGCGTACGCGCGCTGGGTCTGGGTGACGAGCTTGGAGCGTCCCGTCGTGCCGGAGGTCGGGATCAGCACAGCGGGATCGTCGGGCTGGGAGGGACCGGGGCCGGTCGCGGTCGGCGAATCACTCGCAAGGAGATCGTCCACGTAGGCGATCCCGCGACCGCCGGCGCGTTCGAGCGCCTCGGCGACCTCCGCCGGCAGCTCGCGATCCGAGACCGCCAGCGCAGGCGCCGCCTGGCGGGCGAGGCCGGCGAGCTCGGCGCCCGAGGCCCGCGGGTCGGCCGGGACGAAGATGCCGCCGAGGTACATGACAGCGAGCCACAGGAACAGGTACTCGGGACGGTTGCTCGCGGTGGCGAGGACGAGGTCGCCGCGACCCACTCCGAGCTCGGCGAGGGCGGACGCAGCTCGGCCGGCCTGGAGGCGCGCGGCCCGATAGGTGTAGGTCAGATCGCCGTAGAGGAGCCACTCCTTGTCGGGGACCTCCGAGACCGCCGCGTCGACCAGCTCGGGGATCGTCAGCGCCATGGGACATGGATTGTCGTGACATTCGGGCGGGGGCGCCGGCTCGCCTGGCGAGCGCCTAGGAAAGGGATTTCGGGTTACTCTCGTTAGAGAGCAAGGATGGCCATCGGGGAATCCCAGCCCCCGACCAAGCTCGTGGCGTCGCTCCTGGACGTGCTGCCCGACGCGGTCGTAGCGCATGACTCGTCAGGCGCGCTGGTCTATGCCAACGGGCGGGCCGAGGAGATGCTCGGTTACGACCGTGGCGAGCTCGTCGGGTGTGCAGTGGAGCTCATGTTCCCCGGCGGCGCTCCGA
>Ga0126312_10002155_pt1 | contig 13140 bp, 13 predicted proteins | sample Plot104A_FD_92537 | JGI IMG/M metagenome (GOLD analysis project Ga0126312, IMG submission 92537) | Serpentine soil microbial communities from UC McLaughlin Reserve, CA, USA - Plot104A | ecosystem: Environmental > Terrestrial > Soil > Grasslands | place: USA: UC McLaughlin Reserve, Lake County...
ACTTAGAGCTTGCGCGGATAGGCTCGCTACATTTCATACTTGTCGATTCTCCGAGCGATTAAATGGACTCCTCATCACCCGTTGATACATTCGCTACCCGCCTATCCGCGCAGCCTCTTATTCCCTTATTTTGCTGCCCTTTTGTAAGTGTCCAGCCGGGCCGTTAGGTGATCGAGCTCGGGCGGGTGGACGCCATGCACGGCGGCCAGGGTGCGCAGCATGCGGAGCTCTGTGGTGGCGAGCCGGAGCGGTTCCCTGGCGGCCTCACTCCAGAGGGCACGCGCGCGGAGGGCTACCCAGCGCCGTCCACGCAATTCGAGCTCCTCCACGTACTTCATTCGCGCTAAAGATCGCAATGCACAAGCCAAATTGACCGATTTGAAAGACGGGCTGAAACTCGGCTTGATGCCCGCAGATACTCTCTGGCACCATTCCTGAACGGGTCTCAAGAATCCCCTTTGTGAGGCGTGGCTGCCACGTTCACCTGTTTCTCGGCCAGGTTGACCTGTGTTACGTGGGGCCGTAAGAGCCTGCGGACTCGCGCCAACTCGTGGATGGCGGAGAGATAGCGCTTGTGGAGGCGATCAACGCGACGTTGATGGTACTCATCTTGCGAAATCGTCAGTTTCCCAAGTCTGCCAGCATGGACCACCTCCGCCTGTTCGAGTAGCACGCGGCAGGCCACTATCCTCTCTGCCAGCAAGAGCTCAAGGGGGGAGCAGTTTGGACCAGCGATTTCCTCACGCCTCGCCTTGTGCTGGAGTGCCAACGCCTCCCTGAGCAACACGTTGCCGCCAGATGTTTTGTCGAGAAGGAGGCGTTCCGTCTTCCTAGTGGCGACTTCGACAATGGTGTGCGCCAGATTCGGTTCCTCTTCAAGAATATTCCTGATCGCAAACGACGCCTCTTCGTCACCGGACTGTGCCCGTCCGATCAGCGGGCGCAGCTCGGTGAGCAGCTCGTCGGAGGACCTTTCCAACCCCTCCTTTCCGGAGGGGGTTGAGGACCCCTTCGTCGATACGACTGCCCGACGGGTCTCAGCTTTCACAGTTATTTCGTCCACGCTTCTTCCTCCATTCTTCACGGTTGTGCTGACGATAGCCCTCACCCAAGAGTGTGGCCTGGGTGAGCACCCTTGCAGCTTCATGCAGCACCTCCAATGAGTGGTCGAGGGCCTCCAGGCTTTCACGCTCGTTTCTCCAGGCCCTAGCCTGCTCTTCACGTCGTTGGCGTACCAAGGCGTCTATATGGGCTATGAACTCTGCGAACGGGCCCCTGCCCAAATACTGGCGTTCTATGCGACCGTTCACCCTGCGGCTCCTGGTGTAATATCGACCTCCTCTCTCGCGCCGTTCCCAGGGACTCACCGTTGTGTAACTCCTGAGCTCTTGCCCCGCTCATCGCTCGTCATGATGTGGTCTTCTGCCTCCCACTCTCGGCTCGCCTGGTGCAACAGAGTGCGAGCGAGAACATCGAAACTTAGCGCCCTGCTCATGCGGTGCCTCCCTTCTCACCCAGCCTGAAGTACTCTCGCGCCACAGCGAACACTTGACGTTCGGACTGGATAATGCCGGTCTCGCGCAGCTCTTCGTCTTCGCGCATAGTCTGGATGATCTCCTCCTTGTGTAGCCTGATCTCCTCGATCATCCCGGGGGTGAGCGCGGAGGCGGGCTTCGCCTTAAGCCTGTCCTCTACTGCGAGGTAGGAGAGCGTGATACCGTCCTTGTCGATTAGGTCCAGCAGTTCTCCGACGCGCATCAGACGTTCACCCCATCGTCATCATCGGCGACGAGAGCAGGGTTATTACTTGCTCGTACATAGGTAGCTGTTTCCATACTGGAGGCGCTGGACGCACTGGACACCTCTCCCTCAGCGCCAGTATCCTGCTTGTCTAAGCCGTTTTCGCTGTCCATCCCTTCACTGGACAAAGACTGGACGTGTCCATTAGGCTCCATCGGATGTCCAGTGTTACCCCCAGGGAATTTGGACGTGTCCAGCGCTTGTCCAAAGCCTTTCTGGACAGAGTTTCCCGCATAGATGTGCGGCTTATGGCCGGTTTCACCGGCTCGTCCAGCGTGTCCAGCACCATCTGGAGGCGGATCTGGTGGAGCATCTTCCCACCAAGACCTCACCTTCTCGGGGGTGGGCAGGCCAGCCGAGAGTTCATCGGCGGACCACCAGGACGGATCGGCTTCCTCAGGGAGGGCGAGACCGTAATCCGTCTCCATTATGAACTTGGCGCTCGTAGTGAGGAACGTCTTGTGGTTTGAGACCGTCTGAGGGGAGACCTCGGCCCCAGAGGCAATCTCCCTCAGGGCGAATCCCTCGCGGGTTGGGAACTCCTGGTGGAGGTCGTAGAGGGAGTCGAGGATCCTGCGGTGGGTCTCGGAGAGGTTGACCACGGTGCGCTTGCAGACCATGGTAAAGAGGTTGTAGGCCACCTCGTAGTCGTCGGGGGTTGCCTCGATTGCCGGCTCGCCGCTGGGTAGTTCGACGACCTTGCGGTTCTTCTGCTCGAGCCAGGCGTGGGTGGCCATGAGCCCCAGCACGTTAGCCCAAAGCCGCGCCCCGTGAGAGATCGTGTCGTCGTCGAGGGCGAAGTCGGGGTGGGCGAGCGGAAAGACAACCCGCCGCACGCCGGTAAGCTGCCGAAATCCTTCATGCCAGAGGAGGAGCCTGTACGAATAGTCGGCGGTCCTGTGGCTGGGGTGGAGAAGCTCGGAGACGGCCTTCGAATGCTCCTTCACCCTTCCTACATAATCCGGCAGTTCGGCGACTAGGAGGCGCGTCTGAAGCTGCGTGTCAGTTTTGTTGCGAACGGTAGGGATCGCTGCCGTGACAGGCCCCTCGACGATGATCTCCTGGATCACGTTGCGCCCGTCCGCGTCCTTATTGGTGACGAGCTTCCTCGCCCACCCTTTGGAGAGCATCGGCCTCAGGAATTCTATGAGGGCCTCGACGCCTTCGATCTCGCTCGGATAGACGAACCTGTGCTCGAGGAAGGCCGGGTTCTCGGCCGCCGCGTAATAGAGGCTCTGGCCTGAGGCGATCTCGAAGGTCAGGTAGAACTCCTCTGGCAGAAGCTTCACAGCTGCGTCGAGGAGATGGTTCTTCCCACGACCTGCCTCCGCCGTGAGGAGCATGCTCGGCCCCAGCGGGCGGCCGTTCGGCAGCGGAGCGAGCTGCGCTCCGAGGGCCACCAGGAGCGAGAGCTCTAACGCCTTCTTGTCCCTCCTAACGTTGTGGATCTGGGCCGCGTCGCTGCGGAGCCGCTCCAAGACCCCGGGCCCAAAGAGATCGTCAATGTCGCCCTGGGCTTCCTCGACTCTCTTTCGGTACTCCTCACTCTGGCGCTCCTGCTCCCTCGCCTGCTCCGCTACGAGCTGTTCCGAGACCTCGCTCTCCTGCCGCCCTACTTCTTCTCTGACGGCCTTTTTCAGCCACGAGACTTGCACGCCGTCGAGTTGGCTGGCGACGATCCCCAGCGCGGCCTCCCGCGAGCTCTCAGAGTTTAGGCGAGCGGCCAGAGGGATTATTTGCTCCACGGCATAGTCGAACCTCGTTCTCTGGCTCCTGAGCTCAGCGGCACACTGTGCTTCGATATCCATGAGATCCTCTGAGGCTGCTGCGAGCTTGTCTAGGTGCCCGGCGGTCGCGGTTGCCCCGGCTTTGGCGAAGAGATCGGCGGCGTCCTTGCGGTCCTCGGCGCCGTAGTCCGCCTTACAGATCAGCGCCTTGGGGTAGAGGTGTCGGGCCCACGTGCGAGCGGCTTCCGCCCCTGGCTCATCACCGTCGGGGAGAATGTAGACTCGGACGTCTTCTCGCAGGAGACGCCCCAGATCCGCCATCTGAGCGTTGGAGATTCCTGTCCCGCCCACGGCGATGGCGCTCCTCCCGGTCGCTGCAACAGCCAAGGCGTCGACGATGCCCTCTATGAGGAAGACCTCGCTACCCAAGGATCCCGGTATGAATAGCGGCCGGTAGCCGTCCACGAACTCCTCGGCGGAGGGGTACATATACTTGGGTTTCCCTTCAAGCTTACGTTTGATCAGGCCCCGAATCTCGCTCTTGTGCCAGAACGGGATCACGGCCTTTGTGCCGTCCTCGTTGGCCCCCAGTAAGAATCTGTTCTGGAGCTCCGCCCCAAACCCGCGACTTTCCCACCACTCGCGTACGTGATAGTGTTCTCCTAGAGCGCTGTGGTAGGCTTGCGCGAGTACCTTGTAATGACCTTGCTTCTCGCGGCGCTCCTCGGCCTTTCGGCGAGCCTCGGGGCTCATCTCCGGAAGAGGAATGTTGAACTCTCGGGCGAGATCGAGCGCCGCCTCAAATGTGCTGTGGAAGCCGCGCATCGCTGCCCAGACATCCGTCACATCGCCGTGGAAACGGCAGGAATAACAATGAACGTGATCATCGTAAACATGCATGGACGGGTCGGCATCGTGGTGTTCCGGATTCACGCAGTGAGTCTTGCCTCTGCTGTCTGTCTCCAGAATCCTATCGATTGCAATCCGCTCACAGAGAACCTCGAAGACACTCACGCTGTGGCCCTCCGCAACTCAAGGCCGGCACCTTCCGGAATTGCCACTCGCTGGAGGAGACTCCTTGCGGTTTCCGCGTTCGGGAGGAAGATGACCCGTTCGTAGGGATACCTATCGGGGTATACTCGCCTCGACCCGTTCATCTTGAACTCCTTTCAGGTCATCAGGGGCGGCTACGGGGCCGCCCTCTATCTCTTCACGTCGATTGAGGCGTTCGTATATGTGGGCCCATGCGTAAGCACCGGCATCGCGAGATTGCTCCGATGAGATGCCTGATTTCGGGCGGAGGACGAGGCGGGGGACTATGGTGTCCGCTAGGCCGTCTTCGGTGGAGATCAGCACGACGCCCGCAGGCTCGCACGGAAACCCGTCAGGAAAGGGCAAGCCTGCGGATAAGCGAGCCCCAAATCCAGGATCATTGCTGTCGTCCTCGAAGTTGACCTCATGCCCTTCTTTAAGTGTGGCCTTTACGAGGTATCGTTCGATGTCTGCCTCCCTTCTTGAGCTACAACCTTCGCGTCATCCTTATTAGCGTTATCAGTATCCTCGGCGGCTTGTGTCTCTCGGTAACGGTCGATGGCTCGCCGGTAGATAGCACCAAGCACCTGCGACGGCGTGACATCCGAGCTGGGCGTGTACGTAATGCGTGGATGCCGCACCGTACCCACCTCAACGCACCTTCACCGGATGAAATCTCCGGTTGCGAAGGCGCTCTATGTCTTCGGGGGTGTAGAAGCGGTAGCCACGGCGGTCTCGACTAGCTGGGGGGAGGGACCCTCTTTTCTCTCCCTGCCGTAGCCACTCGGCACTCAGCCCAAGTTCTCTTGCGGCTTCGGAGATGCTATATATTCTCGGTTTGGTCTGCACGCCCCAAGTATGGGAGGCTTATAGCAGGTTAGGTACCGTATTCGAAAGTCATTTACGAATACGGGTTAGGAGCTAGCCGAATGGGGCACCCGCTAGCCTGTTCGCGAAATCAGCCTTACCTCATGATGCCGGCTAGATTAGGGCAGATCGATTCAGTCAGCGGCCCTCCTTAACAGGTGTTCGAGCTCTAAAGCACGGTACTCTGCTTCGATTCTCTCCTCGCGCTCCTCTTGACTTAGCGATTGCCACCACGACTTCTCCGCTTTCATCTTGGCAACGTGCTTTCGCCAGCCTTCCTCTCCGAAGGCTGAGATCAAGATCTTCCTGCCACGATCCGCCATCTTGCGAACCGCTTGGTGCTCCCCCTTTATCTCGAAGCCGCGCGGAAGGGGGACTCCCATCATCTCGCCTATCTGGCGGTAGCTCAGCCCGTCCACATCGCGCCACACTGCAGCTAGTACCTCGCGCCTCGGCTCTTTCACCGCCGGGATCGGCTTTCGATCCGGAGTGCCATATTCAAGGAAAGCTTGGAGCTGATCTAGGGACATCAAGTATTTGTTGGTGTAAGCGCAGGCCTTCTCGATCACCTTTTGCTGCTCATCAGCAGAATAACCGTCGAACTTGGGCCTGTAATACCGGATCAGGGGGAGTAGATGCTCCGCCTGCAAGAGAGGTTGCAGCAGAGCTTCTATAGCGGGCAAGAATTCGCTCGCTGACCCTACCACCCTCCAGTCATCCTGGGAGATCTCCTCGGAGGTCGAATCTTCGTCGCTTCCAGGCTTCCCGAAAATGGTGTCAAGGACCTCTTTGATCTCCTCTTGTCTGCCCAGCGCTCGTAAGAAAGGAGAAGCCATCTCAGTATGCAAAAAGAGCATATAGCCTAAGAGGGGGTCAGCGAAGGTTGGATCTTCGACCCTTCTGAGAGCGGTGGCGGCCTTCTTCATCTGGGCTGTGTAATGCCCGGAAAGGACCAACCGAATACCGTCGGACAGTTGCTCAGGGTCTACGTGTCGTCCTGGCCAGGCCGCCATGGCAGCGAGGATGGCCCTATCCGAACGGGGCGTATCCATCACTTCCACGGCCATGTACCCTCGGCGCTTATCCCTGAGGGTGTCATACCTGATCCATACCACTTGGCCTTTGTCCATCTTCGCTATGCGCACGTTCACCGGCGGCTCTGAATCGGTTCTGTGCAGCAACCCTACTGCTTTCAGCAGCTTCAGCATGTTCTGGCTGAAGGTAGGGATGTGAGGCTTCCCATCCTTCCTACTAGCCCTCAGTACGTCCAGTGCCTCATCGAAGAAAACGTCCCCCTCCACCAAGCTATCGTAAGCGTATCTCTCTGTGTTGTCGTCTCGTTCGTGGTCCATAATCGTTATGCGCAATCTGAAGCTCTGAAGAGCAATCCGCGCCGTACCCCTTTCCATTCGACTTCGCTCCGAGCAATTGTAAGACGAGGTCGACATCCATCAAAAGTGATCTTGATAGTTGCGAAGTCCGAGCTTGTGCGAGGCAACATCGATGAAGCTATCAGGCGCTACAGAACGTGGAAAGGGGGAGACACCGAAATCCGTTGCCCTAAGCTTTCGATATGCCAGATATGGCATACTACCGCCGATACATCTTAGTGACCGCCGAGCCCGTACGCTGGGTGCTCTGGTGCGCGATCCCGAAGGAGGGTTCGAAACCCAGGCTCTCCTCCTGTGTACCGACCTTAGCGCTGATCTATGGGAGATCCTCCGTAGGTTTGTGATGCGCTGGCAGCTGGAAGTGACCTTCCAGGAGGTGTGCAGACATCTGGGATTCGACCTTGTTAGGCGCCGTCCGAATCGAAGGCCGGGAACCTCTCCTTCAGGCGGTCCACAGTCGATCGCCACCTCGGAGTCGTGGGCTTGCAGACGGAGTTCTGGTTGCCGAAAAGACCGACCTCATCCACCGCCCCCTCCAGGGGCACGGTCTGGAGCCACTGCACCGGCACGAAGTACTCGCTCCATTCCGGATCGTCGACGGACTCGCGGTGGTAGTTTGCCCGCCTGGCGACTTCGAGCACGGGGGCGTTGCCATGGGGCGTAGTCACCATGAAGTCCGCGGCGGATTGGACCTGGCCCGTCACGCGGCCGACGCCCACGAAGCCTGACCCGGGTACCCTGACCCACACGCGATCGCCGGGTCCGAGCACATCCAGCGTCCTGCTGTACCAGCTCCCTCCGCCGGCGCAGATGAAGCCGTACTCGACCGCGTCCTCCCACGAGCGGGAATCGCCGTGGCCGAAGGAGCTGTAGAACTCGCCGTTCCAAGGTTCGTTGGGATCGCCCGGTGTGGTGGCGGAGCTGACCTGGGCGCGAACCGGGTCGATGAGCCAAGCGCGGCTGATCAACTGTTCTTCTCCATAGGCGAAGACCTGGAACAGGAGCGCGTTGATAGCGATGCCGCGCTCGGTCAGGTAGGCGATGATGCGCTCCGTGCTGTCGTCGAGCGTAGCAGCCACGACCACGATCTGGTGGCTCTGGTTCAGCGCGTCTTCGTCGAGTTCCTGCCCGAAGCGCCCCCGGAAGTCGTCGGCCAGGCTGCGGTCGGGAGCGAAGCGGCGGTAGATGGCGGCAACGTCGTCCGCGTCCAGGCCGGACGCCCAGCTAGCGTAATCCAGGGCCTGCGCGACGACCTCGCGCGGCGTGCGGTCCCGCTTGAGCTCAATCAAGACGACGGCTCCGTCGGGAGCGACGGCCAAGAGATCGACGCGTCCGCCGAGGCCGGTGTCCTCCTGGCGGCCGATCAGCATCCATTCCTCCGAAAGCAGGCGTGGGGCCGCGACGATCATCTCCTCCAGCACGCGCTCGTTCGGCAGCGACGACTCAACAAGCGGCTCAGGCGGAGTAGTCACCTTCCAGATCGCGGTGCGTATGGGCATCGCTAAGCCCCTTTCAGGCGCCTATTGCATTTTCATCCGGACACAACTCCGTGTAACCCCTTGCTAGCGGTCTTAAACGCTTGGTGTGAGTTATTTGGCGAAGATTTGAGAGGAAGGTGCCCACGAACTAGAGTCGGCTTGCTCACCAATCCCCAAGGGAAAGGAACCGACTCATGGTCGATGTGGACACCTTCCTCACCACACTTTACGTTATGGTCGACGACTTCTGCCAGTCTCATTCGCCAACGAAGAAGCCAGGTCCGCAAGCATCCCTGTGTGCAAGCGAGGTGATCACCCTGGCCATCTTCGCTCGGTGGGGCCGTTTCTCTAGCGAGCGGGACTTCTACCGCTACGCAAGGAGATGCCTGTGCAACGCTTTCCCCACCCTGCCAGATCGCTCGCAATTCAACCGCTCGGTGCGCTCCCACACAGAGCTCATCGAGGCTTTCATCCTGCACCTTATCGCTCTCTTGGAGATGCAAAGGTGTCGTCATCCTTACGAAGCTCTGGATAGCTCGGCGATGCCTACTCGAGACTGTAAGCACCGAGGACATGGATGGCTGGCTGGGCAGGCTGACATCGGATGGTCCAACAGCCTTGGATGGTACGAAGGCTTTAGCTTGCTGAGTGCCGTCGACTCTAGCGGGGTCATAACGGGCTTCTGCTTCGGAGCTGCTTCCACCGCCGACCAGCAAATGGCAGAAACCTTCTTCGCTATGAGAGCCCGACCGAACCGAAGGCTCATCAGCGTGGGCTCGGCCGCTGCCGGGCCCTACATAGCCGACAAGGGCTTTGAGGGCGCTGAAAACCACCTCAGGTGGCTCGAAAGTTACGGGGCTCACATCATCCATCCGCCCAAACGCAACGCCCGCAAGCGAAGCTGGTCCAAACGTTTGAGGAGGTGGGTGGCTGGTATCCGCCAGATTGTGGAGAGCGTCTACGACAAGTTGTTCAACACCTTCGGCCTCTGGCGGGAGCGGCCCCATGAGCTTGAGGGTTTGCGCTCTCGCCTGGCGGCGAGGGTGGCACTGCACAACTTCTGCATCTGGCTCAACGACCAACTCGGTCGTCCAAGGTTAGCCTTCGCCGACCTGTTGGGATGGTGACCTCACGATTCACACCAAGCGTTTAAGTGGAACTGTATTGCGTTAGCCACATCGGGGATTATAGATAGTCGGTATAGAGGGACAACTGCGAGCAAGGATATCCGAGAGCCAATGACAATGAAGATTATGTGCCGAATTTCCGCTAATCGGCTTTCTCGGAAGTTCGTTCTGAGCTGTCACAGGGACCAGGGTTCTCCCTATCCTTAATCTTTGCCGCTGCCCTTGCTCTTAAGCCAGTCCTCGTATTTCTGGCCGTTTGGCATGATGGCCCCTTCGAGGGAGCCGGCCTGTTGCTCTAGTTCCTCGTTGGTTATGCCTTCGGCATCGCTTAAGTCGGCATCGCTCAGGTCGGCATCGCTCAGGTTGGCTCCGCTCAGATCGGCACTGCTGAGGTGCGCACGCTCGAGGTGAGCATGCTCGAGGTGAGCATAGCGAAAGTCAGCACCGCTAAGATCTACGATCGGGTTGTTCCTATCTATCAGTTCCGCTCCCAGCAGGAAGCGAATGAGAGAACGCTTCCGGGATCCGTCCAGTCTTACTACTACTGTAAGGGTTTGAGCTTCCGCTAGTTGCCTTATGTCATCGCGGTCTGTGTGAGTTAGGTTGTGGTTTGTCAACAGATCGCCTATTCGTTCGAAATAGGCTTGCAGTGCATCTTCTTGGGCGCGTTGTTCCTCAAGGTCGCGCTGCTGACGCAGGGCCTCTCGGGCATTCTGTAGGTTCCTACGTGTGAAGTAGGCATTCAGAAGGGCGGCAAACGCTGTAAAGGCGCCGACCATCCCGGCCCCGATAAGTACGAAGATGTTGACGAGGTCCTTACGCTCTGTGGCATCGCCGGGGCGAATATAGGCGGCGAGTTCCCCCCACAACCACTTGCCACCAAAGTAGACCCCTACAGCGATGGCTGCTAGGAGAAGAATGGCTCCTAGAATCAAAACTGCTGCCTTTACCCTCCTACGCACAAACTTCATTATCTTGTGCTATCTCGTGCAGGTCTAGAGAATGCTTTCAGCTCCATTGACCCTGCCGCATCTTCATGCACCACCACAACATGTAGACCTTACCCACGCGGCGTGGCGGCCCGCAGAAGCTATCCTCGCGGCTCTCACAGTCGATCTATGCAAGATCCTGCATCCGAACTTCTGAGAATAAACGCTCGCACAGGAGCGGGGTGCAGGTGAACTTCGCAGAATTTCCCTTCCACGCACTCCGGTGAATACAATACCTTGCTATCGCAGAGTTCGGTAACATCTGGGAAGATGTTCGAGGCCTTCTCGGGCATGTCGAGGAGAAGGTGCTAGATAGCACTCCTCGGAATGTCATCGAGCTTTCGCCACCAGACTCGCAGGCTCTTGGAATGTACTGGCGGTGCGTGAGCCTTTTTCGCAGCGTACTAATACTCCTCGATAACCACTACCCCGAAGAAGCCCTATTCCTCGCGAGATCGCTGTTCGAGGAATCCTTGCGATTGATGCAACTCAACGACGCGGGGACCGAGCGAGAGCGCATGCTTGTCGGACTTCGCGCTAAGTGGCTCCAAAGTCAGGAACACCTTTTTGCTACAGAGGCTGAGGAGCTAGGGCTCACCGAGGATGCGTCGGACGTACGGGAGCGTGTCCGAAGCCAACAAGGGGATCTTGAGCGCTACAGAAAACGCAAAGGGCTCAGCAGGAGTAAGGGGTTCGACTCCGTTAAAGACGCTGCCATAAGACGTGATCGGCAGTACGATTATTGGACGTATCGCTTAGCTCATAAGATGGTGCATGGGGAGGATACGGCGCAGCTTTATAGGCGCAACAAGGTGGAGCTCGATATCGTGGCTTTCTTCTACCACACGACGGACCCGGATCTATTAGCGGGAACCGGAGCCTTCGCGGCGCGCTACATTGCGGACGCTTTTTATGCTGCGGCGGGTATTTTTGGCTGGGCGGTTTCATCCGAGGTACAGGAACTTGTTGAAGATCTGAGCCGCAGAGTAAACGGGTCCTAAGATGTTGGACGGGCCTATGCAAACTTCCGAGAACTGTGTCAACGCGAAGTTCGCAGAATTCCCCTTCCACGCACTCGGGTGAGTAAGACGAACGACTAACCTCAAACCACCCTGGCTGTGGCCCCTTTCGGGTTTGGGCCATACCGGTTGTCGCCCGGCGTGCCATCCAGCAAGGCGAACACCAAGAGTACTATCACTCCGATCAGTGGCACCAAACCGATCAGTATCCACCAGCCCGAGCGATCTATGTCGTGGAGCCTCCTTACGGTCACGGCCAAGCTCGGGATGAGGACCGCCAGGCCGTAGATCCCGCTCAGCAACCCTGCGCCCGCATAGGAGCCGCGGGTGCCAAGCAGGGCGTCGATCCACCCCAGCACTATGCTTACGATGATGTTGAAGAGCACGAAGTACCAGTACTCCTTGCGTCTGGACCTGCCACTGAAGACTGCGTACTTCTTGAGTGCTTCGAGATACCAGCTCAACCCAAGGCCTCCCCATCTCCGAGAGCTTTTTGCCCGTTTGCCAAAGAGCATCGTAGCATGCGGCAGTGGTCCACGCGATGTGACCAACCAGCAGCAAGAGTCCGGCGGCTACGTTCGTGAGCCCGCCTCCCCACCTTTTGACAGCAGATGGCGACATAGGGTTGCCTCCCTTACCTCATTGAGTTGGGCGGAGTAAAGAAGGGTGTCAGACCCCCGCCCCGTTGCGCAACTAGCGAAGCCTACACACTTCGCTACGGACCGAACATCCCCCATGCGAGGTATCTTTCTATGGTTGCGAACTTCTCAGAACGTCGTAAAGCGCAAGTCCAACTCCCGAGAAGGCCCTGCGCCGCCACGACCTTCGTACGCCCTCCTGACCCTCTCACTCGTAGGGGCCCGGGGCGACCGTGTCCGCGCCTCCTTTCTCCAGACCCTGGTCAATTCTACTCGTCGATCACCATTTTCCGCGACGAAGATCTTGAAGCTCACAGGAGGGCGTTTTGTACTTTGGACGGTTGACGTTTACAGGGCTGCCGCTCTTCTACCTCAGGACTTCGAGATCGTGGACGCCGTGTCCCAGCGGCAGCCGGAAGCGCAGAGCAGAGCGTAGTGACTCTATTCGCTCGATAGGGTTCGCGGTCACTCACCGGTTCAACGTCAGGTGGCTGCAAGAAACGTGCCGCATCCTCAAGCTCGACGGCACCATCTGGGTCACGGGCACACGCCACATCATCTTCAGTCTCGGTTTCGCGCTTCAGAGGCTCAAGTTCAAGGTGATCTGAAATCAGACGACCTGGGCCAAACCCGACCCCCCCGAACGCACTCCACACCGCCTTCACCCACCTGAAGGCGGTAGAATCTAACCCCGTCAGCGCCTTCCCCGCACGGGCCGAACGTCAGTGCGCCAGAACGGCACCTGCCTTCGTCTGCGATAGCACGAGTCGCGCCACCTGTCGAGCGCTAGCCGTGCTGGCGTCAGCCAGGAAGCCCTCGGGCCCGATCCAATCGCCCACCAGGTAGAGGTTGGCTATGTACGGTACTTCCGGCTCCGGCCGACCGGCGAAGCCGCCGCCGGTGGCGGTGGGTAGTGCGCCGAGGGCCTCAATGCGCGGCAGGTATTGGCGCTTGATGAGCACCTCGCGCCACCCCGGCTGCGCCACGTCGAGCAAATCTTCCAGGTCGCGCTCGTTCTCGCGTTGGTCGCCGGGATTCGCCGGATCGAGCTGCTTGAAGGTGTAGATTAGGG